>Ga0335084_10007312_pt1 | contig 10999 bp, 10 predicted proteins | sample Lox_Sample_44_FD_206721 | JGI IMG/M metagenome (GOLD analysis project Ga0335084, IMG submission 206721) | Soil microbial communities from Loxahatchee National Wildlife Refuge, Florida, United States - Lox_Sample_4.4 | ecosystem: Environmental > Terrestrial > Soil > Wetlands | place: USA...
GCGGGGGCGGACGTTCATGCCGCGGGAGCGTGCCAGAGCGCGGCGCTCCGGGGAAGGCGGGTCGGCTCGGGGGCGAGCGCTCACCCTCGCATCAGCGCGACCGCTGCGCGGCCCCGACGAGGCGCGACGAGGCCGCCGCGGCGACCGGCAGCCCGAGCCCGGCGATCACGAGCGCGCAGCCCGCGAGCTGCGCGGCGCCGAGCCGTTCGCCGAACACGAGCCATCCGCAGAAGAGCCCGACCACCGGCACGAGCAGGGCGAATCGCGCCACCTGCCCGGCGGGGTACGCCCGGAGGAGCCGGCTCCAGAGGCCGTAGCCCGCGAGCGTCGCGCCGTACGCGAGGTAGGCCACCGCCGCCCAGGAGACCGCGTCCATCGCCGTCACGCTCGCGGTGACCGCGGCGCGTCCCTCGAACGCCCAGGCGAGCGCGAAGAAGGGGAGCGGGAGCGGGAGCGCGGCCCAGACCACGAACGCGAGCGCGTTCACGTCGCCGTATCGCGACAGCGAGCGGCCGACGAGGTTCCCCGCCGCCCACGACATCGACGCGCAGAGCGTCAGCACGAGCCCGGCGAGCGGGAAGGACGTGCCGGTCCCCGTGGCGATCGAGGCGAGGCCGAGCGCGGCGACCGCCATTCCCACGAGCTGCGCGCGCACCGGCCGCTCGCCGAGGAGGACGGCCGCGAGCAGCACGGTGAAGAACGCCTGCGACTGGTGGACGAGCGACGAGAGGCCGGTCGGCATCCCGACCTTGATGGCCCAGAACAGCAGCGCGAACTGCCCGAAGAAGGTGGTGAGCGCGAACCCGGCGTAGATGCGGAGCGGCAGCTTGGGGCGCCGGAGGAAGAAGATCGCCGGCAGGGCGGTGAACGTGAAGCGGAGGCCGGCGAGCACGAACGGCGAGACGCCGCGGAGCCCGAGCTTGATGACGACGAAGTTCACGCCCCACAGGAGGACGACCAGGAGCACGAGGGCGACGTCCCGCAGCCGCATCGCCCCTCCTAGCACGGATCGCGGGCGGGCACCGAAGCGCGCCTCGAGCGGGAGGGTGGGCTCGAGGCGGCGGACGCTACTTCCACACCCGCTTGTCCTCGATCCGCTTCGCGCCCTGCGGGATCTCGCCCGGCGCCACGAGCCGAACGTCCGGCCGGACCTTCAGCTCCTCGCGGAGCGCCTCGAGGAGGCGCGCGGCGAGGTCGCCCGCCGCCGCCGGCGCCGCCACCTCGGCGAGCACGTCGAGCCGGTCCTGGTGGCCCTCGCGCGTGACCACCGCCTGGACCCGGGCGATCTCGGGGAAGCGCTTCGCGACGGCCTCCACCTGCGCGCCGCGGACGAACATCCCGCGCACCTTCACCGCGTCGCCCACGCGCCCGAGGAGGCCGCCGAGCTTGGGCGTCGTGCGGCCGCACGGGCACGCCACCGCCGGCGCGAGCGCGGCGATGTCGCCCGTGCCGAAGCGCAGCAGCGGGTAGGCCTCGTCGAAGATCGTCGCCACCACCTCGCCCGGCTGCCCGGGCGCCGCGGGGGCGCGCGTCTCGAGATCGAGCACCTCCACGATGCACTCGGGGTGGAGGTGCCAGCCGCCCTTCTCGACGCACTCGTAGGCGAGGCAGCCGAGGTCGGCGGTGCCGTAGCCCTGCAGCACCCGGACGCCCCAGCCCTCCAGCTCGGCGCGGAGCGACTCCGGGAGCATCTCGGCGATGACGAAGGCCACCTCGAGCGCGAGCGGCGCCCCGAGCTCCTTCGCCTTCTGGAGGAGGGTGAGGAGGAAGCTCGGCGTCCCGATGTACGCGGTCGCCCGGAGATACGCCGCGACCTTCGCCTGCAGCTCCGTCTGCCCGACGCCGCCCGGGATCGTGACGCACCCGAGCGCCCGGGCCGCGTCGTCGAGCATGAAGCCGAGCGGCGTGAGGTGGTACGAGGCCGAGACGAGCGCGACGTCACCCGCGCGGAACCCGGCGGCGGCGAGGCCGTGGCGGAAGCGCCAGAAGTCCTCCGCCTTGCCCTGCGGGTCGTAGATGGGCCCGGGGGACATGTACATCCGGGCGAGCCGCTCGATCGGCACGCCGGCGAGCCCGCCGAAGGGCGGCTCCTCCGCCTGGAAGGCGGGGAGGTCGTCCTTGCGCGTCACCGGGATCCGCGCGAGGTCGTCGAGGCCGCGGATCGAGGCGGGGTCTACGCCCGCTCCGGCGAGCGTGCGCCGCACCCGCGGAGCGTTTGCGGCGGCGTGCCGGACGGTCGCCCCGAGGCGCGCGCCGAGGTCGGCGCGGCGCTCGGCCTCGGGGAGGGTCTCGAGCCGCCGGTCGAGGGTTCCGCCGGGTCGCAGGCTGGGCATGGGACCTCCTTCGCGCGGCGCGGCGCGGGCGCGGACGGCGCGTCTAGAGCCAGCGCTTGCGCCGCTTGTAGAACTTGAGGTTGCGGTAGCGCGCGGACGAGCCGCCGCCCAGGTAGAACTCCTTCACGTCCTCGTTCGCGCGCAGCTTGTCCGGCTCGCCGTCGAGGACGATCCGGCCGTTCTCCATGATGTAGCCGTAGTCCGCGATCTGGAGGGCGAGGTTCGCGTTCTGCTCGACGAGGAGGAACGCGGTCTTCTCCTCCTGGTTCACCCGCTGGATGATCGAGAAGATCTCGCGGACGAGGAGCGGCGCGAGCCCGAGCGACGGCTCGTCGAGGAGGATGAAGCGCGGGCGGGCCATGAGCGCCCGGCTGATCGCGAGCATCTGCTGCTCGCCGCCGGAGAGGTAGCCCGCGAGCTTGTGGCGGTGGCGCTTCAGCGGCGGGAAGTACTCGTAGCAGAGATCGTGATCGCGCCGGAGGCCGGCCCGGTCGCTCCGGGTGTAGCCGCCCATCACGATGTTCTCCTCCACCGTGAGGTCCTCGAAGACGCGGCGCCCCTCCATCACCTGGAAGACGCCGCGCTTCACGATCTGCTCCGGCCCGAGCCCGTCGATCCGCTGACCGTCGAGCTCGATCGCGCCGTCGGTGACCTCGCCCTCCTCCGCGTGCAGGAGACCGGAGATGGCCTTCAGGGTCGTCGACTTCCCGGCGCCGTTCGAGCCGAGCAGGGCGACGATCTTCCCGGCGGGGACCTCGAGCGAGAGCCCCTTCAGGACGAGGATCACGTCGTCGTAGACGACCTCGACGTTCTTCAGGACGAGCATGGGGCTCCCGGGCCGGTGCGCGGCGGTGGGCGGAGCGGGATCGCCGCTCCGCCCCCCGCGCATCATCTGTCTACAGGCCGAGCCACTCCGGCTTGCGCGGCAGCTCGTAGTCCTTCGCCTTCTCGAGCTTCCCGCCCTTCACCTGGTAGAGCGAGACCTTGGTGGTCGAGCGGTGATCGGTCGGGGTGTAGGTCACCGGGGCGGAGAGGCCGCCCAGGTCGAAGTCCTTCAGGGTCTCGAGCGCGGCCTTGATCCCGGGACCGTTGAGCTGGCCGGCCTTGTCGGCGCGCTTCAGCGCCTCCGACCAGACCATCACGTACGACCAGCCGCGGACGTAGTTCGTGTCGTGGGTGTCGGTCGGGTGGTTCTTCTGGTGCCACTCGACGAGCTTCTTCATGCCCGGCACGTCCGTCCCGAACGGCGGGTTCGGGAGCGCGCCGACCACGCCCTCGGCGGCGTCCTTCGCCACCGCGATGATGAGCTCGCCGATGCCCCAGACGTTCGTGCCCCACTTGGTGGTGAGGCCGAGCTTCTTCGCGTCGCGGAGCACGACCGAGAACGGCGGCGTCGTGCACTGGGTGTAGGCGTAGTCCGCCCCCTTCTGCTTCATGTTGAGGAGCTGGCTCGTGGCGTCCTGCACGAGGCCGGGCAGGATCTCCTCGTCCACGACGTCCACCCCGATCTCCTTCGCGAACCGGCGCCCCGCCTCGATGGGCGACTTGCCGTAGGCGTTGTCGCCGTAGAAGAAGGCGACGCGCGGGTTGCGGCTCTTGTCCTTCCAGTCCTCCTTCACCCACATGAGCCAGGCGCGGAGGGCGTCGGAGTAGGAGGGCGGGACGAAGAAGTTGTAGGGCGTCTTCTTCGGATCGGTGAGGTGCGCGGAGAAGGACGCCGAGAAGAACGGCATCTGGTCCTTCGTGACGGTGTCCTTCAGGGCCTCGGTGTCGCCCGTGCCCCACGCCTGCATCAGGACGACGTGCTCGTCGTTCACGAGCCGCTTGTAGAGCGCGACGCCCTCCGGGACCTTGTAGCCGTAGTCCGCGTCCACGAGCTTGATCTTCTTCCCGTTGATGCCGCCGTTCGCGTTCGTCCACGCGACCGCGTCGCGCGCGCCCTGCGCGAACGGGCGCCCGACGTCGGCGGTGAGGCCGGTGATGTCGAAGCTGCCGCCGACCTTGATCTCCTGCGCCTGCGCCGCGCCGGCGAGCGCCGCCGCCGCGAGCAGCGCCAGGGTCTTCATCGTCCGCTTCATGCGTCCTCCGGGGTTCGTGGGCCTTCGTGCTGCGTCGCTGCTGCGCTACGTCAGTACGAGAAGGGGTAGAGCTTCCAGTAGTTGCGGATGTGGTGCCACCGCGCCGCCATCCCGTCCGGCTCGAAGAGCAGGAAGAGGACGATGGCGAGGCCGAAGATGCCCTGCTTGAGGGGGGCGAAGAGGTCCACGAGCTTCGGGAACCACTCGGAGAGCCCGCCCGTCCCGACCCGGAGCAGCTCGGGGAGGAGCGTGATGAAGATCGCCCCGAAGATGGAACCGAGGATCGAGCCGAGCCCGCCGATGATGATCATCCCGAGCTGGTCGATCGCGACCGTGATGGGGAAGTTCTCCGGGCTGATGATGTGGCTCTGGTAGGCGACGAGCGAGCCCGCCACCCCGACGTAGAAGGACGAGATGCCGAAGCTGAGCAGCTTGTACTTGAAGACGTTCACGCCCATGACCTCGGCGGAGATGTCCTGGTCGCGGATCGCGACGAAGGCCTTGCCGGTCTTGGTGCGGAAGAGGTTCTTCGCGAAGAAGAGGAGCCCGACCGCGAGGGCGAGGATGAGGTAGAAGATCCGGCGGTCGCCGTCGAGCTCGAGGCCGCCGAGCCTCGCGGGCGGGACCGAGATCCCGTTCACGCCGCCGGTCACCGAGTCCCAGTGGGTCGAGGTGAACTCGACGACGAAGTGGGCGGCGAGGGTGGCGACCGCGAGGTAGAGCCCCTTGAGCCGCAGCGACGGTACCCCGAACACCATGCCTACGAGCGCCGCCGTGATCCCGGCGAGGGGGATGACGATCGGGAACGGGAGGCCGAGCCGTCCCGCGAAGAAGGCCGTCGAGTAGCCGCCCACCGCGAGGAAGGCGGCGTTTCCGAGCGAGATCTGGCCCGTGAAGCCGGTGAGGATGTTCAAGCCCGTCGCGGCGATGACCGCGATGAGGATCCGGTTCAGCACGTCCATCCAGAAGAAGGGCAGGACCGCGGGCGCGAAGCAGAGCGCGACGAGGAAGAGCGCGAGCAGGCCGCGGACGAAGCTCGTCTCGAAGATCGCCATGTCCTCGCGGTAGGTCTCGCGGAAGTCGCCGCAGTTCATCCGTTGCTCTCCCGGGCGCGCTAGACGCGCTCGATCTTGACCTTGCCGAAGAGGCCGTACGGCTTGACGCTCAGGATCGCGACGAGGGCGATGAAGGGCGCGACCTCTTTCACCCCGCCCCCAAAGACCGGGTCGAGGTACCCGCCGGCGAGGTTCTCGAGGATCCCCATCACCAGGCCCCCGACGATGGCGCCGAGCACGGAGTCGAGGCCGCCGAGGATCACCACCGGCACGACCTTCAGGCCGAAGAAGGCGAAGGAGCCGTCCACCCCCCCGCGGATCCCGCCGAGGAGCACGCCGCCGATCGCCGAGACCACCGCGGCGATCGACCACGCCATCGCGAAGATGTGCTGCACCGACACGCCCATCGAGAGCGCCACCTGCTGCGAGAAGGCGGTGGCGCGCATGGCGATCCCGGCCCGGGTGTACTTGAAGAATGCCGAGAACAGGACGAGCAGCACCGCCACGCTCGCCACGCTGTACAGGTAGCCCTGCGAGACGGGGAGCGGCCCGATCATCACCGGGGCGGTCGGGAAGATCTGCGGGTACGGGTAGGTCTCCGTCCCCCAGATGCCCTGGGCGATCGCCTTCAGGATCGAGGCGAGCCCGAGGGTGAGCATGATCACCGAGATCGTCGGCTCGCCGATCATGGGGCGCAGGAGCAGCCGCTCCATGAGCACCCCCATCGCCGCGAAGAACCCGAGGGTGAGGACGAACGCGGCCCAGAGCGGCACGTGGTAGGCGCCGACGATGGCGACGCAGACGTAGGCGCCGAGCATCAGGAACTCGCCCTGGGCGAAGTTCAGGATCGAGGACGACTTGTAGATGATGACGAAGCCGAGGGCGACGAGGGCGTAGATCGACCCGATCACGACGCCGTTCAGGGTGAGCTGGAGGAGGAACTCCATGGCTACGCCGCCCTCCCCCGCTCGAGCCGGCGCACGAGCAGCGTGGTGCGGATCCGGGAGGTCTTCCCGTCCTGGAACTTGATGGTCGTGTCGATCGGCACCTCGTGCGCGTCGCCGTAGAGCGCGCGGATGACCTCCTCGTACCGCTGCTCGACGAAGACCCGGCGCACCTTGCGGGTGCGGGTGAGCTCCTCGTCGTCGGCGTCGAGCTCCTTGTAGAGGAGGACGAACTTCTCGATCCGCGCCGCCGCGGGGAGCGTCTCGTTCACCTCGTCCACCGCCGCCTGGACGAGGTCGTAGACCTCCTTCTTGGCGGAGAGGTCGGTGTAGGTCGTGTAGGAGAGCTTGTTCCGCTCGGCCCACTTCCCCACGACGCCCATGTCGATGCAGAGCATCGCGGTGAGGAAGGGCCGGTCCTTGCCGACGACGACCGCCTCCTTCACGTACGGCGAGAACTTGAGCCGGTTCTCGATGAACTGCGGCGAGAACTGGGTCCCGTCCGCGAGCTTCATCACGTCCTTCAGCCGGTCGATCACGACGAGGTGCCCCTCGTCGGTGAGGTAGCCGGCGTCGCCGGAGTGGAGCCACCCGGCCGCGAGCGTCGCGCGGGTCGCCTCGTCGTTCTTGTAGTAGCCGAGGAACACCGACGGGCTCCGCGAGAGGATCTCGCCCCGCTCGTCGATCCGGACCTCGGTGCCGGGGATCGGCTTGCCGACCGTGTGGAAGGCGATGTCGCCCTCCCGGTGGATGCAGCTGATCCCGGAGATCTCGGTCTGCCCGTAGATCTGCCGGAGCGGCACGCCGATCGCGTGGAAGAACCGGAAGACGTCGGGCCCGAGCGCGGCCCCCCCGGTGGAGGCGCTGCGCAGGTTCGTCATCCCGAGCCGGTCCCGGAGGGCCCTGAAGAGGAGGACGTCGGCGAGCCAGCGCGCCGCGCGCAGCCCGAGCGGGAGCGGCTTCTTCTCGAAGCGCAGGTCGGCGACCCGCTTCCCGATGGGCATGCACCGCTCGTACATGAAGCGCTTGAACGGGGTGGTGTCCATGATCTTCACCTGGACGGTGGAGACCATCGACTCCCAGACCCGCGGCGGCGCGAACATCACGTCCGGCCCGATCTCGCGGATGTTCTCGGTGACCGTCTCCGGCTCCTCCGGGAAGTTCACGGTGAAGCCCTTCGCGAGCGAGGCGGAGAGGCTCATCATCTGCTCGCCGATCCAGGCGAGCGGCAGGAAGGACACGAACTCGTCGTCGCCGCGCTTCGGATCGACCTCGTCGAGGGCGAGCGCCATCGAGAGGAGGTTCCGGAAGGTGAGCATCGCGCCCTTCGGGTTCCCGGTGGTGCCGGACGTGTAGCAGACGATCGCGACGTCGTCGGCCTTGCCCTTCTTCACGCCCGCCGCGAAGCGCGCCGGCTCCTCGGCCCCGAGCGCCCGTCCCTTCTCCTCGACCGCCTCGAAGGAGAGGAGCGCCGGGTGCTGGTACTTCCGGAGCCCGCGCGGATCCGTGTAGACGACGTGCCGGACCTTGGGGAGCTGCGGGAGCATGTCGAGGATCTTGTCGACCTGCTCCTGGTCCTCCGCGACCACCACCGACGCGTCGCAGTGGTCGATGACGAAGGCGACCTCGGCGACGTTCGAGTCCTGGTAGAGCCCGACCGACGCGGCGCCGGCGGCCTGGGCGGCGATCTCGCTCCAGACCCACTCCGGCCGGTTGTCGCCGATGATCGCGACCTTGTCGCCCGGGCCGACGCCGAGCGCGGCGAGGCCGAGGGAGAAGTCGCGGACGTGGTCGTGGACCTCCTGCCAGGTGAACGACTGCCAGATGCCGAACTCCTTCTCGCGCATCGCGACGCGCTTCCCGATCGTCAGGGCGTTCCGGACGAGCAGCTTCGCGAAGGTGTCGTCGCCGCGGAGGGGCTCGAGGCCGCTCATCCGTCGACCTCCAGGTCGTGCGCCACGCCGAGGTAGGCGTCCTGCACCTCGGTGTTCTTCTGGACCTCCTCGGGCGTCCCGACCGCGATCCGCTCGCCGAAGTTGAGGACGGTGACGCGGTTCGAGAGCTCCATCACGACGCCCATGTCGTGCTCGATCATCACCATCGTGGTCCCGCGCTCCTCGTGGATCTCGAGGATGAAGCGGGCCATGTCCTCCTTCTCCTCCGCGTTCATGCCGGCCATCGGCTCGTCGAGGAGGAGGAGGCGCGGCTCGAGCGCGAGCGCGCGGGCGAGCTCGACCCGCTTCTGCAGGCCGTAGGCGAGGGTGCCGACCACCTTCTTCCGGATGTGCTGGATCTCGAGGAAGTCGATCACGTCCTCGACCTTCTCGCGGTGCGAGATCTCCTCGCGCTCGCCCTTGCCGACGTAGAGGCCGCCCCCGAGCACGCCCACGTGCTGGTGGAGGTGCCGGCCGATGAGGAGGTTGTCGAGGACGGTCATCCCGCGGAAGAGCGCGATGTTCTGGAAGGTGCGGGCGATCCCGAGGGCGGTCCGCTGCGACGGGGAGAGGCGCGAGACGTCCTCGCCCTCGAACCGGACGGCGCCCCGCTGGGGCCGGTAGACGCCGGAGATGCAGTTGAGGAGGCTGGTCTTCCCCGCGCCGTTCGGGCCGACGATGGCGTGAATCGTCCCCTCGTCGACCGAGAGGCTCACGTCGGAAAGAGCGTTGACGCCCCGGAAGCTGAGGATGATCCCAGTTGCCTCGAGCAGAGCCACATGACCTCGTGCCGGCCGGTGAGTGCGGTGAATCGTCGCAAAGATCGGCGCGTCGCTCAAGCAGAAGCGCAGAAATTTCTGCGCGGATCGGCCGGATCCGGTCCGCCGCATGCCGTGCCGCACCGCGATGGCACGATTTGCAACCATTTTGGCGGCATCTGCAGCCTACGGCCTCAGCCCGGAGGCCAGCCGAACGACCGTCCGCCCATGAGGTGCAGGTGGACGTGGAACACGAGCTGGTGCGCGTCGCGGTTCACGTTCACGGTCGCCCGCCAGCCGCGCTCGTCGATCCCGCGCTCCTTCGCGATCCGCGCGGCGACGCGCAGGAGCTTCCCCGCGACCGCGTCGTCCTCGGGGGCGAGCTCGTTGAGCGTCGCGACGTGCTTCTTCGGGACGACGAGCACGTGCACCGGTGCCTGGGGCTGGATGTCGTCGAAGGCGAGGACGTCGTCGTCCTCGTAGACCTTCTTCGACGGGATCTTCCCCTCGACGATCTTGCAGAACAGGCAGTCCGCCGCCATCGCTCGCCTCCCCGCGGGCGCTCGGGCCCGCTCCGTTCAGAACAGCCGCCTCGAGTCGAGCAGGATCGTGACCGGCCCGTCGTTCACGAGCTCGACCTCCATCTCCGCCCGGAAGACCCCGGTCGCGACGGGGAGCCCCTTCTCCCGGAGGAGCGCGCAGAACCGCTCGTAGAGCGCGTTCGCCGCCTCCGGCCCCGCCGCCTCGACGAAGCTCGGGCGGTTCCCCTTGCGGGCGTCGCCGAGCAGCGTGAACTGCGAGACGACGAGCACGCCGCCCGAGACCTCCGCGAGCGCGAGGTTCATCTTGCCGGCCGCGTCCTCGAACACGCGCAGGGCCGCGACCTTGTCGGCGAGGAGGCGCGCGTCGTCCTCGCCGTCCTCGCGCGCGACGCCGAGCAGGACGGCGAGCCCGCGGCCGATCGAGCCGGTCGGGCGCCCGCCCGCCCGCACCTCCGCGCGGGAGACCCGCTGGACCACGGCGCGCACGGGCCCTGTGATGGCACGCGCGCGCCGCCGCTTCAACCGGCGCGGATGGACCCCGGGCGGGCGCCGGGCCGCTCCGTCCGTGACAGCGCCCCCACGCGCGTGCTAGACGCGCTTTCGTGCTGCTCCTGCGGGACGCGCGGCCGTCCGACCTCGCGAGCCTCTCCCGGCTCGCGAAGGTCCTCGACACCGTCAACCTCCCGCACGACCCGGCCGCCCTCGCCCAGATCCTCCGGCGCTCCGCCCGCTCCTTCTCCGGGGCGATCCGCGATCCGCTGCGGCGCCACTACGTCTTCGTGGCGGAGGCGCGCGGGCGGGTGGTCGGGACCTCGATGGTGATCGCGCAGCATGGGACGCGCGAGTCGCCCTGCACCTTCTTCGACGTCTCGGAGCGGGAGCACTACTCCTCCACGCTCGACCGCCACTTCCGCCACCCGGTGCTCTCGCTCGGCTTCCACTTCGACGGCCCGACCGAGGTCGGCGGGCTCGTGGTCGCGCCGGCGGTGCGCGGCCGGCCCATGCATCCCGGCCGGCAGCTCTCCTTCGTCCGCTTCCTCTACATCGCGATGCACCGGGAGCGGTTCCGCGACACGGTCCTCGCCGAGCTCATGCCACCCCTCGGCAAGGACGGGCGGAGCGGCTTCTGGGAGTCCTTCGGCCGCCGCTTCACCGGGCTCGACTACCGGACCGCCGACCGGCTCTCCCGCGAGAACAAGGAGTTCATCCAGCAGCTCTTCCCGCCGGTCGACGTCTACGCGACGCTCTTCCCGGCCGACGTCCGGCGCCACCTCGGCGAGGTCGGGCCCGCGACCGAGCCGGTCCGCCGGATGCTCGCCTCGATCGGCTTCCGGTCCGTGAATCGGATCGACCCG
>Ga0335084_10007314_pt1 | contig 10996 bp, 9 predicted proteins | sample Lox_Sample_44_FD_206721 | JGI IMG/M metagenome (GOLD analysis project Ga0335084, IMG submission 206721) | Soil microbial communities from Loxahatchee National Wildlife Refuge, Florida, United States - Lox_Sample_4.4 | ecosystem: Environmental > Terrestrial > Soil > Wetlands | place: USA: Florida...
GCCTTGCCGGGCGGAAACCGGGAAGTGGTGGTGGTTGTTGTGCCAGCCCTCGCCGAAAGTGAGCAGCGCGAGCCACCAGTTGTTGCGCGAGTCGTCGCGCGTCGCGTAGCGCCGGCTGCCGAAGCGGTGGGCGAGGGAGTTGATGGTGAAGGTGGCGTGGTAGAGCGCGACCGTGGAAATGCAGAATCCCCAGACGAAGAGCTGCATGCCGCTCGTCGCCAGGGCGGGATGCGCCCTCTCGAGCCAGGCGCCCGCCCCGTAGAGCGCGACGCCGAGCAAGGCGGGGACCGCGACATCGTAGCGATCGAGCCAGCGCAGCTCGGGGAAGCGCGCGAGGTCGCCGACGCGCTTGTCCAGCGTGGCGAAGGCCTCGCGCGAGAGGAACCAACCGACATGGCTCCAGAGCAGGCCGTGGCGCCGCGCCGAATGCGGATCGCCCTCGCCGTCGGAATGCGCGTGGTGGTGGCGATGGTGGGACGCCCACCAGAGCGGCCCGCGCTGCACCGCCATGGCGCCCAGGATCGCGAAGGCGAGCTGCGCGGCGCGCGACGTGCGGAACGCGCGGTGCGAGAAGTAGCGATGGTAGAACGCGGTGACCGCGAACATGCGCAGCGCGAAGAGGGCCGCCGCGACCGCGAGCGCGGTGGCGCTCGCGCCGGTCGCGAGCGCACCGAGGCAGCCGGCGTGCAGCGCGAGGAAGGGCACGACGCGGGGCCAGTCGATGCGGCGCTCCCCGGAATGGGGCTGCGCCTCGGGCGCGGAATTGTCGATCCAGCGCCGTGCGGCGCGAAGCAGGGACGCCGCTTTCATGACGGCCGCGCGGGGCGCTGCGGGACGCGGCGCAACGTCTTCGTGTCGTAGCCCGCCCTGGCGAGCAGGTCGAGATGGCGCAGGAGGTCGGCCTCGGGAATGGACGGCGAGCGCGCCATGATCCAGGCGTAGTCGCGCTTCTCGCGCGCGATGACCACCTGGCGGTAGTCGGCGGAGACGTAGGCGATGCGGTAGTCCGCCCTGAAGGGCCATACGAATTGCATGTCCCAAACGGCGTTCGACACGCGGTCGCGCACGAACCCGCGGGGCCTGTAGACGTGTTGCGGCCCGTCGAAGCCGCCATCGCGGAACGTATAGGTGGTCTCCACGGTTGCGTCTGCCGCGAGCCGGTACGACTCCACGGCATCGAAGGCGTGCGCGTCGATCCACGTCGGGGTGGCGGCGATCACGTACCAGTCGCCCATGAAGCGCTCGAGGTCGACGTGCGCGGCGAGCGGCAGCGGGCGCTGGGGCGCGCTCTGGCAGGCGGCCACGCAGGCTGCAGCGATGGCGAGGGTCAGGGTGCGCATCGTCGCCCCAGCCGAGCCCGCAGCGCAGGCGCCGCCCGCAGCGCGTCTCACGCCTGCCTCCTCGGCGGACCCGGGATGAACGCGTTGGTGCGCGCCACGTAGTCGCGATACGCGGGGCGCCTTTCGGCGATGTCGCGCTCGAGGAGCCTGACGCCGGACACCCGCAACAGGAGCAGCGTCATGAGGGCGGGCGCGTACAGTGTCCACCATTCTCCGGCTCCCGCGCCGAGCAGGCCGAAGCCCCACCAAACGCACGACTCGCCGAAATAGTTCGGGTGCCGGCTGTAGCGCCACAGCCCATGGTCCAGCACGCGGCCTTGGTTGGCGGGGTCGGCCTTGAAGCGCGCGAGCTCGGCGTCGGCGATCGCCTCGAAGGCGATGCCGAAGGCGGCGAGCGCGAGGCCCACGGCGTCCAAGGCCGTCAGCGGAGATTGCGATCCGATCGCCGCGGCCAGGGGCGCAGAGATCAGCCAGGCGAGCACCGCCTGCAAGCCGAATACGAGGTAGAGGCTCTTCCACGCAAAGCCCGGCTCGTTGCGTGCGCGGATTGCGGCGTAGCGGCGGTCCTCGGGCGCGCTCCAGTTGCGCAAGGCGAGATGTGCGGCGAGGCGCAGCGACCAGGCCGCCACCAGCGCGAGCGTGGCGAGCGCCCGGGGGCCTTGCGGCTGCGATGAGCTCGCGTAGCCGATCGCCGCCGCCAGGAAGAACAGCGACCAGAAGATATCCACCAGGCCCGCGTTGCGCCGCGCGGTGGCGACGACCCACGCCGCGACGGCCAGCAAGATCAGCGCCGGCAGCGCGCCGGCCCACAGTGCCGCGATCGTCATGGCCGCGGGTATCCGTCGAGGCGCCGGGCCGCGGCGAAGAGCGCAGGGGTGCAAAGCGCCCAGCCTGCACCGATGACGGCGAGCGCCGAACCGGCCGCGGCCAGGTGCAGCGCGCCCAGCCGCGCCCCCGCGTAGTAGGCAAGGGGCGCGCCGGCCGCGCCGAGCACCGCACCGAACCACGGCCGCGCCCGCAGCGGGCGCAGCGACACGTTGAGCGTCGTGGCGAACAGGGCCCAGAGCGCCGCCATCCACAAGGGCGCCGCGCCGTCGAGCAGCGCGCCGTGCGGGTAGCTCACCCAGCCGCCACGCACGAGGACCGTCTCGAACGCGAGGCCCAGCAGCGCCGCGAGCGCGACGAGCGCGAGCTCCCGGCCCGGGCGCGCAGCGCGCGCGAGGTGCCACGCAACGATCGCGGCCGCCGCGGTCACGCCAACCCAGGGCAGGCCGCGAGCGGCCCCCAGCACGCATGCGAGCCAGCCGAGCTGATAGAGCACGATGTTGGCGGCGATCGTCACGATGGAGGAGGCGCCGCGCTCAGCGCGCGGGCCGCTCGAACACGTAGTGGCTGACCCACCATTCCTGGCCGCCGCGATAGCCGAAGAGCTCGGCGCAGGCCATGAAGAAGATCCGCCAGCGCTGCAGCCACAGCGCCGCCCCGGCTTCGCCATGGGACGTGGCCAGCACCGCCAGCGCCTCGCCTTGCCGCGCGTCGAGGTTGGCGAGCCAGGCGTTGGCGGTCTTCTCGTAGTGCGTGCCGTCCCAGCGCCAGCGCTTCGCGAGGCGCAGCGACTCCTGGAAGCGCAGCGCCAGCTCGTCGCTCGGCATCATGCCGCCCGAGAAGAAGTGCCGGCTCATCCAGTCCGAGGGATCGTCGTCGACGAACGCGTAGGGCGTGGTGCGGTGGCAGAAGACGTGCATGAAGAAGAGGCCGCCCGGCCTCAGCCAGCCGTGGACCCGGTCGAAGAGCACGCGCCAGTTGCGCATGTGCTCGAACATCTCGACCGACACGACGCGGTCAAAGCGCTCGACGGTGTCGAAGCGGTTCATGTCGGCGGTGATGACTTCGAGGTTCCCCAGGCGCCGCTCGCCGGCGCGGGCGAGGATGTAGTCGCGCTGGGAAGTGGAATTGGAAAGGGCGGTGATGCGGCTCGCGGGAAACCGCTCGGCCATCCACAGGCTGAGCGAGCCCCAGCCGCAGCCGAGCTCGAGGATGTCCTGGCCGTCGGCGAGGGCTGCGCGCTCGCAGGTGGCCGCGAGGGCGAGCGCCTCGGCGGTGGCGAGGTCGGTCACGCCCTGGGGCCACCAGGCGCTGCTGTACTTGCGGTGCGGGCCGAGGGCGATCTCGAAGAAGGCGGCCGGCACCTCGTAATGCTGGCGGTTGGCCAGGTGCGGAACGGGCGCGGCATCGGACCCGTTCATCGAGCGCACGAAGGCTTCGGCTGCGTGCGCCGCCGCTTCCGCGTCCGTGGTGGCCAGGGTGGCGAGCCGTTTCTCGCAGAGGCGCCGGATGCCGCTGCGGATGACGGCGTCGGGCACGAGCCCCTGCTCCACCCAGTCGATGGCGAGGCGCGTCGGGCCGTTCATCGCTTCCTCGTCTGAGGCCGCGCAAGCCTGGCGTGGATGAGCCGCACGCCGTCGCCCACGTCGGTGCCCAGCGCGACGGCGCCCGCCGCACCGATGGCGGCGCGGTGCCGGATCGCCGTCGCGCCGCCGACGAAGACGGGCACGCAGCAGCCGCGCACGAGCTGCGGGAGCTCGCGGTGCAGGAAGCCCGGCGCGGGATCGACCGAGCTCGAGACTACGATGGCGTCGCAGGTCGCGCGGCGCTGCGCCGCGACCAGCTCGTCGACGGGCACGTCCGCGCCGAGCAACACGGGCCTCAGCCTCGCCGCGGCGGCCTCCAGCGCGAAGAGCAGCAGGCCGAATTCGTGGTGCTCGCCGGGTGCGCAAGCCGCGAGCACTCGCGCGCCCTCGGCGTGGGGAACGCCGTGCACCAGGCGCGCCCCGAGCTTGCTGCGCAGGTACGTGGCGAAGAAGTGCTCCTCGGCGATGGCCCCGGGGAGCCCCTGCCAGCGTGCGCCGAGCCGCTCCAGCAACGGCAGCAGCAGCCGTTGCGTGACATGTTCCACCGCATGCACGGCCAGGGCCGCCTCGTAGACGTGGTCGAGCTCGCGCTCGTCGAAGCGCGCGATGGCCGCCGCCATTCGGTCCATGCGCCCGGTCCACGGATCGGCGCCGCCCGGCGCGTCCGTCGCGGGCTCGGCGCTCTCCAGCGCCGCGCGGACCTGGCCGATCGGCACGCCCCGCCCGGTGAGCGCGAGCACGCGCCGGATCAGTTCCACGTGCTGGTGCGTGTACAGGCGATGCCCCTTGGGCGTGCGCAGGGGCTGGATAAGGCCGTAGCGCCGTTCCCACGCCCGCAGCGTGAGAGGGCTTACCCCGGTGAGCGACGAGAGGGTGCGGATGGGCAGGCGTTCGGCGGGGGCAGGCAAGCGGCTCGGCGTCCAATTGAAATTATACGAATGATATACAATAGCCTTGGCAAATGGCAATGAAAATCTATACAATATCGATACACTAGACGGGCGGCCGGGATCGGGTTGACCTAGGTCAAGCTTGGCTGCGATTGGAAGGCGTTGCTGCGCCGCATCAAGTAGCCTTTCACCATACGAACGAAGCTTCCTGGGACCGACCACCGGGCAGGAGGCCCGATGAACGACATCGCACCCCGACACGCGGCCGCCGAGCCGCTCGAAAACCGGCCCTTCGACGACATCCGCGTCGGCGACCAGGCGAGCCTCACGCGGCTGCTCACGCAAACCGACGTCAAGACGTTCGCCGTCCTTTCCGGCGACCTGAACCCGACCCACTTCGATGCCGAGATCGCCCACAAGCTGGGCGAAGAGCGGCTGGTGGCGCACAGCATGCTGAGCGGCGCGCTCATCTCGAGCGTGCTCGGCAACGAGCTGCCCGGCCCGGGCACCCGCTACGTGCGGCAGGAGCTCCGCTTCGTGAGGGCGGTGAACGCCGAGGACACGATCACGGCGACCGTCACCGTGCGCGAGAAGCGTCCCGCCACGCATACCGTGATGCTCGACTGCCGCTGCACCAACCAGCGCGGCGAGATCGTCGCCGAGGGGCTCGCCGAGGTCATCGCGCCCACGGTGAAGGTCACCCTGCCGCGGCCCGAGGTGGCGCTCGTCTCGGTGCAGACCCACGACAAGTTCGCCGCCTTCGTCGAGAAGGTGCGGCCGCTCAAGCCCGTGCCCACCGCCGTCGCGCACCCCTGCAGCGACGCGGCCATCGAGGCGGCGCTCGAGGCGGCCCGCGAGGGCATGATCGAGCCGATCCTGGTAGGCCCCCTCGAGAAGATCCGCGCGGGCGCCGCGGCGGCGAAGATGAGCCTGGAGGGCGTCCGCATCGTCGAGACCGCCCATAGCGAGGAATCGGCCGCACGGGCGGTCGAGCTGGTTCGCGCGGGCGAGGCCGCGGTGCTGATGAAGGGCAGCCTGCACACCGACGAGCTGCTGGCCGCGGTCGTGAAGCGCGACAGCGGCCTTCGCACGGGACGGCGCCTGTCGCACGTCTTCCTCATGGACGTGCCGACCTACCACAAGCCGCTCATGGTCACCGACGCGGCGATCAACATCGCGCCCACGCTCGAGGAAAAGGCCGACATCCTGCGCAACGCCATCGACCTCGCGAACGCGCTGGGCATCGCGCGGCCCAAGGCGGCGATCCTGTCGGCCGTGGAGAGCGTCAACGAGAAGATCGTCTCCACCATCGACGCGGCCTGCCTGTGCAAGATGGCCGATCGCGGCCAGATCGTGGGCGCGATCCTCGACGGGCCGCTCGCGCTCGACAACGCGATCAGCGCCGAGGCCGCCCGCGTGAAGGGCATCGCGTCCGAGGTGGCCGGCGATGCCGACATCTTCCTCGTTCCCGACCTCGTGTCGGGCAACATCATGGCCAAGCAGCTCACCTTCATGGCGAACGCGGACGCCGCCGGCATCGTGCTCGGCGCGCGCGTTCCCATCGTCCTCACCAGCCGCGCCGACAGCGTGCGCGCGCGCCTCACCTCGTGCGCCCTGGCGGTGCTGCTCACCCGCGGGAGCCCCACATGAACGCAAGGGACAAGAACCTCGACCGCCGCGCGCCCCTGAAGGAAAAGCTCGGGGCCGCCGGATTCACCGCCGTGCCGGTGTTCGACGACATCGCGAAGGACCTCGCCACCGCCTCGAAGGATTCGGACTGGTTCTTCCGCGAGGTGCTGGAAGTGGCCTCGCTGCACGGGGACAAGATCGGCAAGGACACGGACCGCCTCGCCAGGCGCCAGGGGGAGGCCACGCAGTCCGTCGCCGAAGCCCTGGGGCGCCAGAAGCCGGGCGACTTCAACGACTACCTGGTGGACGCGGCGCAGCGCTGGGTCCTGTTCATCGACATCCTCAGGAAGCGCGGCAACAACTTCGTGCGCCACGAGCAGCAGGGCTGCCCGCCCGTGCTCGCGTACCAGTACGACGTGGTCGTGGACGGCGCGACGCTCGAGCGGCCCGTGAACTATTCGCTGGTCGCGATCCATCCGCCGGAGGGCGTGAAGACCGATCCCGACCAGCGCCCGTACATCATCATCGATCCGCGCGCGGGCCACGGCTCGGGCATCGGCGGGTTCAAGAGCGAGAGCGAGGTGGGCGTGGCGCTGCGCGCCGGCCACCCGGTGTACTTCTGCATCTTCACCACGCACCCCACGCCCAGCCAGACGCTCGCGGACGTGACGCGCGCCGAGGCGGGCTTCGTGCGCGAGGTGCAGCGGCGCCACCCCAACAGCCCCAAGCCCGTGGTCATCGGCAACTGCCAGGGCGGCTGGGCCGCGATGCTGCTCGCGGCGACCAACCCGGACCTCACCGGGCCGCTGGTGATCAACGGCGCGCCGCTGTCGTACTGGTCCGGCACCAAGGGCAAGAATCCCATGCGCTACCTGGGCGGTCTCTTCGGCGGGGTGTTTCCCGCGATGCTTGCCGCGGACCTGGGCAACGGCCAGTTCGATGGCGCCAACCTCGTCTCCAACTTCGAGGCGCTCAACCCGGGCAACGCGTTCTTCAAGAAGTACTACGACGTGTTCGCCGACACCGAGCAGGAAGGCGATCGCTACCTCGAGTTCGAGCGCTGGTGGTCCGGGTTCTATTTCATGAACGAGAAGGAGATCCGCTGGATCGTCGAGAACCTGTTCGTGGGCAACCGCCTCGCCCGCGGCGGCGCGCAGCTGGACAGCCGCATGCACGTGGACCTGCGCAACGTCCGCGCGCCGGTGATCGTGTTCGCCTCCCACGGCGACAACATCACGCCGCCCGCGCAGGCGGTCAACTGGATCGCCGACGTGTACTCGAGCGTGCAGGACATCCGCGCGCGCGGCCAGCGCATCGTCTATACGGTGCACGACACCATCGGCCACCTGGGGATCTTCGTCTCCTCGTCGGTGGCGAAGAAGGAGCACAAGGAGATCGTCTCCACGCTGGAGGCGATCGAGGCGCTGGCGCCCGGGCTCTACGAGATGAGGATCGTGGACGAGACCGGCGAGGGCGACGCCAAGCGCTACTCGGTGACGTTCGAGGAGCGCACCATCGAGGACATCGTGAAGCTCGGCGACGACCGCGAGCACGAGCGGGCCTTCGCGGCGATCTCGCGGCTTTCGTACCTGGGCGCCGAGTGGTACGACCTCGCGGTGCGCCCGTGGGTGCGCGCGATGACCAATTCCAACACCGCGAAGCTCAACGTGGACACCCAGCCCATCCGCGCGCAGCGCTATTTCCTGAGCGACCAGAACCCGATGCTCGCGCAACTTGCGCCGATCGCGCAGGTGGTGAAGGCCAACCGCCGCAAGGCCGCCCCCGACAACCCGTACGTGCAATGGGAGCGCACGGCCGCCGAGCTCGCCACCGAATGGATGGACCTCGCGCGCGACGTGCGCGACGGGGCGGTCGAGACGTGGTTCTACATGATGTGGGGCACGCCCTGGATGAAGGCGCTCGGCGCCGCCGAGGCCCCGCGCATCAGCGAGGTGGCGGGCAGCGACCTGCGCACGGTTCCCGAGGTGCGCTCCGCGCTCGCGCAAGTCTCGCGCGGCAACCTGGCGGTGGCGGTGATGCGCATGCTCATCCTGCTCGCCCACGCGGGCAAGTCCATGCGCCGCGAGCGCCTCGAGCGCGCCAACCGCATCTATACCGAGATGGAGCCCTTCGCGAGCCTGGGAGAGGCCGCGCGCACGCGCATCCTGCACCAGCAGAGCCTCATCGTGGAGTTCGAGCCCGAGCAGGCGCTGCGCACGCTGCCCAAGCTCGTGCCCAGCCCCGCCGACCGCAAGCGCGCGGTGGAGCTGTGCGAGTACATCGCGGGCTCCGCGCAGGAGATGAGCGAGGAGCAGCTCGAGTTGTTCGACCGGATCCGCGCGGTGCTGGGCCTCGAGCCGCGCCCGGTGGCAGAGCCGGAGCCGCCGAAGCCCAAAGCGGCGCCGAAGGCGAAGGAGGCCGCATGACGATCGCCAACCCCATCCCGCCTTCGGCCGTGGACCCGCTGCCCAAGGTGTGGGACGAGAATTCGCGCGTGGGCGAAATGCTCAAGGGCAAGCGCGGCCTCGTGGTCGGCGTGGCCAACGCCGACAGCATCGCCTTCGGCTGCGCGGCGAAGCTGCGCGCCTTCGGCGCCGAGATCGCGCTCACGTACCTCAACGACAAGGCGAAGAACTACGTCGAGCCGCTCGCGAAGAAGATCGACGCGTCGATCCTCGCGCCGCTCGACGTGACCCAGCCCGGCCAGATGGAAGCGCTCTTCAGGCGCATCAAGGAGGAGTGGGGGCATCTCGACTTCGCCATCCACTCCATCGCCTTCGCGCCGCGCGAGGACCTGCACGGGCGCGTGGTCGACTGCTCGCAAGCCGGCTTCCTCACCGCCATGCAGGTGTCCTGCCATTCGTTCATCGAGATGGCGCGCTACGCCGAACCGCTCATGACCGACGGCGGCACGCTCATCACCATGAGCTACTACGGCGCCGACAAGGTGGTGGGCAACTACAACATGATGGGGCCGGTGAAGGCCGCCCTCGAGGCCTCGGTGCGCTACCTCGCCAACGAGCTGGGCGAACGGCGCATCCGCGTCTTCGCCGTCTCGCCGGGCCCGTTGCGCACGCGCGCCTCGAGCGGCATCGGCCACTTCGACGAGCTGATCGACATGGCGGTGAAGCGCTCGCCCGGGCGGCGCCTCGTGGACATCGCCGAGGTGGGACGCGTGGTCGCGTTCCTCGCCGGCGGGGCTTCCTCGGGCATGACCGGCGACGTGATCTACGTGGACGCGGGCCTGCACATCATGGCCTGATGCCGCGCGCGGGCGTGGCATCATCGCGGCTTGGACGACGAAGCTTTCATGCGCGAGGCGCTTGCCCAGGCCGCCCTCGCCGCGCAAGCGGGCGAGGTGCCCGTGGGCGCGGTGGTGGTCAGGGACGGCCGCATCATCGGCCGCGGATACAACCGCCCCATCACGAGCTCCGATCCCACCGCCCATGCCGAGGTCGTGGCCCTGCGCGAGGCGGCCGCCGCCGAGGGCAACTACCGCTTGCCGGGCTGCGACCTCTACGTGACGCTGGAGCCGTGCGCCATGTGCGTGGGCGCGATGGTCCACGCGCGCATCGGGCGCGTGGTCTACGGGGCGAAGGACCCGAAGACCGGCGCGTGCGGCAGCATCGTCGACCTGCCCGGGATCGCCCACTGGAACCACCACGGCGTCTTCCAGGGAGGGCTGCTCGCCGACGAATGCGGCGCGATGCTGCGGAGTTTTTTCGCCGATCGCCGCGGGTAGAATTGGGGCTCGCACCCGAGCCGCCTGAATGACCGCACCCCGCTTCGTCCACCTGCGCCTGCACACCGAGTATTCGATCGTGGACGGCATGGCGCGGGTCGACGACGCCGTGGCCGCGGCGGCCGCGGACCGCATGCCGGCGCTCGCCATCACCGACGCCGCCAACCTCTTCGGCGCCATCAAGTTCTTCCAGGCGGCCCGCGCCGCGGGCGTGCAGCCGGTCATCGGCTGCGACCTGTGGATCACCAACGAGCGCAGCCGCGACACGCCGCATCGCGTGGCCGTGCTCTGCCGCAGCCGGCCGGGCTACCTCGCCCTGTGCGAGCTGCTCACGCGGGCGCACGCGGAAAACCACTGGCGCGGGCGCGCCGAGGTGCGCCGCGAGTGGCTGCGCGGCGTGGAGGGCCTCATCGTGCTCTCGGGGGCGCGGGCCGGGGACGTCGGCATGGCCCTTGCGAGCGGCCAGCCCGAGCAGGCCGAGGCGCTCGCGCGCGCGTGGGCGGCGGATTTCCCGGATGCGTACTACCTCGAGGTGCAGCGCGTCGAGCCCGCGAAGGACGCCGCGCTCGTGCACGCCACGGTCGAGCTCGCGGCGCGGCTGGCACTCCCGGTCGTCGCCACGCACCCCGTGCAATTCGTCAAACGCGAGGACTACCTCGCCCACGAGGCGCGCGTGTGCATCGCGCAAGGCTACGTGCTGGGCGACAAGAGGCGCCCGCGGGAATTCCACACCTCGCAGTACTTCAGGACGCAGGCCGAGATGGCCGAGCTGTTCGCCGACATCCCGGCGGCGCTCGAGAACACGGTGCAGATCGCGCGGCGCTGCGCCTTCGAGTTCTCGCTCGGCAAGAGCCGGTTGCCGGACTTTCCGACACCGCACGGCGAGTCGATCGAGGAATTCCTGCGGTCGCAGTCCGCGCTGGGCCTGGAGGCGCGCCTCGGGCAGCTCTACCCGCAGGAAGGCGCGAGGCTCGAGGCGCGAGG
>Ga0335084_10007316_pt1 | contig 10996 bp, 12 predicted proteins | sample Lox_Sample_44_FD_206721 | JGI IMG/M metagenome (GOLD analysis project Ga0335084, IMG submission 206721) | Soil microbial communities from Loxahatchee National Wildlife Refuge, Florida, United States - Lox_Sample_4.4 | ecosystem: Environmental > Terrestrial > Soil > Wetlands | place: USA...
AGCGTCACCGGCAGCTCCCCCGCCCACCCGGTCGTTTCGGGCTTCAACCGCCCGGAATCTCTGAGCACGACACGGCGAACGCCCTGGCACCCCGGTTGCAGTCCGGCACAGCGCCCGCAGGCGCTCGCTGGGGGGAGCCATCATGTTGCGATCCGTCGTCCGTGCCGCCGTCGTGCTCGTCGTCGCCGCGTCCACCGCGCGCGCGACCACCTTCGTCGCGATGAGCGACGGGACGCTGGCCCGGGCCGCCGACGCGATCGTCACGGGACGGATCACCCACCTCGAGACCGTCGGGAGCGCCGACGGACGGATCGAGACGCTGGTGACGGTCGCGGTGGAGCGCACGATGAAGGGCGCGCCGCACGACACCATCGTGCTCAAGCAGCCGGGCGGCCAGCTCGGCGCGCGGGCGCTCTGGATCGCGGGCTCGCCGCGCTTCGAGCTCGGGCAGGAGCAGCTCCTCTTCCTCTCCGCGCATCACGACGGCAGCGCGCGCGTGACCGCGTTCGGCATGGGACAGTTCCAGATCGTCCCCGACGCGAAGACCGGGGTGATCGTCGCCGAGCGGATGCTCGACGGGCTGGTGCTCGGAGCGAGCCGCATCCGGCGCGTGCAGCTGTCGCGCCTGGTCCGCACCATCGAGCGTGCGGTGGCGAGGGACGGGCGCCACGCGGTCGCGCCGCTCGTCACCGTGCCGCCGGAGGCCACCGACCCGAGCCTCGACCACGCCACGGTGTCGTCGTTCACGCTGATGGACGCGCCGCACGGGCGCTGGTTCGAGGCCGACGACGGGACGCCGATCGTCTACGGCGTCGACTCGGGCGGTGACAACGGCCTCGGCGCCGACGCGTCGCTCGAAGCGATCGACGGCGCGATGGCGGCGTGGACGAACGTCTCCGACGCGAAGATCATCCTCGGGCGCGGGGGCAACGTCGCACCGGCGCCGCTCTCCTGCGACGGCCTCTCGCAGATCATCTTCAACGACCCGTTCCACGAGATGCCGGCGCCGGTCGCGTGCAGCGGCATCCTGGCGCTCGGCGGGTACTGCACGTCGGCCGACTACCAGGTCGTGAACGACACGACCTTCTATCGGATCACCGAGGGCAACATCACCTTCAACCGCGGCTTCGGCTCGTGCTCGTTCTGGAACGTCGCCAACCTGGCCGAGGTCACGACCCACGAGCTGGGCCACACGATCGGCCTCGGGCACTCCTCCGAGGACGACAACGAGCCCAACCCGGTGCTGAAGGACGCGACGATGTACTACCGCGCGCACTTCGACGGCCGCGGCGCCAGCGTCCACGCCGACGACATCGAGGCGGTGCGGTTCGTCTACCCCGGGAACGACGGCACGACCGACGACGACCTCGACAACGACGGCGTCCTCGACGCCGACGACGACTGCCCGATGATCGCCGACCCGGCGCAGAGCGACTCCGACGGCGACGGCCAGGGGGACCTGTGCGACCCCTGCCCGCTGTCGGCGGACGCGAGCCCGAACTGCGGCCAGATCTATCTCAGCAACCTGAAGGCGACGATGAACGGCGCCAAGAGCCGGATCGTCTGGCGCGGCAGCATCGAGGTCCCGGCCGGCACCGACCCGACCACGCTCCTGCGCGGGGTGCTCGTGAACGGCGACGGCGTGGTCCTCGACACCGACGAGGATGCCGCCGCCACCACGTCGCACGGACGATCGGTGCGCTCGGTCGGCGGACGGAGCGTGCTCGCGATCCGCCGCGGCCGGAACAACCAGTACCAGATCCGCATGGTGATCCGCGGCCTCGATCTCACCGGCGCCACGACCCCGCTGATCAGCGCCAACATCGACGTCGGCGGGGCGACGTTCGCGACCTCGCTCAGCTGCATGCGCGGCAAGGGCAACCGCCTCACCTGCCGCGGCTGAGCGTCGCAACGCGTTGCGGGGCCGCCGGCCCCACAGTAGAAGGGCGCGATGGACGAGCCCGCCGTCCGCGTGCGCGGCCTGGCGCACCTGGCGCTCAAGGTGCGCGACGTGGGCGCGGCACGCGCCTTCTACGCCGGGAACTTCGGGATGCGGGTGGTGTGGGAGCCCGACCCGCAGAACGTCTATCTCTCCTCCGGCACCGACAACCTGGCCCTGCACGAAGCCGCCGAGGTCGGCCGGGACGGCGCGCTCGACCACCTGGGCTTCCTGGTCGACTCGCCCGAGGCGGTGTTCGCCGCCGCCGCGACGCTGCGCGCCCGCGGCGTCCCGATCCTGCACGAGGCGCGACGGCATCGCGACGGCACGGTCTCCTGCTACTGCCAGGACCCCGACGGCAACGTCGTGCAGGTGCTCTGGATTCCCGAGCCCGCGTGACGCGCCCGTGGAGCATGCCGCGACGGCTCGCGGCCTGGGGCGTCCATCTCTTCACCGCCAGCAGCGCGCCCGCGGCGCTGCTGGCGCTGCTCGCGATCACGCGCGGCGACGTGCGGACCGCGTTCTGGTGGATGGCCTACACCATCGCGGTCGACGCCCTCGACGGCACGCTCGCGCGCGCGGCCGAGGTGAAGCGCGTGCTCCCGTACGTCGACGGCGCACTGCTCGACAACCTGATGGACTACGTCACGTACGTGGTCGTGCCCGGCTTCTTCCTGCTGAAGATCCCGATGCTTCCCGATACGCTCGCGCTGCCGGTCGTCACGCTGATGGCGATCGCGAGTGGCTACGGCTTCGCGCAGACCGAGGCCAAGACGCCCGACCACTACTTCACGGGGTTCCCGTCGTACTGGAACATCGTGGTGTACTACCTGTACGCCCTGCACTTCCGGCCGGTGACCAACGCGGCGATCATCACGCTCTTCGCGGTCGGCGTGTTCGTGCCGCTGCACTACGTCTACCCGTCGCGGACGACCGTGCTGCGGCCGTTGACGGTCGGCGCGGGCCTGGTGTGGGCGGCGATCGTCCTGGTGGCGCTCGTCGAGCCCGACGCGACGCCGCCGGCGCTGGTGTGGGGTTCGCTCGCCTACCCGATCTACTACTTCCTGCTGTCGCTCGCGCTCCAGATGCGCGAGCGCGCCGCCTGAGGCCACGGTGAACCTCGCGGAGCTGGCGGCGGGCGTGCTCGTTCGGCCCGCGACCGGGGCGGCGCCGGTCGTGTTCGCGGCCGAGGAGCTGGCGCGGTACCTGGGTCGCATCTTCGGACGGACGCCGGCGTCGACGACCGCGCCCGGGCCCGCCGGGAGCTGGCTCGTGCTCGCGCGGGACGGCGCGGTGCCGCGACTGCCCTCGGCGTCGGGCGTCGAGTGGCTGATCGAGCCCATCGACGGCGGCCTCGCGTTCGTCGGCGACCGGCCGCGGACGCTGCTCGCCGCGGTCTATGCGATGCTCGCGGCGGTGGGCTGCGAGTGGTCGCCCGACGGCGACGAGCGGCTGCCGTCCTGCGAGGACGCGCGCCACGCACTCCCGCGCCTCGCCGGACGACCGGCGTTCGCGCGCCGGGCCTGGGGGTCGGACTTGGGCACGTGGCACCTCGGCGTCCCCGAGCGCCTCGCCGCGCGTCTCCCCGACGACGTGGCGTTCGTCGACTGGATCGCCAAGACCGGCGGCACCGCGCTCCACTTCATCCGGCACGCGAACGACTCGACCTGGGTGGTGCCGGCGCTGGTGCCCGAGCTCGAGCGGCGCGGGCTCGCCGTGGAGCGCGGCGGACACGCGATCGTCGAGCTGCTGCCGCGGGAGCACTTCGCGTCGCACCCGGAGTGGTTCCCGGAGCGCACCGACGGCACGCGGACCGACCTGGGGAATCTCTGCGGGGCCCGTCCCGAGGCGCTCGCCGTCGTCCGCGAGGGCGCGGCGCGCGCGTCCGGCGGGACCGACTTCCACGTCTGGGGCATCGACGTGTTCGGCGGCGGCTGGTGCGCGTGCGCGGCCTGCGCGCCGCTCCATCCGAGCGAGCAGGCGCTGCGGGTCGTGAACGCCGTCGCCGAGGGGCTGCCCGACGGCGCGCGGGCGTTCCACCTCGCCTACCACGACACGCTGCGCGCGCCGCGCCTGGTCCGTCCCGGGCCACGCGTCTGGGCCGAGTTCGCGCCGCGCGAACGCTGCTACGCACATGCGCTCGACGCCGACGAGTGCGAGACCAACCGCTTCTATCGTGCCGCGCTCGACGCGCACCTGGAGGCGTTCGACGGTCGCGTCGAGGCCTTCGAGTACTACGGCGACGCGATCCTGTTCGGCGGCTGCGCGGTGCCGCTCGTCGAGGTGATCGCCCGCGACCTCGAGTGCTACCGGCGCGCCGGCGTGACGGGCATCGCGTGCCTGACGTTCGGGACGTTCAGCCTGCTGGCGCACGGCGCGAACCTCGAGGCGTTCGCGCGCGGCGTGCACGCTCCCGAGGCGGCGATCGGCGGGCGCGCCCGCCACGCGGCGCGCATCGCCCGCGACGACGCGGCGGCGGTCGCGGACTATCTGGCGGCGCTGGAGCGGTCGATGGCGGGCGTCGTACGGCACGGGGACCTGCTGCTGCCGCCACGCGACGCCGTGGCGGCTGGGAGGGTCCGTGACGCGCTCGCCCGCTTCACGGCCAGCGCGCCCGCGCTGCGGGAGCGGCTCCGCGGTGCGACGGGCGCGCGCGCCGCCGTCGAGCTGGCGTGCCTCGACTACACCGTGCAGGTGCTGGCCGCGGTGGAGACGTGGCTCGCCGCGGCCGGCAGCGACGCGGCGGCCGACGAGGCGCACGCCACGTTCGCGACGGCGCGGGCGCGACTGCACGCGGTCGCGGGGCCGTCGGCCGGCACGTTCGGCGCGCACGACCTCGAGGTCATCCACTTCGCCGTCGCCGGCATGCTCCGCTGGCCGGACGAGCCGATGCCCCGTCCGTTCCTCGGCCGCTGCTGAGTGCGCCGTCCGGCGCGTGTCAGTTCAGCTGGAACGTGAGCCGCAGCTGGACCTGGTCGTGCTCGCGGAAGGTCGCGAGGCTCGAGCGGCGCTCGGCCGTGATGCCCATGTACCGGAGGTCGAAGAGCAGGTTGTCGGTCAGCCGGTACGTGATGTCCGGCGCGAACCCGAAGATGCCCGACGTATAGAAGAGCATGACGATGCGCGGCGTGAGCTTGCCGTGCAAGAAGTCGGACTGGAAGGCCTGGGTGAGATACATGCTGTCCCAGGTGTATTGATCCTCGAAGTTCTTGTCGGGTGCGGCCGTCCCGTTCGGCCCTTGCGCCGAAAGTCCTGGCTTGGTCTGCGCGGTCCGATAGTGATGCCCGACCATGTCACTCAAGTTCCATTGGAAGTGCATCGCCGCCGAGTAGGTGATCGAATTCGACGGATTGATCGGCCGGAAGAAGAAGAACGTGTCGTACCCGAGCACGCCGCGGAGATAGTCCGCCTTCGGTACGTGGTTCACGACCTTTGAGCCCGGGAACTGCGTCGCGGCATTCAGGTTCATGCTCGGGATGACCGCCAGCTCGTCCTTGAAGTACTCGGCCTCGGTCCGGATGACGCCGCGTACCGTCGGGCTGTACCAGCTCCCCGCAACGCCGGCGACGGATTCGAGCCGCCGCTCCAGGATCGTCGTGACCGGCCATCCCCACGAACAGGGTCGACCCGACGCCGTGTGACCGAACTTGCTGAGCAATGGGCTCGCCGGCTTCGCGATCCGTGCCCCGCTGGTGTTGTCGAAGCAATCGGGGACCCGGAAGCCCCGGTTGTCGATCAACGTGGGCGCGAACTTCCCGGTGAGGTCCGCCTTCATCGGCCCGGGGGTGAGCAGCGGAGCCGGCTGGCCGTTGAAGGTGCGATAGAAGAACGTCTGCACCGTGTAATCCCGATTGATGACCCCCTGGAACCGGACGCCCCACCGGGTATTGGCCCAGGAATTGTTCGGCTGCCGTGAGACTACGACGGGATGAAGGCCCGCCTGAAACGCGGTCGGGACCTGCAGCTGGGGATCACCCTGGTCGGGACTGTACGGGCTGACACCGCCCACCAACGGATCCTGGGGAATGACCGTGTCGATCGGCCCCGGAACGAGGTAGGCCTCGCCGAAGAAGCTCGACAGCCATTCCCAGTTGTCGACGAGCTTGTACGTTCCGCGCAGCGCCCAGAAGGGGATGCGCGCCTCGTCGAGATCCTGGAAGAAGCCCGGGGCTCCCTGCGTGAGATCGAACTGCTGCGACACGTCGAGGAAGACGATGTCGTCCGACTCGCCCCAGGACAGGGTCTGACGCCCCAGGCGGAGGAAGAGCCGGCCCTTGGTGTAGTCGACGTAGAGTTCGTTGACGCGGTTCTGGCGCCCGTAGACGTGGCGCGGGTTCAGTCCCTGGTCGTTGAAGTGCAAGCTCTCTCGCGTGGGATTGTCGCTCTTCGAGAGGCGCCCCAGGAGAGCTTTGCGGTTCTTGTTGAAGACGGAATCCGGGAGGTCGTAGAGTGGATCGAAGAAGCCCCACCACGCGAAGCGGAACTTGAAGTCCTCGGGCGTGAGCGGGCCCATCCACTGGGCGTAGTCGGTGAGCTTGGCATCGAACTCGGGGTTGTAGAAGTTCCGCTGCCCGGCCCACGTCCCGGTGTGGTACTGCCCCTCCGCTGGCCAATCCGGTCCCGAGTTCTCGGTCATGATGACCGTCTGGGTGTATGTCCGGAGGCGGACGTCGAAGTTGCGGCCGGGATCTAGAAAGTATGCGTACGATGGAGTCGCGGCGGAGAGGACGACCACCAGCGCCAGCGTCAGCCAACCAGCCCGAGTCCGCATGGGCCGGCCCTATCGGACAATCTACGGCGAAAATCAAGCCGAACGCTGTGTTGGATGCGTGGGCTACTGCCGCAGCGTGTCAACCAAGGTGGCTTTCAGATGGTTCAGCAGCGCCTGCGAACGATCGGGCGCGTCGTTCCACATGAAGCCCTGCACGAGGATGCCGTGCAGCGCGCTCATGATGAGGCCGGCGTCGAGCGGCGGGTCGATCGTCGACCGGAACGTCCCCTTCTGACGGCCGCTCTCCATGATGTCGGCGAGCAGATTGACGTACACGCGCTGGAGCTCGTTCATGTGGCCGACGACGTCGTCGGGATGCTTCTCGTCGCGCAGGATGAGCCCCAGCACGAACTTCACCGAGTACATGTTCTGCGACACGAACGCGTAGTACTCGTCGATCAGCCGCCGGATCTGATCGAGCTCGGACAGCCCCTCCAGGTCGTCCAGGATGTTGATGATGTACGGCTCGAGCGTCTTCTGGAGCGCGGTGCGGAAGAGCTGGTCCTTGTTCTCGAAGTGCCAGAAGATGAGCGCCTTCGAGACCTGCGCCTCCTTGGCGACCTGCGAGAGCGACGTGTTGCCGTAGCCCTGCGTGGAGAAGAGCCGCATCGCGGTCTCGAGGATCTTCTCCCGGGTGTCCATCTCGCGCTCTTCGTGTCCTGTGGGCTCGGGCCTGTCAATGCCGCCAGGCCGGTTCGACCTCCCACGCAGGCCGCCGCCGGAGCACCGGCCCGAGCACCATCCCGGCCACGAATCCCGCGACGTGTGCCCAGAACGCCACGCCGCCCGCCCCGTCCCTCGCGCCCAGGGTCGCCAGCCCCGACAGGACCTGGAGCCCGAACCAGAGCAGCAGGAACACGACGGCCGGGATCTCGACGACCTGAATGAAGATGAAGACCGGCACCAGCGTCACGACCCGCGAGCGCGGGAAGAACAGGAGGTAGGCGCCGCAGACGCCCGCGATCGCGCCGCTCGCGCCCACCATCGGCACGGCCGAATGCGGGTTGCTGAGCGTCTGTCCGGCCGCCGCGGCGATCCCGCACAGCAGGTAGAAGACGAGGTAGCGCCCGCGCCCGAGCCGATCCTCGACGTTGTCGCCGAAGATGTGGAGCGAGAGCATGTTGAGGATGAGGTGCATCCATCCACCGTGCAGGAACATGCTGGTGAGCACGGTCGCCCAGGAGAAGCGTTTCGGCACCAGCCCCCACGTCAGCAGGAAGGGCTCGATCCGCGGTCCGTACGAGAGCTCGTGCACGAACACGACGACGTTCAGCGCGATCAGCGCGTAGGTGACGACCGGCACGCGGCGTGACGGGATGGTGTCGCGAAGCGGGATCACGCGCCGTCATACTGCCCGCCCGAGTCCCCCATCGCGAGCCCCGACGAAGCTGCGTTGACCCGTCTTCGCAGCAGCGTCTACAATCGTGTCGTCACTGCCCGCGTGCCGACCTGCCGTGGTGGGGGAGCTGCGCTGGCCGCGCACGACGTCGATGGTACAGTACACGATCCGGATGGGCCGCATCGTCCTCGGTGCGGCGCTGCTCTTGATAGGGCTGGTGCTGGCGCTCCCCGGGGTCCCCGGCCCGGGAGTGGTGGTGATGTTCGTCGGACTGACGCTGCTGAGCCATGAATTCCACTGGGCCCGCCGGCTCCGCGACTGGATGCGGGCCGCCTACGACCGGGCCACGACGAGGAGTCCCGATGGTACCCGATGAGAAGGACCGCCTGCGGAAGAAGCTCGAGGAGCGAGAGAAGGCCGCGGAGGAGAGCTTCTTCGCCGAGAAGGAGAAGGAAGCCCTCCGCAAGCTGCGCGAAAAGGGCGGATCGGCGCTGATCAAGTGCGATTGTCCCCGCTGCGGCTCGCCGCTCACGGCCGTGAAGCATCACGGCGTCGGCGTCGAGGAGTGCCCGAACGGGCACGGCATGTGGCTCGACCAGGGGCAGATCGAGCTGATCGCCTCCCGCGAGCGGGATTCCTGGCTCGGCAAGCTCTTCCACGTGCCGAAGCCCCAGCGCTAGGCGGCTCCGCTGTTCACCGGAATCATCCAGACCACCGGCACCGTCGAGCGCCGCGAGCGCCTGGGGAACGGGGTCCGCCTCACCATCGTCAGCCGGCGCCCGCTCCCGAAGCTGGCGCTCGGCGAGAGCATCGCGGTGAGCGGCACCTGCCTCACCGTCACGAAGCACCGCGGCCGGACCTTCACCGTCGACGTCTCGCCCGAGACCATGCGCCGCACGACGATCGGCGCGCTCCGCCCCAAGGACCGCGTCAACCTGGAGCGCGCGCTCCGGGTCGGCGACCGCATCGGCGGGCACATCGTGCAGGGACACGTCGACGGCGTCGGGCGGCTCCAGTCGATCACCCCCGACGGCGAATGGATGCTCTACCGCTTCGAGGCCCCGAAGAGCGTCGCGCCCTACCTGGTCGAGAAGGGCTCGATCGCGATCGACGGCGTGAGCCTCACCGTCTTCGCCTGCAAGGGCGCGCGCTGCACCGTCGCGCTGATCCCGACCACGCTGGCGGAGACGACGCTCGCCGACCGGAAGCCCGGCGACCGCGTCAACGTCGAGGGCGACGTGATGCTGAAGCACATCGCCGCGATGCTGCGCTCACGCCGCCGGAACTGACATCCCGGCCAGGTACGGCAGGAGCGCCGCGCCGGGGTCGACGTCCGAGCCGAGCTGCTTGCTGATCCCCGAGAGCAGCCCCATCACCCGCCCGACGAGGAGAATGTCGCCCGGCACCTCGACCAGCGGATTCTTCTTCATCACCTCGGGCACTTCCGTGTTGATCTGCTCCATCAGCTCGGCGTTGGCGTAGGCCCGGCCGTTCCGGATCGCCCAGCCGAGGAAGACCTCGCCCAGCATCGCGAGGCTCTCGTCGTCGTTCGGATTGCGGGTGCGGAAGCCGAGGGCGCGGAAGCTGGCGGCGATCTCGGTGCGGTCGTTCTGCATGATCGCGAGCACCAGCCGCGTCATGCCCTCGCGGAAGCCGGGCTGGAACTCCTTGGCGAGCCCGAAGTCGAGCAGCACCATGCGCGGCCCGGGCTGCACCAGGATGTTCCCGGGGTGCGGGTCGCCGTGGAAGAACCCGTGCTTGAGAATCATCTCGCAGAAGACGTCGGTGAGGAGCCGGGCGACGTCGAGCGGGTCGACGCCCTGGCGCGCGAGCCCGTCGAGATCGGTGGCGCGCACGCCGGGCGCGAACTCCGACACCAGCACGCGGCGCGAGCTCAGCTCGCGGACGATCCTCGGCACCATCACGTCGGTGCGGCCGGCGAGGCAGCGCGCCATGCGCTCGGCGTTGTCGGCCTCGTGCAGGAAGTCGAGCTCGAGCGGCACCAGCTTCTGCACCTCGTCGATGACGACGCGGAAGTCGAAGTCGGGCTCGAGGCGCGCCAGCACGCCGATCAGGAACGCGAAGTTCTGGAGGTCGCTCGCGACCAGCCCGGCGATCTCCGGATACTGGATCTTCACCGCGACGTCGCGCCCGTCGGTCAGCCGCGCGCGGTGCACCTGCGCCAGCGACGCCGACGCGATCGGCGTCGGGTCGAACTCGGCGAACGCCGCCTCGACGGGCCGGCCCAGCTCGGCCTCGACCATCGGCCGCAGCGTCTCGAACGGCCGCGGCGGCACGCGGTCCTGGAGCTTCGAGAGGATCTCGACGAACTCGTCGGGCAGCACGTCGGCACGCGAGCCGATGAACTGGCAGACCTTGATCGGCAGCCCCTCCAGCCGGGTCGCCATGTCGTAGATCGACTGCGCGCTCCGCCGGTGCTGGCGGCGGAGCGTCCCGTCGCTGGCCGCCATCCCCAGCCGCCGGAGCGTCTGGATGAACTTGTAGCCGGCGTAGATGCGCGCCACGAGGAGCGTCTGGATCGCGAACCGCCGGTGGCGCTGCGTGACCATCCCTTCCACTATCGGGAAGGAACCCCGGAGACGCAACGCCGCCTTGCAATCCGACCGTGCGCCCGGCAAGGTTCGCCATCCCAATGGCCGAACGCGCGATCCAAGTGGGCGACCGGGTGGTCCACACGCAGGTCCCCGGCGTCTTCACCGTGATGGGCCGACGGGGACCGCTGCTGCTCATCGAGAGCCCGCGCGGGCTCCGCATGACGATGCTCGAGAAGGCCGCGCGCCGCATCGACGGTCCGCCGCCCGCCCCCGCCGACGCCTGACGTCAGGCCAACCCCGCCACCGTCTCCGCCGTCCAGGGCGCCAGCAGGATGCCGTTGCGGTGGTGTCCGCAGGCGAGGATCAGGTTCGCGGTGTCGGGCGCGCGGGCG
>Ga0335084_10007317_pt1 | contig 10995 bp, 3 predicted proteins | sample Lox_Sample_44_FD_206721 | JGI IMG/M metagenome (GOLD analysis project Ga0335084, IMG submission 206721) | Soil microbial communities from Loxahatchee National Wildlife Refuge, Florida, United States - Lox_Sample_4.4 | ecosystem: Environmental > Terrestrial > Soil > Wetlands | place: USA: Florida...
CACAACCGCGGTCGCGGTCGTGGTCGCGGTCGTGGTCGCGGTCGGGGTCGCGGTCGTGGTCGCGGTCGGGGTCGCGGTCCCGGTCGGCGTCGTTGTCGGGGTCGCGGTCGCGGTCGGCGTCTCCCTCGACTTTGCCCCACCCGCGGCACCGCCGACCTCGGGATGAGCGGAACGCTCGGACGCGGCGCCGCCCGCCTTCGCACCGGGCGCTCTTTCGCGCGGAGAGTGAACCATGGGGATCGGCGCGCGGACGGACGACCGAGCCGCGAGGGGCACGGGCGGCGCACCCGGGCCGGCAGCGCCGGCCGGAGCAGCTCCGGTCCGGGCGGCCGCTCCGGTGGCCGGCGCCGGCGCCTCGGCGGCGGGACCGGTGGGCTCGGCGGCCGCGCCCGCTTCCTGCTCCGCGCGGTCCGGCGCCCGGGCTGGCTTCCGCCGGACCACCGCGTCCTGCTGGAGGACGTGCGTGCTCTCGTGGGCGAGGAGGGCCACGTCCTGGGGGCTCTGCCCCGGCCCCAGGAAGATGTGGTTCCGGTGGGTGAAGGCCTTGGCGTGGAGCGCCCGGCTCGCCGCCTGCGCGTTCGAGTCGGCGTGGACGCGGACGCCCTCGAGGTCCACGCCCATGTTGGCCTCCAGCCGGTCGCGCACCGAGGGGAGGAGCGCATCGCCCGAGCCGCGGGCCTGGATGTGCCGCGACGCGACGCCGGTCTGGAGCCGCCGGCGGGGCGGCCCCGCCGCACGGGACTGCGCCTCCTCCTCCTCGCGCTGCGTGCACTCGTCGGTCTCCTTCGACTGCGCCTCGTCCTCCTGGCGCTGGGCGGCGCCCTCGTGCTCCTCCTTGGACTGGGACTCGTCCTCGGCGCGCTGCGCCCCGGCCTCCTCGTTACCCTTCGTCTGGGCTTCGTCCTCCTGACGCTGGGCGGCGTCGTCGTCCCCCTTGGACTGGGCCTCGTCTTCCTGGCCTTGCGCGGCGCCTTCTTCCTGAGACTTCGACTGCCCCTCATCCTCGGCGCGCTGCGCCCCGGCCTTCTCGTCCCCCTTGGACTGGGCCTCGTCCTCCTGGCGCTGGGCGTCCCCTTCGTCTTGCGACTTCGACTGGGCGTCGTCCTCTCGACGTTGCGCGGCACCCTCTTCCTGCGACTTCGACTGGGAGTCGTCCTCCGCGCGCTGCGTCGGGATCTCCTGCTCTTCCTTGGGCTGCGACTCGTCCTCGGCGCGCTGTGCGCCAGCGGCCCCTTCCTCGTCGCCGGGCTCCTCCTTGCGTTGCGCAGGCGCGCACGCCTCGGTCGTCGAGGCGCCGCCGGGGGCGCTGGGACTCGCTTCGGTGGGCGGCTTGGTGTCGTCCGTCGAGTCCTGTCCGGTGCGAACCGGATCGGCGCAGCCGGGTACCGACGTATCGGCGACGCCGCCGCCTTGGGTTCCCGGGAGACCGACGGCGCTGGCGGCAGTGTCCACGGCCTGCGTTCCGAGCTGCGTGGCCCTGGCGCAGCCGGCACCTCCTGGCCCGGCGGGAGGGGCGGCGGCCGGGGGCGCCTCCTCCTCGGCGTCGGTCCCGCAGCTCAGGTCGGGGCCGGGCGCGCGCTCGCGTTCCGGCCCTTCGGGTTCCGGGCGATCCGCGGGCGGCTCGCATTCCGGTGTCCCACCATCCCGCTCGTCCCGGGCCTCTCGGTCCTCGCTCTCCCGCCCCTCGTCCGGGCCCTGCCCCTGGCCGCCCGCCGGGCTCGCCGGCTGCCGCTGTGCGGCTTCCTCCGCGCACTCGGAGCACTTCGCCTGGGCGTGCTCGCCATCTTCGCTGCGCCGAGCGGGCTCGCCTTCCTGGGCCGCCGGTGCGGGCGCGCCGTCCTCTGGCGCGCGCTGCGCCGCGTCCTCGGAGGCGCACGACGCGCACTTCGCCTGCGCCTCGTCCCCGGCCGCCCCGTCCTCGGCCTGGCGCTGGGCGCCGAGGCCGCCCGCCGGGATGCGCGAGACCTCGCCCGAGGGCTTGCCGCTCGTGACCCGATCCGCGACGGCGTCGGCCTCCCGCTCGTACCGATCTCCGGACTGGCCGACCGTGAGCTTCGCCTGCACGGCCTGGGGGAGCCGAACTGCCGGAGACCCTGCATAGGCGCCACCGAGGCGCGAGACGCCACCTCCGGCGCGCTCCTCGGCCACGTGGCCGGCGGCGGCGTCCGGTGCTGGGCGAGCACGCCGGGGCGCAGGAGTCCTGGAGGTCGTCGTCGCCATGGCTCACCGCGGGTCGCGTCCCCCCGGGTTGGGCGACGCCGGGAACCGGATCCCGATCACGCGGAAGTGCTTCCCGCGGAGATCGCGGATCGGCAGGACCTCCTTGCGAGGCTTCCTCCCGCTGCGCCGCTCGATGAACTGGATCCTGTAGTCCGCGTACCAGCGGCCCGCGTAGGCGCGCTGGTTGATGTTTGCATCGAGGGGCCAGAGGTTGGACGGTCCGTCCACGCCCGAGAAGGCGAGGTCGCGAACGTGATCTGCCTGCTTGCCGGCCCAGTTGTAGCCGAGTGAGTTGAGGAGGTTCTTGAACCGGCTCGCCTCGCCTCCACGGGGCGTGCTCATGCGGAACAGGCGGCTCCCGTCGTCGGCGACGTTGGTCCCGTTGATCCCGACGCGCCGCTCGTTGCCGCCGCGGTCCTTCACCTTGGTGTTACTCCGCATGTCGACCGCGATGCGGGTCTTCACGCCGGGGCGGGGCTTGATCGAGATGGACGGAGGGTACGCGCCCGGCGGCTTGTACCACTTGATGGGAATGGGGTCCGAGTACGAGCCGTCGTGGAGCCCCGTCAGATCCGGCACGTTGGTGAACGGTGGGCCGCCCGGGCTCATCTCGCCGTAGACGTCGAACACCTCACGGCTGGAGTCATGCCGGGGGTAGAGCGAGGAGAAGTGCCAGCGGGTCTTGAGCGGCAGCAAGATCCGCTCCAGCGCGGGGATGTTGGTGTCGCGGCCGCCGACCTTGCGGAGGCGCTTCTCCACGGCCCGCGTGCCCTTCTGCCAGCGGGTCTGGCGGTCGTACAGGACCGTCCCCACGTGCCGCGGGAAGAGGCTCTTCACGCGGCGGACGATGATGTAGCGGCGCCCCCGCCAGGGCACCGCGAACCGCGGCCACTTCACGACCTTGGAGTACTTCCGCGAGAGCCCGCGCAGGAGCTCGGAGACCTCCGCGCCGGTCATGCCCGCATCCCCGCGCTGGTTGATGGCACCGTGGAGCTCGCCGAGGAACGCGTCCCACTCGAGCTTCTCCTCCGTCGAGAGCCCGAAGTGCTTCTTCCACCACTCTCGCGCCTTCTCGAAAAGCTCCGCCAGCCACTTGGCCACCTTGCGGAGCCAGGCGCCCATCTTGGAGAGGATCCCCTTCACCTTCCCCTTCACCCAGTTCACGAACTTGAGGGCGAGCTCCTTGATCCACTTGACGAGCTTTCCGAGGAGGTCCTTCACCCACTTGATCACCTCCTCGATCGCCTTCCCGACCGCCCCCAGCCACTCGGAGAGCTGCTGGATGATGGGGATGGCGGTTCCCGCTCCCGCGGTGAAGTACTCGATCACCGCCTGGACGAGGACGTTCCCGATGATCTTCCCGATCGCCTCGCCGATGGCCTCCTCGGCCCCCTCCAGCACCGCCATCATCTGGTCCGCCAGCGCCTCGCCGATCGACTGGGCGCCGGCGAGCACGCCCTCCACCGCGCACTGGATGAGCTCGAAGATCTTGCCCGGGTCGTCGAACAGCTCCTGCAGCGCCGACAGGATCTTGTCGAGCGAGCCGAACACGGTGCTGGCGAGGTTGGCGGCGAAGCAGCGGATCTTCTCGACCAGCTCGCAGAACTTGAGCCCCAGGTTCTCCAGGAACGACTGGATCTGCCCGGGCAGGTCGAAGAGGGCGGCGACGGCCTGGAACGGGGCGGTGATCCCGTCCCAGATGCCGATCAGCAGGCCCTTGAGGAGGCCGAGCGCGAACCCGGCGCTCTGGAGGCCGATGATCCGCGCGATCTTGTCGGCGACCTTGACCTTCCGGTCCATCGCGTAGCTCTTCACCTTCCCGAGGAAGCCGAGGAGCCCGGCCTTCACCACCGGCCAGAGGGGGAAGAAGAGGATCGTCGCGATGGTCCCGGGGTCGAAGCCGCCCACCAGCGCGATGAGGAGGTCCACGATGAAGTCGATGATGATGGGCTTCAGGCACTCCGGCAGCGCCAGCCAGATGGTGCCGGCCAGGAAGCCGATGATGGTGGGCGGGTTGAGGACCATGATGACGAGCTGGAGCAGCACCTCCATCACCTTCCCCAGGAACCGCAGGAGCCGCTGGACGAGCGTGCGGAAGTGGCGCGAGACGTAGCCGAGGCCGCTCCGCGCCCAGCCCACCAGGCGGTGGAACTGATCGCGGGCGAACTGCACCAGGCGCTTCAGCGGGGGCAGGATCCCGGGCGCCGCGTCCACGGCGCGGGACAGGAACCCGGCGACGCGATCGAGGATCCCGAGCACCCAGTCGGCGGCGCCCAGCAGCGCCTGGGCCACCGCCTCCGCCTTGTCCATCACCCAGGGCAGGATCCGCTCGGTGAGGACGCGCCGCGCCTTGGGGATGAGGTCGAGCTTGTCCCAGTACTTGACGAGCTCGTTCCACGCGGCCTTGAGCTCGGGCCAGAGGAGGAAGATCCCGAGCACCTGCATGCCGGGCGTCACCAGCATGAGCACGCCGGCGGACTGGCGGAGCGGGCCGATGAGCGGCCCGATCTTCTCGGAGATGGCGCTCCCCACAGCGATCGCCTTGTCCCGGATCCAGCCCCAGAAGCCTCCGCCCTCGGCGTTGCCGTCGTCGTCGGGGATCCCGAGCCAGCCCTTCACCTTGCCCCAGGCGGCGCCGAGCGCGGCCCGGACCTTGCGGACGAGCGCCGCGGCGTCGTCCACGAACCCCTTGAACGAATCCCAGATCGCGCCGCCGATGCGGCGCAGCACGTCCATGACGGGCGCGCCGATCGCGTCCCAGATGCTCTTGAAGAACTCCGACACCTTGGCGGAGATCTTCTTGATCTTGTCCATCGCCGGCTTCAGGGCGTCGGAGAAGAACTTCGCGACCCGCTTCGCGGCGGCGATCACGCCCGAGCAGTCGTTGCGCGCGAGCTGCGCCGAGATGGTCTGGAGCCAGCCGATCGCCATGCGGACCTTGCGGCCCACCTCGTCGAAGTCGATGTACTTCCGGAGCGGCGCGAGCAGCCCCTCGAAGAGGCTCCGCAGCCCGCGCTTGACGAGGTCGCGGAGGAAGCCCGCGATCCCGTCCCCCTGGAAGAGCGGGAGGAAGTCGGGGGCCACCTTGCGAACCACGGCCATGAGCGCGTCGCGGCCGAGGTCGACGAGGTTCCGCCCGGCCTCGACCACCGCCCCGGCCGTGGTCCGGATGCCGGACGCGACCGCACCCCCGACCGCGCGCCCGGCGGCATACAGGTCGTCGAGGCCGAACCGCTGCACCGCCCGCGGCGCCGCGGGCGCGGGGGCGGCGCGCGGCCCCGCGGCGCGGAAGGCCGTGGCGCGCGGCGCGCGCGCCGGGGAGGCGAGCCGGAGCGGCGGCGCCGCACCCTGCTGCACGACATGCGTCAGCTCGTGCGCGAGGAGCCGCGGCTCGGTGGCGAGGGCCGGCGTGGCGAGGTGGATGTGGCGGCCCTGCGTGAACGCCGCCGCGTGGAGCGCCACCGCCGCAGCGGCTGCCGGCGGGCCGGTGTGGACCCGGACGCCGGAGAGGTCGCGGCCGAACCGCCGCTCCAGATCCGCGCGCAGCGCCGGGGAGAGCGGCGCGCCCTCCTCGGGTGCGCGCGCCGCCGCCTCGGCCGCCTCGAGCGCTGCCGCGCCGGTGCCGGCCGGTGGGAGCGGCGCGGCGGCCCGCTGGGCGTCTCCTGCGAGCAGGTCGAAGGCGGCGTAGTGCGGGCCGAGCCGGGCCGGCTCGGCCCGGGCGCTCGAGGGTTCCGCCTCGGGCGCCGCGGGACGCCGCACCCGCGCCCGCTCCTTCTCCTTCCGCTGGAAGGCGAGCTCCGCCATCCGCTAGCTCCGCGCGAACGCCGCCACGAACGAGCCCATGCCGCCGTCCCGCTCCTCGGTCCCCGGCCGGCCGTCGAGCGGGCAGATCCCACCCGCCTTGCGGTACTCGCTGCGGAGCGCGGCCTCGAGGTGCGCGTCGCCGACCGGAGCCTCCCGCTCCAGGGCCAGCAGCGTCGCCGAGAGCGCGGCGTTCCGGATCTGGCTCCCGGTGAGCGCGCAGCGCAGCGCGATCCGCTCCAGCAGGGCCGGGCCCACCTGGTGGTCGGGAGGCAGGTGGAGCCGCAGGATGTGGAGCCGCTCCTCGGGCTGGGGAGGGTAGAAGGGGACGACCACGTCCATGCGCCGCTGGAAGGCGGAGTCGATCGCGTCGCCGAGGTTGGTGGTGACGACCACGATCCCCTGGTAGTGCTCGAGCCGCTGGAGCAGGTAGTTGGTCTCGAGGTTGGCGTACCGGTCGTTGGCGGACTTCACCTCGGTGCGCTGGCCGAGCAGGGCGTCGCCCTCGTCGAGGAGCAGCACCACGTCGAGCGCCTCGGCGCGGGAGAGGACCTGGTGCAGGTTCTTCTCGGTCTCGCCGATGTACTTGTTCACCACCGCGGCGAGGTCCACGCGGAAGAGGTCCATCCCCAGGATCGAGGCGAGGATCCGCGCCGCCAGCGTCTTGCCGGTCCCGCTCGCGCCGGTGAAGAGCGCTCGCACGCCGCGCGGCGCGTTCGCGCCGAAGGCCGGGCCGAGCCGGCGCCCGAGGGTCTCGCGGTGACGGCACCGGCGGTGGAGGTCGAGGAGCTTCTCCCGGGTACCGGGGACCGCCACCAGGTCGTCCCAGCCGCCGCCCGCGGAGATGGGGCTCGCCAGGGTGTCGAGGAGCTGGCGGTTCAGGGTGCGGGAGGCCTCGCGCACGTCGGCGCCCGTCACCGCCTCGCGCCGGTCGAGCGCCGCCTGCGCGAGCGCGCCGTGGGCGAGGCGGCGGATGTAGCCGCCGCCGAGCTGGAACGCGCCCACGATCTGCGGCAGGTCCACGATCCGGTCCTCGCCGATCGCCTCGCACCAGTGCCGGCGCCGCTCCGCCGGACCGGGCGCGGGCAGCGACAGGGCGAGCGCGGACTCGGCGAGGCCGCTCGCGAGGCCGCCCTCCTCGCCGAGCGTCACCACGATCGGCCCACCGTACCCGGCGAGCGGGGGCAGCGCGGCGGTCTCGCCGGGCGCGAGATCGCGGTCGATCACCGGGACGAGGTTCGCGAGCGCGCAGAGCGGCCCGAGCAGCCGCGCGCCGCCGGGCACCTCCGCGAGGGAGGCGCCGTCCACGGCCGCGACCCCCGCGCCCAGCGCGCGGGCGAGGGCGCCGGCCACCTGGAGGGCGTCGCTCCCGGGCGCGCCGCGCAGCACGAGGAGCCGGGCCCGGCCGTTGCGCAGCAGCGCGGGCGCCTGCGCGAGCCGCGCGCGGAAGGCCTCCGGGAGGACGAGCCGCTCGAGCTCGGGGAAGTCCGCGGGCGCGTGGACGCGGCACCAGGGCGCGGGCGCCGCCGCGAGCTGGCCGCGCACCGCGTCCCAGAGCATGGACGGGACGCGCAGGAGCCACTCGGACCGCGGCGCCACCTCGTTCTGCACCTCGACGATCCCCGCGGCGAGGAGCGGCCGGCAGATGGTCCACGGGTCGACGGCGCCGACGGGCGCCTCGTCCATCATCATCTGGCCGACCAGCTCCAGCGTCGGGCGCCGGTGCGGGAGGGGCGCCTGCAGCTCCGCCACCAGCGTGCCGAAGCGCGAGTCCTCCTCGACGAGGCCGATGGCCATGAAGGCGAGCCGCGTCGTGAACGGGAGGCCCGCCTGCTCGGCCAGCGCGCGGAGCGGGAGGTGGTCCGGGCAGGCCCGCTCCCAGCCGTCGAGCTGGGCGGCCCACCACGCGGTCGCGGCGTCCCAGGTGAGGTCGTCGGGCATGTGCGCCCGCATCTCGTCGAAGTACTCGCCGAGGAAGGGGAAGCGCTCGAAGACGGCATCGAGGCTGGAGCCGGACAGCTCGGCCAGCCGGCGCGTCTGGTTGAGGAGCCGGTAGATGGCGGCGTAGACGTTCAGGACGAAGTGGCCGCCCGCCGTGCGGGGGACGTGGTCGAAGGGGCCAGCGGGGGCGGTCATGCGTGGCTCCATCACCGGAAGTGGAACTGGACCACGCGGCCGAGGCGCGGGAGCCAGCCCGGGCTGCGGTCGAGCCCGGCGAGCCGCACCGGCAGGCGGACCGCGTCGAGCGGCACGACCAGGTCGAGGTGCGTCGCGGTCGCGTGGAGCCGGGCGGGCACGGCCAGGAGCGCCTCCGCGAAGGCGACCCCGTCGGCCCCGGACAGCCCGAGCGCGCGCGCGAGGCGGTGACGCAGGAAGGGCGCCACGAACGAGGCCCACCGGGCGAGCGGCGCGGGCCAGCCCTCCCGCGCCAGCGCCGGCCCGAGGTCGGGATCGCGGGGCAGCGAGGCGACCACCGCGTCCCCGGCCAGCGGCGCCAGCCAGGCCGCGGGCAACCGGAGGACCTCGGCGCGGAGACCGGCGCCCCGCGGCGCCGAACCCGGCGGGCGGCCGTCGAGCGCGGCGAGGAGCGCCCAGAGCGGATCTTCGGCGTCGGTGGCCTCTCCGGAGAGGACGGCGCGCGCGACGGCCACGAGCGTGCCGATGGCTCCGACCTCGGTCGCGAGGCCGCAATCCGGCTCGAAGCACGCGGGGAGGTCGAGGGCCTCCATCGCGTTCAGGAGGTAGAGGACGCCGCCGAGGCCGGTCGCGACGCCCTCTCCCAGCGCTGCGAGCGGGTCGGCCTGGGCCTCGGGCGCGGGTGGGGTCTCGTCCCGCGCCGCCTGGGTCGCCGCTGCATCCCCGGGCTCGAACGGATCGCCGGTCGCCGCTCCGGGCGCCTGCACCTCCGCGCGCGGTGGAGGGGCCGCGGGCGGCGCTGGCGTCGCCGCGGAGGGAGGGGCCGCGCTCGCCTCGTGCTCCTGCGAACGGCCCGGGCGCGCGACCGTCCAGACGGCGGGCGCGGGAAGGGGCTGCGCGCGGTCGCCGCGCGCCCCGGGTCTCGCGGCGTCCGGCAGGCTCGAAACCACCCGGGGAGGCGCGGGCCGCGGGTGGGCGACGGCCGGCGTGTCCTCGGGCCCGAGCCCGGATGCACCGCGCACCCATGCCGCCGACGCTTCGGCGAAGCGGGCGCTGCGGGCGACGTCCGGGGCGCGGTGCGCCGCGACCGAGACGCCGACGAGCGCCTCCTGGGCCGGCGCGAGCGCACCTGCCGGCGGCAGGTACCAGGTTCGCCAGGGCGGCGCCGCCGGTGACGACGAGGGCGGCGCCCGCGGGGGAGGCGCGGCGCTCCCGCGCGAGGCCAGATCACCTTGCGTGAACCAGGCCGGATGGGAGCCGGCGGTCTCCCGCTGCACCCCCATCGCCGGCGGTCGAGATGCCCCGAGCGAGGTGAGCGGCGCGGGCAGGGCGAGGGCCGAGGCCATCGCCGCGATGAGCCGGAGCGCCTCCGCCGCGGGAACGCACCGCGCCACCGCCTCGGCCGATCGCCAGGCGTGGAGCCGCGCCAGGGCGGCCGGCAGGAAGCGGACCTCGCTCGCGAGCAGGGCGGGGATGGAGCGGGCCGTGAGGTGGCGCGCGACGGCGGAGCGCCACCACGGCGCGGAACCCGCCTCGAGCGCCATCGAGCGCGCGACGCAGGCGACGAGCTCGGCCTCGTCGCAGAAGAGGACGGCGACTGCCGCCGGGTCCACCCGTCCCCGGTCCGGGCGGGCGGCAGCGCGGCGGTGCCGGTCGAGCGCGTCGCGCGCCGCGCCCTCCCACCTCGGATCGACGAGGAGCGCAGACGGGCTGGACGACACGCGCCGCGGGAGCGGGTCGGCCAGGCGCCGGACGACCAGGACCGCCGCCGGCCCGCCCGCCGCCGGAGCCAGGTCGGCCGCGGCGAGCTGGCGCGCCACCGTCCGGCGCAGCGCGGCGGGATCGCCGCGCGCGCCGGCGCGGATGGTGACGCGGCCGATGGCGGCTTCGGGGAGCATCTCGGGCTCGCGCGGTGCCCGGGCCGGTCAGAACCGGTAGCGGACGCCGGCCTGGACGTCGGACCAGCTCGACTTCGTGCCGCCCGAGGTCACGCCGTGGGCGTCGTAGGTCGCCTCGATCGCCCAATCGGGAGTGAGCTCGTAGAGGGCGCCAGCGCCCAGGCTCGCGCCTCCCTTGTTTGAGCCCGGATCGAACAGGTAGTAGCCGACGCCCACCTGAGCGAACACCCGGATCGGCCCGTAGAGCGCGTACGCGCGGCCGAGGGCCTGGAGCCGCCAGACGGTCAGGTCCTTCGCGCCGCTCTTCCCGGAGAACGCGTCCCGACCGCCGGCGACGAGGACGGAGAGGGTCCGGTTGAACGCGTACTCGAAGTCGAACGTGAGGGCGAAGTTCGTCGAATAGGAGTTGGAGAGCCCGCCTTGCGGGATCGCGGCCCCGGCGCGGAGGCCGACCGAGTACTTCCTGGGCTCGACGGCCTCGACGACGGTGGTGACGCCCACCGTCCCGCCGTTCGGGACCTTGCGGATCCGGTAGTAGTCGGGCGCGATCTCGTCCACCTGGTACCCGGAGTCGAAGTGCAGGTCATGGCGCCAGCCGGTCAGATCGCCGGCGTGCAGGACGCGGAAGCCAAACGAGCCCTGGGGGTTGAGAACCGGCCGCTTGGTCCCGCCGATCGTCACGGTGAGGCCGGTGTCGTGGAAGACGTGGACGCGGTAGGTGGGGATAACGGCGTCCAGCTGGGCTTCGGTCACCTGGTGGTTCGCGACTGCCACGGCGAGGTCGTGCGGCTGGACGCGCCCCTGGGAGATGGCACAGAGGAGCGGGCCCGGCCCCTCCCCCACCACGCCGACCATGGACGCTCGCTCGTTCTTCCCCGCGCCCGCCGCGCCCGTCGTGGTGGCGGGCTCGCACTTGGGCGGCTCGGCGCTGGCGGGCATG
>Ga0335084_10007318_pt1 | contig 10994 bp, 11 predicted proteins | sample Lox_Sample_44_FD_206721 | JGI IMG/M metagenome (GOLD analysis project Ga0335084, IMG submission 206721) | Soil microbial communities from Loxahatchee National Wildlife Refuge, Florida, United States - Lox_Sample_4.4 | ecosystem: Environmental > Terrestrial > Soil > Wetlands | place: USA...
AACTCTGTGGAAGTCCGCGTACGAGGCGCTCGTAGAATGCGACGTGCTGGTAGTAGTCGGCTGTTCTCTAGTGGACTCTGATTTTCACCTGACTGGAATGCTCAGTAACGCTTTAATGAAGCGAAAGAACTCAAACAGTCCGTTCTCGAAGGTTGTGGCGGTTGACCGGGGATTGAAGACACGTCGTAAGTGGCTAAAATTGGTGAGAGGTTGCGCAAAGGCAACAGTCCACTATCGGAGTTTTTCACATTTTGCAGATAAGCATCTGAAGAAATAAGGTGGGACAACTATGGCGGCTGAGCAGTGGGAGCAAGCAGTTCGATCTTTAGAGAGGATATCCAAGATACTAGCGGGGCTATTGCTGAGAGACATCGAGGACGCGGAACAGAAAGTAAAGATCAAGCGTCTCAAGCAGTGTGGTTTCGACAACACCGAAATCGCAGAGATGCTGGGGACCACTCCGAACACCGTCGGCGTGGCTGTGCATTCGTTGAAGAAAAAACGCACGAGAAAGCGCAAAGGTAGATAAATTGACTCCGCTAATCGGGCACCCTACTTGGCGGCGAACTTGACCCCGTGTAGATGATGACCTTATTTCTCTGGAAGTGAGAGGGAGCTGGCCCGCCCCAACCTCCAACCCTAGCCTCGAGGGTTCCACGTCCAAACTCCGCTTGGGCGCTTCGCGCATCCTGTGACGATCCCGTGACAATAACTTAACAAGTTTTGCCGAGTCTTCACCGCATGCTTATCCATCCAACGCTGTAGCCGGACCGAGACGCTTTTGGCAGAGTCCGGCCAAAGGGAGAATCGGCAATGTGGATGCGAAGCTGTGCCGCGTGCCGGCGTTTGCTCACGAAACTGAGGTTATGTGATCAGATCCGGTGCGAATGCGGGTGGGAGTGGTAGTCATGGCAAAGGTCATTGAGTTTTATGTGCCAGACCGGTTCCGCAAGACGGGACCCTGGGTTCCTCCTGAGCAGCGCGGCAAGGTGATTGAGTTTCCGTCACTGCAGAAGAAGTCTGCCTGAAGATCATGGCGCGGGAAGGCAGCAGCCAGGTTTTTGTCTAGCTAGCAGTTTCGATATAGTTGGCTCGGAGAAATGTCGTGCCCGACACAGCCGAGTACCTCGCCCGCATACGTCAGCAGGTCCAAGCGAAAGAACCGCTAGCACTGCAAGGACAAGCGCCAGGGGTCTTGGCGGAACTGATCGCAGAGAAATCCGATCAGCAGCTCACCAGCCGGCCTAGCAAAGACAAGTGGTCGGTCGGCGAGATTCTTGCGCACCTGGCGGAGGATGAAATTGCCACGGCGTGGCGCTATCGTCAGATGGTGGAGCACAGCGGGATCGAGCTCGCCGGGTTTGACCAGGACCTGTGGGCGCGATTGGGCGGCTATGCGGCCCGGGCACCGCAGGAGTCCCTGGATCTGTTTCGATTGCTTCGAACCACCAACCTGCAGTTCCTGCGGCAGCTCGCGCCCGAACAGTGGGAGTGTTTTGGCATTCATGCCGAGCGTGGCCGGATCACGGTAAGGGAATTGGCCGCCCATATGGCGGGACATGACCTCAACCACATTGAGCAAATCCGCAAAATCCTGGGCTGACGCTGAACACCCGGGTGGCCCGCCCGAACTCTCGATTGCCGCTTCCTAGCGCAGGGCAGTGTAAGCCGCGCAGGCTGCCTTGGTCGTGACCGGCGCAGCAGCACTGGCGGTGTAGCGGAGTACGGCGTCTTCGTTGGCGCAGAAGCCGCGTACGCCGGTCTTTCTCGCCACTGCAGGCGCACCGCCAAACGTGTAGGCGTTGTTCAATCCGCCACCAGCGGTCACACCCAGCCGGAAGAAATAGCCGCTCTTGGCGCTGCCCGCAGCGGTAGCACGCGCTACGACCCAGTCAACCAGACAGGCGTGGGTCGAGGTTGGCGTGGTGCAGCCGGTAGAAGCTGCCGGGCCCAGGGCAGGAATCGTGGCCGCATATCCCACCTTCGGATACGTGGACTGGTAAGTCACTTGGGCGGTATTCATGGTACGAATGGAGCTGACGGCAGACGACTCGTTGGCCGCAATGCGCGCCCGCAACAGGTTTGGAATGGCGATCGCGGCAATGATCAGGATAATCGCCACTACGATCAGCAACTCAATTAACGAAAAACCCTTCTGTTTCCGCATCTCTTCTCCCAGGCCAAGCAGTAGTGTCGCGATTCTCGGTCAAGCTCGAACCGCCTGGTTGGAACCCCCGTTTGTTGTGGTTGTGGAACTCGGTGGAACGCCTTTTCTCAGGCGTTGACCGGCCATCCGCATCGACGTGAGCCGGGGCCCCGGCTAACATCGAAGAATCGGGCTACTCTGAGAACTGGAGATGTGCAGCGACCCAGGTACCTGCGCCTGAGGGCCCGAGGTTCCCGATCGCGCGAACTTTGATGGGGCGCCTAGCCTCGGCGTAGGCACGGGCGGCGCGCTACGACCCTGGAGGGATATCGTCGTCCGAAAGATAGTGACCGGACCATGGGTCGCGCAATATGGTCCCACGGTCGCTGGGAACATAGAGATCAGCAGCGTGCTCAGCACGCTCAACCAAACCGTAGCAAGCTTGGGGCTGTTCTTCACAGTCCTTCCCAGCTTAGCGTGCTGAAAAAAGGTGTCTCTAGAATTTCGCAGAACTCTAGTTACCAAAGTGTGGGAATTCTCCGCGAGAACCATGGGAACACGCTGAGACTGCGACGCAACCCGATAAGAAACCCGGCGGGCCTTTCCTCATCCCCGCCGCGGGCAACAAAAAAACGCCGCTTCCGGCCTAGCGGGAGCGGCGTCGTTATTTTTGGTTACTCGCCCATTGAAGAGCCGCCCTTGGCCGGCACATCTTTCGAGTTCATGTCGAAGGTCAGCATGAACCCGTTGGTGCCCTTGAATTCAAATTTCTGGTCGCCTTCGCGATAGGTTTCAAGCTCACTCGGCATCATCACAAATCCGTCGTTGCGCGGCGTGCCCCAGTAGCGGACATTGGTCAACACCGCGGGTTCGTCGGTCATGCCCTGAAAGCGTTTCAGTTTGACCTCGGCCGTGCTGCCGCCGTTCAGGGTGGCGTGCGCCGAGTTCTTGTCAAACGTCCAGGTATCGATGTTGCCTTCGGCGGTCTGAAATGAATTCCACTTGACGGGGAAGACGTAGCCCAAAATCTCGCCGAGTGCTTTGCGCTGATCAGCCGTGGTGGCCTTATCAAAGGTGACGAGCGCCCAGTTCATATGGCCTTGCGAGAAGTCGCCGCCGAGATCGCCCGTGATCCAGAATTTTGCGCCGTCCAGGCTGACCGCGCCGTCGTGGCCGTGGTTGACCTTGTAGGCAATGTTGAACTTGCAGTAATGCTCCGTTTGTCCGTGATCATGGTGCCCTGCCGGATGCGTGTTGAAGTAGCAGATGCAGAAGTGAGGGCAACTGCAGGCTTCAATCGCGGTGGCGTTGATCGCCCAATCGTTAGCGGGTGCGGAAGTGTGTCCGGTGATTACGCCCGCCAGGGCAAGCACCGCGACTAATGCAAATTGACGCATAGGTTCACCCCCTTTAGGCAGGGATTGTAAGCCTGTTCGTCGCTGCCTGCAACATCAGCGGCTGCAAATGGTGTTTAATATCCACGCACCTTTGGCCAACCAGGAAAGGTCGAGGAACTCAACCGGAAGACCCCGACTTCTTGCGGCGGGGTTGACGGCCGTCCGCCATCGTTCTCTCTCTTTAATCTCACTGCCCGGGGGTGGCAGCCGGCGCTTCTTCTTTCTCGCCGGGTGGCGGCGGAATCGCGATGTCCACGTTGGTGACTGCGCCGAGCGAAGAAAGCGGCTTGTCGAATTCCGAAGTATTGCCCACGACCAGCACGGCCAACTGGTCTTTGTGGAGGTACTTGGTCACGACTCGTTCCACGTCGGCCTTCTGGACTTTCTCGATCGCGCTGCGGAAGCGCTCCAGGAAATCCGGGGGATATCCATAAAACTCGTAGGCCATCTTCTCGCGTAGAACTTTCTCCGGCGAATCGAAGTTGAAGATGAAAGAATTGAGGATGGAGTCCTTGGCGCGCGCAATCTCGTCGTCGGAGATGGGATTGGTTTTCAGTTTATCGATTTCTTCATAAAGCCCCTGGATCGCTTCCACTGTGCTTCCACTCTTGGTGCCCATCGCCAGGCGCACCACTCCTACATGGTCGAAGGCGCTGCCGATGCCGCCGCCCACGCTGTAAGCAAGCCCCTTGGCGGTACGGATGCTCTGCACCAGGCGCGCCGCAAAGCCGCCGCCGAAGGCTTCGTTGAAGACTTGTGCGGCGAAATAGTCGGGATTGTCACGGCGGATGCCCAACTCAACCATGCGGATGTTGCTCTGGTTCACGTCGGATTTCGGAATCAGGTAGTAGCCGGGCTTTGCCGGGGTGAACTGGATCACCGGGGCCTTCGCCGCCGGGCCCTTGGCCCAGTCTCCGAAGACCTGGCGCAGCTTGGCTTCCAGGACGTTGGCATCGAAGTCGCCAACCATGCCGAGGATGACGTTGTTGGGATAAACATGCGCATGATGCCAATCGAGCAGGTCCTGCCGGGTGACGGCTGCAATGGTAGCGTACTCGGCCTGGCGCGCGTAGGGATTGTCCTTGCCGTAGGCCAGCTTCAGGGATTCCCGGCCAGCAATGTCGCCCACGTCGTCGTTACGGCGGGAAATCGAGTCGGCCATTTCCCTTTGCGCGAGCTCGAGCTTGTCGGCACGAAATTCCGGATTGCGCAGCAGGTCGATGAAGACCTGGAAGACATCGTCCAAATCGCCTTTCAGACAGGACCACGAAATCGTGGTGGAGTCGGCGGTGTTGTTGGTCTCGACCTTTGCGGCCCGGACCTCGAGGAAATCGTCGAGCTGGTCGCCGGTCTGCGACTTGGTGCCGCCCGTGCGCCACACTTCCCCGTACATATCCAGCATCCCGGTCTTGCTGGCGGGTTCGGAACGCGAGCCGCCGCGAATGCGCGCCGTGCCATCAATCAGCGGCAGTTCATGATCTTCCTGCAGGAAGATCACCATGCCGTTGGGAAGCTCGACGCGCTTCGGTTGCTGAGGATGGAAAACATGCAGCGGGGGAATGGGAACCTGCTTCCAATCGGTGGCCTGGGCGGCGGAATGAGGGGTTGACAGACAGGCGGTCGCGAACAGAGCGGTGAGAATCAGCGCGTGCCGTCTCATTGCGCACCTCCCTGGCTGGCCTCGGCCGAGGGTGGGGCAGCGGTCTCAATGATGCCCACGGTTCGATTGTTGGCGGTGAAGGTCTGGTTGGCGACGCGGCGGATGTCGGCCTTGGTGATCTTATCGATGCGGTCGACCTGGCGGAACAACTCGCGCCAGTCGTCATAGCGCGCTTGGTTGATGCCGAGTTGGAAGGCCAGACCCGAGTTGCTGTCCAGGCCGCGAATCAGGTCGGCCTTAGCCCGGGTCCTAATCATCTTCAGCTCGTCGTCGCTGATGTCTTCTTTCTTGAGTTTGTCGATCTCGGCGTGGATCGGCCCCGCCATGTCATCCGGCTTGTGCCCGGGAAGAGGAAAGGCATAGAACGCAAACAGGTGTGGATACTTGTTGCCGGGCAGGCCGGTAAAGCCGGCGGAATACGATGCGATCTTCTGGTCGCGTACCAGGGCGCGATACAGGCGTGAAGTGCGGCCTTCCGACATCAGGTCGGCGATGGCGTCATACACAGCATCGTCGGGGCTGCGGTAATCGGGCCGATGATAGCCCTCGAGGTAGAGGGGCTGCGATTGCTCGCGCAGCACCACCCGGCGCTCGGAATTTTGCGGCGGCTCGGTGGTGGTGCGGTCGTCCGGCTTGGCGTGCGATGGGATCCGGCCAAAGTATTTTGCGATGATGGGCATGGCGTCGGCGGTCTTTACATCGCCAACTACAGTTACCACCATGTTCGAAGGAACGTAGTATTCATCGAAAAATTTCTGCGCATCGGTGGCGGAGAAAGAATTCAGGTCCGACATCCAGCCGATGGTCGGGCGGTGGTACTGGCTGGCCTGAAATGCCGCGGTGGTGAATTGCTCGAGCAGTCTCCCGATGGGATTGCTGTCGGTGCGCATGCGGCGCTCTTCGATGACCACGTTGCGCTCTTTGTAAAACTCCCGCATCACCGGATGCATGAAGCGTTCTGAATCGAGGTAGGCCCAGAGTTCGAGGCGATTCTCTGGCAGGGAATAAAAGTAGTTGGTTTCATCCTCGTTGGTGGAGGCGTTGATGTTCTCCCCGCCATTGCGCTCCAGAATCTCGTCGAACTGGTTGGGAATTACATACTGATTGGCGTCTTTGACAGCGCTCTGCCAGGCGGCTTCGAACTGCTTGAGCTTCTGCTCGTCCCGGCCGATGCGCTTGTCCCGTTCCTCGAGGTACGCAGCGTAGGCGGTCTCGACCTTTGCGAGCGCAGCTTTCTCGGCGGCGTAGTCCTTGGTGCCGATCTTGTCCGTGCCCTTGAAGGCCATGTGCTCGAACATGTGGGCGAGGCCGGTCTTCCCGAGCGGGTCCTGGGCTGAGCCGGCATCTACATGAGTGTAAAAAGAGAAGACGGGGGCCTCAGGCCGCTCGCAGATCAGGACGGTCAGGCCGTTGTCGAGCTTCTTAAGCGTAATGCGTTTCTCGAACGAGGCGATGTCCTGGGCGGCGGCAAGGGTCACTGCGAAAACGGTGATTAGAATTGCAGGAAAACGGCGTTTCATTCGGCCTCCACAGCAGGTTGGACGTATGAGATGGGCAGAAGTTTGAAATTACGTGGTGAAAGGCGGGCTTGTCAAACCGGGTGCGGGCGGCGTTCCAGAGCAACCTGAGAACTGGGAACTGAGATCTGACAACTGGGTCTAGTTTCGGTTCAAAACTGACGAGCCCCCTATAATCGAACCTAATCATGGCAGCCAAGCCTCAAATCGTCAAGATTGACGGCAAACACCTTAGCCTGACCAACCTGGACAAAGTCTTATATCCGGCCGCGGGTTTCACCAAGGGGCAGGTCATCGACTACTACGCCCGCACCGCGCCGGTGCTGGCGCCGCACCTGGCTGGACGGCCGCTCACACTGAAGCGATATCCCGAGGGAGTGGACAAAGAGTATTTTTTTGAGAAGAACGCCAGCAAGCACCGTCCCGAGTGGGTGAAGACTGCGCCAGTCTGGAGCGAACACAATCGGCGCAACATCAACTACCTTCTCGCGAACGACCTGCCCACGCTGGTCTGGATTGCCAATCTTGCTGGCCTGGAACTGCATCCTTCGTTGTCATTGGCCAAGGACCTCGCGTGTCCGACCATGATGGTGTTTGATCTGGATCCCGGGCCACCTGCCAACATTGTGCAATGCTGCCAGGTGGGGCTCTGGCTGCGAGAGATCTTCGATCACTTCGGGCTGCAGAGCTTTCCCAAGACATCGGGCTCGAAGGGACTACAGATTTATGTTCCCTTGAATACGCCGACCAGCTACGACGTCACCAAGACCTTTGCAAACGCCCTCGCACGGCTGCTAGAGCACGATCATAGAGAGCTCGTGGTCTCCGACATGAAAAAAGAGTTGCGGGTCGGCAAGGTGCTGGTGGACTGGAGCCAGAACGACGAGCACAAGACGACGATTAGCGTCTATTCACTGCGGGCACGGGAGCGGCCGACGGTATCTACGCCGGTGAAATGGAAGGAAGTCGAGCGCGCCCTAAAGAAGAAAGATGCAGGTGTGCTGGTCTTTGAGTCGGGACAGGTGTTGGAACGGGTGGAGAAAATGGGCGATCTGTTCGCACCGGTACTAAGCCTCAAGCAGAGATTGCCGAAGTTGGGCGGAGCCGAGTCCCCCACGGAGGGAATGGAAATGGCCGCGCAGGCGGAGGACCCTGCCCCGAAACGCGCAGGCAAGAGCGCTGGTCCAACACGGCGCCCGCCAACTTCGAAGAAGAAAACGCGGAGGGTATAATTTGTTCGTCTGTGGCGACCTCGCCACCCGTTGTCATTCCGAATCCGGCTTCAGCCAGTGAGGAATCTGCTTTTCCACCATGGCGCAACTCTACGCAGGCACATCAGGATGGGCTTATCCCAGCTGGAAGCCCGACTTCTATCCGGCCAAGCTAGCGCAGGCGAAGTTCCTGCAGTTCTACTCCACCCAACTGAATGCGGTTGAGGTCAACTTCACCTTCCGCCAACTGCTGAAAGAGCCGACGGCGCAAAAATGGATTGCCGAAACGCCCGCAACCTTTCGCTTCAGCATCAAGGCCCATCAGGTCATCACCCACATCAAGCGGCTGAAGAAGACGGAAGATTTCGTTCCACGGTTTCTGGGTACGATTGAGCCGATAGCGCAGGCGGGAAAGCTAGGGCCGCTGCTGTTTCAGCTGCCTAAGAACCTGAAACTGGACGTGGCCCTGCTGGAGGAGTTTCTGGCTGCCGTGCCGCGAGGAGTTCCTTCGGCATTCGAATTCCGCCATGTCTCATGGTTTGCGGATGAAGTTTTCGATCTGCTCAAGAAACACAATCGTGCGCTGTGCGTGGCCGAGAGCGAAGAACGCACCACGCCCGACGTCGTCACGGCGGACTTCTGCTACTACCGCTATCGCAAACCCTCGTACACGGTCGAAGAGCGCAGCGCGATGGTCGGGCGGATGCAAGAGCATTTGGCTGCGAACAGAAATGTCTTTGCTTACTTCAAGCACGAAGAAACGCCGGAGGGAGCAAAGTACGCTGTGGAGATTTTGAAAGAAGTTCGATAACCACAGGGTGGCACAGAGGCTCACAGGATACTCTGTGTTCACTGTGTCCTCTGTGGTTATCGACTTGGTATCCTTCTGATTACTTCTTGCAACGTCCGATAACGCGCATACTCTCACTGTGCCTTCCGATGCCAGTTCCCGCGTCCTTCCCGGGTTTCTCGACTATCTGAAAGTCGAGAAGGGCTTGGCGCCGCTGACGGTTGCGGCCTATGCCACCGACATCGGACAGTTCTCAGTGTTTCTCCAAAAGCAAAAGCGTACCCTGTTCAACGCGCAGCGGATCGACGTCCGGGACTTCATCCAAGAGCTGTTCGCCAACTCCGTCGATGGCCGCTCAGTTGGGCGAAAGCTGTCGGCGCTGCGGCACCTGTATCGGTACCTGCTGCTCGACAAGTTGATTGAGCACGACCCTACACTCAATATCGATTCGCCGAAACAGTGGAAAGTCCTGCCCAAATCGCTGGCCCGCGACGAAATGGAAGCCATGCTGCGCGGCCCGCAGTTGATGGCTCATAGCAAAGAAGCGGAGGCCATTGCCGTCCGCGACCGCGCCATGTTGGAGGTGCTGTACGCCGGAGCCCTGCGAGTGTCAGAGATCGTGGGAGTCCGGCTTGAGGACCTGAAACTCGATCTTGGCTACATGCTGGTGCGAGGCAAGGGGGACAAGGAACGGATTGTTCCCTTGGGGAAGTCGGCGCAGGAAGCGCTGGCAGACTACATGAAGCAGGCGCGTGCGGTGCTGGCGAAAGATCGCAGCTCGCCGCTGCTCTTTCTCGGGCGCGGCACTCGCAAGTTGACTCGTCAGCGCGTCTGGCAGATGGTGGGGGCAGCATCATCCCCCGCAGGAAGACACGCGAGCCCGCATATGTTGCGCCACAGCTGCGCCACTCACATGGTCGAAAACGGCGCCGACCTGCGCACGGTGCAGACCATTCTGGGCCACTCGGACATCTCAACGACCCAGGTGTACACGCACTTGGCGCTTGATCGGTTGAAGACCGTGTATCAGAAGCATCATCCGAGGGCGAAGGCGAGGTAGCAGCACCGTGAAAGCATTTCCGATTTTCGATTGGCAATTGGCGATGGGAAATCGGCAATCTCAAGAGTCGCGATGACCTCCCTGGCGAATCAGAGACGAAGTGTTGTCGAGAAGGCCATTGACCAGTTCCTGCGCTCCCTACGCGAGCGCAATGCCTCGCCGCACACCATCAAGGCCTACACCGGCGATCTGGATAATTTTTCGGCTTACATCGGACAGCGCGGTTGGAAGAGTATCGACCACGTGACCATTCGTGGGTTTCTGTCGCATCTTTATGAGAAAGGCTTGAGCAAGACCTCGGTGGCGCGGTCTTTGGCTGCGGTGCGGTCGCTGTATCGCTGGCTGGCGCAAGAGGGCGTGGTGGAGCAGAACCCTGCGGCGCTGGTTTCCACCCCAAAATTGCCGAAAAAACTTCCTCGCGTTCCCACCATCGAAGAAATGAATACCGTCCTGGACGGACATATGCCGGAAGTCGCGGCGTTCCCTGAGCGCGACCGGCTGATGTTCGAGCTGCTCTACGGATGCGGCATTCGTAACTCTGAACTGATTGGCATTAATCTGGACGACATTCGGCTGAGCGCCGAGGCCATTCTCATCCGGGGCAAGGGGAAAAAAGAGCGTTACGTGCCGTTTGGAGATGCAGTAAAGACGGCGCTGGCTGCTTACTTGCCTGCGCGACAACAAAAGCTGGCCGCTGGCAAGAAGAACACGAATGCGCTGCTGGTCAACCAGCGTGGTGGACGCCTGACGACACGGAGCGTTGGACGCATCGTCAAGAAGATCGCGGTGGCAAAGGGGTTGCCGCCCGATGTGCATCCGCACACGCTGCGCCACGCCTTCGGCACGCACATGCTGGAGGAAGGCGCCGACCTGCGGGCGATTCAGGAGATGCTGGGCCACGAGCGGCTTTCTACCACGCAGCGTTACACGCAGTTATCCATGAAGCATGTTCTCGACGTGTACGACCAGACGCACCCCAGGGCAAAGTGAGTTGTAGCGCCGGCAACGTGCCGTCGCCTGTGGGGCGAGACGCCCCCCGACAGCCCGGCGGGACGGCGGCGCTACCGTTTCCGCAACTCCTCCCACATCTCCACCACTCTCGCTTTCAACTCCGCTGTAAGCTTCTCGTATGCACCTTCCGACGCTTCCGCTTCCGGCGGCGGATAAATAGGCGACCCGAACTTGATTTGCAGCGGCGCGAACTTCTGGAAAC
>Ga0335084_10007320_pt1 | contig 10991 bp, 11 predicted proteins | sample Lox_Sample_44_FD_206721 | JGI IMG/M metagenome (GOLD analysis project Ga0335084, IMG submission 206721) | Soil microbial communities from Loxahatchee National Wildlife Refuge, Florida, United States - Lox_Sample_4.4 | ecosystem: Environmental > Terrestrial > Soil > Wetlands | place: USA...
ACATGTCCATTTCGAACCTCTGTGAATTTCTCTGACGAAAAACCATCGGTGCCCCTTCTCGCACCCTCGTGAGGTGGACTCGGAGCCTGCGCGGTGCATGGTGCGGCCGTCCGCCGTCGGACGCCGCTCATGACCCAAAGAGCGTGTTGCGAAGCAGCATTATGTCACTGCCTGCGGCGAATCCACTGCCCCCGGAGCTGTGTGGAGGCCGATGCGATAATCGCGCCGCCCAAAAAAGCCGGGGCTCGGGCGCCGGTTTCAGCGCACTTTGGCGACCGATCACGAACTGTCCGACTTTCTGCGGAGTGTCGAAAGGCGGGCCTTCAAGCGGACGGCGTTCGCCGTGCGTGACGACGAAGCGGCACTGGACATCGTGCAGGATTCGATGATCCGGCTGGCCGAGAAGTACGCCGACCGCCCGGCGGCCGAGCTGCCGCTGCTGTTCCAGCGCATCCTGTCCAACGCCACGATGGACTGGTTCCGCCGCCAGCGGGTGCGCAACGCCGTGGTGCAAAACTTCTCGGAGTTCGAGAGCGACGCCGAGGGCGGCGAGTTCGATTTGCTGGAGACTTTGCAGCTCGTCGACGACACCACCCGCACCGAGAGCGCGGCCGACAGCGTCGGGCGGGTCCAGATCCTGCTTGCGATCGAGGAAGAGGTCAGCCAGTTGCCGCAGCGTCAACGCGAGGCGTTCCTCCTCCGTTACTGGGAGGAACTCGACGTGGCCGAGACGGCCGCCGTCATGGGTTGTTCCGAGGGCAGCGTCAAAACCCACTGTTCCAGGGCGGTTCATGCATTGGCGAAGGCCTTGAAAGCCAAAGGAATCACACCATGAACGGCTTGCGCAGAACATCGCTCGGCCCGCCGGAACCCGCACCGCACCAGGAGGCATTGCAGGCGCGCTTCGCCCGCCGCATTGCCGGTGCCCTGAGCCGCCGCAGCGACGACCTGCCGCACGACATCGCCGAGCGGCTGCGGGTGGCTCGGCTGCACGCGGTCGACCGCGCGCGCGAGTTGCGCAAGCTCGGCGCGGCGCCGGCGGTTCACCTGCAGTCCGGCGGTACGCTGACGATGTCGGGCCCGTCGTGGTGGCTGCGCCTGGCTTCGCTGGCGCCGCTGGTGCTGCTGCTGGTCGGGTTGCTGTTCATCCAGCGCAGCTATGTCGAGCAGCAGATCCGCGCTGCCGCCGAGATCGACGCCGCCATCCTGACCGACGATCTGCCGCCCCAGGCCTACAGCGACCCAGGATTCACCGAATTCCTGAAGTCGCCGCGCTCGGTGGAATGACCTCGCCCCTGCGCCGACGCAAGGCCTGCGCCACGGCGCTGTCACGGCTGCTGCTTGCCGCCGCGGCGCTGGCCGCCGGCGCGGGCGCCGTCGCGCAACCGCAGCCGCCGCCGGTCAAGCGCGGCGCCGATACGGCCGGCCCGACCTGGGCCTCGCTGAACCCCGAGCAGCGCACGATCCTGGCGCCGCTGCAGTCCGACTGGCCGTCGATCGATGCGCCGCGCAAGGCCAAGTGGCTCAACCTCGCCAACCGGTATCCCAAGATGCCGGTCGCCGACCAGCAGCGCATCCAGGCGCGCATGACCGAGTGGGCACGAATGAGCCCGCAGGAGCGCGCGCAGGCCCGGCTCAACTACCAGCAAGTCAAGCAGTTGCCCAAACAGGAGCGGCAGGACCAGTGGGAGGCTTACCGCGCGCTGCCCGAGAGCGAGCGCAAGGCGCTGGCCAGCCGCGCCGCGACCAAGGCCACCGAGCCGGCCGGCAAGCCGACGCCTGAGCTGTCGAGCAAGCGCAACATTGTCGCCAACCCGTCGCTGTCGGCTGCGCCGGTCAAGCCGGTGGCGCCGACCGTGGTGCAGGCCGCTCCAGGTGTCACCACCACGCTGGTCACGCGCCAGCCGACGCCACCCGCGCACCAGCAGGCCGGGATGCCGAAGATCGCCGCCACCCCCGGCTTCGTCGACCGCAACACGCTGCTGCCGCAGCGAGGTACCCAAAGCGCGGGCGTGCGCAGTTCCGCCTCGGCGCCAGCGAGCCACCCATGACGTCAGGCGCGCCGCCGGTCGCGGCGGCCGCGCCAGCGCCGAGCATCCGGCGCCGGCTGGCCTGCATGCTCTACGAAGCCGTACTGCTGTTCGGCGTGGTGATGGTGGCCGCGCTGGCCTACGGCATGCTCACCGAGCAGCGCCACGCGTTGCGCGGCAACAGCGGCCTGCAGGCCTTCCTGTTCGTCGTGCTCGGCGCCTACTTCGCCGGATTGTGGTCGGGCAGCGGCCAGACGCTGGCGATGAAGACCTGGCACATCAAGCTGCAAGGGCCTGACGGCCGCGCGCCGAGCAGGGCGCGCGCCGCGGCGCGCTACGTGGCGAGCTGGCTGTGGTTCCTGCCCGCGCTGGCCTCGGCGCACGCCGCCGGCCTGCAGAGCGTGGCGTTCATGGCCTTCATGGTTGCGCTCGGCATGCTCGCCTATGCGCTGCTGGCACGCCTGCGCGCCGATCGCCAGTGGCTGCACGACGTACTGTGCGGCACCCGCCTGGTTGACACCCGAAGGGCGGCGACGCCGCCGGCACAATGGGGACATGACGCACCCGCATAAGGTTCGCAGTGGCGTGCAACGCATTGTTCACGCCACCGGGTACTCGATCGCCGGCCTCACCGCAGCGTGGCGTCACGAGAGCGCCTTTCGCCAGGAGTGCGCGTTGGCGGTGGTGCTGCTGCCAGCCGCGTGGTGGGTCGGACGCGGCTGGGTCGAAGTGGCGCTGCTGGCCGGCTCGGTGATGGCGGTGCTGATCGTCGAGCTGCTCAACTCGGCGATCGAGGCGGCGGTCGACCGCGTGTCCTCGGAGCTGCACCCGCTGTCCAAGCGCGCCAAGGACATCGGCAGCGCTGCGGTGATGTTGTCGCTGTTGACCTGCGGCGCGCTGTGGTGCGCGGCGCTGTGGCAACGCTGGGCCGCGCCATGACCGTGCCGTTTCGCGTCTGCGTCTATTGCGCCTCGCGTGACGGCACCGACCCCGCCTTCATGCGCAGCGCCGAGCGCACCGGCGCGGCGATCGGGCGGCGCGGCTGGCACCTCGTGTACGGCGGCGGCCGCGTCGGCCTGATGGGCGCGCTCGCCGATGCAGCCCTGGCCGCCGGCGCCGAGGTCAGCGGCGTGATCCCGCGCTCGCTGATGCAGCGCGAAGTCGGCCACGATCGGCTGACCCGGCTGCAGGTGGTCGACACCATGCACGAGCGCAAGCGGCTGATGTCCGAGCACTGCAACGCGTTCATTGCGCTACCCGGCGGCATCGGCACGCTGGAGGAGCTGTTCGAGGTGTGGAGCTGGCGGCACCTCGGCTACCACCAGCGGCCGATTGGCCTGCTCGATGTCGGCGGCTATTTCCAACCGTTGCTGTCGATGGTGCGTCAGGCCGAGCGGGCCGGCTTCGTCACCACAGAGCAGATCGGCATGGTGACGCTGCGCGAGTCAGCGGAAGACCTGCTCGACGAGATCGCGGCACTGGCCGCGCGCCCGTCCGCCGGCGACGACCTGCGGCGGATCTAGCAAGGGGCGATCAGACCGCGGCTTCGTCGGTCTCGCCGGTGCGGATGCGCACCACCTGCTCGACCGCGGTGACGAAGATCTTGCCGTCGCCGATCTTGCCGGTCTTGGCCGCCTTCACGATCGCGTCGATGCAGCGGTCGACCTCGCCGTCCTTGACCACCACCTCGATCTTCACCTTGGGCAGGAAGTCGACCACGTATTCGGCGCCGCGGTACAACTCGGTGTGCCCCTTCTGCCGGCCGAAGCCCTTGACCTCGGTGACCGTCAGTCCGGACACGCCGACCTCGGCCAGCGCCTCGCGGACCTCTTCGAGCTTGAACGGCTTGATGATCGCGGTGATCTGCTTCATGGGGAGCTCCGACTTTGGCGATGCATGACGTCGCGCACATTTAAGCACGGAACTTCGACGTGATGGGGTAGCGCCAATCCCGCCCGAACGCGCGGTGGGTGATGCGGATGCCGATCGGCGCCTGCCGCCGCTTGTACTCGTTCACCTTGATGAGGCGCGTCACGCGCTCCACGTCGGTGCGCGCGAAGCCGGCGCCGACGATCTGCTCGATGCTCTGGTCCTCCTCCATGTAGCGCGCGAGGATCGCGTCGAGCACCTCGTACGGCGGCAGGCTGTCCTGGTCGGTCTGGTTCGGCCGCAGCTCGGCCGACGGCGCGCGCGTGATGATGCGCTCGGGGATCACCGGGCCGACGCTGCCGTCGGCGCGCGAGCTGGGCTGTTGGTTCTTCCACCTCGCCAGTCGGTAGACCAGCGTCTTGGCGACGTCCTTGATGACCGCGAAACCGCCGGCCATGTCGCCGTACAGCGTGCAGTAGCCGGTGGCCATCTCGCTCTTGTTGCCGGTGGTCAGCACGATCGAGCCGTGCTTGTTGGACAGCGCCATCAGCAGCGTGCCGCGGATGCGCGCCTGGATGTTCTCCTCGGTGGCATCCTCGGGCAGGCCGCGGAACTCCTGCGCCAGCGAGGCGCGAAAGGCGTCGAACATCGGCGCGATCGCGATCTCGTCGTAGCGCACGCCGAGGCGTTGCGCCATCTCGCGCGCGTCGAGCCACGAGATGTCGGCCGTGTACGGCGACGGCATCATCACCGCGCGCACGCGCTGTGGCCCCAGCGCGTCGACCGCGATCGCCAGCACGAGCGCCGAGTCGACGCCGCCCGACAGCCCGATCACGACGCCCGGGAAGCCGTTCTTGGCGATGTAGTCGCGCACGCCGGTGACCAGCGCGTGCCACGCCTGCTGCTCCAGGCCCGGCGTGTCGAGGCAGCGGCCGCGCGGCTCGTTGCGCTCGTCGAGCTCGACCCACACCAGCCCGGGCTCGAAGCTGCCGCCGCGCACGACGATGCGGCCGCGCGCGTCGGCGGCGAACGATGCACCATCGAAGACCACCTCGTCCTGGCCGCCCACCAAGTGTGCGTACAGCAGCGGCACGCCCACGGCTTGTGCGCGCTCGGCCATGCGCGCCTCGCGCTCGCCGGCCTTGTCGAGGTGGAACGGCGACGCGTTGAGCACGCACAGCACCTGCGCGCCGGCCGCCACGGAGGAGGCCGCGGGCTCGTCGAACCACGCGTCCTCGCAGATCAGCACGCCGAAGCGCTTGCCGCCGGCGTCGAACACGACCGGCGGCAGCCCGGCATCGCGGCCGCCAACGAAGTAGCGCCGCTCGTCGAACACCTGGTAGTTCGGCAGCTCGCGCTTGCAGTAGGTCGCCCGCACGCGCCCGTCGCGCAGCACCGACGCCGCGTTGAAGCACACCGGCGCAGCCACCGACTTGGTGCGCTCGCTGGCCGCGACACTGCTGCGCGCCGGATGGCCGACCAGCACGCTCAGGCCGTCGAACGCCGCGAGATCGCCCGCCAGTGCATGCAACTCGCGCTCGCACGCCTCCATGAAAGCCGGGCGCAGCAGCAGGTCTTCCGGCGGGTAGCCCGACAGCGCCAGCTCCGGTGCGATCATCAACGCCGCGCCGCCGGCGTGCGCCTCGCGCGCCGCCGCGGCGATCTGACTGGCGTTGCCCGCCAGGTCGCCGACGGTGGGGTTGATTTGCGCCAGCGCGACGCGGACGTTCGGCACGGGAGAAGGCGGCAGGTGGACGGGTGACGAGCAAGCGCGAACCGACTCGCGCCGCAGGCGACAGCGGGCCGGACGATTATGTCATCCGGGTGGTCGAAGACCCGTTCGCGCTCGACGCGCAGGCCTGGGACGATCTGCTCGCGCAGCAGGCATCGCCGACGCCGTTCATGAGCGCGCGCTACCTGGTGGCGCTGCAGGCGTCGCGCAGCGCATGGCCGCGCAGCGGCTGGACGCCGCGCTTCGTCACGCTGTGGTCGGGCGCGCGGCTGTGCGCGGCGGCGCCGGCCTATCTGAAGACCCACTCGTGGGGTGAGTACGTGTTCGACTGGGCGTGGGCCGACGCCTACCGGCGCCACGGCCTGCGCTACTACCCGAAGCTGCTGGTCGCCGTGCCATTCACGCCGGTGCCGGGCACGCGATTGATGGCGATCGACGAGCCTGCCCGTGCGCGCCTGGTCGGCGCGCTGCACGAACTGGCCGAGCGCGCCGACCTGTCTTCGGCCCACGTGCTGTTCCACGACGAGCGCGACGCCCGCGCGCTGCAGCGCGGCGGTTGGTTCGCGCGCCACAACGTGCAGTTCCACTGGACGCGCGAGGGGGCCGGCTCGCCGCGCGACTTCGCCGAGTTCCTCGCCCGCATGCAGCACGACAAGCGCAAGAAGATCAACCAGCAGCGGCGCAAGGTGGCCGACGCCGGCGTCACGTTCACGGTGCACGAGGGCGACGCGATCGACGAGCCCCTGTGGGACTTCTTCCACCGCTGCTACACGCTGACCTACCGCGCGCACGGCTCGACGCCATACCTGACGCGCGCGTTCTTCGCCGCAATGGCGCAATCGATGGCCGACCACTGGCTGATGTTCGTCGCCCGCATCGAGGGCGAGCCGGTGGCGGTGTCGCTGATCGCGCTCGACCGCGAGCGCCGCGCGGCGTTCGGGCGCTACTGGGGCGCCACGCGCTTCGTCGACAGCCTGCACTTCGAGGCCTGCTACTACCAGCCGCTGCAGTGGTGCATCGAGCACGGCATCGAGCGCTTCGAGGGCGGCGCGCAGGGCGAGCACAAGATGGCGCGCGGCCTGCTGCCCGTGCCGACCGCGTCGTCGCACTGGCTGGCGCATCCGGCGTTCGCGCGCGCGGTCGACGAGTTCCTGCTCGCCGAGCGCGCCGGGGTGCGCGAGTACGTCGACGAGCTCAACGAGCGGCTGCCGTTCCGGCGCGAGCCGTGACTGGGCCCCTGCTCGCTGTGCTCGTGTCCGCCCGAGGGGGATCAGGCCGCTGCGGGCGGCCGGGCGGGGCCTGAGTCGGCCGCCGCGTGGCGTTCAGGGCTGCTTGAAGTCGCCGGCCAGCATGAACGCCATCAGCTCGGGCTTGATCTGCGCGCGCAGCGCCTGGCTCACCGGGCCGGCCTGCAATGCCGCGAGCGCGGCGTCGACGCGAGCGGCGAAGGCGAAGGTGCGATCGAGATCGAGGTTGCGCTGCAGCGCCTGCGCCAGCCGGTCGTCCTGCGCGCGCGCCAGGCGCCGGAAGTTCAGCAGCGCCGCTTTGGCCGACGCCACCTCCTGCTCGCTGAAGCCGTCCGTCACCGCCTTTGCCAACTCCTCGCGGTAGGCCTGTTCGACCTTTGCGCCGTTCTGCGGGGCAAAGATCGCGCTGCCGATCCACAGCGTGTGCTCGTCGGCATCGCCCCAGTCGAGATAGCTGCGGACGTCGTACGACAGGCCCTCGCGTTCGCGGATGCGGTTGTGCAGCCGCGAGTCGCCACCGCCGCCGAGGATGAAGTTGGCCAGCATCAGCGCCGGATAGATCGCGTCGCTGTCCGACAGCGGCAGGTGCAACTGGACACCGAGCGTCGCGTTCTGCTTGTCGGGCGTGCGCACCAGCTCGCGGCCGGGGGCCATCGCGAAGCTCGGCCGCGGCACCCGTGCCACCGGCTCGCTGGCCACCCAGTCGCCGAAGCCGGCGGCCAGCGCGCGGCGCACGGCGTCGGCATCGAAGTCGCCCACCGCGGCGAAGCGGCCCTGCGACGCGCCGTAGAAGCGTGCATGGAAATCCTTGACCCGCTCGACCGTGACGGCCTGCGAATCCTCCAGCCGCTCGTCGAAGCTGCGCGCGTGGCGCACGTCGCCGCGCGGGTAGGGGTCGCCGCGGCGCGCCAGGCCGTTGGCGACGATGGCCTGCGGATCGTCGCGCTGCGTCTGGATGTCGGCCGCGATCTGGCGCTTAAGCTCGTCGAGCGCAGCCGCCGGGAACGTCGGCGCGCGCAGCAGCTGCGCCAGCAGCGTGATCGCGTCGGCCACGGTATCGCGGCGCGACAGCATCGTGATCTTCACCTCGTCGCCGCCCGACGCGATCGCCAGGTCCGACTTCAACGCGTCGAGGCGATCCTGGATCTGCACGCGGGTCAGGCCCGCGCCGCCCTTGTCGATCAAATCGGCGGCGAACTCCGACACCTCGCGCTGGCCGACCAGGCTGCGCTCGTTGCCCAGCCGCAGCGCCATCGAGATGCGCACGGTCTGGCCGCGCGTGGGCTTGGGCAGCAACGCCACCTTCATGCCGTTGGCCAGTGCCAGCCGCTGCGTCTTGGCGTCGATGTTGGCCGGCGACGCATCGAAGGCGGCCACTGCAGCAGCTGCCGCCTGCGGCTTGAAGGTCTTCATCTGCGCGGCCACGTCGACCTGCTCGGGCGCCGGGGCGCGCAACGGCTTGTCGGTCGGCACGTAGGACGCGAGCGTGCGGTTCGACGGCAACAGCCAATGCTGCGCCTCGCGCTGCACGGCCTCCCGCGTCAACGCCTTCACGCGGTCGCGCTCGAGGAACAGCAGCCGCCAGTCGCCCTGCGCCACCGTCTCGGAAAGCACGCGTCCGATGGTCTCCGGGTTGCTGTACTGCTGCTCCCAGTCCTTCAGCCACTTGGTCTGCGCGCGCTTGAACTCCTCGTCGGTGATCGGCTCGTCACCGAGGCCCTCGACCACCTGGATCAGCTCCTGCGCGCCGCGCGCGGGATCCTGACCAGCAGCGAATTGCGCGCCGAACAGCACGACGCCGGGCTCGGCCATCGCCAGCGACTCGGCGTACACCGCCGACGCCAGGCCGCCCTCGACCAGCCGCCTGTGCGCGCGGCCCGACGGGGTGTCGCCGACGACCTGCGCGATCAGCTCCATCGCCGGATAGTCGGGGTGCGGGCCTGCCGGCACGTGATAGCCGAGCATCACCTGCGGCGTGCCGCCCACCCGGCGCAGCGTGACGCTGCGCTCGCCGTCCTGCACCGGGTCGATCGTGTACAGCCGCGGCAGCGTGCGCTTCGGCTTGGGGATGCGCCCGAACGACTGCTCGATCCAGCCCATCGTGCGCGCCGGGTCGAACTTGCCCGACACGATCAGCGTCGCGTTGTCGGGCTGGTAGTACAGGCGGTAAAACGCCTGCAGGCGGCCGATGTCGACGTTCTCGACGTCGCTGCGTGCGCCAATCGTCGACTTGCCGTAGTTGTGCCACTGGAACATCGCCGCCAGCGTCTTCTGGAACAGGATGCGCCCGGGGTCGTTCTCGCCCATCTCCATCTCGTTGCGCACCACGGTCATCTCGGTGTCGAGATCCTTGCGCGCGATGAACGAGTTGACCATCGCGTCGGCCTGCCAGCCGAGGTACCAGCGCAGGTTATCGTCGTTGGCCGAGAAGCTGGCGAAGTAGTTGGTGCGGTCGACCCAGGTCGAGCCGTTGGCGCGCAGGCCGCGCTTGGAGAACTCGGCCCACACCAGGCGGTGCGTCGGCGTGCCCTTGAAGATCAGGTGCTCCAGCAGGTGCGCCATGCCGGTCTCGCCGTAGTTCTCGTGGCGCGAGCCGACGCGGTAGGTCACGTTGACGGTGGTGGTGGGCTTGCTGTCGTCGGGTGCCAGCAGAACCTGCAGCCCGTTGGGCAGCCGGTATTCGCGGATCCCTTCGACCTCGGTCACCGGCCTCGGCTGCGCCGCGGCCATCGCGGCCTGCACGACAAACAGCCCCGCCACCAGGGCCCTCACGATGCGCATGGAATCTCCTTGGCCGACCGCGGCCGCGGCGCCGCAGTGTAGACACGCGTCGGCGCGCGCCTTGCGCCTTGCGATGAACGACCGCTGCCGCGGCACCGGCGGCGGTCAGAGTCGCCGCCGGTCTGCTCAGTTCCGCTGACGGGCCGCGTAGGCCTCCATGCCGGCCTGCACCTCGGCGCGGGCCGCATCGGGGCCCTTCCAGCCGACCACCTTGACCCACTTGCCTTCCTCGAGATCCTTGTAGTGCTCGAAGAAGTGCTGGATCGTCTTCAGGCGCAGCGGGTTCAGGTCTTCGGGCTTCTGCCACTGCGTATAGAGCGACAGGATGCTGTCGATCGGCACCGCCAGCAGCTTGTTGTCGCCGCCGGCCTCGTCGCGCATCTCCATCAGGCCGATCGGCCGGCACGTGACCACCACGCCTGAGATCAGCGGCACCGGCGTGATCACCAGCACGTCGACCGGGTCGCCGTCGTCGGCCAGCGTCTGCGGGATGTAGCCGTAGTTGCACGGGTAGTGCATCGAGGTCGACATGAAACGATCGACGAACAGTGCGCCGGTCGCCTCGTCGACCTCGTACTTGATCGGGTCGGCATTCATCGGAATCTCGATGATGACGTTGAACTGCTCGGGCGCGCGTGCGCCGGGACCGACGTTGTGCAGGCTCATGGGACGCTCGTGCTCACAGGGGAAACCCGGATTTTACGGACACGCCTTGCCGGGCCCTGACGGGGGCCCTCGCAACATCCCTTAGGATGCGCGCCGAGCGAACCGCACCCCTGGCGCGAGGGCCGGCCAAGACTCGCGGTCGCACATCGAATCAGCCGTTGAAAATGAGGAAGGAGAAATCCCCATGTCGATGACCGTGGCGTTGTACGTCGCGCTGGCCTGCGGGCTGGCCGCAGTGATTTACGGATTCGTGCAGCGCGGGCTCATCTTGAGCAAAGACGCGGGCAGCGCCCGCATGCAGGAGATCGCGGGCGCCGTGCAGCAGGGCGCGGCCGCCTATCTGGCGCGCCAGTACCGCACGATCGCCATCGTCGGCGTCGTGCTCGCGGTACTGATCGCCATCTTCCTCGGTGGCAAGACCGCCGCCGGCTTCGTGCTCGGCGCGATCCTGTCGGGTGCCTGCGGGTTCATCGGCATGAACGTGTCGGTGCGCGCCAACGTGCGCACCGCGCAGGCCGCCACGCAAGGCATCGGCCCGGCGCTCGACGTCGCCTTCAAGGGTGGCGCCATCACCGGCATGCTGGTGGTCGGGCTCGGCCTGCTCGGCGTGGCTGCGTTCTTCTGGTTCGTCTCGGGCGGCAGCAACGTCGACCCCGAGACGCTGAA
>Ga0335084_10007321_pt1 | contig 10990 bp, 8 predicted proteins | sample Lox_Sample_44_FD_206721 | JGI IMG/M metagenome (GOLD analysis project Ga0335084, IMG submission 206721) | Soil microbial communities from Loxahatchee National Wildlife Refuge, Florida, United States - Lox_Sample_4.4 | ecosystem: Environmental > Terrestrial > Soil > Wetlands | place: USA: Florida...
ATTTCCTCGACGGCGTCGACCTCACCGCGCGCGAGAACCTCGTTTCGATCGCGACCTCCACCGGCCTTGACCGCACCGCCGTCGAGGAGTGGCTCGACAGCGCCGAGGCACGCGAGGCGGTGGCGGCGGAGGACGCGCGTGCGCGCGAGATCGGCATCGAGGGCGTACCGTTCTTCATCTTCAACGGGCGCCTCGGGGTGTCGGGCGCGCAACCCGCGGACGTCCTCCTCGACGCGATGAAGCAGGCCGAGAGCGCGGCGTGAACGTCTTCGCACTCGAGTTCCAGCCGGGCGCGGGCGGCTCGAGCCTCGCCGCACGGCTGAAGCGCGAGGTGCAGGGGGATGTCCTCTTCGACCGCGCGAGCCGCGGCCGCTATTCGACCGATGCCTCGATCTACCAGGTCGAGCCGGTCGGCGTCGTCGTACCGAGGACCGAAGCCGACGCGCTGCGCGCGATCCGGATCGCAGTGGAGGCCGGCGTGCCGGTACTGCCGCGCGGCGCGGGCAGCTCGCAGTGCGGACAGACGGTCGGCGCGGCGCTGGTGATCGACAACTCCAAACACCTCGCAGAGGTGATCTCGTTCGATGCCGCCGGCGCGACGGTGACGGTCCAGCCCGGCATCGCGCTCGACCGGTTGAACGCGTTCCTGCGGCCGCACGGCCTCTGGTTCCCGGTCGACGTCTCGACCTCGGCCCAGGCGACGATCGGCGGGATGGCCGGCAACAACTCGTGCGGCTCGCGCTCGATCCGCTACGGCAACATGGTGCACAACGTGCTCGCGATCGATGCGGTGCTCGCCGACGGTTCGGAGTACCGGTTCGGGCCGAGCGGCGAGATCGCGAGCGGGTCGCCCGGCTACCGCGCGCTCGTCGAGAAAGTCCACGCGATCGTCCGGCGCGAGGCCGCGGAAATCGCAACGCGCTGGCCCAAGGTGCTGCGGCGGGTACAGGGTTACAACATCGACATGGTGCAGCCCGGCCCCGAGGACGCCAACACGGGTGCCGGCATGCTGCCGCACAACCTCGCGCATCTGCTGGTCGGCTCCGAAGGGACCCTCGCCTACTCGCGGCGGCTGACGCTGAAGCTCTCGCCGATCCCGCGCCACAAGACGCTCGGCGTCTGCCACTTCCCGACCTTCCGCCGCGCGATGGAGTCCGCGCAGCACATCGTCAAGCTCGATCCGGACGCGGTCGAGCTGGTCGACAGCACGATGATCGGGCTTGCTCGCGACAACGCGGCGTTCGCGCCCATCGTGGCGCGTTTCATTCGCGGCGAGCCGGAAGCGATCCTGCTCGTCGAGTTCGCGGGCGACGACCGCGATGCCGAGCACGCGAAGCTCGCGCGGCTCGTCGAGCTCGCGGGCGATCTCGGCCTGCCCGGCAGCGTCGTCGAGATCACCGACCCGAAGCTGCAGAAGGACGTCTGGGAAGTCCGCAAGGCCGGGCTCAACATCATGATGTCGATGAAAGGCGACGGGAAGCCGGTGTCGTTCATCGAGGACTGCGCGGTGCCGCTCGAGCACCTCGCCGAGTACACCGAGCGGCTCACCCGCGTCTTCGAGAAGCACGGGACCCGCGGCACCTGGTATGCGCACGCCTCGGTCGGGACGCTGCACGTCCGCCCGGTGCTCAACATGAAGGCCGATGGCGCGAGGAAGATGCGCGCCATCGCCGAGGAAGCCTGCGCGATGGTGCGCGAGTACAAGGGCGCCGCCTTCTCGGGCGAGCACGGCGACGGACTCGTCCGGTCGGAGTGGATCGAGCCGATCATCGGCCGGCAGCTCGCCCGCGCGCTCGCCGAGATCAAGGATCTCTTCGATCCGAAGGGACTGATGAATCCCGGCAAGATCGTCCGGCCGGCGAAAATGGACGACCGGTCCCTCTTGCGCTTCAAGCCGGGATACGAGACCTCGCGCCTCGACACCGCGCTCGACTGGTCGCAGTGGAACGTCCCGGGCGCGGCGAGCCAGGGCTTCGCGGCCGCGGTCGAGATGTGCAACAACAACGGCCACTGCCGCAAGTTCGACGTCGGGACGATGTGTCCGTCCTTCCGCGCGACCGGCGACGAGCAGCACCTCACGCGCGGCCGCGCGAACACGCTCCGGCTCGCGGTCTCCGGGCAACTCGGACCGGATGCACTCGCCTCCGACGCGCTCTACGAGACGCTCGATCTCTGCGTCGGCTGCAAGGGCTGCAAGCGCGAATGCCCGACCGGCGTCGACATGGCGCGGATGAAGATCGAGTTCCTCCATCACTACCACGGCCGCCGCGGCTGGGGGCTGAAGGACCGGCTGATCGCGTTTCTCCCGCGCTATGCGCCGATCGCCGCGCGTCTCGCGCCGCTCGTCAACCTGTGCGACCGCGTGCCGGCCCTCGCGGCGCTCGGCGAGAAGCTGCTCGGGTTCTCGGCGAAGCGCAGCCTGCCGAAGTGGCAGACGCGCCCGTTCCTGCAGTCGGCCGCCGGACGCTACCAGGTGCGTGCGCCGGAGGACTGCGACGCCGTACTGCTCGCCGACACCTTCAACAACTACTTCGAGCCGGAGAACGCGATCGCCGCGCTGCGCGTGCTCGAGGCCGGGGGCTATCGCGTCCACGTCGCGCGTGCCGCGGACGCGAGCCGGCCGCTCTGCTGCGGCCGTACGTTCCTCTCGGTCGGCATGGTGAACGAGGCGCGGCACGAGGCGCGCCGCCTCCTCGATGCGCTATCGCCCTATGCGGCGCGCGGCGTGCCGATCGTCGGCCTGGAGCCCTCGTGCCTGCTGACGCTCCGCGACGAGCTCGGCGCGATGCTCCCGGGCGACGACGCGGCGAGGCTCGGCGCGAACGCGCTCCTCTTCGAGGAGTTCCTTGCGCGCGAGGCGGATGCCGGACGGCTCGTGCTCGAGTTGAACGCGCTCCCCGGCGTCAAGGCGCTCCTCCACGGACACTGCCATCAGAAGGCGTTCGGCGCGATGCCGGCGGTCGAGCGCGCGCTCAAGCTCGTGCCCGGCCTGGCGGTGGAAACGATCGAATCGAGCTGCTGCGGCATGGCGGGTGCGTTCGGGTACGAGGCGAAGCACTACGACGTGTCGATGAAGATGGCGGAAGCCTCGCTCCTGCCGAAAGTGCGCGCGGCGGATGCGGCGACCCTCGTCGTCGCCGACGGCACGAGCTGCCGGCACCAGATCGCCGACGGCGCGAGCCGGGAAGCGGTGCACGTCGCGCGAGTGCTCGAGCGGGCGCTCGGCTGACCGCCGCATCCGGGCTTTGCGGTAAGCTCGCGCCGCCATGAACGCGCCCAAGCCCACCCTTTTCAATCGTCTCGCCGGCCTCCTCCGCTTCGTCTTCTGGGGGCTCCTCATCCTCGTCCTGGTGATGACCTTCCTCGGCCGCGGGGCGGTCGAGGCGGAGCGCGCCGCGGCGCTCGAGAAGTTCCAGGCGTCGCGCAAATCACGGGCGATCGCGCTGATTCACCGCCAGGACCGGGTCAACTTCCTCGGCATCCCGGTCGCGAGCTACATCAGCATCGACGACTCCGAGGCGGTGCTGCGCGCGATCCGGCTCACCCCCGACGATCAGCCGATCGACGTCATCCTGCACACGCCCGGGGGGCTGGTGCTGGCCTCCGAGCAGATCGCGCGCGCGCTCATCGACCACAAAGGCAAGGTCACCGTGTTCGTGCCGCATTACGCGATGAGCGGCGGCACCCTGATCGCGCTCGCCGCCGACGAGATCGTGATGGATCCGAACGCCGTACTCGGACCGGTCGATCCGCAGATCGGCGGCGCGCCCGCGGCGTCGATCATCAAGGCGGTGGAACAGAAGCCGGTGGAACGCGTGTCGGACGAGACGCTGATCCTCGCCGACATCTCGCGCAAGGCACAGACGCAGGTCCAGGCGCTCGTCAACGAGCTGCTTGCGGACTCGGGGCAGATGCCTGCGGACAAGGCGGTTCAGACCGCGAAGACGCTCACCGACGGGCGGTGGACGCACGATTTCCCGATCACCGCGAAGGCAGCGCGCGAGCTGGGACTCAAGGTCAATACCAACATGCCGAAGGAGGTCTACGCGCTGATGGACCTCTATCCGCAGGGGCCGGGGAAGCGTCCGACCGTCCTCTATGTGGAGCCGCCGAGCGGCATGCGCGACGGCGGCGGGTCAGGCGATGCCCCCGCGCCGTCGCGACCTACCGCGCCATCGCGCAACGAGCCGCGCAAGTGACCGCGACCGCTCGGCCCTCCTGACCGGGCGCGCGCGGGGTGATCGACGACTACGGCACGCTCGCCGCGCTGGCGGCGATCGCCTTCGCGGGCGCGGTCGTCTACGGGATCACCGGGTTCGGTTCGGCGCTGATCACGATTCCGCTCGCCACGCACCTCGTGCCGCTCACGTTCGCGCTCGCGATGTTCTCGGTCGTCGATCTCGCCAATTCGCTACGCGTCGGGCTCGAGAACCCGCGCCATGCGGTCAAGGCGGAGGTCGTGCGCATGGCGCCGATGATCGTGGTCGGCCTCGCCGTCGGCGTCACGCTGCTCGTCAACCTGCCGCGCAAGACCGGCATGCTGGCGCTTGGCGTCTTCATCGCGGCGTACGCGGTGTACTCGCTCACGCGTCGCGCGAGCATGGGGACGGTCAGCCGGCGCTGGGCGTACGTGGCGGGCGTGGGCGGCGGTCTCACCGGCGCGCTGTTCGGCGCCGGCGGGCCGCCGTACGCGATCTATCTCTCGCACCGGCCGCTCACCAAGGAAGAGTTCCGGGCGACGCTGACCTTCACCTCGGTCTTCAGCATCGGGCTGCGGGTGCTCGCCTTCCTCGTGAGCGGCCTCCTGCTCGACCTGCGAGCCTGGATCGCCGCGGCGATCGCCATCCCGGTTGCGCTCGCCGGCATCACGGTGGCGACGCGCATCTTCAGGCGAATCTCCCGCGAGGCGCTCGCGCGCCTGGTCGGGGTGATGCTGCTCGCGACCGGTGTGTCGCTCGTCGCGCGGGCACTGGTCTGAGCCGCTATTCAGCCTCGCAGGGCAACGCTCTTTTCGCCGGGCTTGCTTACGCGTCGGGCCTCGGGATCCAAGATCAAATTATTGCTTTGGATCAGAGGTTTAATGAAGGAGCCCGATGGACCGCGCCAACGATTAAAAACCCCGTTAGGGTAACCAGCGCGGCCGGCTGTGAAGCAATCCCAAACAGGCTAACGGGAATGGACCGGAGACCGACCGGCAGCTACCAAGGTCGGTAGCGGCCGTCCCCGCAAAACCGACGCACCTATAGTCCGCTTGGGATTGATGCGAGTACCCACTTTCGACGGGACCGCGTGCGCGAAGCGCGGCGCACCCGCCGCGTTAGCGTGCACAGGACGTTTGACACCGGCACGGGCGTGCCCCTTTCAGAGCGACCGCAGCGTTACGCCCAGCCGTTTCGCAACGCCTGCGCTCGTGGCGCAACTCGCCGCACCGTTCGAGCGCTGAGGAGCGAGCGCCTATCGCCGCCGCTTCCCTCCGCCCTTCCTCGCCGGTTTCGCGAGCTGCTGCGCCTCCGCGATCTCCTGCCCGCTGCGCCCTTCGAGCTTGGGCTTGATGTTGTCGTCGATCCACTTCTGGTCCCACCACTCAACCGGCAGCACCGGGACTCCATCGAGATAGACCCCGAAGTGCAGGTGGTCGCCGCTCGCGAGCCCGGTCTCGCCCGTCTTGCCGAGCGTTTGGCGCTGGGTGACGGAGTCCCCCGCCTTGACGTCGATCGAACTCAAGTGCCCGTACAGGGTGAAGAGACCGAGGCCGTGGTCGAGGATCACGGTGTTGCCGTAGATGCCCAGCTCGCCCGTGAAGGCCACCGTGCCGCTGTTGGCGGCCTCGACCGGGTAGTGCTTCGTCACCGAGAGGTCGTAGCCGAGATGGTAGGCGGTATCGATCGGCTCGCCGTTGTACGTGTAGGTCCGGTAGTCCGCGAAGTTGGCCTCGACCTTCGAGTTGCTGAGCTGGGCGAAGGCGTCCTTCCATAGCATCTTGGGCGTCGCCTTCTGCGTGATCGCGGTGATGCGCTCCTCGTTTTCCTTGCGCAGCTGCTTGTTCACGGCGACGAATACATCCTTCGGCGTGCCTTGCCGCGCGGCGGCGTCGGAGATCAGCGGCGCCACCTTGTCTTGCAGGAAGCTGTCCGATAGTGCGAGCGTGCTCTTTTTGTAGCGCACGTTCTTCAGCTCATAGGCAAGCCGCAGCTCGCGCGTGTTGCCGGCCTGGTCCGTGGCGACCAGGGTGGGCCTCGCCTCCGGCGGTGCGTCGTACGGATGAGCGAACAGAGCGAGGGTGTGATCCGGATGGTCCTTCACCTGGCCAGCAAAACCGGGAAAGAAGTAGTTGCCGATCTTTACGCCGCTCGTCGCGGTGTCCGCCGACGTCTTGTAGACGATCGCGCCCACGCCGCCGAAATTGACGTAGCGATCGTCGGCAATGAGCTCCAGCGTCGGCGGCGTAGTGTCGATCGTGATGTTCTTCTGCACCACAGTCTCGTTGCCGCTCCAAAGCGAAGCGTCGCGCGCGGTGACGCGCAGCACGGCGGGACCTTCCTTCACACCCGGCACCTTTGCAGGCACCACCGCGATCTTTTTCTCGCCCACCGGCTGGGCGAACTGCTCGGTGGCGAGATTCTGCTCGGTGCCGCCTTGCGACAGCGTCGCCGTGACGGACTTCAAGCCCGTCCCCTTGTCGGTGACCTGGATCTCCAGCGGCGCCACGCCGACCACGTCGACATTGGGCGAGACGACGATCTGCGGCGGCTCCGATTCGAAGCGCGGTCGCAGGAATAGACCACCGCCGACCAGCGCGGCGATGACGGTCACGAGGAGAAGAACGACAATCGGAAGCTTGCTGCGGGGACGTTCGGAGGAAAAGGCGCTCATTCGGCACATCGGATGGTTCGGCGGCGTGCGGCGGCCGCGGGGGGCGCCGGACAGCGAACCATTCGCTGCCGGCGGGTCGCAGTATAACGGCTGGCACGCGGCATGGCCGAGATGCCGATTGAAGCGGGCGCACCGCCGCTAGCGCGAAGCGAGGGTTGCGGCCTGCCTCGGCGAGGTTGTGTCCCGCTTCGCGGACGCGGACGGTCTCATCGCCCCTCACGAGGCCGATCCTCGCGAGTGTCCGCTTCTATTCCGTTGAAGAACTCTCCTGAACCATCGTCGATGACCCGAGTCTCATCAGCAGGCCAGCGACGAGGAAGGCGCCGAGAGGATGGGGCAGCAGGCGGGTGCGCACGATCAGCTGTTCTACGCCTTCAATCTCGATAGCCACGCTCCCTCCGATCACCTGCCAAGGCGCATCGATCGCGCTCTCGATCTGAGTGATCTGCGCCGGCATCTGGCGCCGTTTTGCAGCCACACCGGTCGCCCCTCGGTCGACCAAGAGCTGATGATTCGCATGCTCGTCATCGGGTACTGCTTTGGCATCCGATCGGAGCGACGGCTGTGCGCGAAGGTGCACCTGAACCTCGCCTACCGGTGGTTCTGTGGTCTCGGGCTGGAAGATGCAGTGCCCGAGCATTCGACATGCTCGAAGAACCGCCATGGCCGCTTCCGAGCGAGCGGCGCCTTCCGATGGCTGTTCGACGATGTTGCGCGCCGCTGTGTGGCCGCTGGTTTGGTGAAGGGTGAGGGCTTTGCGGTGGACGCGAGCCTCGTCGCGGCCGAGGCCAACCGGCAGCGCGGCGTACCGAGGAGCGAGGTGATCGACTGGGAGGATCCGGCGCTCAGCACCCGTGCGGTGCGTGAGTATCTGGCAGCCTTGGATGGCGAGCCGCTCGAACAGGCGCTGCCGAAGAACCTCTCGCTGACCTAGCTCTTCTCGGTACGCCCCGCGTCAAGCCGGAATGTCCGGATCGACCTGGCGCTCGAGCCAGGCAACCTGGTCCTTGAGGAGAAGCTTGCGGCGCTTGAGGCGCTGGAGCTGGACCTGGTCGTAGCCGGGCTGTTCGGCGAGGCGCTTGATCACGTCGTCAAGATCGCGGTGCTCGATCTTGAGCTGCAGGATCCGCTGCTCGAGCATGGCGCGCTCGACTTCATCCATCCGGCTCGTCCCCCTCCATCCCAAGCCATTCTAGCCCCGCCGTACGGCCCAGGCGTAGAGCGCGATCCCGGCGGCGATCATGGGCAGCGACAGCCACTGGCCCATGCTCAGGTTCAACGCGAGCAGCCCCAGGAAATCGTCCGGCTCGCGGAAGAACTCGGCGGTGAACCGGAACACCCCGTAGCCGATCAGGAAGGCCCCGCTGACCGCGCCGGTCGGTCGCGGCTTCGCCGAATACAGCCACAGGATCGCGAACAGCAGCACGCCTTCCAGCGCGAACTGGTAGAGCTGCGAGGGATGCCGCGGCAGCGGCCCGGCGACCGGATTCTGGAACAGCATTCCCCAAGGCAGGTCGGTCACGCGGCCCCAGAGCTCGCCGTTGATGAAGTTGCCGAGTCGCCCCGCGGCAAAGGCGAGCGGCGCGAGCGGCGCCAGAAAATCGGTGACCTCGAGCCAGCGCAGCTCGTGCTTCCGCGCGACCCACCAGACCGCGACGAGCACGCCGAGAAAGCCGCCGTGGAATGCCATTCCGCCCTGCCAGACCGCGACGATCTCGAGCGGGTGGTGGAGGTAATAGGCGGGTTTGTAGAAGAGCACATATCCGAGCCGGCCGCCGAGGATGACGCCGAGGACGCCGTAGAAGAGCAGATCGTCGAGCAGGCCGACGGTGACCCGGCCCGCGCCGCCGCGGGCGATGCGCAGCCGGCCGAGCCAGTACGAGACCGCGAAGCCGACGAGATACATCAGCCCGTACCAGCGGATCGCGAGCGGGCCGATCTTGATTGCGACCGGGTTGAAGTCGGGATGCACGAGCATGGGGGCGAGGATGCCCGAACCGCCGCCCGTGGTCGAGCGGGCCTCCGTATCGTGTCGAGCCGATAGAATCCGCCGGCAATGTCCCGCGCCGACGTGCTCGCACTCTTCCGCTCGCGGGACTACCGGCTGTATTGCCTCCAGATCCTTGCTGCCGCGCTGGTCGAGCGCTCGCAGGTCGTCGCAATCGGCTGGGATCTTTACGAGCGCACCGGGTCTGCGCTCGCGCTCGGCTGGGTCGGGCTCGCGCAGTTCATCCCGGTGATCCTGCTTTTCCTGCCGGCCGGCCACCTCGCCGACCGGTTCGATCGGCGGCGCGTGATGCTCGCGGGTTTTGCGGTCTGGATCGCGGCCGCCGCGACGCTCGCCACGACCGCGCTGTCGGGCGCGCCGGCGGGCTGGATCTATGTCGCCGCGCTCGGGCTGGGGACGGCGCAGGTCATCACGCGCCCATCGCGTGATGCGCTGCTCGCGCAGATTCTCGAGCGCGAGGACCTCGCCCGCGCCGTCACGTGGAACGCAAGCCTGCATCAAGCGGCCGCGATCACCGCCCCGGTTGCGGCGGGCGCGCTCATCGCCGCGACCCATGGCGCCGCAGCGGTGTACATCGTGGACCTGGTGCTGATCGGCGTCGCGGCGACCGCTTCGATCGCGATCCGGCGCCGGGCGATCGGGCGGTCGGGCCGACCGCGCTCCCCGCGCGAGTTGCTCGCCGGGCTCGAACACGTCTGGCGCACGAAGACGATCCTCGGCGTGATCACGCTCGATCTCTTCGCGGTGCTGTTCGGCGGCGGCGTCGCACTGCTGCCGATCTTTGCGAAGGACATCCTGCGCGTGGGTCCCGCCGCCCTCGGCTGGCTCACCGCGGCGCCGGCGCTCGGCGCGCTCGTGATGGCGGTCGTGCACGGCGTTCTTCCGGCGTACCGCAGAGCGGGTCGGGTGTTCGTGTGGTCGGTCGCCGGCTACGGCCTGGCGATCATCGTGTTCGGGCTGTCGACGTGGCTCTGGCTCTCGCTCGCGGCACTGGTGGTCGCGGGGGCGCTCGACAACGTGAGCGTGGTGATCCGCGGTACGGTGGTGCAACTCCACACGCCCGACGAGCTGCGCGGCCGCGTTTCGGCAGTGAATCGGGTGTTCATCAGCTCGTCGAACGAGCTGGGTGCGTTCGAGTCCGGAGTCGTCGCCGCGTTGATCGGCCCGGTGCCGACGGTGGTGCTCGGCGGTGCCGCGACGATCGCGTTCGTGCTCGGTGCGCTGCGGCTCTTCCCCGAGTTGCGTGCGCTTCGGCGGCTCGGGCGATGACGCCTCAGTTCACCGTCGCACCGGTCTCGCGCACGACCTTTCCCCACTTTTCGTGCTCGCTGCGCAAGAACGCGCCGAGGGCCTGCGGGTCGAGTAGGCTCGGCTCGACGCCCGCGGCGCGGAATCCCTGCTGCACTTCCGGGTCCTGGAGCACCTTCGCGGTCTCGGCATACACGCGCTGCACGATGTCCGGTGACGTCCCCGCAGGCGCGGAAATGTTGAGCCACAGCGTCGCTTCGTAGCCCGGAACGCCCGCCTCCGCCACCGTCGGCACGTCCGGCAGGTCCGGCGAGCGCTCGGGCGTCGTGACCGCGAGCGCGCGCAAGCGCCCTGCCTTCACCTGCGGCATGACATTCGGAATGCCGGCGAAAGACACCTTCACCTGCCCCGAGAGCAGGTCCTGCATCGCCGGGCCGCTGCCCTTGTACGGGACGTGGTTCAGCTCGACGCCGGCCATCATGTTGAAGAGCGCCCCCACGAGATGCTGGGCGCTGCCGTTGCCCGAGCTCGCGAAGTCGATCTTGCCGGGCTGCGCTTTCGCCGCGGCGATCAGCTCGCGTATGGAGCCGACCGGCAGCTCGGGGTTCACGACGACCACGTACGGCCCCGCGGCGACCAGCGCGACCGGCGCGAAATCCTTGAGCGTGTCGTAGGGCAGGTTCTTGTACAGCCAGGGGCTGATCACGTGCGGCGTCCCGGTCCAGAGCAGCGTGTAGCCGTCGGGCCTCGACTTGGCGACGAAGTCCGCGCCGATCGTCCCGCCGGCGCCCGGCTTGTTCTCGACGAACACCTGGTGGCCGAGCGCATTCGAGAGGCGCGGCGCGACGATCCGCGCCGGCA
>Ga0335084_10007322_pt1 | contig 10990 bp, 11 predicted proteins | sample Lox_Sample_44_FD_206721 | JGI IMG/M metagenome (GOLD analysis project Ga0335084, IMG submission 206721) | Soil microbial communities from Loxahatchee National Wildlife Refuge, Florida, United States - Lox_Sample_4.4 | ecosystem: Environmental > Terrestrial > Soil > Wetlands | place: USA...
CGGGCCGATCACGTTCAACCACAAGGGCAAGCAGGTGTTCGTTCAGGCGCTCGGTGGCACACCCGGGTTCGGGCGCGACGAGGCCTGGAACGCCGAGTTCGGCAGCCTGGTGGTGGCGTTCACGCTCGAGTAAGGAGTTGTTGCAGGTCTTTCCCGTAGTTTGATAGTGATGGACGAGGCGCACGCCGCAGGGTGTGCGCCTCCCTTTTTGCACAGAAAACATGAAAGAGACAGGACCTATGACGAGCAAGGCTGTCGTCTTAGTTGCGGCGTGCTGGACCCTGGCGATGGCCGGCAGCCGCCTCGCGTTTGGCGCCGACATTCCGGAGGTCAATCCGCTGTCGGGCAACGAGAAAGCGATCAACGAGGGCAAATCCTGGTTTCGCAGCGTATGCTCGGCGTGCCACGGCGGGCGCGCCGATGGCATGGGTGAGCGCGGCACCGGTGCGGATCTACGCAAGTTCAACCTCGGCTTCCGCCGATTCGTCGAAACTGTCCAGGGTGGACGCCAGGTGCAAGGGCGTGCGCAGATCATGCCGGCCTGGGGCGCAGTGCTGGACCAGAAGACAATCTATGAGATCGGCGCGTACCTCGAGACGCTCGCCATCGACGGCGCGAACTGGAAAGAAGGCGTAAAGAACTAACCTTCCTATTGGCGCCGACGCGGATCGTCCGCCGGGTTTACGAAAGTCGTCCCGGTCGGGCCGATCGCCGTACACTCGGCGACTACCGCCTCGTCGCGCGTCTCGGCGAAGTGGTTCATTCCCGCAGGCTCCGTGTAATGACTACCGGCTGGCAGCGCCTTGAGCTGTCCCTCGTCTCGCGTGTCGCCATAGGCGAAATACCAGGTGCCCGTGAGGACGAAGCACGAACGCACGTCCGGATGCGAGTGCGGGGGCACTTTCGTGTTCGCCGGCAGCCTCACCATCATCGTATAGAGCCCGTTGCCCTTGGCATCGCCAGCGATGACCACGGTCTGCAGGCCACTGCGCATGGCGGTTCCCTCGACGCGGGCGGAGCCGCCTGGCCAGGGAATTTCGTCCACCGCGAGGCGCTGCGCCTGCAGGTCGCTGTCCGCCGCCGCGTTCAATGCGGAAACAAACACGCCCAGTGTCGAAAGTGCCGCCGCCGCGGCGCGTGCAGTCATGGTGCGCATCTCGCGTCTCCTCCTTGTGAACTGCATTTGCAGGCTACCACACTGACCAGTGGACCCGCCCATGCTACGCTGCCGCACTTGGGATGAATCGGAGGGTGGAATGATCCAGCTTGCTGTGCGTCGCCGCGTTGCCCTGATTGCGGTCTTCGCTGTTCTGGCTACCGCGGCTCCGCTCGTGGGCGCGACCGGGCCGTCGGCCGAAGCGTTGAGCCAGGCCGCGGAAAGGAAGCACGCAGCGCTTGTCGCGCGCGTGGACCGCTTCACGCAAGGGATCGACTCCGGTCGCTACCAGGGACGGGATCTGGGCGAGCTGTACCGCGTCCGCGGCATCACGTACAGCCACCTGACCGACAATCAGCGGGCGGTGGAGGACCTGAGCAAGGCGATCGAGCTCGACGCCTTCAACCCCCAGTACTACGAGGACCGCGCGATCACTTATCTCAAGCTCCGAGACTTCGCCAACGCGCGCACGGACCTGTCGATGTCGCTCGGCCTCGATCGCAAGCGACCTACCGCCTATCGGGAGGAGGGGCGCCTCGCGTCTTATCAACGCGAGTACACACGCGCGGCGCACAGCTTCGCGCAGGCGATGGATTATGACGAAGGCATGGGTGCGCTGTACGCCGCCATCTGGTTGCATCTGGCGGTCGCACGCGGGGCGTTGAGCATGCCTTCGCCGCTGGCGCCTTATGCCGCCGCAGTGCCGCCCGCGCAATGGCCGGCGCCGGTGGTGCGCATGCTGGTCGGGACGATCTCGCCGGCTGAAGCCATCGCGCTTGCCGACTCGCCCGACCCCGACGCGTTCCTGAACCAGAAGTGCGAGGCGTACTTCTATGCCGGCGAACAGTATCTGGTTCAGCACGATGCAGACGCCGCAAGAACGGCGTTCGAAGCTGCGGTGGCGACTGGCGTGACCGACTTCGTCGAGTACGACTGGGCAAAGCGCGAGCTCGAGTTGATGAAGGCGCAGCAGTAGCCGGCCGTAGCACCAAAGTGCAATTTCATTTTTCTGCCGGGCTGCCGAAACTGACAGCAGCGCTGCCCGGCATGTATTTTGCAGTGCAGCAGAACGATGCCCGAACCATCCGGACCCACCATGGTCTGGTATGAAAGGCCAATCAAAACAAAGGCCGCGGGCGCCGCAACCGTAAGGCGATGCCCCGTTTTGGGATGTAACCGGGGCATTTCGGTGCGGCGCTGCTGGCAGCAACGAAGCCGGAGATGGCTTCAGGCTGTTCGAGCAGACTGGGGAGGATATTCTCGACTTGAAGGAGAGTATCCATGTCAGGCAAGAGGATTGGTGTTGCGGCGCTGCTTGCCGCCTGCTCGTTTCCCGCTCTCGCGCTCGATAGCAGCGAGGTCTTCCGCGCTGTGCGTCCCAGCCTGGTGCAGCTGGCCGGCTTTGGTCAGCAGGGGCGCATGTACCTTGGCTCCGGTGTCGCGTTGCCTAGCGGCAAGATCGTCACCAATTGCCACGTCACCCAGCGCGCCAAGAAAGTCCAGTTCCTCGGAGGCTCTCGCGACGATCAGGCGAGCCGCCAAGCAGCCGACTTGTCGCACGATCTATGCGCATTGTCCTTCCCGGGGATGAACCGTCCGCCGGCTTCGATTGGTAATTCGCGAGATCTGAAGGTCGGCGACGCGGTCTACGCGTTCGGCTTCAATGGCGGGGCGGGCCTGTCGTTCCAACAGGGTGAGGTGGCCGAGTTGTTCGAGCACGATGGCGGCATGGTCATCCGCACTACCGCTGGTTTCACGAGTGGCGCCTCGGGCGGTGGGCTGTTCGATGCCGATGGAAAGCTGGTCGGCATCCTGACCTTCTACCGAATAGCACCCGGAGGGACCAGTTACTTTGCCGTTCCGGTGGAGTGGCTCGAGGCGCTCGAGAGCGTGCCCGCTAAAGACATCGAGCCTCTCGCCGGTGTGCCATTCTGGGCGGACAGCCCGGAACGCCAGCCGATTTTCCTTCAGGCCGGTGCGCTGGAAGCGGACCGCCGCTGGGAGGAGTTGCTGGTGCTAGCTAAGCAATGGACCGAGGCGAGCCCCGATGATGCGCAGGCATGGATGGCGCTGGGGAAGGCCCAACTGTATCTGGGCGAGCGCGCCGTCGCAGAGGCCGCGTTCAAGCGCGCCATCGAGCTGGGGATCGCATACCCTGCCCACTTTTGGTCGCAGGTCGAGGGCGATAGTCAGTAAGCGGTTGCTTCGAGCTGAAAAAGGCCGCCCGATGCGCGGCCTTTTTCATTTCTGTTGTGTCACTCCCCAGCTTCGAGTCGCGTCGTATCGCTCCACTGCAAAGTCTCCGGGTCGTAGCCGAACCAGTGCACACCGTCGGGCGCGGCAAAGTAGATGTCGCAGGACCGCCCGCCCATCTGCTTGGAGTACCGCCGGCACAGCATGCCCCCTTTGCGCGCAGTCACGCTCCAGCTTCCCGTGTCGGTCACGCTGCGTTCATCCGCGTAGTCGAGCGTGCCGTCGGCACGCAGCTCTAGATGGATCAACTCGCCTTTAGCGGTGAGAAGCACGCGCTTGCCCGCGTACTGTTGGCTCAACTCGGCCGCATCGACTCGGCGAAGTCCAGTCGTCTCGGCGGCGCCGGCGGTGGGCGGAGCAGTCGGGAAATCCGATGCACCGAAAGCCGAAAGCGCGGCGAGCGCAAGTACGCTGGAGGTCCACGCTTTGGTCATTGCTCTGTGTGCGCCATGCGAGTATTCACAAGACGCCAAGGCGGCTGTTGCGCAGATCGGTGATGAGCATGCTGCCCGGCGCGTGGGTGATGCAGAACTCTGGGCGCGACACAGCGATCACAGCTTGAGGTGTGACACCGCAGGCCCAGAACAGCGGCAGCTCGTCCGGCCCCACTGGCAGTGGGTCGCCATAATCGGGCCGCGCGAGATCGCGGATGCCGATCGCCTCAGGCAGACCGATGTGCACCGGCGCGCCGTGCGTTGCCGGGAACCGCGTGGTGATCTGGATCGCGCGGATGGCGTCGGCTGGCTTGAAGGGCCGCATGGACACCACGAGAGGTCCTCGGAACGGCCCGGCGCTCACGGTGGCAATGTTGGTGCGGTACATGGCGACGTTGCAGCCAAGGCTCATGTTGCGGACCTCGAGCCCGTCGGCGATGAGCGCCTCCTCGAACGAGAACGAGCAGCCGAGCACGAACGTCACGAGATCGTCGCGCCACAATTCCGCGATGCCGGTCGGCTCGGCGACCAGTTCGCCGCTGCGAAACACTCGATAGCGCGGCACGTCGGTGCGGATGTCCAGATCGGCACCGAGGGTGGGAAGGTGCGGATCTCCGGGGTTTGAGACAGCGAGCAACGGACAGGGCTTCGGATTGTGCTGGCAGAAGCGCAGGAAGTCGCCTGCCAGCGCGGCGGGAAGAATAACCACGTTGCCCTGCGCGAAGCCGAGCGCGACCCCGGACGTGTGGCCTGCGTGCTGGCCCGACCGGACTCGCAGCCGGGCCGCATTGCCGGCGTTTTGTCCAGCCGTGTCAGTCATCGGGCCAAGCCTGCGGCGGCCGCTCGAGCGCCGTGGCCTCGTTAGCCCGCCGCAGGGAAACATCGAGCGATTGCGGGTCGCACCACTCGATGCGATCGCCCACGCGGATCATCCCGTCGACGACAATGCGGCAGTTGAGCCCCGACCTGTTGAGCAGCGGCTTGAAGACCTTCTTGTCGACCAGCTCTTCGAGGTAACGGCACGGCACGTTCAGCCGCCCGCCGTACAGAACGCAGGCGCCGACGCGGAAGTATTGCCCGACCAGATGGTTGAGCGGCACGCAGCGCGTGGTGAGGTTGCGCCGGTGCGCGTGAGGCGAAAGCTCGACGCCGTGATCGCGCAAAAGCGCGTCGAGCGTCTCCGCCTCGATCAGGGTCACTTGACGGTCGATATGATGCTTTTTCGAGTACGTGCCGAGTCGCGTCGCATAGCGGTCGCCGTCCACGCCGATGCCGGCGGTCAGTCGTGCCTCGGCAAGCGGGCGCATGGGCGCCTCTGCTTTCGCGGCGACGTGGATGTGTAGCAGTTCGCCTTGCCAGTGCATGCGGTTGCCTTTCGACTCTGCCCCCCACCCCAACCCTCCCCCGCCTTGCGGGGGAGGGAGATCGCGGATCAAATCACGCGCTCGTTGCCGCCGTCCACCGGCACCTGGGCGCCGGTAGTCTTGGAGAACGTGGGGCCGCACATCTCGGCGGCCAGCTCGGCGACGTCACGGCTCGTCACTTCGGTTCTCAGAACGTTGTTCTTCTTGTACTGCTCGACGCTCATCCCATAGTGTGCGGCACGGGCGGCCAGAACCTCCTCGCTCCAGATCCCGGTGTCGAACACCGCGTTCGGGTGCAGTGTGTTGATGCGGATGTTGTCGCCGCCCCACTCGAGCGCGGCGACGCGCGCGATCTGAGTGAGCGCCGCCTTGGAAGCGGAATACGCGGCGGCCCCAGGCCCCGGCGCCGGCACGTTCTTCGAGCCGATCACAGCGACGCGACCGCCGCGCGGTGCGAGCCTGAGCAGCGGATAGCACACGCGCAGCAGCATCAGGTTGGCGTCCAGGTTCACGCTCATGACCTTGCGCCAGGCTTCATCGTCCAGGGCCGCGATGGCTGCGCCGGCGGTGAAGATCCCGGCGTTCAATACCAGGATATCGATCCCGCCAAACGCCTGGACGGCGGTATCGAGGGCAGCCCCGACCTCATCCCTCGAGGTAACATCGCAGCGAATTCCCACGAAATCGCTGCGCCGATGCAGGCTCTCGATGCGCTCGTTGATGTCGAGGCCGACGACCGTGGCGCCGCGCGCGAGCAAAGCGTCAACGCATGCCTTGCCGATTCCAGACGCGGCCCCGGTCACGAGCGCGACCTCGCCTGCGAAGGCGGGAGGCTTGCCGGCCTTGCGCAGCTTGGCTTGTTCGAGGTCCCAGTACTCGACGTCGAAAATATCGCCTTGCGGCAGGGCGGCGAAGCCTCCAAGCAGCGTGGCCCGCTCGATGACATCCATCGTGTGACGATATAGATCCGCCACGATCGCGGCGTCCTTCACCGAGCGGCCCAGCGTACACATGCCGAGCTGCGCGTCGAGGATCACGCGCGGCGCAGGGTCGAGAATCGTCTTCTGCTCCTTGGCTTGAGGCGCGTGTCGCTCGAAATACTCGCGGTACGCGCGCACGAAGCTGTCCACGTCCCGGCCGATGAGCGGAACGCGCTTGGTGCGGATCACATGGTCGGGGGTCACGGGCCCCTGCTGCGACGCTATTCCCACATCGCTGCGGCGCGCGAACGACAGCGCTCGCGCATCCCGGTGAACGGCCATGACGAGCGGAGCACCCGCCGCCAGCGACGCCCGCTGCCGCAGCGCGGCGATCTCGGTGCGCTCGGGTCTGTCGCTTGCAGCGGCGGGCGCCGGCTGCAGATGCCACGCCTTGCGGCGCTCTAGGTAGCGCTCAGCGAGATCGACCAGCTCGATCATGCGCTCGTAGGATTCGCGCGCTGTCGCGCCGAACGAGAACACGCCGTGCTTCATCAGCACCATGCCGATCGTGTTCTTGCCGGCATGCCGGGGGAACAATTCGGCGCACAGGCGCGCGAGGTCGAAGCCCGGCATGACGTATGGGATGATGACCACCTTGTCGCCATAGATCTCCGCGACACGCTTGTCCCCCACGGCTGTGTCGGTCACAGCCAGGACCGTATCCGAGTGAGTGTGATCCACGAATTTGTGCGGCAGCAGCGCGTGCAGGATGGTTTCGACTGACGGCGCTGGTGCGCTGGCGCGCGTCATGTGCGTGGCGAGCTCGTTCACCATCTGCGGGTCGCTCAACTGCTCGAGGCGTGCGAGCTTCAGCAGATGCGCCATGCGCACCGGCGCGAAGCCCGCTTCTTCGATGAACTCCAGGTCCCAGCCGCTGCCCTTGACGTAGAGGATCTCTTCGTCTTCGCCGACGAGATTGGTCTCGCGCAGTTTGACCGAGGTGTTGCCGCCGCCGTGGAGCACGAGCGACTTGTCCCGCCCAAGCAAGCGCGAGGTGTAAACGCGCTGCGCCAAGTCGCCCTTGAATCCGGCGGCTTCGGCGTCGTTCCACAGGCTTTGCATCCGTGTGAATTCCGTGCTCAAAAGGCTCCCTCTCCCCTTGCGGGAGAGGCATGAGGTTAGAGGCGATTATAAGCCGAGGACGCTGTGTCAGCCGCCCAGCAATGAGCTCACTCCGTCCGGAGTAACATAACCTTTCGTCGGTTCCGCTCCAGCCACCGATCGCGCACGAGGTTGCCATGACCAGCTTGACTCAGACGCTCGCTCGCTTCGCCAGTGATCCACCTTTTTCGCAGGCGCCCGATGATGCAGCCCGGATCATCCGAACCGGCATTATCGACACGGTCGCGACCATGATTGCCGGGCGCAACGAGAGGGTGGTGCAAATCGTTCGCCAGCACGTCGAGGCGCGGCGTCCAGCCGCAGCGGAGTCCAGCGTGCTGATGACCGGACAACGCTTGCCCGCTCAGGACGCTGCGCTGATCAACGGCACGGCCGCGCATGCCCTGGACTATGACGACGTCGCGTTGCAGGGGCACCCGAGCACCGTGCTTGTCCCTGCGTTGATGGCGGAAGGCGAAGCGATGGAGGCCGCTGGCCCCGATATCCTGCGCGCTTACCTGGTCGGCTACGAGGTGTGGGCGGACCTGATCGGCCGCGACGCGGACTCGCACCACTTGAAGGGCTGGCACCCGACCGCGGTCTTCGGGACCGTTGCGGCCACCGCCGCGCTCTGCTGCCTGCGCAGACTGAGCGCGGAGACCAGCCGCAACGCCATCGCTCTGTCAGCCAGCATGGCTGGCGGCCTGGTTGCCAACTTCGGGACGATGACCAAGCCCTTTCACGCCGGGCGAGCGGCGAGCGTGGCGATCGAAGCGGTACGCCTGGCGATGCGTGGCATGACCGCCGCGCCCGACGCCATCGAGCACCACGCCGGCTTCCTGGCGGCGTTGTCTCCCAAAGGCAATTTGGAGCTCGACCGCCCCGCTCATGATCTCGGCCGCACGTTGCACATTCTGGAATCAGGGCTCAGCATCAAGAAGTATCCGATGTGCTATGCGACCCATCGAGTGATTGACGCCATCATCGACCTCGCCCGTAAGGAGGACATCGGGCCGGACGATGCCAGATCGGTCCACGCCACGATAGGCGCCGCTCAGGCTTCCATGCTGCGCAATCATGCCCCGACGACCGCGCTCGAAGCGAAGTTCAGCCTGGAGTTTGCGGCTGCGTCCGCGCTGATCGCGCGCGCAGTGGGCCTGGCGCAGCTGAACGACGGCTTTGTCACCAGCGCCGATGTGTGCCAGGCGATGGGCAAAGTGAAGATCTCTACGGTTGAGACGAGATGCCCGATCGAGCCGGTATTCGCTTTGAGCGATCGCGTGCGCATCGAGCTCAACGACGGCCGCACGCTCGACAGCGGCGAAATCCGCTTTGCCCGAGGCAACGCGAAGCTGCCCTTACGCGAGGGCGAGTTGAAGGCGAAGTTTCTCGATTGCGTGACCGGCTGCGCCGAGATCGATGCGAGCGCACTGTACGCCCGGCTGGCCAGTCTCGAGAGCGCGCGCAACGTGAGGGAGTTCGCCAGGCCGGAGGCAACCCCGGCTTGATCCTGTGGAAGCCTACCTGCTTTCCGAGCTCGACCAGGCGATGCTCAGGTCCCCGTCCGGGCGCACCTGCGCGCCCGTGTCCCCACTTTCGCTCGCGCCCCACTGGTACGGCGGGGGGTTAGGATCCACCAGTCCCTGAGTTGCGATCAGGCCGGTGGAGAACACCGCCGCAACCCACAGTCCCTGCACGACCGCGGTGATCTTCATCGGTGCCTCCTCTCAAGCTAGTGTTGACGACAAAACGCTACCAAACCTAGCGCGGGCGGGCTTACGGGTCGTGTGAGAATTGCCGCGCGGCTGCGTACATATTCACGGAGCAGCCTGGCGTGGTGGCGAGCGCACCGCAGCACTGCGTGAGAGGAGAAGCGCGCTTGCCGCGAGCAGAACGCTGGCCAGGAGGAGTGCCTGCGAGTAGCCGCCCCGGCCCGCGGCCAGGATGCTCACGGCAATCGGGCCCGCGATCTGGCCGACCGCGAACGCCGACGTCATGGCGGCCATGAGCGAGGGGGCATGCGCGCCGGCGACCTCGCGCGCTTCCCGCATTCCAGTCATCGTAACGACCATGAACGTGCCGCCCACGAAGACGGCCGCGAGCAGAAGACCCGCGATGCCCGGCGATACCACTGGAAGCGAGACGCCCACCGCCATCGCGAGCTGGCTCGAAGCCCAGAGCAGGCGGTTCCGGATCCATCGCAGCAGTAGCGCGACCGCCAGCGTGGAGGCCGCCGCAGCGGCGCCGAAGACTGGCCAAGCCCAACCAAAGAGCGAGCCCTCGTGAATGATCTCGCGAGCCATGGCCGGAATGAACGTCGCTGGAATAATGTAGCCGAAGCCAAAGACGCCGTAGCAGATCACAAGGCGCAGCGCTTCGGTGCTCCAGGGCCGGCTGCGGGCGGGAGGCGCGCGCCTGTCGCCCCGGCCGGAACGGTCGCGCGGCGCGAGCGCCGGCCAGATGGCGATTGAGGCTATCAGAGATATCAACCCTAACGCGATCCAGGTCTGGGCGGAGGTCGCCCTCGCCAGAGTGAGCCCGAGGCACAGCACGCCGGTGGCCGCGATTCCCACCCCGACACCCGCGAAGACCGTGCCGATCAACACCGGCCGGTGCGAGGGGGTCAGCGTTTCCAGGCACCAGGCCGAGACGTAGACGAGAATCCAGGCGCTGGCAATACCGGCTGCGGCGCGAAGCGCAACCCAGGTGGCGAAGTGCGTTGTGACGCCCATTCCCACTGTCGCGGCGGCGATTGCCGCCAGGCCAGCTCGGATCGCTATTGCAGCGCGAATGCGCCACACCATCGTGAGGAGCGCACCGAGCAGATACCCTGCGTAGTTCGCCGACGCGAGCCACGCGCCCGCAGAGAGCGACAGGCCGGCGTCCTGCTGCATCATCGGCAGGAGCGGCGTAAAGGCAAAGCGGCCGATCCCCATCGCGACGGCGAGAGCAGCCAGCCCTATGGCGGCGACTGCTTCCGGGGCGCGCACACCGCTTGGTCCGTCTTTCGTTGACACTGCCATGCGGTGCAGTTTAGATTCACTCTATTTTCCTTAAAAATGAATAATTGAGAACAGGTTGTTCTGTTTATGGAAACAATGGATCTCACGGCGCTGCATATTTTCAAGACGGTCGCAGAGCAGGGCGGAATCACCAAGGCGGCCGCCAAGCTCCATCGCGTGCAGTCGAACGTGACGACGCGCGTGAAACAGCTGGAAGAGCAGCTCGGCACCCAGCTCTTCTTGCGCCACAAGCGCAGGCTCGTGCTGTCGTCAGAAGGGAAGGTGCTGCTGGCGTACGCGGATCGCCTGCTTCGCTTGTCCTCCGAGGCGGAGGATGCGCTGCGCGGCGGTGGCCCGCGCGGTGCGCTGCGGATCGGCGCGCTGGAGAGCACTGCCGCGGCCCGCCTGCCGCCGCTGCTGTCGCGCTATCACTTGGCGTATCCGGACGTGCGCCTCGAGCTCACAACGGGGACGACGGGTGCGCTCATCGCGAAAGTGCTCGGCGGCGAGATCGAGGCTGCGTTCGCGGCAGAACCATTCTCCACCGACGGTCTCCACACCTGTCCAGCGTTCAGTGAGGAACTGGTGCTCATTACCCCGCGGAGCTTGGTCAGGGTGAAGGCGCCGAAGGACATTGGCAATCGAACCCTGCTGGCTTTCGCGACCGGATGCTCTTACCGCCGGCTGCTCGAGGCCTGGC
>Ga0335084_10007323_pt1 | contig 10989 bp, 9 predicted proteins | sample Lox_Sample_44_FD_206721 | JGI IMG/M metagenome (GOLD analysis project Ga0335084, IMG submission 206721) | Soil microbial communities from Loxahatchee National Wildlife Refuge, Florida, United States - Lox_Sample_4.4 | ecosystem: Environmental > Terrestrial > Soil > Wetlands | place: USA: Florida...
TTTTCGACTGGAAACTGGTGATGCGGATATAGCCGTACCCCTCTTCGAGCGTGCGATTCTTGACGCTCTTGACCTTGATGATATCGCGGACGATCTTGATCTTGATGGGCTGCTCGACCCCTTCCCTCACCACGGTGAGCACGATTTCGCTGCCCGGCTCGCCCCGCATCAGCTTGACGGCGTCGTTCAGATTCATGCCCTTGACCGGCTTGTCGTCCAACCGGATGATCAGATCGCCGGCCTTGATACCGGCCTTTTGCGCCGGGGTATCATCGATCGGGGAAATCACCTTCACGAAGCCGTTCTCCATGCCCACCTCGATACCGAGACCGCCGAACTGGCCGGTGGTGCCGACTTTCAGCTCGTTGTACTGCTCCTGATCCAGATAGGCCGAATGCGGGTCGAGACCGGCCAACATACCCCGGATAGCATCTTCCAGCAGTTTGGTGTCGGTCACCGGCTCGACGTAATCCTGACGGATACGCCCATAAACCTCCGAGAACGTTTTCAACTCATCGAAAGGAATGGTGTTTGACTCTCCGGCCTTGCGCTCGGCAAGAGCGTTCCCGCCTACGCCGACGACTACGCCCAGCATCATGCCCAGAGCGATCAGGAGAAGATTTCTATGATTCAGCATTAGTGTTTCCCGTCATGAAAAAATGAATTTCGAACCGGCCGCCATCCCTATCCCGGCCAAAGCGCTTACTGCGCGCGTGCGCACCACAGCAGCGGATTGATCGGCCTACCTTTCTCCCGTATCCCGAAATACAAGCCGGGCTCGGCCTGCCCCCCGCTGGCGCCCACGCTCGCGATCACATCGCCCGCTTCGACCCACTCGCCGACGCTCTTGTATAAGCTTTGATTGAAAGCATAGAGGCTCATGTAACCATCGCCATGATCGATGATCGTCAGCAGGCCATATCCCCGTAGCCAATCCGAAAAAGCCACTCGCCCTTGCGACACTGCGCGCACCGCCGTGCCTTCTTGCGCCCGAATGAGAACGCCGTCCCATCGTCCGGACATTCTGGGCGCGCCGAAACTCTCCTGTACTTCGCCCTTGACCGGCCATCCCAGCTGTCCACGCAAGGCGGCAAAAGAGCGCCTGCCCGCAGGGACTGCGACCGGAAGGTCTTCGACGGCTTGCTGTAGCGAGGCAATCAATCCCTGTAAGCGATGTGCGTCCTCGAGAAGCTGTTTCAGCTGCGTATTCTTGTCCTTGAATTCGCGCTCGAGTTGGTTCAACACGTCCTTGCGCTGACGTCTGGCTTCTTCCAGCCCTGCCTGCTCATTCCGCAGCTCTGTCCGTGTGGCATTAAGACGTTCCGACTCGGCCAGAAGTTCATCTCCCAAGGCTTGCGCCCGCGACAAATCGCCCCGAATCGCTTGCAATTGGGAAAACCGGGCACGGTTCAAATAACCATAATAGGTTAACACGCGACTGAAAGTAGCGGGGTCTTCCTGATTCAACAACAGCTTCAACCATTCCCGGCGGCCGGCGGCATAGGCGGCCCGGATTTGCCCTGCCAATGCCCGGTTCTGTTTCAGAACCCTATTTCGCAATTGCTGCTTGCGCTGTTTGAGTTCCCCCATTTGCCCGGCTTGGACCCGAACCTTGCTTTCCAAATCCCGCAACGATTTCGCCAACTGCCCGTATTTCAGCTCGATCCTGCCCAGTTGCCCCGCCAACGAGTTTTTCTGCGTCTCCAGGCTCCCCAGCGAATGCTGTACCGATTTGATGCGCTCTTGAACCGCGTTCAGTTCCCTATTCTTGTCAACGAGCTCGTCGGAAGCCGCGAACCCGTGCGGCGTTACCAGCGCAAGCAGTAGTCCAAAACAGGCGATTGACAGTGGAACGCGAGGAATCGAGACCATCAAACCAGCAGCGAACGTCCCGTCATTTCCGCCGGCTTCTGGATACCCATCATCGCCAGCAAGGTAGGCGCCGCGTCTGCGAGGTTGCCGCCATCGGCCAGCCGCCCCACTGCGCCCAGATAGACCAAGGGCACCGGATTAACGGTATGCGCCGTCTGCGCCTCGCCCGTTGCGGGATCGACCATTTGCTGCGCGTTGCCGTGATCAGCCGCCACTAGCAACTCGCCGCCGGCCTTGCGCAACGATTCGACCACGCGGCCCAGAGAGTGGTCGATGGCTTCCAGCGCCCGGATGGCGGCCTTCAGGTTACCGGTATGTCCTACCATGTCGAAATTGGCGTAATTACAGATGATGACGTCGTAATGCTTGCCTTCGATGGCGGCCACCAATTGATCGGTCACCTCGGGCGCGCTCACCTCGGGCTGCATGTCGTAGGTTTTCACTTTGGGAGACGGCACCAGGAACCTGGACTCTCCTGGGAAAGGCGTTTCGATGCCACCGTTGAAAAAGAACGTGACATGGGCATATTTTTCCGTCTCCGCCAATCGCAACTGCTGTAAGCCCTCCCTAGATAAAACTTCGCCCAGACCGTTGGCGACCGATTCCGGCGGATAGGGGATCGGGAACTTGAAATCCTCGTGATATTCGGTCAGCGTCACGAACGCACCGAGCTTGGGAACCCACTCGCGCGTAAAGTTGGAAAAATCATCTTCGGTCAGGCTACGCGTCAACTCCCGCGTCCGATCGGCGCGGAAATTCATGAACACGACCACATCGCCGTCCGCCATCGCCACGTGGCTTTCGCCCTCGCGAACGATAGCGGTCGCCTGAACGAATTCATCGGTCTCGCCGCGCCGGTAGGCCAACTCCAGACCGTCCCCGGCGCTGGCGGCAACAAACGCGGCCTTGCCTTGCACGATCAGCTCATAGGCCGGCCTGACCCGCTCCCAACGGTTGTCCCGATCCATCGCGTAGAAACGGCCGATCAGGGAAGCGATCTTGCCCGCCCCGAGTTCGGCCAGCTTGGCCTCGGTGGATCTGATCGACTCGCCTGCGCTTTTCGGCGGCATGTCGCGTCCGTCCAGAAATGCGTGGATATAGACCTTGTCCAAACCTTTTTTAACCGCCAGCTCGGCCATAGCCTGAATGTGCAGCTCGTGGCTATGAACGCCGCCGGGCGACAGCAAACCGAGGATGTGCAAGGCTTTGCCGCTGCTCAGCGCGATATCGACCGCGCCGCAGAGCACCGGATTCTCGAAAAACGAGCGATTCGAGACAGCCTGGCTGATGCGGGTGAAATCCTGGGCCAGCAAGCGGCCCGCCCCCAGATGCAAATGCCCCACCTCGGAATTTCCCATCTGCTCGTCCGGCAAGCCGACTACGCCGCCGGAGCAATCCAGCAAGGTGTGGCTGCAAGCTGCCCACAGGCGGTTCCAATAAGGCGTTTCAGCCAGTGCGATCGCGTTGCCGGTTTCCGTTTCCCGGTAACCAAATCCGTCAAAAATAAGAAGCACGATGGGTTTAGGACAGTTCGACTTCACAGTATAATCCCCAACTTAGTTCCTTAGATTGGCTCGCTGCAAGATAACCCGCTGGCGATATCTCTCCACAAAGCGCAAACTTACAAATTATTCTAACGTTTTTTCGACCGTTCGTCGTGCGCGCCCGAACCGCGGTGTAGCCGTAACCGGATGGCATCAACCCAGCCGGCATGACCAAACCGACCCATGACCACATCGAACGACAAGATCATCGCGGAATACTCGGAAATCGTAAGGGCGGCCCAGTGTTTGAAAGCCATGTCGCATCCTTTGCGATTGAAAATACTCTGCACCCTGGGCAACGACAAAGTCAGCGTCCAGGACATCGTGGAGCAGGTCGGCACTACGCAAAGCAATATTTCGCAGCATCTGGGAATTTTGCGCGACAAGGGTATCCTCGCTTGTCATAAAAACGCCAACCGGGTGTATTACTACGTCGACGATGAACGCACCTTGCAGCTCATCCGCATGCTCAAGGAAATTTTTTGCAGCCGTTGAGGCATTCCGCCGGCTGTTCTTCCACCTCCTGAATTCCTCAAAACCAAGACGTCACAAAAGGTATCTGCATGGATATGGGTCGGCTCATTGAATTTGTCAGCAATCACTGGATCATGAGCAGCGGGTTGTTCATTGTTGCGCTGCTGCTTATCCAGGATCTTTTCGACATCGCCTTCCGCAAGTACAAGACCATCTCTCCCGCAGAGTCGGTGGCGTTGCTCAACGACGACCGAACCATCCTTATCGACGTACGGGAACCCCAGGAGTTCGCCAACGGCCATATCGAGAACGCCCGACATATCCCGTTTGCCAGGCTGGATGAGAAGTTTTACGAGCTCGAGCCCTATAAGGACAGCCCGATCATCGTGACCTGCCAGCAAGGAACCCGCTCCAAGGAGGTCTGCAAGAAACTGATCAAACGAGGCTTCACCCAGGTTTACGAAATGCACGGCGGGATGCTGGCCTGGCAAGACATGAAGCTTCCGATCAGGAAAAAGAAATAGAATCCAACCCTACAGATTTCGTGCGAGGACACAAAATGGCAGAAGTCAACCAGGCGGAAAAACAATTCGCGATGCAAAAGCTTTACATTAAGGATGTTTCATTCGAAACACCCAATTCGCCTTCGATCTTCACCAGCCAATGGGAGCCCCAGGTCGAGTTCAATCTGGCGAGCAATGCCCAGGGATTGCAAGAAGACCTTTACGAAGTCAGCCTGACCGTCACGGTAACGGTCAAACTGGAAGACAAGACCGCTTACCTCGTGGAAGTCTGTCAAGCCGGGATATTCACCATGACCGGCTTCTCGGAACAGGAAATGGGGCCCATGATCGGCAGTTTTTGCCCCAACATCCTCTTCCCCTATGCCCGTGAAGCGGTATCCGACCTGGTCATCAAGGGCGGTTTCCCGCCCATGCTGCTCGCACCGGTCAATTTCGACGCGCTCTACATGCAGCACGTTCAGCAGATGCAGCAGACCTCTCATGCCAGCAAAAGCCATTGAACGCACCCCATCCATGACCGCGACGGTATCGGTGCTCGGCGCGGGCTCGTGGGGAACCGCGCTCGCCCTCCTGCTCGCGCGCAATGGTCACGCGGTCAGGCTCTGGGGGCATCATCCCCAGCACATGGCCGAGCTCCAAGCGGCGCGCTGCAACCGGCGCTATCTGCCGAACGTCCCGTTTCCCGCCAATCTCGACGTCACCGCGGACTTGGAGCAAGCTGTCGCCGCCCGCGAGATCGTCCTGATCGCCGTTCCCAGTCACGCTTTCCGGGATCTGCTGCTAGCGATCGCGCCGCACCTCGCCCCCGACGCCAAAATCGCTTGGGCGACCAAGGGACTGGAAATCAACACCGGTCGCCTGCTGAACGAGGTGGTGACGGAGACTCTCGGTGCGGACATTCCCACCGCCGTGCTTTCCGGCCCCACCTTCGCGGGAGAAGTCGCCGCAAATCAGCCCAGCGCGATCACGGTCGCATCGAGACAGCCGGAATTCGCCAAGGAGATGGCGAGCCTCCTTCACAACAATCATTTTCGCGCCTACACCACCGAGGACATAATCGGTGTACAGCTGGGCGGGGCCACCAAGAACGTTTTGGCCATCGCGGCGGGTGTCGCCGACGGCCTCGGCTTCGGCGCCAACGCGCGCGCGGCGCTCATCACCCGGGGACTGGCTGAAATGATGCGCCTGGGACTGGCTATGGGCGGCAAATCGGAAACCTTCATGGGTCTAGCCGGCGTCGGCGATCTGATCCTGACCTGCACCGACAACCAGTCGCGGAATCGCCGTTTCGGTCTCGGCCTGGGGAAAGGACTCAAACGCGAGGAAGTGACTGCGCAGATCGGCCAGGAAATCGAGGGCGTCGTCGCGGCCAGGATCGTTTACCAGCTATCGCGATCGCACGGCATTGACATGCCCATCACCGAACAAACCTACAAAATTCTCTACGAGAATCTCGCACCGGCGGACGCCGTGTATAACCTTTTGCTCCGCGAACCCAAGCCGGAAAAGATCGCCCCGCCGATCTGACCTCCTTGGCTTTTCCCTCAAGCCGTCGTCGCCGCACCGGCGAACCCATTTTGCCTCCAAGCTTCGTACATAACCAGCGCCACGGTATTGGCAAGATTCAGGCTGCGGCTTTCCCGCACCATCGGCACGTTGAGCAACGCCCCCTCCCCCAACCAAGCCCGCACGTGATCCGGCAGGCCACGTGATTCGGGCCCGAACAGCAAGGCGTCGCCCGGGCGGAACGTCGCCTCGGCGTAACAGCGCCGACCCTTGGTGCTCAATGCATACAGGCCGGCGGGCTTGATCGCGTCGAGACCTGCGCGCAGGTCATCGTGCACCTGCATGCTGGCCCACTCGCGGTAATCCAATCCCGCCCGCCGGAGCTTCCTGTCGTCCAGATCGAAGCCTAACGGCCGGATCAGATGCAGAGAAGCGCCCATATTGGCGCACAGACGGATGACATTGCCGGTGTTCGGCGGGATTTCAGGCTCGTATAGAACAACGTGAAACACCGCCCACCTGTCCGGCACAATGGCACAACATGACGCTCGTGGGACTCATCTCATGGGCAAGGAAGGAACCGGCTGCAACGTCCAGATATCCCGGTTGTATTCCTGAATCGTCCGATCCGACGAGAACTTCCCGCTGGCGGCGCAATTCAGAATGCTCATCCGGGTCCAGCGTTCCTGGTCCCGATAGGCCTCCGCCGCACGCCGCTGCGCGTCGACATAGGCCGGGAAATCAGCTGCCGTCATCCAGGGATCATGAGGGCTCCTGATGGACTGGATAATCGGATCGAAGATACCCGGTTCCAATTGGTTGAAGTAGCCACTCTCCAGCAAATGCATGACCCGCCGCAAATCCTCGTTCTGCTCTATGATGGCGCCGGGATTGTAATGCGCCCGAGTAGCTTCCACCTCTTCCGCCGTGAGACCGAACAGGAAAAAGTTGTCCGCACCCACTTCCTCGCGAATCTCGATATTGGCGCCATCGAGCGTACCGATGGTCAGCGCCCCGTTCATCATGAACTTCATGTTGCCGGTGCCGGACGCTTCCTTGCCCGCGGTCGAAATCTGCTCCGACAAGTCAGCGCCCGCGCAGATGACCTCCATCGCGGAAACACGATAATTGGGCATGAACGCCACTTTCAAATAACCCTCCGCCGACGGATCGCCGTTGACCGCGTTAGACACATTGTTGATCAGCTTGATGATGCGCTTGGCCATGGCGTAACCGGGCGCCGCCTTGCCGCCGAACAATACGCAGCGCGGCGTCCAGTTGGCGGTGTCGCCGCGCTTGATCCGGTCATATAGATGGATCACGTGCAGCAGGTTCAGTAATTGCCGTTTGTACTCGTGAATGCGCTTAACCTGGACGTCGAACAGGGCCGCGGAATCGGCTTCCAGCCCCAATTCGGCTTTCTTGTAGGCTAAAAGTCGCTCCTTGTTGGCGTGTTTGACCGTCCGCCAGCGTTCTCGGAAGGCCGGATCATCCGCGAAGGGTGCCAGCTTGCTCAACTGCGACAGATCGGTCACCCAGCCATCGCCGATCGTTTCCGTGATGAGGGCGGCCAGTTTGGGATTGCACCAGGCCAGCCAGCGCCGCGGCGTGATGCCGTTGGTTTTGTTGTTGAACTTGGCCGGCCACAGTTCATGGAAATCCCGGAACAGCCCTTGCCGCAAAAGATTGGAATGCAGTTCGGCGACGCCGTTGACCGAAAAGCTGCCGACGATGGCGAGGTAAGCCATCCGCACCTGCTGCTCGTAGCCCTCCTCGATCAGCGACATGCGCGCCAGCCGGTCGATGTCGCCGGGCCAGCGATTGGACACCTCGGCCAGGAAACGGGCGTTGATTCCGAAGATGATCTCCAAAATGCGCGGCAACAACTGGCGGAACAGGCGCACCGGCCATCTCTCCAGCGCCTCCGGCAGCAGGGTATGATTGGTGTAGGCCATCGTGCGGCTGGTAATGGACCAGGCCTCGTCCCAAGGCAAATCATGTTCGTCCATCAAAAGGCGCATCAACTCCGCGACGGCAATGCTGGGATGGGTGTCGTTCAGCTGGAAACAATTCTTCTCCGCGAACTGGCTGAAATCCTCTCCATAGGTCGCCACCCACTTGCGGATCACGTCCTGCAAACTGGCCGAGGCCAGGAAATATTGCTGCCGCAGCCGAAGTTCCTTGCCGTTCTCGCTGGCGTCATTGGGATAAAGCACCATGGTGATGTGTTCGGCGACGTTCTTGGCTGCCACCGACTCCGCATAATCGCCGGCGTTGAATTCATCCAGATCGAATTCGTCCGTGGCCGCCGATTTCCACAAACGCAGGGTATTCACCGTGCCGTTCTGATAACCCGGCACCGGAATATCATAGGGCACGGCGAGGACATCATGGGTTTCCACCCAGCGAGCGCGCTTGCGGCGATCGCTTTCCTGGTAGGACTCGGTGCGCCCGCCGAACCGCACGCGGACGGTCAATTCAGGACGCTCCAGTTCCCAGACATGGCCGTTGCGCAGCCAGTGATCCGGCTCCTCCACCTGATAGCCGTCCTCGATGCGCTGCCGGAACATGCCGTACTCGTAACGCAATCCGTAGCCCATGACCGGGAGTTGCAGGGTAGCGCAACTGTCTATGAAGCAGGCGGCCAAACGACCCAAACCGCCATTGCCGAGCCCGGCATCGGCCTCGCTATCCACCATTTCTTCCAACTCGAGCCCCAGATCGTGTAGCGCCTCGTTCAAGGGATCATCGAGCCCGAGATTCAGCATGGCGTTGCCCAGCATCCGCCCCATGAGAAACTCCAGGGACAAATAATAGGCTTGCCTGCAATCCGCTTCCCCGTAGGCATATTGGGTATTTTTCCAGCGCTCCATCAGGCGATCCCGCACCGTCAGCGCCAGCGCGGTATAGCTGTAGTGAGCGGACTTGCAGTACTTGTCGCGCCCCAGCGTGTAACTGAAATGGAATCGGATATCCAGGGCGAGGCCTTTGGGCTTCGTCCCGAGCGAAGGCAATTCGCTCAACAAGGGGTTGGGTTTGCTCTTAATCAAGGGTTTTGTGGGCATGATCTGCATTTTGTGAGTAGGAATGGGACTTATTGAACGGCCTGGGTGCGATTAAGCACTGAATATGCCTCGAGCAAAACCAAACCGGTGTTTACTCGGCGACGGTGCTGCCGAGGCTCCACAATTAAACTTTGTTCGATTATCTCACTAATTTAGTGCATTGTTGAACGAGTGGTGAGCCAACGGCAGGTCAGAGAAACAACTGATGCCGTGGACCAAATCAGGTGCGTACCTGCTGCTGCAGGTGATCGGTTACCCGCGTGAACTCGGCTCAATATTGTTTCGACCGAAGCGACCTTTTACCGCTCCAAGGCCGAAGCGAAGATTTAAGAACATGACCCCAATCACTTGAGGTCGCACGACTGATTACAAGCCCGGCGTCTCGGGCAAATCGCGGATCGAGTCGAGGATCCGATCCGGCTCGATGGGCGATGCCGCGGTGTAAGCGGGCCGGTACTTGCCGGTTCGCACCGGAATCCCCGTAATCCGGCCTGCTGTCCGCCGCCCACGTCCGTATCGATGTCATCGCCGATGATGGCCGCTTCGCAAGGTTTCACGCTCATGTCATCCAAAGCGAATTGAAAGACGAAATTGTTGCAAGTCGCGCTTCACATCATCCGCCAGCAGCAAGCGGCAAATCGCATCGAGCTGGCGTTTCAAATACAGTAGCGCGGCTTTGGGCGCGCTGATGATTTCCTCCGCGGTCACGGCAAAACCCAGGGCATTGATTTTTTTCCGAAGCGAAACCAACGACAAGGTGCTGGTGAAAGCCACCGGCCCGTATTCGCTCCATGGCTTCGGCGGCAGCTTCGATCGCACGGGAACCGACGCAAAGCACGCCGTCCAGGTTGAACAGAATGCCCTTGATGCCGCAAAGTGGGTGCAGACTAATCGGGTTCTCGTCTGGTTCGGTTGATCGGCCAGGGGTACCCGACTGGCATCCCGGCTTGAAAATCTCGATTAGCGCCAGAGATTCATCTTGAACAACTCCCGTTTCAGCACCAATTCCCTGGGTAGCCGTTCCTCGAGCTTTTCGAATAGCTCCCCATGTAGCTCGAGTTCCTCTCGCCACATGTCCGTATCCACCCGCATCAGTTCTTGGAAGTCCTCCCGGGAAATGCCGGGCAAGCCGTTCCATTCCATGTCCTCGTAGCGTGGCATCCAACCGAGCGGGGTCTGTCGGGCACCGACGCGCCCATGGACGCGATCCACCATCCACTTCAGCACGCGCATGTTCTCTCCGAAACCCGGCCACAGGAAATTGCCCTCTTTGTCCATCCGGAACCAATTCACGCAGAAAATATGGGGAGGATTCTCGATGATGTGCCCCATCTGCAACCAGTGGTTGAAATAATCCCCGATGTGATAGCCGCAAAAAGGCAACATGCCCATCGGATCGCGGCGAACTTCCCCGATCTTGCCGATCGCGGCCGCGGTCGTTTCCGAGCCCAGGGTGGCGGCCGCATAGACTCCATAGTTCCAATTGAAGGCCTCGAATACGAGCGGGACCACCGTGCAGCGGCGACCCCCGAAAATAAAGGCAGAGACCGGAACGCCCTGCGGTTCCTCCCAGGCCGGATCGAGCGACGGGCATTGCGAGAGGGGAGCCGTGAAGCGGGCATTCGGATGGGCGGCTTTGGATCCGGTTTCCTTCGCGATCTGCGGTGTCCACTCTCTGCCCTGCCAGTCGGTCAGCTTTGCGGGGGCTTCTTCGGTCATGCCCTCCCACCAGACGTCGCCTTCCGGCGTGAGCCCGACGTTCGTGAAGATACAGTGGGCATGAAGGGTCGCCATCGCGTTGGGATTGGAGCGCTCGGAAGTCCCCGGTGCGACGCCGAAGAACCCCGCCTCCGGGTTGATGGCGTAAAGACGGCCGTCTCTTCCTGGTTTGATCCAGGCGATGTCGTCCCCGATCGTGGTGACTTTCCAGTCTCTAAACCCTTCCGGTGGAACCAGCATTGCGAGGTTAGTCTTGCCACAGGCGCTCGGGAACGCCGCGGCAAT
>Ga0335084_10007324_pt1 | contig 10989 bp, 10 predicted proteins | sample Lox_Sample_44_FD_206721 | JGI IMG/M metagenome (GOLD analysis project Ga0335084, IMG submission 206721) | Soil microbial communities from Loxahatchee National Wildlife Refuge, Florida, United States - Lox_Sample_4.4 | ecosystem: Environmental > Terrestrial > Soil > Wetlands | place: USA...
AAACCGAAGTGGAGCACGTCCGATCCGAAGGTCGTTCAGGTCACCGAAGCCGGCCTCATCGCCTCGGCCGGCGAGGGGAAGGCGAACGTGACGGCCAGCCTCGGCACCGACCTCAGCGCCGGATGCGAGGTCCGGGTCCTCTTCCGCGAGATCGGGTCCTTCGAGATCGCTCCCCTGACCCTCATCCTGAAGACGGGGGACACGCAGCGGATCAACCCGGTCGTCCGCGACACGGGCGGCGCCGCCATCGAAGACCCGGCCCTCGTCTGGACATCCTCCGATCCGAAAGTCGCCTCCGTGCTGAACGGCGTCGTGAAGGCCGAGGGCCCGGGTACCGCGACCATCACGGTCGGCGCCGGAGTCCGAAGCCACCGCGCCACGGTCCTGGTGAATTGAGCCTCTCCGTCAGGCCTCCCGCGGTCGCCGGCACGTTCTACGAGTCCGAGCCCGCGCGCCTGCGCCTGACGGTGGACCGCCTCCTCGCCGCCCGGCGCACCGCGCCCCGCCCCGCCGGAAGCTGGCGCGCCCTCCTTCTCCCGCACGCCGGCCACGTCTATTCGGGGGGGATCGCCGCCGCCGGGGTCGCCTCCGTCGGCTGGCCGAAGACGGTTCTCCTCCTCGGGCCGAACCATCACGGCCTCGGCTCGGCGGCGGCCCTCTCGCCCGACCAGGCCTGGAAGACGCCGCTCGGCGAGGTGCCGCGCAGCGAGGCGCTGGCGAAGGACCTTCTCGCCCTCTGTCCGGCCCTCCGGGAAGACGACGCGGCGCATCGCTACGAGCACTCGCTCGAGGTCATCGTGCCGTTCCTCCAGGCGGCCGTCCCGGGGCTCTCGATCGTCTGCGTCTCGATCGGCGAGCCCGATCCGGGCCTCTGTCTGGCCGTGGGCGAGGCCGTCGCCGGCGCCGTCCAGAGGGCCGAGGCCCGAGGCGAAAGCGTCGCCGTCGTCGTCTCCTCGGACCTGAACCACTTCCTGCCGCGAGAGCGGAACCGGGTGAAGGACGACCAGGCCCTCGCGGCGCTTTGCGCCGGCGATCCCCGGGCGTTCTTCACCACCGTTCACGAGAAGGAGCGGATCTCCATGTGCGGCGTCCTCCCGGCCACGGCGCTCCTCCGGGCGCTTCAGATCCTCGGAACGGCCCCGGCGGTCATCGTGGCCCAGGGGGACTCGGGCGACGCCTTCGGCGACACGACCCGCGTCGTGGGCTACGCCGCCGTCCTCTGGGAGAAGCCGGCCGGCGGGCGGCCCGGCGCGTGAGGGTCACCCACCTCTCCGCCGAATGCGTTCCATTCGCGAAGACGGGGGGCCTCGGCGACGTCGTCGGCGCCCTGCCGAAGGCGCAGGCGGCGCGCGGACATGATGTCGACGTCTTCCTCCCCTTTCACCTCGAGGCGGCCGAGTGGTACCGCCGGCGGCTCAGCTGGCCCGAGCAGGCCCTCGCCCCGTTCGAGGTCTCCCTCCTCGGCCGTCGCCACACCGTCGGCCTCCTTCGCGGCACGCTCCCCGGAAGCACCGTCCCGGTCTATTTCGTCGCCCACGACCCGCTCTTCCACCGGACGCGCCTCTACGCGCCGAACGAGACGGGGCGGGACGACGGGCTCTGGCGCTTCACCCTCTTCGTCCGCGCGGCCCTCGAGGCGATGCGCCGGATGGGCCGGCGCCCGCAGATTCTCCACGCCCACGACTGGCACCCGGCGCTCGCCGTCATGCTCGCGGCCTGGAGCAGCTGGCGCGACCGGTGGTTCGACGACGTCTCCACGGTCCTGACCATCCACAACGTCACGTACCAGGGGGTCTACGGGCCCTCGGAGTTCCGGATTCTCGGGCTTCCGCCGGAGTCCTGGACGGGCGGCGGCGTGGAGTTCGGCGGCGACGTGAACCTCCTGAAGGGCGCCATCGTGGCCGCGGACATGATCACCGCCGTCTCGCCGACCTACGCGTGGGAGATCACGACGCGCGAAGGGGGGGCGGGGCTGGACGGGATTCTGCGGATGCGGAGCGACCGCCTCGTCGGGATCCTGAACGGCGTCGACACGAGCGTCTGGAACCCCGCGACCGACGACGTCATCGCGGAGCGCTACTCGCTCCGCGACCTCTCGGGCAAGCCCCTCTGCCGGCGCGATCTCTGCCGCATCGCCGGCTTCGACCCGGACGACAACGGCATGGTGCTCGGCTCCGTCGGACGCCTGACGGACCAGAAGGGCTTCGACCTCTTCATGGGGGCGGCGCCCGAGCTGATCCGGCGCGGCATCCGGATCGTCCTTCTCGGTTCGGGGGAGCCGCAGCTGGAGCACGCCATCCGGACGCTCGCGGCGCACCACCCGGGGCGGGCGGCGGCCTTCGTCGGCTTCAGCGAGGAGCTGGCGCACAAGATCGAGGCCGGGGCCGACGCTTTCGTCATGCCGTCCCGGTTCGAGCCGTGCGGCCTGAACCAGATGTACTCCCTCGCCTACGGCACGCCCCCCATCGTGCGGCGGGTCGGCGGCCTCGCCGACTCCGTGGCCGGTTTCGACGGGCGGAATCCCGACCAGGGCACGGGTTTCGTCTTCGACGACCCGTCCTCGCACGCCCTCGCGGCCGAGATCCTCAGGGCCCAGGGGCTCTTCAACCACCCCGCCGGCTGGCGCCGCCTTCTCGTCAACGGGATGGTCCAGGACTTCTCGTGGGACCGCTCCGCGGCCGCGTACGACGATGTCTACCGGCGCGCCCGCGAGGTCCGGGGGCTGCCGTGGTGATCCCGTAGGAAGGCCCGGAGCGCGGCCATGAGCCATCTGGCTCATGGACCCGGGAGCCCGAATTCGGAGACGCTTTCGCGGGCGCTTCAGAGGGGCGCCGGGGGGAATTCTCGATGAGCCAGTACCGGATCGCCTGGCTGCCGGGAGACGGCGTCGGCGTCGAGGTCATGGAGGCGGCGCGGATCGTCCTCGACGCCCTCAAGCTGAACGCGACCTACCTGCACGGGGACATCGGATGGGAGTTCTGGTGCCGCGAGGGAGACGCCTTTCCTCCCCGGACCGTCGACCTCCTCCGGAACGTCCACGCCGCGATGTTCGGGGCGATCACCTCGAAGCCGGTCCGGGCCGCCGAGGAGGAGCTGGCTCCCGAGCTCCGGGGGAAAGGGCTGACCTACCGCTCCCCCATCGTCCGGATGCGGCAGCTCTTCGATCTCTACGTCTGCCTCCGCCCCTGCAAGGCGTACGCGGGGAACCCGCTGAACCTGAAGGAAGGAATCGACCTCGTCATCTTCCGTGAGAACACCGAGGACCTCTACGCCGGCGTCGAGTTCTCGCCGGTGCCGCTGGAGCTGTCCGATGTCCTCGCGAGGCTGTCGAAACCGTTCGCGCCGTTCGCACCCCTCTCCGGCGAGCAGTACGCGATCTCGTGCAAAGTGAACACGCGGAGGGGCTCTTCGCGCATCGTCCGGGCCGCCTACGAGTTCGCGAAGGCCCACGGGCGGCGGAAGGTCACGATCGTCCACAAGGCCAACGTCGTCCGGGCCGCCGACGGCCTCTTCTTCGAGGAGGCGCGGAAAGTCGCGGCGGACTACCCCGGCATCGCCACCGACGACGCGAACGTCGACGCCATCTGCATGTGGCTCCTGAAAAACCCGTTCAATTACGACGTCCTCGTGGCGCCGAATCTGTACGGCGACATCATTTCCGACCTCGCGGCCCAGATGGTCGGCGGCCTCGGATTCGGCTGCTCAGGGAACATCGGCGAGAAGCTGGCGGTCTTCGAGCCGTCGCACGGCTCCGCACCGAAGTACGCGGGGCAGTACAAGGTGAACCCGCTCGCGACCCTCCTCGCCGCGAAGATGATGCTCGACTGGCTCGGCGAGACGGAGAAGGGGCGGCGCCTCGAAGCCGCCGTCGCGAAGGTCGTGGCCGAGGGAAAGGTCCGGACGTACGACATGGGCGGGGCGTCGAAGACGCTCGAGATGGGCGAGGCGGTCGCCCGGGCGCTGTAGGGGACGGCCGCCTTGCAGCTTCCGGCCGGCATCCGTCTGCACGAGGTCGGTCCCCGCGACGGCCTCCAGGTCGAGAAGACCGTCGTCCCGACGGAGATCAAGGCGGCGTGGATCTCGCGCGCCGCGGGCTCCGGCCTCGACATCGTCCAGGTCGGCTCCTTCGTCCACCCGGAAAAAGTCCCCCAGATGGCCGACACCGACGCGCTCTTCCGGAGGCTTCTGGCTTCCGGCGCTCCGACGAAGCGGGCCCTCCTCTCCGGCCTCGTCCTGAACGAGAAGGGACTCGAGCGGGGTCTCGACGCGGGCGTGGAGTATTTCTGCATGGGGGTTTCGGCCAGCGAGACGCACAGCCGGAAGAACGCCGGGATGGGGACTTCGGAAGCGACCCGCCGGATCGTCGCGATGGCCCGGCAGGCGCTCGCGGCCCAGAGGCCGGTCCAGGTCGCCGTCCAATCGGCCTTCGGCTGCGGGTACGAGGGTCCCATTCCGGAGGCGCGGGTCCTCGACATCTGCCGCACGTACGTCGACGCCGGACTCACGCGGATCAGCCTCGCCGACACGGCCGGGCATGCCCACCCGGAGCAGGTGGCGCGCCTCTATGCCGCCCTCCTCTCCCTCTCGCCGCGGATCGAGGCGGCCTGTCATTTCCACGACACCTACGGGGTGGGGATGGCGAACGTCTTCGCAGCGCTCGCGGCCGGCGTCACCTCCTTCGAGACGTCGTTCGCCGGGCTCGGCGGCTGTCCCTTCACGAAGGTGGCCGCCGGCAACGTGGCCACCGAGGACTTCGTTCACGCCCTCCACCGGATGGACGTCCGGACCGACATCGACCTTCAGGCGCTGATCTCTCTCGCGCGCGACGTCGCGGCCTTCTTCGGCCGCGAGATGCCGGGGCGGGTCTACAAGACCGGGCCGGTCCCGGCGGGACTCCCGGCGGAGGCGACCCCGTGACGAAGAAGCTCCTCGAGGGGGTCCGCGTCCTCGACCTGACGAACGTCCTCTCGGGCCCCTTCGCGACGCTCCACCTCGCCCTTCTCGGGGCCGAGGTGATCAAGATCGAGAACCCGAAGGACGGCGACCTCGCGCGGAAGCTCGGAAACGTCCCGGCGCTCAACCAGAAGCTGATGGGGACGAGCTTCCTCGCCCAGAACGCGAACAAGAAGTCGGTCACCCTGAACCTGAAGGCGTCGAAGGGGAAAGAGGTCTTCCGGAAGCTCGTCACGGCGGCCGACGTCCTCGTCGAGAACTTCCGCCCCGGCGTCATGGACCGGCTGGGCCTGTCGTACAAATCACTCGCGGCGACCAATCCCCGCCTCGTCTACTGCGCCATCTCCGGCTTCGGCCAGACCGGCCCCGACGCGCAGAAGCCGGCTTACGACCAGATCATCCAGGGGCTCTCCGGGACGATGGCCGTGAACGGCGACGAGAGGCTGAACCCGCTCCGGTGCGGCTTCCCCGTCTGCGACACGGTCGGCGGGCTCAACGCCGCCTTCGCCGTCATGGCCGCCCTCTACCACCGGGAGCGGACCGGTGAAGGGCAGATGATCGACGTGGCCCTTCTCGACTCGATCATGCCGCTGATGGGGTGGGTCGCCGCGAACCTCCTGATCGGCGGGCAGGCCCCGGTCCTCCTCGGGAACGACAACTTCACGGCCGCCCCGTCGGGGACCTTCGCCACGAAGGACGGCCACATCAACATCGCCGCCAACAAACAGGAGCAGTGGGAGGCGGTCGCCGACGCGCTGGACGTGCCGGAGCTGAAGAGCGACCCGCGCTTCGCCGAGCGCGACAACCGGAAGAAGAACCGCAAGGAGCTGACCGTGCTGCTCGAGCAGAAGCTCCGGACGCGGAAGACGGCCGACTGGGTCGAGCTCCTGAATGCGCGCGACGTCCCGTCGGGAGAGATCCTCTCGCTCGGGGCCGCGCTGGCGCAGCGGCAGCTCGCACACCGCCGGACCCTCCGCTCCGTCCCCGTGCCGGGAATCGGCGATCTGCCTCTCTTCGGCCTGACGGCTCTCTTCGAAAAGACGCCGGGGGCGATCGACGTCCCGCCGCCGCGGCTTTCCGAGCACACGGAAGAAGTCCTGACCGCCGCCGGCTTCACGGTGGAGGAGATCGCCGGGATGAGAAGCCAGGGCATCGTCTAGGGGGACACGAAGAATGGGCCAGACCGTCGCCGGGAAGATCCTCGAGAAGGCCTCCGGGAAGCGGGGGCTGAATGCGGGTGACGTCGTCGAGCCGCGCGTCGACCTCGCCATGTCGCACGAGAACGCCGCGCTCGTCATCAACCAGTTCCTGGAGGTCTGGAAGGGGACCGGACGGACTCCGAAGGTCTGGGATCCGTCGCGGATCGCCATCATCTTCGACCACCGCGTCCCCGCCGAGTCGCCCAAGACGGCGACGAACCAGAAGAAGGTGCGCGAGTTCGTGGCGGCGCAGGGGATCGGGCGCTTCCACGACGTCCGCGGCGACACGGGGGGCATCTGCCACCAGGTCCTCCCCGAGTACGGCTACGTCCGGCCGGGAACCGTCGTCGTCGGGACCGACTCGCACACGACGAGCCACGGGGCGCTCGGCGCCTTCGCGTTCGGCATCGGGGCGACCGAGATGGCGAGCGTCTGGACGCTCGGCGTGGCGCTCAACGTCGAGGTGCCGCCGACGATGAAGGTCGTCGTGAACGGCGCCTTCCCCGACTTCGTCGGCCCGAAGGACCTGATCCTCCACCTGATCGGGATGATCAGCGCGCAGGGGGCGAACTTCCGGGTTCTGGAGTTCCACGGCGAGACGATCCGGACGATGCCCACCTCCGGGCGGCTCGTCCTCTCCAACATGTCGGTCGAGGCCGGGGCCACCGCCGGGATCGTCCCGGCCGACGCCGAGACGGTCCGCTACCTGCGCGAGGAGGCCGGGCTCCGCGTGCCGCTCGACCTCGTCGCTCCCGACTCCGACGCGCCGTACGAGCGGGTCATCGAGATCGACGTCTCGGCGCTCTCTCCCCAGATCGCCTGCCCGCACACCGTCGACAACGTCAAGCCGGTCGAGGCGGTGGCCGGCACGAAGGTCCACCAGGTCGTCATCGGCTCCTGCACGAACGGCCGGCTCGACGACCTCGCCGCCGCCGCCGACATCGTCCGCGGGAAGAAGGTGGCGGCGGGGACCCGGATGCTCGTCTTCCCCGCCTCCGGCAGGATCTGGCTGGAGGCGCTGAAGAGGGGCTACCTTGGCGACTTCCTCGCGGCCGGCGCGGTCGTCATGAACGCCGGCTGCGGCCCCTGCCTCGGCGTCCACGAAGGAGCGCTCGGCGACGGCGAGGTGGCCCTCTCGACGACGAACCGGAACTTCAAGGGGCGGATGGGGAACCCGACCTCCGAGGTCTACCTCTGCTCCCCCGCCGTCGCGGCCGCCTCGGCCGTCGCGGGGGTCATCAGCGACCCGCGGAAAGGAGCGCGCTGACATGGCCAGGGTGATCCGGGTTTTTCCCGGGGACGTCTCCACCGACGTGATCTACCCGGGCCGGTACATGGCGACGGTCCTCCCGTCGGAGACGCCGCAGTTCGCCTTCGCCGATGACGCGTCGCTGAACGCCAAGCTGAAGGCGAACGAGGTTCCCCCCGGCTCCGTGATTGTCGCGGGGCCGAACTTCGGCTGCGGGTCGTCGCGGGAACAGGCGGTCTCGACGCTGAAGGGGCATGAGCTGGTGATCGTGGCGGGAAGCTTCGCCCGGATCTTCCTGCAGAACGCCATCAACCTCGGCCTCAACGTCGTGACGGCCCCCGGGATCGCCGCGAGCGAGGGGGACGAGATCGAGATCGCTCCCGGCCGCGTCACGAACCGGACGACCGAAAAGAGCTACGACGTCGTCCCGCTCCCCGCCGCCCGCCAGGCCATCATCGACGCCGGCGGCCTCATCGCCTACACACGCAAGAGGTTGCTGCAAACGCACGCCGAGGCGTGACAAGGATCTTCTTATCAGCCCGCTCGTCACCCACCGCCGGGATTGGATGCAGCCAGTGCAGCCCAAGCACATTCTCTCCCGGCGGCCGAATACTAGTTCGGCGGCTTTCCTCATGACTCAGCTTCACGTTCTTCGCTGCCTTCCCTTTCTCGCGTGGTTGCTTCTCTCGGGTCCGGTTCTGGCGCAGGCCGTCCCGCCTCCTCCTTTCCAAGACGAATATCGAAATCCTTCGCTCCGGTTCCGACCGGCAACCCGGTTATCGCTCGGTAAGTTCGTCGCATATTTCGAGAAGACGAAGCTCGCACAGGTTCGAAAAGCCGTCGGACGCGGCACCATCGCACACCAAGGCGACGCGGGCGACAGCATGTACTGGCTCTGCTATGCAGCTGCAAGCGCGGAGCCACCTCAAAGACTCTGGGTTATGTCCCATGGCGAAATGGGTGGTCCAGAGATGGAGATCGGGGGCGTGATGGCCGAAGAAGTTCCGCCCACAGCTACCGTCAATTCAGGATGTCCCGCGCTGCCATCCACGTCCATGCCTCTCTCTGTTGACCGAGGCATCTGGCTTGGAACTACGCAGCAAACTCTTCTTTCTAAGCTCGGACGACCTTCCGCCGTGCGCGGCGACTGGCTCGACTTTCTTCATGAGGGAAAACTCCGGGGGAAGGATCCGTTTGGAAGTAGTGAGACGGTCGACTTCTCGGAGCAAAGCTCGCTATCAGTTCGCCTCGTCTCTGGACGGATTGTGGCGCTGCAGGCCTGGAAGGTTACGGCCTATTGACTGGGTTCGGATGTCTGGAGCATGCGGACGAGCCGCCGCCAAAGCCCGAGTCGCAGCGGACTCGCTGCGCTCGCCGCTGAACGCGATATCGTTGGGCAGCTTGAGGAGAACCCGTCTCTCGATTCATGTTGAGGTAGCGCACGTGCATTTACCCTTCGGTAGTCGGTTTCTTCCTGTCGTTCTGGCTGCGGTCGGAGAGGCTTGCCTGACGACATGCACGGGCGTTCCCGCACGCACGCTCACAGAGTCCTCTAGCCCCTCAGTTACTGCCGAGCCCATCTCCATGAAAGATTGTCCTGGCGGCTACGAGCCGGTGCCAATCTCGACACCGAAGCCACCGTATTCAGACCTGCGTCGTCTCAATTACGCTCAAGGAGAAGTCTTACTTCAGGGTGTCGTCGAAATCGATGGGACCGTTTCGGATCTTTCCATCGTCAAGAGCCCCGATCCCGAACTTACGAAACTCACGGTCGAAACAGTCCGAAAGTGGCGCTACAAGCCTGGTACGTGTAACGGCTCACCGGTAAGGGTCTACTTCATGACGAGCGTAAAGTTTTCACTAGATCAGTAGGCCATTTTGAGAGACGCATGAGAAGCTGCCCAACCCCGCGTTGGAGCGGACTCGCTCCGCTCGCCGCTGAACGCGATATCGTTGGGCCGCTAACTGAGATTTATCGTGTTAACACCCGCTCTCATGCTGGCCGTCGCGCAGATCGTACTCCCCACTCCCGACCCCTATCATTCGGACTTTCCGCCGGACTTCAACGCAGAGAACCTCCTGTATTTCGGGCAGCCCGTCCCATTACTTCGGCTTCGCATTCGCGGCGCCGACGGGACGCCGTTGTGGGAAATCGAGCGTAAGTCAGCCCAGGGCAGCCTCTCGTCCCTTCGCTACGGAGTCGTGCCGACAGGCTTTCTGCTTCGCACCCCGCTCAAAGGCAAGCCTCGTCCCTTCGTCCCGGACGAGAACCTCGCTGTCCTATATGTCTTCCCGGACGGCATCATCTGTCATTGCGGAACGGCAGTGGGAAAGAAGGGCTTCCTGCCAGGAATCTATTCGTCCATTCCGGTAAATCACCCCAAGAACGCCGCCGCCGACAAGGCGTTCGCCGAAACCCTAGAGTGCCAGCCCTACGGTATTCCACCCAAGGAGTAGCGGCCCAACCACGCGTTGCAAAGGACTCGCTTGCGCTCGCCGCTGAACGCGATATCGTTAGGCCGCTCCCGGAGGCCAAAATGAAAGAGGCGACACTCGGCTTCTATCGCTCAGTCGCAGCTGGTCTTTTCGGTTCGGGGTTCTTCTGCTTGCTCTATCCCACCATCGTGTGGTTGTTCGCGCCTCGCCGGACCTACGCCGTTCACCACGTCTTCTTCCTTGGCGCCGGTCTCGTCCTTCTGCTCCTCGGTGCTCTCAGCTTCTGGATGGGGCGGGGTCGGGTCGCACGGCACTGATCGGTACCGAAACGCGGCCCAGCCCCGCGTTGCAGCGGACTCGGTCCGCCAGCCGCTGAACGCGATATCGTCAAGCGTTAACGGCTGAAGGTCTCGAGGCCGAGCAGCGGCGGAACAGGAGAACCCGGGATGACCGTCAGAGTCCGGAAGATCGTGTTCGGTCTGCTGATCATGATGGCCTTGCTGGTCGGCGCATTCTTCTCGGTCGGAGGAATGCAGGTGGTGCGGTTGATGCGCGGGCCCGAGCTCCCCCCGACACCCAGGACCCCTACGCCCGCATCCGACGTGGCCTACCTGAAGCAGGCCGTCCTCAGGAATGAACGCGGCGCAACGAGCGCGCAATTCGCCCACTTCGTGAGGACCATCGACGCGGCTCCGGCGGCCAACACGCCGGATGATTTCACGGTCATCGCTTCACAGGCTCTGGCTCAGCTGGACAACGCACATTCCACGTTGAGCGAGCTCGTCATGCGCCGCCTGCCGATTCGGTTGCACTGGCTGGCTGACGGGCTGATCGTCGTGAAAGCGCGCCCGGACCAGGCCGCCCTGCTCGGACGCAAGATCGTCGAAATAGGCGGCCTCTCCCCTGATGATCTCGTTGGAAGGGCCGCGAAGCTCGTCGGCGGGGGCACGCCGGGTTGGGTGCGTTTCCGTAGCGAGTACTTCCTGAGCGCGCCTGCGGCGCTGCGAGCTCTCGGCGCGATCACCTCCGGTGCCACGGTCGTGGTCCGGGCGACCGATCCAGCCGGATCGATGGTGACGACCCCGCTCACCGCCGAGCCCGAGATTGCGCCCTGCGCGACGTTCTGGGCCTGGAGAGACTCACTTCCGGGCG
>Ga0335084_10007325_pt1 | contig 10987 bp, 9 predicted proteins | sample Lox_Sample_44_FD_206721 | JGI IMG/M metagenome (GOLD analysis project Ga0335084, IMG submission 206721) | Soil microbial communities from Loxahatchee National Wildlife Refuge, Florida, United States - Lox_Sample_4.4 | ecosystem: Environmental > Terrestrial > Soil > Wetlands | place: USA: Florida...
AAACCGCTTGCCTCCCCGGGGCCCTGCGGCGACAATAAAAATGGGACACGGGCGTGCGCGGGGCTCCCGCGCGGCCTGGGTTCCAGGGGGCTACCGGCTGCTGTGCCCGCCAAAGCTCACAGCCGGTAGCCTTTGTCTTTTTGCGTTCCGATTCCGCCTCCGGCCACCGCATCCTGCACGGGGGACGCGACAGCCGGAGGGCGACTGTGCTGTGCGCGGTCGGGACGCCGCGTCAGAATCGCTAAATGAAATTGAAAGTCATTTTCATGTAGAAAGTCTACCGCACCCCGGTTATAATGTCAAGTTGGGTAAGTCGACGCCGTTCGCGATCCCTCCGCCTTTGTCGAGGCGAGATGACAACCGGCATCGATCAACGTGCAGTGGGCGTGTCCCGCCCACCGAATGATGGACGTCATAATGCCAGGCCCGTTAGTCGAAGAGAGGATTATCCGAGGCAGGCCGCTTGATGCAGCACGACGAAAAAATCAATCAAGCTGCGGACTACGAATTATTGGGACCACAAGCTCGCCCTCCAGCCAGCGGAACAGCTCAGGTCCCAGGTCCCCACGGCCTAACTTCGCCACCTCCTTGACGAGTAACATGTTTTTTTATAAGATGCCACGCACGTATGCCGTGTAAGGGGTGGTCCACAGGCTGATTCACCCGCAGTAGGACGAGTGCGGCAACCGACTCGGCCAGCGACGGGTTTCTTGGTGGTAGGCGTTGCGCCATCCGCGTGTGGGTGTGCGCAATTTTGTTTGCCAATGCGTGGCATGTTTATAACTTTCGTGCTATCTGGATCATGGAGCGCGCGCCGGAGGCGGCGCGAGGCCACAAACGACATGGCTTACGCTGAGACGGGCCCGGCCCGCGTGCGCCGGGATTCATATTCGAGGGCTTTCGGGAGTTACTGGCGTTTCGCGGGCCTCGCCGGGTCTTGCTTGATCCATATCGTTGTCCTTGCCTGGCCGATGTGGGCCGAGTTACCTCAGATGCTCGAACCTGTCGAGGCTCTCACCGTCGAGATCGGCGCTCCGGAGCGTTCCGCCCCTCACTCGTTGCCATCGGACACGGCATCCATGCCTCTGACGACGGTACGACGCCGCCCGCGATCAGCGACGCGCGTCCCAATGAATGGAGCGGTGGCTCGTTTACCCGTTCGCACGTCTGCGGAGGACGAGTCGCGGGACGAAGAAACAGGTCATACCTCGACCTTGGCCCATAGCATGGCGGGCAATATCACACCGGAGGCATTGCCCCCAGGGGCGTCACCCTCGGTGCCCGCCGCACACCCAACCCCACCCCTCATGCGGTGGGAAGGCGGCGAGGCAACAACACCGATTGCCGGTTCCGCTATTCCAGATCGGCCAGATGACGCGGCAGGAGACGGTTCCGGACACCCGGGGCCGATCGCGGCTGTTTCTTCCGTACCGGCGTTGCCCGCCCCTCGGGCCGGTGATCTGTCGCCACGGGGAGACACAGCGCAACTGGCAGCGGCTGCGCTCGAGGAGGGTCGAGCGGAAGCCTCCGAGAGAACGGGGCAGACGGACCCAACGGATCGCGACACGCACGCGCCGGCCGGACCGCGATTCCTCGTCCGCGCTGCTCCGTCCTATCCTGTCTTGGCCCGGCGACTCGCTCAGGAGGCCACCGTCCTCTTGCGCCTCACCATTGACGAGCGTGGCCACCTCACGCACATCGAGGTCGTGCAATCGGCAGACTACGGGTTCACGGACGCCGCCGTCGACGCGGCCCAGCGATCCGTGTTCGCTCCGGCCGAGCGGGGGGGCCGCCCCGTCCGGTGCCGGGCACTCCTTCCCGTCCGATTCATCCTACGGAGGGCGGAATGATCGATCTCTTCCTGAAGGGCGGGTTCCTCATGTACCCCATCGCGCTGTGCTCGGTCTCCGGACTGGCAATCTTTCTGAGCAAAGCCCTGGAACTGCGTGCCGTCACGCGCGACATGAGTAATTCGCCCGAGACGATGCTCCACGCGCCACCCCCGATCTTGACGCCTTTGGTCCAAGCGCTTGCCGACGGTGTGGAGGAAGCGGAGCTGTCCATGATTGGGACGCGGCAAGTGCGGCTGATGGAGCGCGGGCTCAGCTGGCTCGAACTCATCGTGGCCGTCGCCCCGCTCCTCGGGCTCACAGGGACGGTCACGGGGATGATCCAGGCCTTTATGGTCATCGGAGCGAGCACCACGGCAGTCAGTCCCGCACTCTTGGCCGGGGGCGTGTGGGAGGCGCTCCTCACCACCGCCGCAGGGCTCTTGGTGGCGATCCCGATGCACGTCGGTCACCACTATCTCGAGCGACGCACGGACGACCTCGCCCTTCGATTGAAAGAGATCGCGACGCACCTCTACCTGCGGAGGCGGCATGGACTTTGAGCGGAAACGCCGGCAACGCCAGTTCATCCAAATTGCGCCCCTCGTGGATGTCGTCTTCCTCCTCCTGCTCTTCTTTCTGCTCACGTACCACCTCCGCCAGGAAGAGCGGATCCAAGTCGCGTTGCCCGCCGCCCAATCTGCGGAAGCGGTGCAGGCCCACCTGCCCACGATCGTTGTAACCCGGGACGGCGACATCTACTGGAAGGACCGAAAGACGGAGCTGGCTGCGCTGCGCGACGCAGCGCGCGCGCTCCAGGCGGTTGGCGCCGAGGCTCTGCGCATCCGGGCGGATCGCGACGTTCCTGTCGGGCGCCTCGTTCAGGTGATCGACGAGGTCCGTCTGGGCGGGATCCGGACCCTGAGCGTCACGACCGAAAGGAGGTAACCCGGAGTTCTGGCTCCAACCGGCCACCGAGTGGCCACGTCGCTTGGCAGTCTAAGCACAGCACACACAACGCGAATACGCGAGGGGGAGAAACGGAGCGTCGAGTGGGATCGGCAACCCTTTGCACGTTGGGATTTCTGCTCGGCATGGTCTTGTGGTGCATTCCGGCAGCCGCCCAAGACGCATTACCCGAGCAGGTGTTGGAGGAAACGGTCGTGACGGCCACCCCGGAGAACTCGCCTGTGACACCCGTCACGACCCAGTACGCCACGCAGTACAATGTGGTGACGGAGGAACAGATCAAAGAGCAGAATTCGCTCGACTTCGAGTCGACCCTGCGCAATGTGCCAGGCGTGATGTTCCAAAGCAAGAACCTCATGGGGAACCAAACCAGTCATAGTCTATATATTCGGGGCCGAGGCGCCAGCCATCCAAGCCCGGATGTCACCATCGAATTCGATGGCGCGCCGCGCTACGGCGCACTGTTTGGCCAGATGCTCCCGGACGGCATCGCCATCGCCACCATCGGGGGGGTCGAGGTGTACAAGAGCCCGCAGCCGTCGCAGTTCGGCAGCGGGTACGCGATGGTCAATATCCTCCCCCGGTATCTGACCGAAGAAGGGCAGGAGGTGCTCCTCAGTTTCAGCGGCGGCAGCTACGCCACCTTCACCGAGAGTGTCGCCGGCGGGCTCAAGACAGGGCCGTATGACGTTTACGTCACGCAGAGCTGGTCGTCGACAGACGGGCATCGCGACCACTCCCGCGCCCAGCAGCAAGGCTACTACATCAATCTCGGTTTTCAATTCAACAACGAATGGAACATTCGGTTTCTGGCCAATTATGTCAACGCCCAGACGCTGGCCCCCATGCCGGTCGTCACGCCCACCGCCACCAACGGCGTGAGCTGGCCCGCCGCGGAACGCTTCGACACCGAAACCACCTTCACGACCCTCACCCTCAACCACCGGTACGACCTCGCCTCCGGGTATCTCAAGGCGTACTGGAACGAGACCGACTTCGACCTCTTGCAGGAACTGACGAACGGCAACCGCGCCGCCAACGGCAGCGGCGGGGTCTGGTCCCAACAGCACGTCACGCTCTACGGCGTCCGCGCCAAAGAGGCGCTCCACCTCTGGGTGGGCGGCGAGGTGCTCGTCGGGGCCGATGTGGACGTCACCACGCTCACGAATACACAGCGGACGTACAGCGGCCTGGCGGTCCCCGGGGTCAACGGCGGCCTCGCCGTCCGCACCTGGGATTTCCCCAACACGACACTCTTCTCGCCGTATCTGGCGGTCAGCCAGCTGGTCGGTGAGTCGGCGGGTTTCCACGTCATCCCGTCGGGAGGGTTCCGGTATTTCGCCCACGACGAGTTCGAGGACCAGTGGTCGTACCAGGGCGGCCTGGTGGTGGGGTACGCCCACACCGATCTCAATTTCAACTACGCCCGCGGCGTTAACTACCCCTCGCCCGTGGCGGTCATGAACCTGGTGCTCACCAGCGCGGCCGTGGCGAATCCCAGTCAATACTGGGCCCAGTTGAAGCCAGAGGTGGTGGATCACTACGAACTCGCGCTCACCCACGCGTGGCCGACCGTCCTGTCCGTCGCAGCCACCGCGTTCTACGACAAGGGGAAAGACCGGTTCCAGACATACATGTTCGGGGGGATTCCCACACTCTGGAACGACCCGATCGGCCGATACGAGATCCGGGGGGTCGAGCTCTCCGGCACGGCCACGCCCGTGAAGAACCTCGAACTCTTCGCCGCAACGACCTGGCTGGATGCCAAGGCCAAGGGGAACAACGGCGTCGAGGTGGACCAGCTCCCCTATACGCCTGCGTTCCAGGTGCAAGCCGGCGTCACCTGGACCTTCCTGGAGCGCTTCCGGCTCTACGCGGACGTGCAATACCTGAAGGACATCTATGCCAGCACGAGCGCACGTAGCGGCTCGCTCAACTTTGCGCCCTTGTCCGACAGCACCAAACTCGGCGACATCACCCTGCTGAACGCCCGGCTAAGCTATAACTTCTCGTACCAGCCGTGGCACGTTGGCGACTCGGAACTCTTCGTCGCGGTGAACAATCTCCTCGACCAGGACTACGAATACGCCAAAGGCTACCCCATGCCCGGCCGGACGATCTTCGCCGGCATGAATGTGAAATTCCGGTAAGCGAGAGCCCCAGGGCTCCGTCCACGACGCTGGCGCCAACCAGGATCTTGTTCCGGCAAGATCTTGGACCTGGTTGGCGCCGGCGGCATGCGCAGGGCGGCTGCCGAGCCGCCCCCAGGGTTCTGGCACCCGGCCTCTGGTAGTGTTCGTCACTGTGGAGGACGGCATGGACACGGATCCCCGATCGGCGTTTTTCGCTGCACACGCGGCGGGGTGGGAGGACCGGAACTATCCACAGGAAATACGGGACCGATTGCCGGCGATGATTCGCGCGTTCGGGCTGCAGCCCGGTGCCCGCGTGCTGGACGTCGGGTGTGGAACCGGCGTCCTGTTCCCATATCTACGGGAGACGCTCGGGATGGAGGGGCAACTCATCGCCCTGGACGCCTCGGCGGAGATGCTGCGATGGGCGGCAGCGAAGGGGCCGGGGCGGGTGGTGGTTCTCAAGGCACCGGCAGAGGCGGTGCCCCTCATCGATGATTATCTGGACACCATCGTCTGCTTTTCCGCCTTTCCGCATTTCAGCGACAAGGCCCAGGTGGCCCGTGAGTTTCATCGAATCCTCCGGCCCGGAGGCTCGGCGCTCGTGGCCCACCTGAGCACGCGGGACGAAGTCAACGCCCACCATGATCAGTATGCGGCCGTCGCGGGAGACCACATGCCATGCCCCGTCGGGATGAAGACGATGTTCACGGCCGCCGGTTTTTCCCGGACCCATCTGGACGAACGGCCGGGGTGGTACCTGTTCAGGGCGGAAAAGGAGAGGAGACCATGAGACGTCACTCACTGCTGGTCGTCGCAGCGCTCTGGCTGGCGTGCCCGTCGGTCGTAGCCGGTGGCGAGACCCTCAAGGTCGTCGCAGGAACCTCGCTGATCGAGGACATCGTATCGAACCTCACGTCAGGGCGGGCGACGATGGTGACCATCACGCCCGGCTCGTCCTGTCCCGGCCACACGGACATCAAGGCGACGGATATGGCGTTCGCCGCCGATGCCGATGTCGCCCTCGTGCACCAGTTCCAGGCGAATATGCCCCACGTCAAGAGCATGCTCGCCGCCGCCACTCCGCGGGTGCGGGTGGAGATGCTCGCGGTCCGCGGCGCCTGGACGATTCCGTCCGTGCAGGACGAGGCAACCCGGCGGATCGCCGAGATCCTAGTCGCTGTCCGCCCCACCTGGCAGGCGGAGATCCGGCAGCGGGCAGCCGCCCGGCTGGAACGGATCGCGGCGGCACGGGCTCAGGCGCAGCAGCGACTGGCGCCGTTGGCCCGCAACGCAGTCTTGGCCGCGGCCATGCAGGCCGAGTTCGTCCGCTGGGCGGGGTTGTTGGTCGTCGCCGAGTACGGCCGGGCGGAGGACCTGACCCCGCGGGATCTCGTCGGCCTAATGGAGGCGGCCCGCGGGAAGCGCGTGATCGGTGTGGTGGATAACCTGCAGAGCGGCGCCGATGCCGGACGGCCGCTGGCGGACGAGTTGCGCGTCCCCCACGTGGTGCTCACGAATTTTCCGGGCTCGTTGCCGGGCACCGAGGACTACTTCGGCGTGCTGGACCACAACGTCCGCCGCCTCTCCGGCCTGGCGGCCCGGTAGATGGCTTCCGGACCGCTCGCTCGCCTCGCCGGCGTTCGGGTCAGTTTCGGCTCCCGCCTGATTCTCGACGGGCTGAACATGGCGCTGGCGCCTGGAGACTTCTGGGGATTGATCGGGCCCAACGGCGCCGGCAAGTCGACGTTGCTCGGGTTGTTCAACGGGCTGACCCGGTACCAGTCGGGTCGCGTCGAGGTCCTGGGGCAGCCCGTCACACGGGCCACCGTCTCCAAGGTCCGGCTGAAGATCGCCCACGTCTTCCAGATGATTGACATCGATCCGAAGATGCCGCTCTCCGTGTTCGAGGCGGTCCTGGCCGGGACGTACGGTCGGCTCGGGCTCTTCCGGAAGCCGGGGAATCGCGAGCGCGAGCTGGCCCGCTCGGCCCTGCGGACGGTTGGCCTGGCCGATCTCGCTCATCGGCCCCTAGGCCAGCTTTCCGGAGGCGAGCGGCAGCGCACCGCGCTGGCCCGGGCTCTGGCACAGGAGCCGGATCTCCTGCTTCTAGACGAGCCGACGGCCTCCCTGGATTGGCAGGCGCAGCGCGAGATCCTGACCTTGATCCGGGAGCTGATCCGCCAGTACCCGCTCACCGTCCTCATGGCCACACACGATCTCAATGCCGTCTCCCACATCGCCACACATGCCGCCATGCTGAAGCGCGGCCGGCTGATCTGGCAGGGAACGACGGAAGCCGCCATGCGGCCGGCGCTCCTGAGCGAGTTGTACGACGTGCCAATCACCGTCGTCGACGTTGGCGGCCGCGGCGTGGCGCTGTTCTGACTCCTGCGAGATGGGGGTGGAGGCGTGGAGGCGTTTCTCAGCTACGGATTTCTCGTGAAGGCGCTCTGGATGGGGATGATCGGTGGGGCGACCTGCGGCGCCATTGGCGTGCTTGTCGTCCTGTGGCGCATCAGCTTCGTGGGCGTCTGCATCTCCCACGCCGCCTTCGCCGGGGCCCTCATCGCCTTGTGGCTGGGAGCTCCTCCCCTGGCAGGAGGGCTCGCGGGCAGTCTGGGAGCCGCTGCGATGATCGGTCCATTGGCGGATCGGCCCACGTTCAGCCCCGACACGGCCATCGGCGTGATCTTCTCAGTCATGCTGAGTCTGGCGATGCTGGCCCTGGGGCTCTTGCCCGGCGCGAAGACCGAAGGCCTGGGCCTCATCTGGGGGAGCCTTCTCACCGTGACCACACTGGACCTGTGGCTCATGGGCGGCACGGCGCTGCTGTTGCTCCTCTTTCTCTGGCTCTTCTTCAAGGAGATCCAGGCCACCCTCGGTCAGCGCCAGGCGGCCATGGCGGCCGGGATTCCGGTGCGCGCGATCTACTACGCCAGCCTGACCATGCTGGGGCTGGTCGTGGCCATCGCCCTAAAGGCCATCGGAGGGCTGCTGATCTACTCCCTCATCGTCATCCCGGCCGTGGCGGCCCTCCAGCTGACCTACCGCCTCGCCACCATGTTCACCATCGCCGCTCTGGTCGGAGCGGTCTCATCCGTAATCGGGCTCTGGCTCTCCTTCCACCTGGGTATTCCGACCGGCACCGCGATTGTCCTCACCGCCGCCGCGCTCTTGCTTCTGGTCACGCTGGTTTCCCCCAAGCGGCATGCGATGCCATCGTGACCCGAGCTGCGCCGGCGGGGCGGGGCCCTCTTCGGAGCGAACCCCCTCACGAGTTCCATCGGTTTGGTGACGATCTACCTTCCGCGCCTGCGCCACGGGGCCGCCGCCGAGCCCGATTTCTTTGCACGCCTCGATCGGCTGATGGACATTGCCCGCCGGTCGCTCGAGGCTAAGTGACAAAGGTCAGCACATCGTGGACACGAAGAAGTGCCACCAGATCGTGGACGCTTCGCCCTGAAGCCATATCTATCGGGCTGTCACGAAAATGAGTCGTGCGAATGGCTGCCTAGGCAGCCTGAGCGATCGGTGCCACCGTTACCTTGACTCCCAGCGCTTCCAGGCGGGCGATCAGGCGCTGTTGGAGGCGGGCGGTGTCCCGCCTGTCGAAGTAGTCCGGGCCGAGGTCGCGATAGGTGGTGCCGTCCTTCAGGATGTGGTAGGCGATCACGAGGATGCTGTGGCCCACGGCCACCACGGCCTTCTTCTTGCCCCGCCGGCGAGCGAACCGACGGGTCCTGCGCCCCGAGAGAGCTCCGCGTGTGACTGGCGGCCCAGGCGGCCTCGGTGAGGGCCGTCCGGAGCCACTGGCTGCCCTTCCGGGTCTTGCCGGACCTCCGTTTCCCCGCGCTCTCCTTGGGGCCGGGACACATCCCGGCCCAGGAGGCACAGTGGCCGGCCGAGGGGAAGACCGCCATGTCGACCCCGAGTTCGGCGATGAGAGCCTCGGCCGTCCGCGTCTCGATGCCGGTCACGGTGCACAACCGGGCGGCCTCGGCCTGATAGGGAGCCATCAGGGTGCCAATCAGGGCATCCAGCGCAGCAATAGCGCCGTCGAGGTACTCCCCATGGGCGAGTTGGTGCCCGAGGAGGGCGCGTTGCACCGGGGTGATGCGCCCCGTGAGGGCGGCCACGAGCTGGGGCTGCTTCTGCCGGAGCCGCCCCTTGGCCAGGTCGGCCAGGGCCGCCGCGTCCGTCTCGCCGTGGACCAGCGCGGCCAACATGGCGCGGCCCGAGACCCCCAGGATGTCGGTGGCCACGGAGCCCAGCTTGAGGTTGGCCCCCTCCAGGAGCTTCTGGAGGCGATTCGCCTCATCGGCCCGGGCCCGGATCAGTTGCTTCCGGTAGCGGGTGCACTCCCGGAGGTCCCGGATGGGGGCCGGGGGGACGAAGCTGCCCCGGAGCAGGCCGTGCTGGAGGAGCTGCGCGATCCACTCGGCATCCAGCATGTCCGTCTTCCGCCCGGGGAGGGCCTTGATGTGCTGGGCGTTGACCACGAGGATCTGCTCAACGCTCCCCTCCAGGATGTTGAAGACCGGCTTCCAGTAGACCCCCGTGCTCTCCATGGCGACGTGGGTGCAGCCGGCCGCCACCAACCAGTCGCGGAACATGAGGAGCTCGGCCGTGGTGGTCCCGAAGGGCCGCAGTTCCTGCGTGACCTGCCCGGGGGCCACCAGCCGGCGGAGGCAGGCGGTGATCGTGTCCTTGTGCACATCCAGGCCGCAGCAGATGGCGTACAGGATCTCCATGACGTCCCCTCCTCTCGGGCCAGGGCGGCGGGGCGTCCACGGGGAATCGAGTCTGTCACACGTGCTGCCCCTCGCGGGGCGCCACAGTCCGCGGTGCCAAGGGAACGCCCAGGTCACACTGCGAAGCAGGCTCGCGGCACCAGTCAAAAGCCGACCTTCACTGCCGACCCGCCCGGGCGTAGGATACGCGAGAAGCATCCACTTTTCATCCGTTGTGGTGACCGTAAGCAGTCATGATCACTGCGAGGAAAATAGATCTGTGACCGCTTGATTTTCATACGTCGTGGTGAGCGGAACGCTCATGAATACTCAATTGATGCTATGAAAGCGCTGCGCCTCCGGAGCACCGCAGCGTATGCTGCGGGTGACCCGGGAGGGATGCGGGTAGGGTCCCCGCAGAGAGGAGGCGCGCGGCCATGGAGTACATCGCCTTCGATGCCCACAAGCGGTACACCCAGGTGTCGGTGGAGACCGTGGACGGGGCACGCCGGTACGAGGGCCGGATTGCCCACACCCGCGGTGACCTGCAGCGGTTCCTCGAGACCCGTGAGCGCGGCTCGCCGGTGGCGCTTGAGACCGTCGGCAACTGGTACTGGATCGTGGATGAGATCGAAGCGGCCGGCCAGGTCCCGCAGCTGGTCCATGCGCGCAAGGCGAAGCTCATGCTGGGCATGGTGAACAAGACCGATAAGCTCGACGCGCGGGGGCTGAACCGGTTGCAGCGCACCGGGACGCTGCCCACCGTCTGGATCCCGCCCGGCGCGCTGCGGGATCAGCGGGATCTCCCCCGCACCCGCATGGTGCTGACCCGCGAGCGCACCCGCCTCAAGAACCGGATCCATGCCACCCTGGCCAAGTACGGGCTCCGGTGCGAGGACGCCAGTGACCTGTTCGGTCGCCGCGGCCGCCGGTGGCTCCAAACTGCGCTGCCCGTCCTGCCACCCCACAGCCGGTACGCCACGGAGTGCCTCCTCGAACAGCTCGAGGTCGTGACCGCGCAGATCCTGGGATTCGAGCAACGGCTGCGCACGGTGTTTGCACCGACGCCGGAACTCCAGCTCCTCCGGACCCTGCCGGGGGTCGGATGGGTGCTGGCCGTGGTGATCTGGCTCGAGATCGGGGACATCGCCCGCTTCCCGAGCGCCGCGCACCTGGCCGCCTACGCTGGTACGACGCCTCGCGTACACGCCAGTGGGGGCCGCATCCGCTACGGCCAGCTCCGGGCGGACATCAACCGCTACCTCAAGTGGGCCTTCATCGAAGCGGCGAGTACCATCTGCCTCCATCGCCAGGTCCGGCCGCA
>Ga0335084_10007326_pt1 | contig 10987 bp, 6 predicted proteins | sample Lox_Sample_44_FD_206721 | JGI IMG/M metagenome (GOLD analysis project Ga0335084, IMG submission 206721) | Soil microbial communities from Loxahatchee National Wildlife Refuge, Florida, United States - Lox_Sample_4.4 | ecosystem: Environmental > Terrestrial > Soil > Wetlands | place: USA: Florida...
TCGTTGCAGCGCGAGGAACCATTCGACCGGCTCAGCATCGGCGCGGTGCAGAAGGAGCTGCTGCGTCAGCGTGTCCGCTTCCGCTGAGCGTGTGATCACGCCGCGCGCCCGGCCGCCGCGGCGCGCCGCGCTCACCAGGGCAGCGAGTAGGTCTTCGTATTGCAGAAGCTCTTCATCGCTTCCAGCACGCCTTCCTTGTAGCCGAGGCCCGAGTCCTTGATTCCGCCGAACGGCGTCATCTCCAGTCGATAGCCCGGGACCTCGCGTACGTTGACGCTGCCGACGTGCAGTTCCCTGACGAAGCGCGTGATCAGGTCGATGCGGTTGGTGCACAGCGCGGATGACAGCCCGTAGGCGGTGCCGTTCGCGATGCGGATCGCCTCGTCCACGGTCCTGAAGCGAATGACGGGCGAGACGGGGCCGAAGGTCTCGTGCCGGACGACCGTCATGTCCGGGGTTACTCGGTCGAGCACGGTCGGCGCGTAGAGCGCGCCGCGACGGATGTTGCCGACGAGGAGCCGCGCGCCGCCCGCCACGGCCTCATTCACGACGGCCTCGAATCGCTGGGCGGAGGGCTCGTCGATCACGGTGCCCATGTCCATCGTCGGGTCGAACGGGTCGCCGTACCTGATGCCACGCGTCTTCTCGACCAGGAGCTCGGTGAAGCGGTCGGCGACGCTCTCCTGGACCAGCATGCGCTTGACAGCGGTGCAGCGCTGGCCGGAATTCTTGTACGAGCCGCTGGCCGCGAGTGTCGCGGCTTCCTCGATGTCCGCGTCCTCAAGCACGATGAGCGGATCGTTTCCGCCGAGCTCGAGGACCTGGCGCTTGTAGACGGCCTTGGCCGCGATGTACTTGCCGATCGCGACGCCGCCGGTGAACGTGACCAGATCGACGTCGGCGCTGGTCAGGAGCTCGTCCGCGATCTCGCCCGGGTCGCCGGTCAGCACCGACAGCATCTCGGGGGGCAGGCCGGACTCGTACAGAATGTCGGCGAGCGCGAATGCCGTCAGCGGCGTCTTCTCGCTGGGCTTGACGACGATCCGATTGTTGGTCGCGATGGCGGGCGCAACCTTGTGGATGACTTGATTCAGCGGGTGGTTGAATGGCGTGATCGCGGTGATCACGCCAAGCAGCGGCTCCCGCAGCGTATAGACCTTGCGGCTCTTGCCGTGCGCGGTCAGATCGCACGAGAACACCTCGCCGTCGTCGACCAGCGCCTGATTGGCCGCGAACAGCAGCACGTCCGTGGCACGGCCCACCTCGTACTGCGAGTCCTTCAGGCAGAGGCCCGATTCGAGGGTAATCAGGCGCGCGAGCTCCTCGCGGCGCGCGGCGATGGCGGCCCCGGCCGCCATCAGGATCTGGTGGCGCCGGTGGCGCGTGAGCGCGGCGCGATAGTCGCGCGCCACCCGCAGCGCCCGCCGCACGTCGTCGGCGGTTGCCTTGGGCACCGTTCCGACCAGCGCCCCGCTGTAGGGGTGACGAACCTCTATTACCCGCTCGCGCGCCACCTTCTCGCCGGCGATACGCAGCGACTCGCGGATCGGCTCGCCCGATGGCGATGCAGCGGCGCTGGCGGACATCGTCGGCTCCTACGGGGCTCGGGTGACGAGGTTGAGGCCGAGATCGAACGCATCGAAATTGCGCCAGCGGCGATTCGATGGCTGCTCGGTCAGGTGGCGGTTCACCAGCAGCGGCACTTTCTGCTCCGACGCGCCGCCGTGGGAGCGCAGTGGCACGTCAAGGCCGGACAGGTCGTGTCGGCTGCGGCTCGTGCCGATGACCGTGTCGAGGCGGGCGACGACCACGAGATCTCCGATCCGGTCCGGTGGCAGCTCAAACTGCCGGGCGGCGTCGGACCGAGACAGCACCGTCTCGACCCCCGGGAGCGCCGCAATGCGATCGGCAACCGCCCTCTGGTCGGCGGCGGCGAGGTACACCAGCGCGAAGGAGCCGAGCGCACCGTGGTGCACGACGTACGGGTCGGTGATTGGCAGGATCACCCGGGCCCGCTCGGCGCCGAGCCAGCCGTCGATGGCGTCCTGCAGGTAGATCACGTTCGGCTGCCCGTCGCTGCCGTGCTTGGCGTTCATACCGTGGTCGGCGGTCAGCACCACGGTTGCTCCGAGCTCGTCGAGTCGCGCGAGATTGCGGTCGATCATCGCGTAGAAGTCATTGGCGGCTGGCGTTCCCGGAGCCGCCTTGTGCTGGACGTAGTCGGTCGTGGACAGGTACATCAGGTCAGGCCGATCGCGCTCCAGCAGCTTGACGCCGGCAACGAACACGAACTCCGACAGTGCCGCGCTGTATACCGACGGGACGGGTAGACCGACGCGGTCAAGCACCCCCTCGATACCGTTCTCGGCCACCGTCACCTGGTCGGCCTTCTCCGACGAGAAGCAGATGCCCTTGAGCCGGTGGCCGAGGAGCTTGCGCAGCTTGTCCTTCGCGGTGATCACCGCGACCTTCGCGCCGGCGTCGCCGAACGCGGCCAGGATCGTCCCGGCACGCAGGTGGCGCGGGTCGTTCATCATCACTTCCTCGCGGGTCTCCGGGTCGAAGAAGTAATTGCCGCTGATGCCGTGCACCGATGGCGGCACGCCGGTCACGATCGACAGATTGTTGGGATTGGTGAAACTCGGCATGACGCAGTCGGCGATCATGCAGGTCCCGGCGCCCGCCAGCAGGCGCCCGAGGAAGGGCGCGGCGCCCGCTGCGACGGCGGCGGTGATGTACTCGTGCTGGCAGCCGTCGACGCAGACGACGGCCAGCGGCCGGTCCATCCAGCGATAGGTCCGGCCATTGACGGTGATGTCGCGTGCCAATGTCCCTGCTCCCGTGCGTTCTGCAGCGCCTGGTCCGGCCGCTGTGTGAGAACCGCTCATTTCGCCACCACGAGCGCCGCCGCCTTGTGCATGCGCGCACGGCTCTTCGCGGCGTGCTGGCGGAGCAACTGTCCCGCCCGGCTGCCGTCCCGCGCGGCGACGGCAGCGACGACGGACTTGTGCTCCGTATTGGAGACGGCGAAGCCACCGCCGTCCTGCAGCCCGCGTAGGCGGAACAGCAGCAGTTCCTTGGTCAGCAGGCGGTAGCTTTCGGTCAGGCGGGCGTTGCCGGCGTAGTCGACCAGCATGTCGTGGAACTTCAGGTTAAGCGCGTGGTAGCGGCGGATGTCGTGCGTCGCGGTCGCCTCGTCCATCGCCGCGACCAGCGCCTCGAGTTCGAGCAGCTGCGCGGGCGTGGCGCGCTCGGCCACTCGCTGACCGACGAGCTGGTCCAGCACTTCGCGGACGTCGTAGATCTCGTCGGCCTCGGCGACGGAAATCTCGCGGACAAATACGCCGCGATGCTTCTCAGAGCGCACGAGGCGGCACTCCTCGAGGGCCCGCAGCGCCTCGCGAATCGGGCCGCGGCTGGTGCCGAATCGCGCCGCGAGCTCGCTCTCGTTGATGCGCTGGCCGACGGCGAGCTCGCCGCGCAGGATCAACTGCTCGATCTCCGCGTGCACCAGGGCCGGCAGTGAGCTCGACTGCACGAGCTGCAGCGCGGTTGGGACGGGCGGCGGCGTCATGGGCGGATCCCGAGAGCTCCACGTCGGATACTGGCGCGTGATTGTAGACTGTTGACAGTTCTCAGTCGACAGGCAGAAGTCGTGGGAGTCGGTGGCGCCACAGTGCCTTGAATTTGTCCTTTGGCGTCAGATGGATACCTCACAGTCGCGAGGGCGCTCGAATACCGGGCCGACGGTCTTGGTCGCGGCGTGGCGCCGGATCCCGCCGCGGAGGGTCAGCGCGTCCTCAAGGAGAGCGCCGGGCCGCTCGCGCCTGGTGCTCTGCGCCGCTGCCCGGACCGGGCGTGGCGGCGGCAACGAGGCGCTGGCGGCAACGCCGGGCCGATCGCGCTCAGGCGGGCGATCGGTCGCGGACCCCCATGTCGCGGAGGACCTGCGCGACGGCGGCGACCGCCTGTCTCAGGACGTCGGCGTTGATCGCGCCGATGCAACCGACCCGAAACGTGTCCACAGCGGTCAGCTTGCCGGGATAGAGGATGAAGCCGCGCTCGCGTACCCGGCGGTAGAACTCGGCGAAGTCGTACGCCTTGTCGCGAGGCGCGTGGAACGTGACGATGATCGGCGCCTGCATCGCGTCCGGCAGGAACGTCTTGAACCCCAGGGCGCGCATGCCAGACACGAGCGCGGCGCAATTTTCCGTGTAGCGCGCCAGCCGCGCGCGCGGGCCACCCTGGGCCTTGTACTGGTCGATCGCGGCGCGCAGCGCGGCAACGACGTGGGTCGGCGGCGTGAACCGCCATTGGCCGGTCTTCTGCATGTACTGCCACTGATCGACCAGGTCCATGGCGAGTGAGCGGCTGTTGCCGCCGGCCCGCTCGAGCGCCGTGCGCCGGGCGATGATGAATCCCATACCGGGCACGCCCTCGAGACACTTTCCGGATGCCGCGACCAGCGCGTCGAAACGGATCTCGCGCGCGTCGATGGCGATCGCGCCGTAGGAGCTCATCGCGTCGATGATCAGTCCGCGGCCGTGATTGGCCACGACCTTCGCGATTGCGGGCAGCGGGTTGAGGATCCCCGTGCCGGTCTCGCAGTGCACCTGCGCGACGTGCGTGATGGCGGGATCGGCCGTCAGCGCCGCATCGATCCGCGCCGGGTCGGCGGGCTCCTGCTCACCGTGCGCCAGGACGACGGCCTCGCGCCCGAGATACCCCAGGATGCGCACGATGCGCTTGCAGTAGCTGCCATTGTCGGGGACGAGAACCTTGCCGCCAGTCGGCACCAGCGTCCCCAGCGCCGCCTCGACCGCGAAGGTGCCGCTGCCCTGCAGCGGCACGCAGACGTGGTCCTGCTGGCCTTCGACGATGTCGATCAGGTCGCGGCAGACCGACGCCGTCAGAGCGTTGAAGGCACCGTCCCACGACCCCCAGTCCGACAGCATCGCCGCCTTCGTTTCCGCCGAGGTCGTGAGCGGGCCGGGCGTGAGCAGAATCGGGTCGGTCATGGGTCGTGTTTCCGTGATGGCGGCAGGCGGGCCGTGATCTGCTCGGCGGCGGCGCCGGCAGCCTTCTCGAGCGCACGCCCGCCTGAGCGGCGCGCGGCGCGCGCCTTGAGCGCAGCATTTCGGCAATGCACTCTTGTCGCGGAGGGCGAGCAGCCGTCGGCGAGCATATCCCGGCATTATATCCACCTCCCGCAGCGGCTGACCTTGCGGCGATAGCCTCGCGCTCGGGCGAGGCCGGTGTGCGGCCGCGGCAGCGGCCGCCTGCCTACCCCGGGCTGGAGTGCCGCGGCGCGTTTATCCGCATAGGTCGCAATTCCCGGGCGCTGCCGCAGCCGTCCGCCGCCACCGACGGGCAGTTCCCGCGGCCGTGTCCCTGCAAGCCGGCTGCCGGGGTGGATCATCGCGTCGCCTGCGGTTGCCGGTTCCCGCGCGGCACCGCGCTCGCGGGGTCATGGTGCGGTCCGCGGCATCGTGCCGGGCACCGGCGGCCGCGACGGCGAGCAGCTGGCGCGGAACGGCTCGGCTTCCACACCGGTGCTCGGGAAGGAGTCCGTGTCACCGCCGGAGCTCGACGGCCGCGACCGCCACGCCGGACGGTCGTGGGCGTGACGGTCGTGCGATCATGGCGCGACACGGGTGGCGCAGCGCGGCCCGGCCGCCGGTCGCCGACCGGCGTGTTGCGTGCGGCGTCCGGCGTTGCCGCGTCGTGGCACGCAGGCCATCGTCGAGGCTGCGATCGGATCCGGGATCAACAGGCGCCAGCACCCGCGGCCGGGCAAGAACGACGAGGACCAGCGGTGATCAACAGTCTGCGTCGCACGCTCGAGCGCTCGAATTCCGTCATCTTCACGACGGTCGCCGGCCTCGCCGGCTTTTCTGCGTACTTCTCGATGTACGCGTTTCGCAAGCCGTTCTCCGCCGCGACCTACGCGGTCGTGCCGGGGTGGACCTTCGCGCTCGATTACAAGATCGCGCTCGTGATAGCGCAGGTCATCGGCTACGCGCTTTCGAAGTTCATCGGCATCAAGGTCATCTCCGAGCTCGATCCCGCGCGGCGCGCATCGGCCATCGTCGTCCTGATCCTGCTCGCCTGGGTCGCGCTGCTGCTGTTCGCCGTGACGCCGGCGCCGTGGAACGTGCTGTTCATGTTCCTGAACGGCCTGCCCCTCGGCATGATCTGGGGCCTGGTGTTCGGCTTCATGGAGGGGCGGCGCACATCCGAGGTGCTGGGCGCCGCCGTCTGCGCGAGCTTCATCGTCTCGTCGGGCGCCGTGAAGTCCGTCGGCAAACTGCTCATGGAGCACTGGCACGTCACCCCGTTCTGGATGCCCGCGATCGCGGGGTGCCTGTTCCTACCGCTGCTGTTCATCTCGGTGCTCGCGCTGTCGGCGCTGCCGCCACCGAGCGCGCAGGACGAGGCCGCCCGCGTCCGCCGTGCGCCGATGGGCGCTGCCGCGCGGCGTTCGTTCCTCGCCGCGTACGGGATGGGCATTGGCCTGCTGGTCACGGCCTACGTGCTGGCCACGGCGCTGCGCGACTTCCGCGACAATTTCGCCGCCGAACTGTGGATCGGCCTCGGCTACGGTCGCGCGGCCGCTGTGTTCACCGCGAGCGAGCTGCCGGTCGCGATACTCGCACTGGCGGCGCTCGGGCTCATCATCGTAGTCCGCGACAACACGCGCGCGCTGCTGGTGATCCACGCCGTCATCATCGGCGGACTCGCGCTGCTCGGTGCATCGACTCTCGCGTTCCAGGCCGGCTGGATCGGCCCGATGGCGTTCATGGTGCTCACCGGCGCTGGCATCTACATCGCCTACACTCCGTTCAACGCCATGCTGTTCGACCGGATGATCGCCTTCAGCGGCCGGATCGGCACCGCGGGGTTTCTGATCTACGTCGCCGATGCCGCCGGCTACTTCGGCAGCTGCGCGCTTCTGCTCTGGCGCAACTTCGGGCTGACGCAGCTCAACTGGATGCAGGTGTTCACGGCCGGCGCCTACGGGACGAGCCTCGTCGGCATCGTGCTGGTCGGCCTGTCGGCGGCGTTCTTTCTCAGGCGGGCGGCGGCAGCCCGGCCCTGAGCGTGCCCGCCGCGGGGCCGGCCGCAGCTAGCCGCGGTACCTCACCACTGCATCGCCGAGCGCTTCCCTGAGCGGGCCCAGCCACGGCTCATAGTGCTTCCACTGCTCGAGGCCCTCGCGGTAGATCGGCTGGCGGACCTGCTCGGAGCTCGCGGTGCGGACGCTGCGTTCGTTGCGGTGGAATTCGAGGCAGGCCGGTTCGAACGGCAGTTCGCAGAAGTCGAGGATCCGCCGGACGCTGCCCTCGAGATCCTCCACCACATCCTCGTGGTGCACGCGCAGGATCCGGCCCGGCAGCGCCGCATCCCAGTGCTCCATGATCTCAAGGTAGGTGCGATAGTAGCGGGCGATGTCGTCGACGCTGTAGGCGAACTCCTGGCCGCGGGCGTACAGCTGCTTGAGATTCCCGAAGCAGCACGCCATCGGCTCGCGGCGCGCGTCGATGATCGTCGCGTTGGGCAGCATCAGGTGAATGAGCCCGATGTGCCGGAAGTTGTTCGGCATCTTGTCGATGAAGCGCGGCTTCCCGGTGCGGTAGATGCGCGTGTCCGCGAGATACTTCTCGCCGAGGGCGCGGAACTCGTCCGCCGCCATCGCCGCCAGGCACCCCGGGTAGCGGGGGTTGTTCAGGTCCGGATTGTATCCCTGCAGGTCGAGGACCGCGCGCGGCACGTCGGCGAGCTCCTGCGTCCCCTCGACCTGGGAATGCGAGGCGAGGATCTGCTCCAGGAGCGTCGAGCCCGCGCGCGGCAGCCCGAGGATGAAGATCGGTTCGAGACTCTGGGCGCCGTAACCTGCACGTTCGAGAAAGAATTCGCGGGTGCAGATCCGCTTCTGGTTCGCGGTATTCTGCTCCAGCAGTTCCGCGCGGTAGCGGCTCTCGGCGCGCTTCAGCGCATTGCCACGCTCGTAGTAGCGGTACGACCGCTCGTAGACCTCGCGGTCTTCGTAGGCCTTGCCGAGCGCAAAGCACAGGTGGTAGCGGTCGATCACGGCGGTCGACGGGTTCGCCTCTGCCGCCTCGATCTGCGCGATCTCCGCGTCGGTGAACCTGTAGGTCTTGAGATTCGCGAGGCTCCAGTAGGCGTCGCCGAAGTTCGGTCGGACCTCGATTGCCCTCTTGTATGCGTCGATCGCTTCGGAGCGACGGCCGAGCGTCTTCAGCGCGTGGGCGATCGAGAGATGGAGGTCGGCTGCCGCGCGCGAGCCCGGGCTCGTGTCCTCGAGCACCCCGGCAAAGCCGCGGATGCCGCCCTCGAAGTCGCCGAGTCCCACGGTCGCCGTGGCCCGCAGCGTCCGGTAGTCGATGTTCTCCGGGTCGGCTGCCAGGAGCCGGTCCAGCTGGGCAATGGCCTCCGCGTGCTTGTGGCGGTCGAGCAGAACGCAGGCGTAGTCGCGGCGCAGCTCGGTGTAGTCGGGAGCCATCTCCAGAGCAGCCGCCAGCAGGACCTCCGCGTCGTCGAGCACTTCGCGCGCGACGCCGATCCGCGCCAGCAAGCGCATGGCCTCGACATGATTGCCGTGTTGCAGCAGGAATGCGCGGACGAGTCGTTCGGCGGTCGCGAGGTCGCCTTCGCAGAACAGCCCGGTCGCCTTGATGACCTCTGGCGGGGTCGATCGCAGTCTCTTCACGTGCGCGCCGGCCAGCTGGCGCTGGGCATCGTCGCCGACCATGCGATACAGCCCCTCGAGCATGCTCCAGGTGTCGGGCAGAGCGGGATTGATGCGAACCGCCCGCTCGTACGCCTCGATCGCGCGCGGTGCATCCTTGAGCGCGACGTGACAGTGCCCACGCTCCTGGTACAGAAGGCTCATGCCCGGATGGTGACGCTCGAGGTCTTCGAGCACGTGGAGCGAGTCCGCGATCCGGCGCGTCTGCCGAAGTCCGAGGGCGAGCAGGTAGAGGACGTCCCGGTTCTCGGGATATGCCTCACGCAATCCGCCGGCCGCGCTGACCGCCTGCCCGAAACGGTGCTCCTTGAGCAGGCCGCGAATCCGCTGTACCTCGAGTTCGACGCTGGCGGGCGCCGCCACAGGCTGCGTCGTCACAGGCATGGCTTCATCCAGAAAATTAAGGGGCGGACACCGCTGTCCGCCCCTCAATCTTAGCGCAACCGTGATGCTTCGCGGTTCGCGTCGCCGCTTAGAACTTCAGGCCGACCTTCAGGCCGAAGACCCGTGGCCGCAGCGGGATCTCGGCCCTGATGTCCTGCCCGGATGTCGTGAACGTGCTCGCCTGGACGTTCGTGACGTTCTGCCCGTACAGCGTCACGTCCCACGAGGCCTTCGACAATCCGAGCGACGCATCGTAAGTGTTGTAACCCGGCATCTCGTAGCGCAGCCACGTCGTGTACGGCACGGTGATGCCCTCGCCAGACGGGAAGCCGCTCGGCTGGTTGGCCATGTCGTCGACATGGCTCATGCCGGCCTGGATGAACGCCCGGTAATCGCTGACGTTCCAGTCGTAGCGCGCGCGCAAGTTGTATTCAAGCTTCGGCGCGAACGCCGGTGTGTCGCCGACGGCGCCGAGCGGATCCACGATGGCGACGTTGACGCTGCCTGACCGCACCTGCGTGATGCACTGACCCGCCGGCGTCGGATTGGCTGGCGTCGCCGCGGTTACGCCCAGTGACTTGATGCAAGGCGACGTCGACTGCTTCGGGTCGTTGTACGACAGCGAACCCGACAGCAGAAGCCCGTCGGTCGCCTTGAAGGCGAGCTGCAGCTCGCCACCCTTGATCCGGTAATCGGGGCCCTGGACTCCAAAAGTCGTATTGCCGTACACGGGCGGGTTGTAGATCAGCGTCTGCACGTCCTTCCAGTCCATCTGGTAGATCGACGCATTGACCTGCACGCGCCGCTCGAAGAACTCCGTCTTCAAGCCGATCTCGTTGTTGTTCAGCGCGTCGGGCCCGTAAGCCGTGGGCTTATTAAACTGCGTCGGCCTGTTGCCAGTCGCCGGAACGTTGACGCCCGGAACCGCCACCACGCCGTTCGGGAGCGGGACGTTGTTGAAGTCGACCCACACCGGCGTTCGACCGCCGGGCAGGCGGTTGAACGCGCCCGGACGATAGCCCTGCGAATAGGTGTAGTAGACCATCGTGTCGGGGGTGATGTGCCAGGTCAGGTTCCCGCGGCTCTTCCAGCCCGAGTACGTCGCGTTGTAGCTGAACGGCGTGGCCAGGCAGTCGGTCCCGTTCGCCTGGTTCTCGCAGCGGGCCCCGCTCGTGTACTGCGAGCCGTGCTGGTCTTCGTCGTATTTGAAATAACGCGTGCCGGCGGTGAGCGTCAGCACCTTCGGAATCAGGTCGAAGTCAACCGACATGAAGAACGCCGTCTGCTTGTAACCGCGTGCCATGTCCTCGCCGAAGTTGGTGTTGTCGTTGCGGGTCGTCGGGTCGAGTACCGCGTTGACCGGTGTCACGTTGGAGAGACAGAGCGGGCCGCCGGCGAGCGCCGCGGCGAGGTTCTCAGGCGTGCAGGACGGGATCGTCTTCTGCAGGAAGTTCATGTTGTCCTTGATCTGGAAGTCTTCCCAATAGCCGCCGATCAAGCCGCGCAGACGCCAGTCGTCCGGTGTCGACAGCCGGATTTCGTGGCTCTGGTGCGTGTTCTCGAAGTAGTCATTCCAGCCCACGACCGGCGAGTAGCAGGTTGCGGGCCCGGGATTGCCGAGGTTCGAGCCGCCGCCACCGGTGCAGGTGTAGTAGAACCCACCCGCGGTGCGGGTGTAGTTCGTGTAGTCCATGTTCGCATCGACGTGGCGGGTCAGGTAGGCGCCCGTGTAGATGGCCCGCAGGTCGCCGAACTTGCCGTTGAGGGTCCAGGCCGTGTTCGAGGCATGATCGCGGTTCCATGTCGGCATGAAGGAGCTTTCCTGCAGGGGCT
>Ga0335084_10007328_pt1 | contig 10986 bp, 11 predicted proteins | sample Lox_Sample_44_FD_206721 | JGI IMG/M metagenome (GOLD analysis project Ga0335084, IMG submission 206721) | Soil microbial communities from Loxahatchee National Wildlife Refuge, Florida, United States - Lox_Sample_4.4 | ecosystem: Environmental > Terrestrial > Soil > Wetlands | place: USA...
GCATCTACTACGCGCACGAGCGCGAGGTCATCCGCCGCAACGGACAACTGGTGCCGGTGTCGCACTTGGTGCAGCCCAGGCCGGGCGAAAGGGTCGAGATCGTCTCGGTGCGCTTTCGCACCGTGGGAGATTTGACCTGCACCGCGCCGGTGGCTTCCACCGCGCTTACCGTCGAGCAAATCATCGAGGAGACCGCGACGACGCGCATCACCGAGCGCGGCGCGACTCGTCTTGACGACCAAACGTCAGAGGCATCCATGGAACTACGCAAGAAAGAAGGCTATTTCTGATGGGCACCCCTCAAAACCCAAATTTCGTCGCCATACTTTGTTGCGCGCGAAAAATCTTGCTTGCATAGATATGCCTATGCGGCGCTGCGATTTTTCGCGTGCGCCTTGTCTGACTTAGAAATTTGAATTTTTAGGGGCACCCATACCATGAACTACGAATCGCAACTGTTACGCTTCATTACCGCCGGGAGTGTGGATGACGGCAAGAGCACGCTGATCGGCCGCCTGCTGCATGACTCGAAATCCATTTTCGAAGACCAGTTCTCCGCGATCGCGAAGACCAGCGAGAAACGCGGCATGAGTGTGGTCGACCTGTCGCTGCTCACCGACGGCCTGCAGGCCGAACGCGAGCAGGGCATCACCATAGACGTGGCCTACCGCTACTTCGCCACGCCGAAGCGCAAGTTCATCATCGGCGACACGCCCGGTCATGAGCAATACACCCGCAACATGGTGACGGCGGCAAGCACGGCCAACCTCGCGATCATCCTGGTCGATGCGCGCAAGGGAGTGCTGACCCAGACCAGGCGCCATTCCTATCTTGCCAGCCTGCTCGGGGTTCCGCACATCGTGCTGGCAGTGAACAAGATGGACATGGTGGACTATGCAAAAAAACGCTTCGAGGAGATCGTCGGAGAATATAAGCGCTTTGCCGCGCAACTGGACCTGCACGACGTGCACTGCATCCCGCTGTCCGCGCTGAACGGCGACATGGTGGTGGAGCGCGGCGACAACCTTGACTGGTATATCGGGCCGACCTTGCTGGAGTTGCTTGAAACCATAACGATAGACCGCGACGTGAACATCACCGACTTCCGCTTTCCGGTGCAGTGGGTGTGCCGCCCGCAGACGCAGGAGCATCACGACTTCAGGGGATTCGCCGGGCGCATCGAGGGAGGGGAGGTGTCGGTCGGCGACGAGATCACCGTGCTGCCTTCAGGACGCCGCAGCAAGGTGAAACAGATCGTCACCTACGACGGCAATCTGCAACGCGCGTATGCGCCGCAATCCGTGACGCTCATGCTGGAAGACGAGGTCGATATCTCGCGCGGCGATATGCTGGTGAAGACCAGCGCTCACGCGCCCCGGGTCGAAAAGGATTTTCATGCCATGCTTTGCTGGCTATCCGCGACGCCGCTGGACAAGAACCGCAAATATCTGGTCAAGCACACCACGCGTACCGCGAAATGTCTGTTCGGTGGCATCGACCACCGTGTGGACGTCAATACGCTGGAACGGCACGCCACTGACAGGCTGGACATGAACGACATCGCGCGCGTGGCGATGAAGGTGCAGCAGCCGTTGGTGTTCGACAGCTACGCCATCGACCGGGCCACCGGCAGCTTCATCGTGATCGACGAAGCGACCAACAATACGGTTGCTGCGGGGATGATAACCTGACGCGGCATGCCTTCCCCGGCGCGGGAAATTTCGAATGTTCTGGCGACATTTCCAACTCGGGTCGGATCGCGGACGCCGGGTTCATCGCGGCGCTTCCTGAAATACCGGTTCCACATAATAGATGCCATTCAGCAGTTTCTGAGCATCGTCCCTGCTGATCGGATTCCAGCGCAGGTCTTCCAAGGTTGGGAAAAGATACAGCATCAGCGCCGAGGATGCCGTTTCCTTGACGGTCCATACCAGGTAGTATTGTTTTCCATCTTTGATATCGACCGTTATTTCACGAAGCGGCCAGGAAAACCAGCTGCCCTCGCCGGAGAGGGTCATATTTCCGGCGGATATCAAAAATGACGTGTAGCTTAATCGAGGAAGACTGGCGATTTCCGTATTATTGACCCTCACGTACAGGTCCCTGGAGCCATAGGAGAGATAGGAAGGCCGTATGATGAATATGACCGCTTCCCCCGGAGGCGGGGCCGCGATCTTTGAAAGATCGACATGGATCAATTGAGAAGTGCATCCAGACATCACCAGAACGGCGGCGACAATGCCAAATACACGAAACAGGAATCGCTCCAAATCTGGGTGTTGCGAGATAATTGAGATTTTCACAGCGGCTTGTTTCATCCCGATTATGAAGCCCCGATTCTATCGGATTGTCGGTCCAGCGTCATGCGGATGATTTGCGCAGTCTGACGAAAAGGATCCCCGGCGCGATCCTGATGGAGTGGAATTCAAGCCGGATCGATGTCGCGGTGATCCTGCCTAACCGGCCTTCATTGAATGTCGGCCTGCATATTCCGGAGACAGACACACCGCGCGTGTTGCATCCTCCCTCCGACCCTTGCGTTCAGAAGCGGCCCGGCGGCAACAAAATCTGCAAGTTCGTTCCCAACGTACTTGGCATACAATAAACACTTGAGAGTCCGGGGCGTTGTCACATGCATGATTCTGTCTGCCAAACCGCGGATTGAAGCTCGGGCGAATGAGAAGAAATTCCGCTTGTACTTGCCAAACGACTGAAATGATCTTCGATGAATCCAACGGCCTGCGCGCCAGGAAAACGAGCTACGGCGGCCGAGCGCCCGGTTATATCCATCCGACCGATACTGGCTCCGGCCATGCCGACCGGCAACCCGCCGAAGAGCATTTGGCAAGCTGCCCGGATCCAGGCTGTCAAATGCCAGGTATGCCGGCATGAGCCTGTTCGCATTGATCACCGCGCTGTTGCTCGAGCAGTTCCATCCGCTCTCATCGCGCAATATCCTGTTCGACTGGATGTCGGGATACGTCAACTATTTCCAGCAAAACTTTGACGCGGGCGAACACCGGCACGGCAAAATCGCCTGGTTCATTACGGCGGTTCCGCTGGTAGCGGGTGTCATGGCGGGATACTGGCTGTTGTATCGCGTGCATCCGGTCTTTGCCTGGGCTTTCAACGTTCTGGTGCTGTATCTCACGATGGGCTTCCGGCGGTTCAGCCATTATTTCACCGATATTCATTTGGCGTTGCGCACGGAAAAGCTCGACGAGGCCCGCGGTCTGCTGTCGAATTGGCTCGGAGTGCCTGCACATGAGCTGAATGCCGAAGAAGTGGCGCGCGTCACGATCGAGCAGGCGTTGATCGCGTCGCAACGAAACGTGTTCGGCGTGATCGTGTGGTTCGTGTTGTTCAGCGCGCTGGGTTTTGGGGGCGCGGCGGGCGCATTGCTGTATCGGATCGCTTTGTTCATGCGCATCCATTGGTCCGGCGAGAATAGACCCGATCCGGATGAATTCGGACGGTTCGCACGGCAGGCATTCGATGTGCTGGAGTGGTTGCCGGTCCGTATGACCGCGATGACCTTCGCGGTCGTGGGCAATTTTGAAGACGCCATCCATTGCTGGCGCACTCAGGCGGCAAGCTGGCCGGATCCGGAAGAAGGCATTTTGCTGGCGAGCGGCGCGGGTGCATTGGGTATCCGTCTGGGAATGCCGTTGCCACATGGCGGCGTGCTGGAAGACAGGGCGGAGTTGGGTATTGGCGACCAGGCAGATGCCGATTTCATGCAAAGCGCGATCGGCCTGGGGTGGCGTTCGGTGGTGTTCTGGCTGATATTATTGTTACTACTGTCACTGGCCAGCTTGCTGGCCTAGACAACGGTACAACGAGACTTTCTACCTTGCGATAGCAAAAAAAACAAAGGGCGGTTCAGCCGCCCTTTGTTTTGATCGTCGCAGTGTTCGATCGACAACAACGATCGAAGCAATTTGTGTGGAACGCTAAATCGTGGAAGCGATAGCGGCTATCGTTACCGCCAACGCACTGAGCCATCCCAGTTCGCCGAAAAATTTGGTCTCATCTGGCGTCAGCTTTTCATTTTTCTTGACTTTCGCTTTCAGCCGGTCCAATTCAGACTGCAATGTATCCATTTTTTCTTGCACGATTCGCAATTCTTTCAGTTTTTCTTCTTGGGTTTCCATGACAGTAATCTCCTGACGTATATTTGAAATGATAAAGTGGCAATCCGCTGGCCACGACATTCAGTCATCGCATCTGAAACAACCCCATAATATCCATGGTCTTGTATAGTTGTCAATGATTTACGAGGCCATAACGGGGTTTGTGACACAAATCAATCATAACTCAATCACATGCCGACGCATACGATGGCTGAAACTCGAAATGGTTCACTCGAGATGCCGGAATTTCAGCGGAACATTCGGAACAAACAGTCAGCCGATTTCAAATTTCATGTTTGGCCCGACCGCAAAGTTTGGCCTACAAGCTGCTGTTTGGCTGCCGTACAATGCCGCAGATGAATGAACCACCCTTCTTTGCCCTTACGCCGGATTCCGTACTGGATGCGCTGGACAGGATCGGATTGCACGGGGACGGCCGCTTGCTCGCGCTCAACAGCTATGAAAACCGCGTCTACCAGGCGGGCATGGAAGCAGGGCCGCCGCTGATCGCCAAGTTTTATCGTCCCGCGCGCTGGTCCGATGCGCAGATTCTGGAAGAACATGCATTTGTCGCGGCGCTGGCAGAGCAGGAGATACCGGCGGTACCCGCGCGGGTGATAAACGGCCGTACGTTGCACGAGCACAATGGTTTTCGCTTTTCCGTTTTCGCCAAACAGGGCGGCCGCGCGCCGGAACTGGATGATCGCGGCACGCTGGAATGGATCGGCCGCTTCATCGGCCGCATCCATGCCGTGGGCGCGGTGGAACCCTACCGGCATCGCCCCGCGCTGGATATCGAGAGCTTCGGTGTGGAGCCAAGCGCGTATCTTGTGAAGCATCACTTCATTCCGGCAGACCTGGCCGAGGTCTATCGCGGCGTAACCGCCCAGGCGCTGGAAGGCGTGCGGCGATGCATCGACCGCGCCGGAGTTGTGAAAAAATTGCGCCTGCACGGCGATTGCCACGCCGGGAACGTGCTGTGGACGGATGACGGGCCGCACTTCGTGGATTTCGATGACAGCCGCATGGGTCCGGCGGTACAGGATCTGTGGATGCTGCTCGCCGGCGAGCGCGAAGACATGTCGCGGCAATTTTCAGATCTGATGGCCGGGTATGAAGATTTTCACGACTTCGATCTGCGCGAACTTCATCTGGTCGAGGCGTTGCGCACGTTGCGGCTGATCCATTATGCCGCGTGGATCGCGCGGCGCTGGGATGATCCGGCTTTTTCCGTCGCGTTCCCGTGGTTCAATACGCAACGCTATTGGCAGGACCGCATCCTCGAATTGCGCGAGCAGATACCGCTGATGGACGAGCAACCGCTGATGATGTAGCAATGTCCGGATCTGGAAAGTTGCATTGGTACATTATTCCAACCGGGCACAGGTCAGTCTATTTTTTTTGAACTTTTCGGAGGGTGAAACGGACTCATCATTCTCATGATGGACGCGATCATGATTTTGCCTGCATCCCCGATGGTCACTTTGACTGCTCCTTATGGGTTATCTGCTGCGAGGATCGAAAATCGGCTGTGCGCCGATTGCGGTTATTGGTGAGAAGAAGCCAAACAGATCATCAAAGACCCTCATTGCATGCAGTTTGTTGTAACTGAATTCTGCCGGCGTCCAAGAAGGCAGTAACAAATTGTAACATTATATATTTCTTTTGATCCCCGATCGGAGGTAATGATGGCGACTATATTCGGAATAGAGGAAAGCGAAGCCCGGGAATTTATCGACAAAAGCGTTTTGTGCCTCCCGCGGTCTTCTATCGGCATGACAGACCTGCACGGCACCGTAGCACCCATCAAGAGCGAGGATATCGTATTTGTCAAGCATGTCACCCCAAACGGATTGAATATCAGGGCGGTCGGTGTTGTGCGGTCCGATTTCCCGATCGATAGGCCGGGTCGGGTTTGCATGCCGATCGAATGGGTGTGGAAGGGCAATAGAACCCTGGTGCATTTTGAAGAAGGTCAAAACCTGCGCAATGATGCGCTGTATGAAGAACATGACATATTGGTGCAACGGGAAATCATCAATATTCTCCCGGAAGAGTTCCAGACGGCACATGAGTGGTGATTCGATGTTCCGAATGCGGGGCACCTTGAGCGATAAATACCACGCGAAGGAATATTTGCGATCAAAGCCACATCGGTATTTGACGGACTCAGGTGTGACAGCACGGGATTGGATGAGGGTAAGCGATGAACGATACTCCCGGCGTTATATTGTTCGCGCGCTTGCGTCGATTCCATGGAAACCTTCCCCGACAACCAATTTAGGGAGTGGGTAAATGAATAAAGACGAACTGAGAATGATAATTTCGGAAGATATCGATTATTTCCGGTCGAAAGCCAAATACTACAGGACACATCGGCTATTTGAGGCGGCAAAGTACGCTGAAAATCTGGCCTCAAACCTTGAATTGGCGCTTACGACTATGCCCTCTGATGAAGATCCGCAAATTGCCTGAGTGCGGCAACGCAGCTGTACAAGGCATTGGCCGGCGAAAGCAACGATACAGGGGAAGTCCCCGGGCAGGAGGCCGTTAACAAATGATGAGCGAAATGGAAATCAAGACCGCGAGCGAGCAAACCCGCGAACGACTGCTCGATGCGGCGCGCGAGGTGTTTTCACAACACAGTTTTCAGGGCGCGACCGTCAGGGAAATCTGCCGTCTTGCGGATGCAAACGTTGCGGCGGTGAATTATCATTTCGGCAGCAAGGATGGATTGCTTGCCGAAGCGCTGAACTTTGCGCCGCTCGCCGCTTTGCAGAAAGCCAATGCCCTGGCTTCCGCATGTCCGAAGACACGTTTGCGCCTGTTCCTGCGTGATTTCATGCTGATGCTGCTGGACGAAAAGAATCCGTCCTCGCAATGCAGGATCATGGTGCGCGAACTGGCCGATCCCACCCCGGCTCTGGACAAGATCGTGCGCGAGGCGATCGCCCCGCTGCATGAATTCCTGGGCAGGCTGGTGCGCGAGATCGCCGGACAGAAGATCGGCGAAGCCGAGCTGCGCCGCTGTGTGCACAGCATCGTCGGCCAGTGCCTGTACTACCGTCACTCGCATCCGGTGCTGCAGCGGCTCTACCCCAGGTTGCGCTATGGCCGCAAGGAGATCGAAGCGATCGGGGATCATATCGCGGAATTTTCCCTGGCGGGTATCCAGCGTCTCGACAAAGCCGATGAAAGCTGAATACTCGCCTGAATTCGATTCGCGCAGTGTAATATCGGTTTTTTGCTTGTATATTTCGATGCAGGAGTGAGTGCGATGGACTCAGGTTTGCAATTGCTGGTCCCGTATGCCATGGTTTCGCAGTGCTTTGGTATGCCGCCCCGCAAACATCGCGATTCAGCAACAACGTTGAAGGCGGACTATCGCAAAGACCATCACATTTTTTGGTCGAACAAATATCAACCTTGGCGCACAAAGCCGAATATGGGCTTCAGTAAGTCGCCAGGAATAAAATCCGGTTAGAATAAAACCATGAAAACGAATCAACTCGCTCAGGTAGCACTGCTACTTTGGGCCGTCACTATTGCAGTATTTATATGGTTCTTTGCGCGCGGCAACCCTGCTGCGGTTAACGATGACCGGACCGTGATCTCGTTGCATCCCGAAGAGCGCGAGTTGGTGCTCTCCGAAATGCGCGGGCTGTTGGCCGCGACGCAGGGTATCTTGGAGGGAGCCAACCAAAACGATATGCCGCGCGTCATCGCGGCAGCCCGCGCAGCGGGCATGGTCGGCACGGCGGATATCAATATGGCACTGATGGCCAAGTTGCCCCTCGAATTCAAGGCGATGGGCATGGAGATACACCACGATATGGATAGCATTGCCAAAGCCGCCGAAGATGGAAAGTCTTCCGCGGAACTGTTGAAAATGACTTCCGGCACCTTATCCAAATGTGTTGCCTGCCACGCAGTGTGGCAGATCAGATCGGATGGTTAACCTCGCAGTGTTATAGAGCTTTGCCCCTTGCGGCAGTTTTGCCCCTGGCGGCTTTTCCGGTTGCGGCAGGTTTCTTTGCCGCCGGCTTGGCAGTCCTGACCGAAGCTTTACCCTTGGCAGAGGAAACTTTTGGCTTGGTCGTCTTTTGTGCTGCATTGGCCTTAGAAGATTTTGCGGCTGGAAGCCTGGATTTTTGCGCTTTTCCGGAGCCTTTGCTTCCCTTGGCTGCCTTCGCGGCAATCAACTCCAGCGCCAATTCCATCGTGACGGCGTCCGGCGACACGTTCTTGGGCACGGTTGCGTTGATCCTGCCATGGCGCACATAGGGACCATAGCGGCCGCTGCAAATTTCTATGCTGGCTTTGTCATCCGGGTGATCGCCCAGCACGCGCAACACCGTATTTCCTTCGCGAGCCTGGGCCAGCAATTCGACTGCGCGATCCAGCTTGATGTCGAAGATGTTGTCGCTGCGCGGAATGGATTTGAACTTGCCGTCGTGCCCGATATAGGGACCGAAACGGCCGATGTTGACGATAATTTTTTTGCCGGTTCCGGGATGCGTGCCAAGTTCGCGCGGCAGTGCCAGCAATTTCAATGCGCTGGACAAGTCTGCCTGTTCAAGCGGCATTTCCTTGGGCCAGGAGACCCGTTTTGGCTTGGTCTTTTCGCCTTCAACGATATCGCCCAGTTGCACGTAGTGGCCGTACGGGCCGCGCAGCAGCAATACCGGTTGTCCGGTGTCCGGATGCACGCCCAGTTCCATTCTTGCGGAGGAATCGTCAGGTGATTCGCCGCTGATGCTGCGCTTGTATTTGCACTCCGGATAGTTGGTGCAGCTGATGAAGCTGCCATAGCGGCTGAGTTTTTTGGCGAGCGGTTTGCCGCATTCCGGACATACTTCGTCGATCAGTTCTACCGGGCGGTCTATGCCGGATTTTTCCGTGATCAGCTTGGAAAAGTCCTTCCAGAATTCGCGCATCACGCCTATCCAATCGCGCTTGCCTTCTGAAACCTCGTCCAATTCGTCTTCGAGGTGGGCGGTGAATCCATAATCCACATAGCGGGTGAAATGGTCGGTAAGAAATTTGTTGACCACGCGCCCGACATCGGTGGGAACAAAGCGCTTTTTGTCGAGAACCGCATATTCGCGAGCCTGCAGTGTGGATATGATGGTCGCATAGGTGGACGGGCGGCCGATGCCATGCTCTTCGAGCGCCTTGACCAGGCTGGCTTCGGAGTAACGCGGCGGAGGCTGGGTGAAGTGCTGTTCACCGTAAAGTTTGTCGACCGGCAATACGTCACCCTCTGCCAGCGGCGGGAGTTTGCCGCCCTCTTCTTCTTCCGCATCGTCCACATCTTCCATGTACACACCGATGAAACCGGGGAACACCAGCACCTGGCCGTTGGCGCGGAACAATGTGGTGTCACCTCCCAGCCGGATGTCCACACTCACCGTGTCAAAGCGCGCCGGCGCCATCTGGCACGCAAGCGTGCGCTTCCAGATCATCTCGTAAAGGCGCGCCTGATCGGCGGTGAGGTGACCGTGGATGCGGTCGGGTGTGCGCAGGATCGAAGTAGGGCGGATCGCCTCATGCGATTCCTGCGCGTTCTTGGTCTTGCTCTTGAAGGTCGGCTGCGCGGACGGCAGATATTCGGACGAAAAATTATCCTTGATGTAATCGCGGATCTCCTGCACCGCTTCCTTCGCGAGCGACACCGAGTCGGTGCGCATGTACGAGATGAGACCGACGGTTTGCCCGCCGATATCCACGCCTTCGTACAGTGATTGCGCGGTGCGCATCGTGCGGTCGGCCGTCATGCCGAGTTTGCGCACGGCTTCTTGTTGCAGCGTGGACGTGGTGAACGGCGCGGCGGCATAACGCTGTTTGGCCTTTCTTTCGACGCGCACCACCTTGGGCGGCAGCTTGGCGTCAAGGAGCTTTGCATGGATCGCGTCGTATTCGGCCCGGCTGCCTATGCTGAGCTGTTCGAGTTTCTTGCCCTGATACTGGAACAACTTGGCAGTGAACGGCTGGTGATCCTTATTGGTATCGAGATGCACAGTCCAGTATTCCCGGCTCTTGAACGCTTCGATCTCGAGTTCACGTTCGACAATCATGCGCAATGCGGGACTTTGCACGCGGCCTGCGGAAAGACCCGGGCGGATCTTGCGCCACAACAGCGGCGACAGATTGAAACCAACCAGGTAATCGAGCGCGCGGCGTGCCTGTTGCGCGTTCACCAGCGGCTGCGAGATCTCGCGCGGGTGCTCGACGGCTTCGCGCACTGCCGATTGGGTGATTTCGTAGAACACCACCCGTTGAAGATTCTTGTTCTTCATGCCGCGTTTTGATTTGAGCAACTCTGCGATGTGCCAGGCGATGGCTTCGCCCTCGCGGTCCGGGTCGGGAGCCAGGAAGATGTTGTCCGCAACGGCCGCCGATCTGGCAATTGCGTCCATATGTTTGCTGTTGCGCGCAATGGTTTCGTACTTCATCGCAAAATCGTGTTCGGGGTCGACCGCGCCGGTCTTCGGCACCAGGTCGCGCACGTGCCCGTAAGAAGCGAGAATGTTGAAGTCCTTGCCGAGGTATCTTTGCAGCGTCTTGGCTTTCGCCGGCGATTCGACGATCAGTAAGTTGGTTGCCATGCGCGAGGTCTTGGTTTAAATCCCCGATTCAATGCAGTTGTGCAGAATGCAGGGGCGTGAGCAGTTCTTCTGTCAGCAGCGGATCAATATCCTGGTGGCGATTCCACAGCACCATCAGCATGATCAGCTTGAGTTTGTCCAGTGCAAGATTTTCCTGTTTCAGCGCGACCGAACGGTCGATGATCATTTCGCGTTCGATTGCAGAAATCAAGCGATTTTGTTCGGCAAACAGCAGAAATTGCCGC
>Ga0335084_10007331_pt1 | contig 10985 bp, 6 predicted proteins | sample Lox_Sample_44_FD_206721 | JGI IMG/M metagenome (GOLD analysis project Ga0335084, IMG submission 206721) | Soil microbial communities from Loxahatchee National Wildlife Refuge, Florida, United States - Lox_Sample_4.4 | ecosystem: Environmental > Terrestrial > Soil > Wetlands | place: USA: Florida...
GTTGGAACCAGGCCGAGGTCATCGAGCATGAGCGGGCGCAGCTCTGTGGCCAGCCGGCGCACGGAGGCCACAGTGCTCTCGATCAACGCGTTCATTGCATTCACGCGATTGACGACGCCCGGCTGCTCTGACGAGAGCTGAGACGCCAGCTGCGCGAGATCCATCTTGAGGCCGGTCAGCGCCTGCCCCAGCTCGTCGTGCAGCTCGCGTGCAATGCGCGCTTTTTCCTCCTCGCGCACCGTCAGCAGCGAGCCCGACAGCTGACGCAACTGCTCGCGTGATTTGCGCAACTCATTCTCGGCGCGCTTGCGCTCCGTGATATCCCGCAGGATCACGGTGAACAGTTTCCTGCCGCCCACCGAAACTTGGGAGATGGAGGCTTCCACAGGGAACTCCTGGCCGTTGGCGCGCAGCCCGACGATCTCCGATTGCACGCCCATGCGACGCGTGGTGACACCGGTCGTCCCGAACTGATCGATATGGGCGCGGTGGGCATCGCGGAAGCGCGGCGGGATGAATTGTTCGAGCGGCGTCCCGATGACATCGGCGCCTGCGCAGCCGAACATTTGCTCGGCCGCTGGATTGAAGATCAGGATGTCCTGGCGCTCGTCGACCGTGATGATCGCGTCCATGGTCGACTGGATGATGCCGTTGAGGCGAGCCGCGATGTCGCGCATGGCGCCAACCATGCGATCAGTGCTCGCTTCGCTGCGATCGGGTTGCTTGCCAGAGGGCATCCGAATAACCTGTTCCGCGGTGTGGGCATTCGCACACACACAGAGCAATTCTATGTCGCGCTAGGGACGCGCGTGAAGCACGCTTGTAATACTGCGGTCATCTCCTGCAACTGCAGTTGCCTCCGTTACATCAGGCGCAGGTCGTCGCTGTGGATGAGTCAAGTCCGGCTTGGGAGGGGGGACGCACGCAGCGGATGTAGCCCCCGCGTAGCGGGCGGGCTGCGTATGGAGCGAGCGGAAGGCCTTGTCAGGCCTCTACGCCGGCCTCGTGCGCGCTACCGCGCACGATGTAGCCGCCGGACTTTTCGTCCCGCTTGAGATCGAGGAGACCGCGAACGGCGGCCTCTTCGAGCAAATCGTTGAAGCTCTTGAAGCCGTAGTAGGACTCGTTGAAGCCCGGGTGGCGGCGCTTGAGGGTCTGCTTGATCATCGAGCCCCAGATCTTCTCGTCCTCGCCGCGCTCCGCCACCAGCGCGTCGAGCGTGCTCATCACGAGGTCGAAGGCATGGGCGGTCTTGTCCTGGTCGAGCTTCTCCTCCCGCTCGGCCGGGGAGGCCTTCGCGCTCGCCGGGGCTTTAGCTGGCGCCTTGCGGCGGTGGTTGCGCTTGGCCTTCGCCTTTTCCTCGCGCACCAGGTCGTCGTAGTAGATGAACTCATCGCAGCTGGAGATGAGCAGATCGGATGAGGACTGTTTCACGCCCACGCCGATCACAGCCTTGTTGTTCTCGCGCAGCTTGGACACGAGCGGTGAGAAATCGGAGTCCCCGCTGATGATCACGAAAGTGTCAACGTGCGATTTCGTGTAGCAGAGGTCGAGCGCATCCACCACCATGCGGATATCCGCCGAATTCTTGCCGGACTGGCGCACGTGCGGGATTTCGATCAGCTCGAATGCCGCTTCGTGCATGACAGCCTTGAACTCCTTGTACCGCTCCCAGTCGCAGTACGCTTTCTTGACGACGATACTGCCCTTCACCAGCAGCCTCTCCAGCACCTTGCCGATGTCGAACTTGTCGTACCTGGCGTCACGCACGCCGAGCGCGACGTTTTCGAAATCGCAAAACAGCGCCATGTTGTGGGTGTCGTCGGCGATGGCCATGCGCGGGTCAGGAACGGGGGTTGGCGGGCAGGTTGGCCGAGGCCGAGCCCTGCGATCTGCTGCTCACCACCTCCACGTCGACGCGGCGATCCGGCGCATAGCAGGCGATCTTGTCCATGCGCGGCAGCGCGTCGCAGTTCTGCGTCTTGGGCAGCGGCTCCGCGCCGCCCTTGCCCTCGGTCTGGATGCGTTTGGCATCGACACCTTTGGACACCAGGTAGGCGCGCACCGCGTCGGCGCGCCGCTTGGAGAGCTTTTCGTTCATCGCCTTGGATCCCGTTGGATCGGTGTGGCCGACGACGACGACCTTGTCGTAGTCCATGCCACGGAGCTGCTCGACCAGCTCGTCCAGCTTCTCTTGACCGGCCGGCTTGATCTTGTTGCTGCCGAGCGCGAACAGCCCGCCGGACGAGAAGGAGAGCTTGTCCAAATCCGGCTCGTGCATCATCGGCGTCTCCGACAGAGCCGCGATCGTCTCGTCATGGCTCAGGCTGCGCGGCTCTACCGGCTCCAGTGCGCGCTCTTCCTTGGCTGCAGGCGGTGCCGGTGGGAGAGGCACCACGTACACGGGTTCTGGTCTTGGCTGTGAGACAGGCATCGGCGCCGGAGCAGATCCCGCTCCCAGCTGTTTCGCCGGCTGGGCCATCGCCACCACGGTGGGCGGTGGCGGCTTCGGCGCAGCCACAACCGCGACGGGCGCCGCCGGTGCAGCGGCAGGTGCCTTGCCCGCAATCAATTGCGCCTGGCACTCGCCGCTTGGCACCTCGAGACTCGACGCACCCATCCTGACGCACTGGCCGGTGGCTCCGGCACGAATACCGTGGTTCGATGCGTCGTAAGCGTACTGGCTGCGCGCGCCCGGCTCCGGAGCTGTGCCTTGGGCCGATGAGGGCTGACCGGCTGCCGTTGGCTCAGTCGCGTTCTTCTTGGAGGAATTCCAGGGCAGCCACGAGAACCAGCGCCGGTACCACGGCTCAGCTGGCGCGGTCGCCGCCTGTTGCGCCGTGGGAGATGGGGGGCTCGCCGCCGCAGCCGCAGGGGCTGCCGCCGGTGCTGGTGCTGGTGCCACGGGTGCTGCCGCTGCGGGCGGCGGGGGCGCAGGAGTCGTTGCGGCGGGCGGCGCCTGCGCGGGGACCGGGGCGAGCATAGTCGGCTCAGCGGGACGCGCATCGTACAGACTGGCCGGCGGCAGCGTGACACCCGGCGCCTCAGGGTTCGCGCTCAACGCTGCCGGCAGGCCAATCACAGACAAGACAGTAAAGACGAGCGCCAGCTGGCGCAGGGGGGGCTGGAGGGTGAATCGCATCGGGGCCTCCTTGAGCGGGGAAATGGGAGCCACACCCCGCGGCCCAACTTCCCTCTCGAACGCAGCGGTCGGGAACCTTCGGTTCCTCTGTAACTCGTGAATTATAGCGACTCCCCGCCGCGAGCGCTTTTAAGCCTCCCTAGGCTGCGGTGCGCGCAGCCGTTCCGCGAGCGAAGAAGTCCTTCACCGCCATCGCCGCGGTGAGCACGTCCTGGCGATCGAGATCGAGATGAGTGACAAGCCGGATGGTGTGGCCGGCACCGATGAGGATGCCGCGCTGCCGGAGGAACTGGCGCAGCGGCTCGGCGAGCGTCGGTTCCACGCCCATGTAAACCATGTTGGTTTGAGCTGCCCCGTACTCGATGTGGACCTCTTCGACCGCACCCAGCGCTTGCGCCAGCGCGTGCGCGTTCTCGTGGTCGTGCTCCAGTCGGTTCACGTTGTTCTGCAGTGCGTAGATGCCTGCCGCCGCCAGCACGCCCGCCTGGCGCATGCCGCCGCCCAGCACCTTGCGCCAGCGCCGCGCTCTCGCGATCAATGCCCCGCTGCCGCACAGCAGCGAGCCGACCGGAGCGCCCAGGCCCTTCGACAAGCACACCGACACGGTGTCGCACCAGCGGCTGATCTCGCGCACCTCGATGCCGTGCTTGACCGCAGCGTTGAACACACGCGCGCCGTCCAGATGCAGCCCAAGCCCGTGCGTGCGGCTGAACTCGTAGGCGCGGGGCAGATATTCCAGCGGCAGCGCCTTGCCAGCCTGCGTGTTCTCCAGGCACAGCAGGCGGGTGCGCGCGAAGTGGGAATCGTCGGGCTTGATGACGGCCGCCACGCGCGCGAGGTCGAGTGTGCCGTCCAGCTCGTAGTCGAGTGGCTGCGGCTGGATGCTGCCCAACACCGCCGCGCCCCCGCCCTCGTACTTGTACGTGTGGCCCTGCTGGCCGACCACGTACTCGTCGCCGCGCTCGCAATGCGACATCACACCGAGCAGGTTACCTTGCGTGCCGCTCGCCACGAACAGCGCTGCTTCCTTGTCGAGCATCTGCGCGGCGAGCGCCTCGAGCTGGTTGACGCTCGGGTCCTCGCCGTAGACGTCGTCGCCCACCTCGGCGGCGGCCATGGCGGCTCGCATCGCGGCCGAGGGGCGCGTCACGGTGTCGCTGCGCAAGTCGATTTGTTTCATGTCGCGGGCTTGAAACCTGAGGATGAGTTTACCTCATCGCAGGGCCGCCGTGACTCGTGATTCGTGACTCGTAACTCGCAGCGGGTCGGTCGCCGCCCTTCACGAATCACGGCCTTTCACGCATCACGGTTTTTTGAATGGATTGTTTGCGGCGAACCAGCGCTGTGCCCGCTTGCGCTGAGCCGCATTGAACCCGGCGAGATGGTCGGACTGCGCGTCCAGAAACAAGGCGATGCCCAGGGCGGCCTCGCGCTCCTGCGCATCGCCCGCGTACTTGGCCTCGAAAGTATACGCCCAGGACCAGGGCCACAGCACGCGCTGGCGCCGCGCCAGGTCGAGGAGCGCATCCTTGTAGCGCGCATCTCCGGTCAGCTCGTACAGCTTCTCGCACGTCTCGAGGAGCTGGAACGAGGGCGGAACCGCGGCAGTGGTGGAATCGGGCCAGCCGATCTGCGCCTGCCAGAGGCTGTCGAGGGCACCGCGCGCGTCGCCGCCGAGCCCCTGTACGTAAGCTGAGGCAAGCAGATAGTAGAAGTCGCGTCCGGCCCGCCTGTTGAAGTCGGCCAGCAAAGCCTGCGCCTGTGCGCCGCGTCCCGCTTTGACGAGGCTGGCGCTCAGATACGGCAGCGCGAACGCGTTCTGTTGTTGCGCGCTCCCAGATTGTCCTTTGCTGGCATCGCTCAACTTCGCGAGCTGCTCGACTGCCGCGGCATAATCTCCGCGCTTGAAGGCGCGATAACCGCGCGCAAGCGATGCGTAGCCGGAATCGCCTGCTGCGGTCGACACGATGGAGCCGAAGGTCCGCTCGCTCGGCGTGCGGTCGAGCATCAGCGCGCTGAACACGAAGCCCTGCCGCAGCAGCGCATCGGCTTCAGCATTTCCCGACAGGCTCTTCCAGCGCCGCGCGAACCCGATCAGCTCGTCATCGCTGGTGGCGGCGATGCGGTGACCGGCGACAGCGGCCGCCCAGGGCCGCGCGTCCTCGAACTGCTTGGACGCCTCGTAGAACGTGCGCCATCCCTCGTCCAGGTCGCCGATCAGGAACGACGCGTAGGCCGCATCCGACAGGCCCCAGGCATCCTTGTGCTGCTGGTGCAGGCGGCGTCCCCAGCTTCGGATTTCCGGCCAGTTGTGATCCAGGCGCGCCAGCCACAGACCGCTCCACAGCTCTGCGCCCGACCCGCTCTGATAGCGAGCGCCGAGTTGGAACAGGGGGCGCGCCAGCTCCGCTTCGCCCGCGCGCAGCAGCAGCAGCCCGCCTTCCAGCGCTTGATTCGACAGAGCGGCCGCGTCACCTTTGTCGTTGCGCCACAGCGGATACGCCAGTAACGCGCGCTGCGCCTGTTCCGGCTTGCGGGCCTGCAGGTGCGCCTGCGCCAAACGGTAGTAGAGCGGCCATTGCTCCGGCTGCTCATGAATCTTCTGCTCGATCAGACTGGCATATCCAGCGGTGTCGCGCCTGCGCTCGGCGAGCTTCAGCAGAAACTCATCCCGTGCCGGATTGCCCGCGAAGCGGCTTTGCGCCTGCAGCGCGACCTGCTCAGCCGCGTCCTTCTGTCCCAGCCGTTCCAGCAGGCGCTGCGCGTTGCCGAGATGGCCGAAGTCGTACTGCGAGAAGTTGAGCGCCCGCAGCTCCTGCGCGACGTCCCGCTCCAGATCGGTGCGGCCCGGCTCAGGTGCGCCGCGTGGCAGCGCACGCCATTCCCGCGGCGGCTCGTCTAGATATGCGCCGCGTGTCTCGCCCGCTAGCGCCCAGGAGAGATAGCGCTCGGCTTCGGTCTCGCCGCTTCCCCAGGCGAGAAGATCGCGCAGCAGCAAGCGCTGGCGCTCGTCGAGCAAGCGATCTGGAGCGCCCTTGTGCTCATAGCGTATTTGGCCGAGCGCCCAGGCCGCCGCCTCCTCGAGGGGCGGATAACCGGCAAAAGTCTGGCCCAGCGCGTTGCTGAACGCGAGCAGCGCTTCCGGCCGAAGCTGCTTCGAGCTGATCGACTTGGCCGAGGCGACGACAGCGGCACGATTGACGCCGTACATAGCGTCGAACAGATCCCATGGCGCAAGACGATCGGACGCCCGAGCGATGCGCCATTGCGCCGCCCGCGAGCGCCATAGGGGCGCGTAACTGCTCTCGATGGCGACCGGCAGCCGCACGATGTCGCGGGAGATCCAAAGGTGTTCGGAAACCTGAGCGGGAATCGCGCGCAGCATCGCGCTCGGGGTGAGCTCGGCGATCGGAACGCCGAAGCTCTCGAGCTGCCGCCAGACCAGCTCGTGAGGCGCGGGTCGAAGCAACTCGTCACCCGACAGCGGAACGTACAGCAGCGCCGCGTAGCCCGGGTGTTTGTCGATCAGCTCCCGGCGGCGCTCGTGAAAACCGGCGCTGCGCGCGTAGCGCGCGCGCATGAGCTCCAGCTCCACCTGGGTGATGAGCGCAACCATTGGATCGGTGATGCGCTGCGACAGCGCCTCAGCATCGGGAAGATTGCCCTCGGCCTGCGCCAGCAGCGCCCGCGCCTCGAGCCGCTCTAATCCGCGCAGCAGCGCCACGGCATAAGGTCTGCGGTACAGATGCAACGCGGCGCGCGCGCGCACGCAGCGCGCTTGCTCGTCCTCCGCAGGTAGGTCCTGCACGGCGATCAGCGAGCGTTCCCACAGATGCTCGCCGTTCACCTCCGAAGGAGGATACGCGACTGCAATCAGCTGCAGGCGCTGCGCGCGGAGGAGCGCGGAACCCGGATCGTCCGCCAGGCGATCGAAGCTAGCTTGCGGCTGCGCCGCACGCACCGGGGAGGACGCGTCGTGCACGGGAGACTCTTCCGGCAGCCCGAGGCGCTCGACGACGCGCGCAGCGATGGGTTGAAAGGCGGCTTCGGGCGGAAGGTCGTCGGAGAACACGACCGGACCCCACTCCACGGCCTCGCCTGGGATCCAGCGCGGCTTGTCGCCCGGCTCGCGCGCAAACACCTGCACCGTCAGGTCGTAAGCCTGCCGTGCGCTGTCCAGCTTGACCACGCCGCGCACAATCCAGCGCGTGCCCGCGGCGTTGGCCAGCCGCACGATCCGGCTCCAGTCGTAGTTGCGCGCGCGCGGCCCGAGCGCTCGAGACACGAGCGTCGGATCCGTGACGCACTGTCCGGTGCGCGCAGCGATGCCCGCCGCGACCTGACGCGAGATCAGCGAGCGCGCCGGCCGATCCAGAGAGTGCAGAGGCGGTGCCCTCAGCGCTTCGCCGGTCTCGAATGGCGCCACGAGCACGGCGCATTGGCCGCCGCTCAACACTTGCGCGAACAGCGACTCCTCACGCTCGAGCCAGCCAGACGTACGCGGCCGCTCCGGCACGAGTGCGAGCACGCCATCGCGTATCGGGTCGCGCAGCTCGATCGCGGCGTAGGCGGCCACGCCGCCAAGAAGCGCTCCTACGACCGCGGCGGCGCGGATCGGGCGCAAGGCGCTTTTCAGATCGGCGTCACCGCGGCGGGCAGCCAGCAGCGCCTCGCCAAATGCGAGGAGCGAAACCACCGCTACCATTGGCATGACTCCCGCGGCGACATAGAACAGCGCTGCTGCGGGCTCCGCCCACCGCGCCGTCGATGCGGTTGCAAACTCGATGTATGGACCGACCATGAGGGCTGCAACGCCGGCCGCAGCAGCGGCGGACAGCGCCAGCCTGAAGAGGGGCGACGTGTTGAGATTGACGGCGTGCGACACCCGCTCGCTCAAGAACCAAGCGCAAGCCCCGACGAATCCGGCTCCGGCCGCGTGCACTGCCAGCTGCCGATACAGCTGGCCGTGAAAGTCGTGCGCCTGCAGGTATCCGACACCGGCTCCCAGTGCCGCGAAGCCGAGCACGGTAAGCAGGAATTGCCAGGGGAAGTGGATGCGCAAAGCCATATCGCTCAGGGCCGACGGCAGCGGCGGGTGGCCCGATAGTTGGACAAGGATCGGCCTGGCGGGCTCAGTCTTTAGAGCGCTCAAGCACCGATAGGGGGCACCCGCCAGGCTTCGCGCATGGGCTGGCGGGCGCCATCGCTACGTCGACGCGCGATGGAGCTACAATCCGGGTCCCCACCGAACCGGAATGATCCCCATGTCGCGCGTCTCGCTGATCTCGCTCGCCATGCTGCTGCCCTTCTTCGCGCTCGCTGCGGAGCCTCGACCAGAAACCGCATCTCCCAGCCAGTTCACCTTCGCCTGGCCGCTCGGCGAGCGTGCGCTCAAGCCGCGCGGCGCCAGCACACGCGGCGCTCCAGTGGTGCTGGATACCGCGCCCGGCGAAGCTTGGAGCAGGCTGCGCGAGCCTGGGCTGAGCGCGTTCGAGCACGATCGCCGCGCGATACTCGCGATGGCGGGTCCGTACCGGGTGACCTTCGACTTCCTGGAGATCGTGCGCTTCGATCCCGCTTTGAAGCCAGACGCGCCTTACCAGAGCTGGGGCACCGAGTATGTGTTCGTCACCGAGGACCGCGGCGATTTTATTGCTCTGCAGCACGTGCTAGTGATGCGCGTGCAACAGGAGGATGGCAAGGTCAGCGAGCCGATTGTTATGCGCCATTGGCGGCAGGAATGGCGCTTTCAGCCCGACAGCCTGCTCGCGTACGTTGGGTCGGATACCTGGGCGAGACGCGCGCTCAGCGACGAGCAGCGCCGAGGCGCGTGGGTGCAGAGCGTGTTTCAAGTGGACGATTCGCCGCGCTACGCAGCGCGTGGGCGCTGGCAGCATGACGACGGCGTATCGACCTGGCTGAGCGATGAAACCTGGCGCCCGCTGCCGAGGCGCGAGTTCAGCGTACGCAAGGACTATCAGGTGCTGGTGGGGACCAATCGCCACACGATCACGCCGACCGGCTGGGTGCAGGAGGAGAACAACCTGAAGCTCGCGCTGGACGACAGCGGCAAACCGCGTGCGAACCTTCCTTACATCAGCCGCGAATACGGCGTTGCGCGCTACGAGCGCGTTAAAGACTACGACTTCAGCGCCGGCCGGACCTATGTGGAGCGCACCGAGCCGTTCTGGTCGGAGGTGCGCGCAGCCTGGCGCGAGCTGTCGCAGCGCGAGCCGCGCTTCACCTTGCGCGGCCCCGTCGATCAGGGACGCCTATTCACTGCGTTCTTCGACTACGCGCAAGAGCTCGCCGAGGGAGAGCCATTCGACCGTCCCGCGGCGCGCGCCTTCATCGAGCGCACGCTGCGCGACACCTATCTCGCGGTGCGTGGCCCCGGCCAGTCCTGAGCACCGATGCGGTCGCAATCGATCGTCTTCTGGGGCGTGATCGCCCTGCTCTTCGTCTACACCGGCTACAAGGCAGGTCGGATGTGGCCCACGAGCAGGGTGGTGACGTGGGCACGGGCTATCCTGTTCTTCGCGCTCATCATCGGCTGGCAGTTCTTGTACCGCTCGGAGCCGGTCGTGCTGGATTCGGTCTGGTTTGCGGCTCTGTCCTGGGTGGGCTCGATCAGCCTCGGGCTGTGGGCCACGTTCATTCTGCTGTCAGCACCGCTGGATATCGTGCGCGTCGTCGCTGCCGGCGCCCTGCGCCTGGGTCGGCGCGCGCAGCTCGATCCCGCGCGGCGAAGCTTCCTCGCGCGCTGGATCCCCCTCGGCGTTCTCACCGCTTCCGGCGGCATCGCCGGTGTAGGCTTCGTGCAGGCGATGCGCGGACCGCAGGTGAGAGAGATCGAGGTCCCCATTCCCGGTCTTCCCAAAGCGCTAAACGGGTTCACGATCGCGCAGATCAGCGACCTGCACGTCGGCCCGACCATACGGCACGGCTACGTGGACGAAGTCGTGCGGCAGACCAACGCGCTGCGCCCAGACCTCATCGCCGTCACGGGTGACCTCGCCGACGGTGCGCCGGCGATCCTGGAGGCGCATCTCGCGCCGCTGGCCGATTTGAATGCGCGTCTCGGCAGCTACTACGTCACGGGCAACCACGAGTACTACTGGGGCGTGGAGCGGTGGCTCGACAAGGCACGATCGCTGGGGCTCGTTCCGCTGCTCAACGAGAATCGGGTGATCGACGTGCAGGGCGCGAAGATCCTGCTGGCTGGCGTCACGGACTCCGGGGGCGGAAACTTCCTCGCCAGCCACCGCCCCGATCAGGAGCGTGCCGCTCAATCGGCCGAAGACTGCCCGCTCAAGGTCCTGCTGGCTCACCGCCCCGATCACTGGCTCGAAGCGGAGCAGCTTGGATTTCATCTCCAGCTCTCCGGCCACACGCACGGCGGGCAGTTCTTTCCCTGGAGCGTGCTGATGCCGATCGCCTACAAGTACTATCGCGGCTTGAACCGGCATGAGCGCATGTGGATATTCGTGAGCTCGGGCACAGGGTACTGGGGTCCCGCGCACCGGTTCGCAGTTCCTTCCGAGATCGCGCTGCTGCGGCTGACCGCGGCTTAGCGAGCCAAAAAAGGAGTGTCATGCTGCCCGCCATCCGCATCCGATACGCAGCCACCGTTACGCTGTTGAGCACCTTGGCCGTGTGCGTGGCAGCGCCTGCCAGAGCACCGTCCGACGTCCCGGTTGCTGCCCCGGCACCGGGCCGTATAACCGAGGAGTACGTGCGCTCGGTTGGCCGCGTCGCCTATCTGTGGGGCTGGCCGATGGTCAACCTGCACAATCGCAGCGCCGCTTTCAGGGATGTCCCGGAGCCCGGACTCATCGGCGGC
>Ga0335084_10007332_pt1 | contig 10985 bp, 10 predicted proteins | sample Lox_Sample_44_FD_206721 | JGI IMG/M metagenome (GOLD analysis project Ga0335084, IMG submission 206721) | Soil microbial communities from Loxahatchee National Wildlife Refuge, Florida, United States - Lox_Sample_4.4 | ecosystem: Environmental > Terrestrial > Soil > Wetlands | place: USA...
AACACCGAGCCCTTGCCCGGCGCGCTCGCCACCGTGATCGTCCCCCCGAGCTGCTCGACGAACCGTTTGACGATGTAGAGGCCGAGCCCCGTGCCGCCGTAGCGCCGCGAATCCGAGCCGTCGGCCTGCCGGAACATCTCGAAGATCACCTGATGGTCCTCTTCGCGGATCCCGATCCCGCTGTCCGCGACGCGGAGCACGAGCTGGTGATCGCCGGCCAGCACGTCCACCTCGACCGCGCCCCGCTCGGTGAACTTGAGCGCGTTGCCGACCAGGTTGCGGATGATCACGGTGAGCTTGCGCGGGTCACTGGCGATCTGGAGCCGCGCCGCCGGGCCCCAGCGCAGCTCGACGGTCTCGCGGCGCGGCAGGCGGCTGCACGCCCCGCCCAGCTCGGCCCAGAAGTCGACGAGCCCGATCGGCTCGATCCGTACCGCGTCGCTGGCGCTCTCGATGCGTCCGATCTCGAGCGTGCTCTCGATCAGGTCGAGCAGCTCGCGGCCGGCGGTGACGATGCGGGTGATGCACTCGTGCTGCTCGTCCTTCGGCAAGCCGACGTCGCACGCCATCTCGGCGTAGCCCAGGATCACGTTGAGCGGCGTGCGGAGCTCGTGCGACATCGTCGAGACGAACTCCGACTTGAGCCGGTTCGCGCGCTGGAGGTCGCCGAGGAGGCGGGCGTTGGTGAGCGACATCGACGCCATCCGGGCGAGGCCGTCGGCGATCCGGCGCTCGGCGCGCGAGAACGGGGCGGGGCGGTCGAACGCGCACACGATCTGAATGCCGACGATCTCGCGCGCGTGCCGGAGCGCCAGGCACATGAAGCGCGGCGCCGGCGCCGTCGCGAGCCCGATCTGGACCAGGCGTTCCGGCGGCACGTCGCCGATCTCGACGCTGTCCTCCTGCTCGGCCTGCGAGAACAGCATCGAGATGAACTCGCGCGCCACGCGCACCTCGCGCGCCAGCCGCTCGTCGTCGGGCGGCAGGCCCGTGATCGCCATGGGGACGTAGACGTCCCCCTCGGGGTCCCAGAGCAGGGTGGCGCTCACGTCGCACGCGAGCACCTCGGCGGTGAGCTGGCAGAGGCGCTCGAGCACCACTGGAGTGTCGAGCGACGCGTTCAGCTCGCGCCCCGCGCGCGCGACGGCGGCCGTGATCTGCCCCTCCTCCGCGAGCGCCGCCTCGATCTCTTCGCGCTGGCGTACCTGGCGGTGGGCGGCGATCAGGCCGCCGCAGGTCGAGAGGAGCGGCTGGAGCAGGGCGACCAGGTCGGGCGTGTAACCCCCTTCCCGATTCGCCACCCCCGCCATCCCGACCAGCTCGCCCCCGTTGTGGAACGGGACGCCCAGGAACGCGCGCATCGGCGGGTGTCCGGGCGGGAGCCCGCCGCGGCGCGGATCGCCTGCGGGGTCGTTCGCGACGACGGGCTCTCCCGTCGCGATCACCGCGCCGAACAACGTCTTCAGGTTCATGAACTCGAAGTTGGGCGCGTTGCGCGCCCACAGGCGCTGCGTCTGCTCGTCCCAGGTGACGTTGGTGAGGGCGAGGGTGCGGAGGTAGGGCTCGCCCGTCGGCTGGTGCAACACCTCGCCGACGAAGCCGTACTCGCTGCCGGTGAGCGCCAGCAGGTCGCGCAGCAGCTCGTCGAACAGCGCGTCCGCGTCCCGTGACGCGATGAACCGGGACTGCATGCGGTGGATGACGTCGAGCAGGAGGTAGTCGGCGCGCTGGCGGGCGGACGCGTGGTCGAGGAGGCCGGCGCGTACGAACGCTTCGCGTCGGTAGCGGTCGACGTAGGCGGCGGCCACCACCGAGACGCCGGCCCCCGTGGCCATCATGAAGGCGCTGTGAGCCGCGTCGTTGACCGGGACCCCGAGCACCCCGCCCAGCGACAGAGCCGCCAGGATCGCGGCGGTCACGAGCGAGAGCGCGAGCTGCGGTCGCCAGCCCCAGGGGAGCAGGAGGACGGTACAGGTCAGGAGACAGGTGTACGCGCTCGACAGCCGCTCGGGTGGACCGTGGAAATGCGCGACGTGCCAGCCGACCAGGCCGGCGAGAACGAGGCAGAGGGTCATGGCGACGCCGCGTGCGCGCGGCTGGAGCGTGCGGAAGCGGACCGCGGCGAGCGCGATCACGCAGGCGCCGAGCTCCACGACGTACGTCACCACCGACACCGGCGTTCGCTCGGGCTCCAGGAACCACTCGAGGACGACGGCGCCGCCCATCGCGATTCCCAGCACGGCCGTGACGACGTAGAGCCGGTACGCGATCAGCGCAGCACGCGCGGTCGCGTAGGCCGCCTCGACCGAGGCGGGATCGGGCTCGCCGGCCGGGCGGACGGACTCCCGCGCCGGGGGGGGCCGGTCCCCGCCCACGGAAAGCGATCCTTCGGCACGCACGTCGTCTGCGGGCATGGGGCTCCCGCGGAAGGTTCGGCCGGAAAACGGGAAAACTTGAGACCGGGCGCGCCTCTAGCGCGTGACTACGCCAGGGCGGCGGGGTTCCAGTACTCCCTCCACTCCTGAATGCGGCCGTCCCGGAAGCGGGCCACGCTCATCCCGTCCCATGCGATCACGCGGCCCGTCTCCCGATGGGTGATCGCGATGGACCACTCGGCGAGCACCATGTCCCCCTGCACCGCCAGGTGGGTGACGTCGAAGCGGAGGGGCTTCGACATGGCGTTCGAGCGGCGCACGAGCTCCGCGAACGCGGGCTTGCCGCGGAGCGGGTCGGGATGGACCGGAGAGCCGAAGGTCATGTCGTCGGCCCAGAGCGCCAGGTAGCCGTCGAGGTCCTCGTGCAGCCAGGCGAGCCGGCGACGGTCGAAGAGGGCGACGGCGTCGGCGTGGGTCAGCATGCGGGGTGCTCTATCGCGATGCCGCCTTCCCCCGCCAGGGCCGCGGGCGTAACCTCGCTTCGACGTCGCGTGTTGCGCGACGCAGGCCGGAGGTTCGGATGCAGGCACGAGGGACACGGTGGCTGGTCGCGCTCGCGCTCCTGGCGCTCCTTCTCTGGAGTCCCGCGCGCGCCGCCGCCCACGTCCGGGTCTTCGTCGGAGGAGCGTGGGGCTATCCGTACGCCTACTCGTATCCGTACGCGTATCCCTATCCCTACGCCTACCCGTACGGGTACCCGCCACCCGCCTACTACGCCCCCGAGCCCGTGCCGCCTCCGGGCTTCGTTCCGGGGCACTGGGAGTCGCGCTGGGATTCGTATGGCAACCGCATCCGCGTCTGGGTGCCGGCGCACCTCAACTGATGGGGACGATTGCGAGATGATGACCATGCGTCGACGATCCGCTCTGGCCGCCGTCGGGCTGCTCTTCGCGGCCCAGATTGCCGTGGCGACGCCGCAGCCCGCGCCTCCGTACCCGCCGTCGCCACCGCCTCCGAACTCCGATACGTCGGCTCCCGCCCCGGCGCCCGTGTATCGCGGTCCCGCGCGCGGCGTCGACCCGACGCCGCCACCGCTGTCGCCCGCGATGCGCGCGATCTATGCGCCGTTCTACGTGACGGGGCTCGTCTTCCGTTACGGCTTCTACTACCTGTTCGTCGCGCCGTTCGAGGTGTTCGGACGCACGGTCACCTACGGCGTCGAGGGCGGCATCCCGAAACGCCAGCCCCAGCCCGATCAGGCCCCACCGGAGGATTCAGGAAAATGAAGCGCGCCGCACTCCTGCTCGCCGCCGTGCTGCTCGCGTCGGGCCCCGCCGTCGCGGCCGGGGGGCACGGCGGCGGTCACGGTGGTGGTGGCGGCCACGGCCACGGTCACGGTGGCGGCGGCTGGCACGGTCACGGGTGGGGCGGCGGATGGCACGGTCACACCGACTTCGGTTTCGTGTACGGGCCGTGGTTCTGGGATCCGTACTTCTTCCCGTACGCGCCGCCCTACTACCCGACATATGTTCCGCCGCCCGACGACACCGACGTGGCACCGCCCGAGTCCACCGGCTGGAGCACCGAGGGCGATGCGGAGAATCCGCTCGACGCGAGCTACGGTCTGATCCGGCTCGCAGGAGTTCCCGACGGGGCCACCGTCGAGCTGGACGGGCGCTACTGGATGCAGGCGGCGCGGCTCGGCGAGCGCTGGCTCGCGCTCCCGCGCGGCAAGCACAGCATCACGGTGCGGGAAGCCGACGGCAAGGCCCGGGAGCGCCGCATCATGGTGGAGCCGGGGACCACGGTCGTCGTCCAGTTCTGACGGCATCCGAGCTTCCGTCACCGAAAACCCTCTGCTACTCTCGCCCGCATGGCTGATCTCCTTGCCGTGTCGGACACCTCCTTCGAGGCCGAGGTCCTGAAGGCCTCGACCCCCGTCCTGATCGACTTCTGGGCCCCCTGGTGCGCGCCTTGCCGGGCGATCGCCCCGGTGGTCGAGGAGCTCGCGCGCGACTACGCGGGCAAGCTCAAGGTCGTGAAGATGAACGTCGACGACAACCCGAAGACGCCGCAGAAGTACGGCGTGCGCGGGATTCCGAACCTGATCCTGTTCAAGGGCGGGCAGGTGGCGGATCAGATCGTCGGGGCCGTTCCGAAGGGGCAGCTCGTCAAGGCGGTGGAGAAAGTCGTCGCGGTGTGAGTTGCGGCGTCGGGGCGCGGGAGCCGGGGCGCCGGCTCCGCTTCGATTCGGCGCCGCCCTCCGACGCTGCTCGAGCTGACCGGCGCCTGCGGCGCCTCATAGGCGCTCCGCCGGCGCCCCCGGCTCCCGCTTCGCGCGTCGCGACCCCGCCTGCTCCCCCGGATCGACGAGGACCGTTCTCACTTGGGGCTCTGGCGCCGGTGCTAGAACAGGAAGCGGCGCATCGAGACGTTCATCACCAGGCCGATGCCTACCAGGAGGCAGAGGAGGGATGAGCCGCCGTAGCTGAAGAAGGGGAGCGGGATCCCGACGACCGGGAGCAAGCCGGTGGTCATGCCGACGTTGACGACGGCTTGCCAGAAGATGGTCGCCATCACGCCCAGGGAGAGCAGGACGCCGAAGCGGTCGCGGGCTCTCGCGGCGATGACCAGCCCGCGCAGCACGAGGATCAGGTAGAGGGCCATCAGCGCGGCGCCGCCGACGAAGCCCCACTCTTCGGCGAAGACGGAGAAGATGAAGTCGGTGTGCTGCTCGGGGAGGAAGTTGAGGTGGTTCTGCGTGCCTTGCAGGAAACCTCGACCCCAGAGCATCCCGGAGCCGACGGCGATCTTCGACTGGATCACGTGGTAGCCGGCGCCCAGCGGGTCCAGGTCGGGGTTCAGGAAGGTGAGGATGCGGCGCTGCTGGTAGACCTTCAGGTGCCGCCAGAGCAGCGGGAAGATCGCGATCACCGGGGCGACCATCGCGGCGAGCCACCGCAGGCGCACGCCGCCCAGCAGCAGCATGCTGCCGCAGATGATGACCAGGCAGGCGGCGCTCCCGAGGTCGGGTTGGGCGAGGATCGCGGCGGCGGGCACCGCGGTCATGAGCAGCGGCGGGATCGCGTAGCGGAGTCCCAGGCGGGACGCCGGCGTGCGCGCGAAGTAGTGCGCGAGCGCGACCACCAGCGCCAGCTTCATGAACTCCGACGGCTGGATCGACGCGGGCCCGACCCGGATCCACCGCCGTGATCCGCCGCCCACCCGCCCGATGATCGGCACCGCGAACACGGCGACCAGGATCAGCCCGTAGAAGACCATCGCGCGCCGATCGAGGCGGCGGTAGTCGAAGGTGGTCGCGACGAGCATCGCGCCCACGCCCCCCGCGAGCCACGCGAGCTGGCGGATCGCGAGCGGCGACGCCCCCTGCTGCCCCGGCGTGTGGGTCGCGCTGTAGACCGTCGCGACCCCGCCCGCCGCGATGGCGAGCGCGATCAGCGGCAGCAGCCACTCAAAGTGGGTCAGGAGCCGACGGTCGAACCGCATGGGCCTCCTGGGGCAACGGCCCCTGGTTACGCGAGAAGTAGTGCTTGAAGATGTCGCCTGCAATCGGCGCGGCGACGGTCCCCCCGTGCTCGCCGGCGTGCTCGACGACCACCGACACCGCCAGCTCCGGGGCCTCGACCGGCGCGAACGCGATGAACCAGGCGTGATCGCGCGCGTGCTGCGGGCTCTTCGACGTGCCGCCCGACTCCGCCATCGCGACCGCCTGCGCCGTGCCGGTCTTGCCCGCCACCGAGATTCCCGGCACCCGGGCCTTCTTCCCCGTGCCGGAATCCGACATCACGACGTCCCGCATGCCGGCACGGACGGCTTCGAGCGTGCTCGGCTTCATGTTCGCCTCCGAGAGCACCTCCGGCTCGATCTCCTGCTTGAGCGAGCCGTCCGGCGCCTCGACGCGCTTCACGTAGTGCGGGCGATAGCGGGTGCCGCCGTTGGCGATCATCGCCGCGAGCTGCGCCATCTGGAGCGGGGTGGCGGTCACGTACCCCTGGCCGATCGCGACCGAGAGCGTCTCCCCCGCGAACCACGGCTGCCCGAAGCGGCGCTTCTTCCACTGGCTGTCGGGGATCGTGCCGGTCTTCTCGTGCTCGAGCTGGATGCCCGTCTGGAGACCGAGCCCGAGCTTGCGCGCCCACTCGGCAATCGCGTCGACGCCCATGCGCTGCCCGACCTGGTAGAAGAACACGTCGCACGATTCGACGATCGCGCGATGCAGGTCGACGCCGCCGTGTCCCCCCTTCCGCCAGCAGCGGAAGTAGTGCGACCCGAACTGCATCCCGCCCGCGCAGCTCGCGTGCACGCCCCCCAGCCCCTCCTCGAGCGCCCCCGCCGCGACCGCGATCTTGAACGTCGATCCGGGCGGGTACTGCCCCTGCACGGCGCGGTTGTTGAGCGGCCGGTCGCGGTCCTGGACCAGCGCGCGCCACTCGTCGCGCCGGATGCCGCGCGCGAAGACGTTGGGATCGTAGGCCGGGTGGGAGACCATCGCCAGGATCTCCCCGTTGCGCGGGTCGAGCACCACGACGGCGCCGCTCGACGCCCCGAGCGACTGCTCCGCGACCTCCTGGAGATCGCGATCGATGGTCAGCGTGAGCGTGTTGCCGGGGAGATCCGGGACCTCCTCCAGCACTCGCACGCGGCGCCCGAGCGCATCGACCTCGACCTGCTCGCCGCCCGGCGTGCCGTGCAGCTCCGCGTCCCACGCCTTCTCGAGGCTGGCGCGGCCCACCAGGTCGCCGCGACGGTAGTCGGTGTTGCCGGCCGCCAGCTCGCTCTCGCTCACCTCCCCGACGTAGCCCAGGAGATGCGACGCGAGTGGTCCGAAGGGATAGAAGCGCTTGGGCCCGATCTGGAGCGACACGCCCGGAAGATCCAGCTGATGGGTCTCGAGCGCCACCACTCCCGACCAGTCGACGTCGCGCCGGACGACGATCCCCTCGTAGGGGGGGCGTTTCGACGGCGCGCGCACGACCTGGAGTAGCGCCTGCTCGGGCTGATCGAGCCGCGTGGCGAGGTTCCGGAGCACGCCCTTCTTGTCCGTCCCGGCGTCCTCGGGCACGAACACCACGTCGAACGACGGCCGGTTGTCGATCAGGATCTCGCCGTTGCGGTCGTAGACGACGCCGCGCGCCGCCGGGACGTGGACGAGGCGGATGCGGTTGCTCTCCGACATCGACCGCATGTCGGTGCCGCGCACGACCTGGAGGAACCACAGCCGCACCCCGATCAGCGTGAACGCGACGAACACCACCGCCACCGAGGCGGCGATCCGCACCAGCAGCTCGGGCGGGATCTCCCGCGGCACCACGCGGATGTTGCCCGGGGCCATCGCCTCACCCCACGCCGAGGAGGCGCTTCTCCCAGGCGACGAAGCGGAACACGAACGGCGACAGCAGCGCGGCGACCGCGGCGTCGACGATCCCGAACCGGACCTCGTGCGCCCATACCGGTGCCGAGAGCCCGGCGAGCGCCGCTGCGCCGACGGTGGCTGCGGCCCGCACGCAGCCGGCCAGGAACACCACGCCCACCGCGAGGACCTTCCCTTCGGTCCACAGCGTGCGGGCGACCACGTGCACCGCCGCGTAGACGACGGTGAGAGCCAGCGTGTGCATGCCGAGTACCGTGCCGGAGAACGTGTCGAGGAAGTACCCGAGCAGGAACGCCCCCGCAACGCCGCCGACGCCGCCGTGTCGCATCCCGAGGTAGGCCGTGAGCACGAGCATGAGATCCGGCACGAGCGGGAGCCGAAGCGTCGGGAAGAGCGTGGTCTGGAGCAGCATGGCGAGCACGCCCGCCACGGCGATCGCGGCCGCGCTTCTCATGGCGCCGGGGCCGGCTCCCGCGGCCCGACGAATGCCGCCTCGCCGGCCTCGATGGTCTCGATCGGGCCGCGGCTCACCAGAACCTCTTCGAGCCGCGAGACGTCCACGCGCGGTCCGATGTCGGCGTACTGGAAGAGTCCCTGCCCGCGCTTGTCGACGTTGACGACCTTCCCGATCGGGATGCCCTTCGGGAACACGCCGTCCAACCCCGACGTCACCACTGCGTCGCCGACCTGCACGTCCTCGGTGCGCTTCACGAACTTGAGCCCGCAGCCGCCGTCGATCGTGCCTTCGATGATGCCGCGCGCGCGCGTGCGCTGTACGAGGCCGTCGATGCCGCTGTTGTGGTCGGTGATCAGGAGCACGCGTGCGGAGCGCGGGCTCACCATGAACACCTGCCCGACGACGCCCGCGGGCGCGAGGACCGCGGCGCCCCGCGCGATCCCGTCGCGCTCGCCGCGATCGATGGTGAGCGTGCGCGAGAGGCCGGTGGCGTCGCGGCCGATGACCCGGGCGGTCAGCACGTCCCCCTGGAGGTGGGCACGGAAGTCGACGAGCGTCCGCAGGCGATCGTTCTCGAGCTCGACCTCGGTCAGCCGCGCGGTCTCGGCGGTGAGCGCCTCGACCTGGGCGCGCAGCACGGCGACCTGCTCGCGTGCGTGCAGCAGGTCGACGACCCCCTGCCGCGCGTGCGAGACCCACAGGCCGACCGAGGACGTCGCGCGCTGGAGCGGCGCCATCACCTCGAGGAAGACGCGCCCCAGGCGGTCGCTGCGGCCGTGCTCGGCCGAGCTGCGGATCACCAGCACGGCGGCGGCCAGCAGCAGCAGCGCGGTGACGAAGACGGCGCGAGTGCGTCGGAAAAATGTGAGCATCACGCCCCGGCGCGGGGCGCCGGATCAGAGGATGGCGACTTCCTTGAGGAGCGAGAGCTCATCCAGCACCTTGCCGGCGCCCATGACGACCGCCGTCAGCGGATCGTCGGCCAGCATCACCGGTAGGCCGGTCTCCTCGCGCAACAGCGTGTCCAGGTTGCGCAGCAACGATCCACCCCCCGCCAGCACGATCCCCTTGTCGACGATGTCGGACGCCAGCTCGGGCGGCGTCCGCTCGAGGCCGATGCGCACCGCCTCGACGATCTGGTTGATGGGCTCGAGGAGCGAGTCCCGGATTTCTTCGTCGGTGATCTCGACGGTCTTCGGCACGCCCGCCACGAGATCGCGTCCCTTGATCTCCATGGTCTGGACCTCGCCGCCCGGATACGCCGAGCCGATCGTGATCTTCACCAGCTCCGCGGTGCGCTCGCCGATCAGCAGGTTGTACTTGCGCTTGACGTACTGGACGATCGCCTCGTCCATCTTGTCGCCGCCGACGCGCACCGACTTGGAGAACACGATGCCGTGCAGCGAGATGACCGCCACCTCCGTCGTGCCGCCGCCGATGTCGACGATCATGTTGCCGGTCGGTTCGGTGATCGGCAGCCCGGCGCCGATCGCGGCCGCCATCGGCTCCTCGACCAGGTAGACCTCGCGGGCCCCGGCCGACTCCGCCGACTCGCGCACCGCGCGCTTCTCGACTTCCGTGATGCCGAACGGCACGCAGATGATGATGCGCGGGCGCACCAGCGTCTTCCGGTTGTGGATCTTCTGGATGAAGTAGCGCAGCATCGCCTCGGTGATCTCGAAGTCGGCGATGACGCCGTCCTTGAGCGGGCGGATCGCGACGATGTTGCCGGGCGTGCGCCCGACCATCTTCTTCGCCTCCGCACCGACGGCGAGCACCTTGCGCCCGCCCCGCGACTCCTTCTGTACCGCGACGACGGAGGGCTCGTTGCAAACGATCCCTTCGCCCTTCACGTAGATCAGAGTGTTGGCCGTTCCCAGATCGATCGCGAGATCGTTCGAGAACAGTCCGAGGATCGCATCCAGTCCCTTCATGCGCAGCCGCCCCAGCTAGCAGAATCATTATGGACCGGCAACGCGGTTACAAACCGCGCGCACACAATTTGAATTCGGGGGGGGGCTCGGGTATGCCTCCGGCCCGAGCTCACCCATGCTGCGCTACCTCCGGAAGTTCTCGCAGTCGCCCGCCACGAAGGTCCTCTATGCAGTTCTGGCGGGCCTCTTCGTGTGGTGGGGCGTCGGGGGCGGGATCGGTCAACAGGTTGACTGGGTCGCCAAAGTGCACGGCGACACCATCACCACCCGCGACCTCTACCAGGCCGAGGCCGAGCTTCGCCGGCGCTATGAGGAACTGTTCAAGAATGCGCGGTCGGCCGACTTACTTCGCAACATGGACCTCCGGGGCCGCGCCCTCGACGAGCTGATCGACGAGGCGCTGGTTCGACACGAAGCGTCGCAACTGGGCGTCGAGGTCGGCGACGCCGAGCTGGTCGCCGCCATCACCTCCATGCCCGAGTTCCAGCAGAACGGGCAGTTCGATCGCAGCCTGGTCGAGCGGACGCTCCGCTTCCAGCGCGACCGGGGGGAGTTCGAGGACCGGCTCCGGCGCTCGCTGGTGCTCCAGCGCGTCCAGGCGCTCGTCACCGACGGCGTCCAGGTGAGCGACGCCGAGGTCGAGGAGCGCTACCGCCTCGACAAGGAGCAGGTGAACCTGACCTTCGTCCGGGTCGACGCTCAGACCGAAGGGCAGAACGTCACCCCCACGGATGCGGAGCTGGAGAAGCAGCTCGCCGACCACGCCGACCGCTACCGCCTGCCGACCCGGACGCGCGCACGCTACGTCGCCTACCGCCCGGCCGACT
>Ga0335084_10007333_pt1 | contig 10985 bp, 9 predicted proteins | sample Lox_Sample_44_FD_206721 | JGI IMG/M metagenome (GOLD analysis project Ga0335084, IMG submission 206721) | Soil microbial communities from Loxahatchee National Wildlife Refuge, Florida, United States - Lox_Sample_4.4 | ecosystem: Environmental > Terrestrial > Soil > Wetlands | place: USA: Florida...
CGCGCGCGAGAGTGGATGGTGATGATCGGTGTCGTTGCGTGGAGGCCCGGGCTCTCCACCGGGCGGCTCGTGACCGAGTGGCGGTTGCGCGGGCTCGACGCGGTTCTCGTCGACCCGCCCGAGGCACGGGAGCTCCTCCAAGGCGGCGACGTCGCGCTCGTCCGCCTCGACATCCTGCCGACCCTCGACGGGTGCGAGCCCGGCCTCGCTGCCTGCGATGCGCTCGCGCGCCGGGGCGTCCGCCTGCTCAACGGCCCCGAGGGTCTGCTTGCGGCGCACGACAAGCTGCGGACCGCGACCGACTTCACGCGCGCGGGCATCCCCCATCCTGCGACACGCCACGTGACCGATCCGCTCGCGCTGCGTGAGCTCGAGCCGCCGCTCGTGCTCAAGCCCCGTTTCGGCAGCTGGGGCCGCGACGTGATGCTGTGCCGGACGCGGGCGGAGCTTGAGGCTGCCTCGGCGAGCCTGCCGAAACGGGAGTGGTTCCGCACCACGGGCGTCCTCGCTCAGGACGTCGTGCCGCTCGTGACGCGCGACCTGCGCGTGCTCGTCGCGGACGGCCGTGCGGCCGGAGCGAGCGCGCGGGTCGCGGCGCAGGGCGAATGGCGCACGAACACCTCGCTCGGAGGCCGGCTGGAGCCGGTCGACGCCCCCGACGAGGCGCTCCGGCTCGCCGTCGCCGCAGTCGCTGTGCTCGGGATCGACCTCGCCGGGGTCGACCTCCTGCCCGATCCGGACGGCGGCTGGATCGTGCTCGAGGTGAACGGCGCCGCCGACTTCGACGAGCGATACGCCTTTGCGGGCCGGGACGTCTACGACGACGTCGCCGCCGCGCTCCAGCTCGACGGCGTCGGGGCCACATCGTGAGCCTGCCGCGTGGATGGAGGGACTTCGCGTTCCAGATCTCGCTCTGGCTCGGTTTCGTCCTCGCCTACCAGGTCGCGCGGGGGATCTCCCGCAACGAGACGGCGACGGCCTTCCGCAACGCCGCGCGCGTCGTCCGGCTCGAGCGGGCGCTCGGGATCTTCGTCGAGCCCGCCCTCCAGCGCCGCGTGCTGGACGCCGGCGGGGCGCTGCTCCACGCCGCCGACTGGACCTACTGGCTCTCCGAGTTCGGCGTGCTCAGCCTCACGCTGCTCTGGGTCTATCTGTACCGCTACGACGGGTTCATCCGGTTCCGGAACTGGATCCTGCTGACGAACGTGCTCGGGCTGTTCGTTTACGCGTGGGTGCCGACCGCGCCGCCGCGGCTGCTGCCGTGGGAGGGCTTCGTTGACACGCTCGGCCGGAGCGAGTTCCTGAACCACGGCACCGGCCTCGTGCAGCTCGTCGCGAACCCGTACGCGGCGATGCCGAGCCTGCACTCCGCGGACGCGCTCATCGTCGGCGTCACGCTCGCCTCGGTGGCGACCTCGCGCTGGGGCCGCCTCTGGCTCCTCTGGCCCGTCTGGGTCTCGGTCGCCCTCGTCGCGACCGCGAACCACTTCTGGACCGACGTGATCGCAGGGTTCCTGCTCGCCGGGCTCGCGGCCCTGATCCTGAGTGGAAAAGCCGCAGCGCGGTTCCGAGGCCGCCCCGATGCCGCTCCGACCGTCCCGGCCGGATCCTGAGCACGTGGACACGATGTGGGCGATCCGCAAGCCGCGCGCCGCACCGGGCCTGGCGCTCGAGGAGGTGCCGGTGCCGACTCCGGGCGTCGACGAGGTGCTCGTGCGCGTCGAGGCGGCCTCGATCTGCGGCACCGACCTCCACATCTTCCGCTGGGACGACTGGGCCCGCCACCGGATCAAGCCGCCGCTGACGCTCGGGCACGAGTTCGCCGGCACCGTGGTCGAGGTCGGCCGCGCGGTGCGCCACGTCGCTACGGGCGACTACGTCTCGGCCGAGAGCCACGTCACGTGCGGGATGTGCTTCCACTGCCGAACCGGACAGGCGCACATGTGCGAGCACACCCAGATCCTCGGCGTCGACCGGGACGGCGCGTTCACCGAGTACGTCGTCGTGCCCGAGTCGGTGGTCTGGCAGAACGACCGCACGAAGCTCCCGCCCGAGATCGCGACCCTCCAGGAGCCGTTCGGAAACGCCGTCTTCGCCACCTCGACGCAGGACCTGCCCGGGCGCTCGGTCGCGGTTCTCGGGTGCGGGCCGGTCGGCCTGTTCAGCATCGCGATCGCCCGCGCCTCGGGCGCCGGGCGCGTGCTCGCTTCGGACCGCGTCGCCTTCCGCCTGCGCCTCGCCGAGCAGCTCGGCGCCACCGTCGTCGACGTCTCTGCCCAGGACGACGTCGCGGGCTGGTTTCGCGACCTCTCCGAGGACGACGGGATCGACGTCGTCTTCGAGATGTCGGGCGCGGCGGCGTCGATCGGCGACGCGTTCCGGATCGTGCGCAACGGCGGTCACGTCGTCCTGTTCGGGATCCCCGCCCGCCCGGTCGAGATCGACGTCGCGGAGTCGCTGATCTTCAAGAACCTCACCGTCACCGCGGTGAGCGGCCGCCAGGTCTTCGCCACCTGGTACCGGACGCGGTGGCTGCTGGAGCACGGCGTCGTCGACCTCCGGCCGCTGATCACCCACGAGCATCCGCTCGGCGACTTCGAGCAGGCCTTCGCCGAGCTCGAGAGCGGCGAGGCCTGCAAGATCGTGCTCTACCCGGGCGGAGCGGCCGAGCCGGTCACCGCGCTGCCCGCCGAGGAGGCGCAGCCCTCGCCGCGGCTCGCGCGCTGGGCGCACCGGTGAGCGCGACGCTGCAGCAGGCGGTCACCGCCGAGCTGGAGGCGCTGCGGGAGGGCGGCACCTACAAGCGGTTCAACACGCTCCTCTCGCCGCAGGGGCCCGTCGTGGAGATGGCCGGCCGCGGCGAGGTGATCGTCCTCTCCTCGAACAACTACCTCGGCCTCGCGAACCGCCCCGAGGTGGTCGAAGCGGGGATCGAGGGGCTGCGCCGCTACGGCGCCGGCACGGCTTCCGTCCGCTTCATCTGCGGCACCTTCGCGCCGCACCACGAGCTCGAGGAGGCGCTCGCGCGGTTCTCGGCGACCGAGGCTGCGCTCACCTACGTCTCGTGCTGGAACGCGAACGAGGCGGTCGTGCCGAGCCTCACAGACGAGACGACGGTGATCCTCTCCGACGAGCTGAACCACGCGAGCATCGTCGACGCCGTGCGGCTCTCGAAGCCGGCGCGGAAGATCGTCTACGGCCACTCCGACCTGAACGAGCTGCGCGACGGGCTCGCCTCGTGCGAGCGCGGCCAGCGGAAGCTCGTGCTCACGGACGGCGTCTTCTCGATGGAAGGAGACCTGGCGCGGCTCCCGGAGATCCTCGAGCTCGCGCGCACGCACGACGCGACCGTGCTGGTGGACGACTCGCACGGGGTCGGCGTGATGGGCGCGACCGGACGCGGCGTGGCGGAGCACTTCGGCGTGCTCGGCGAGGTCGACGTGATCACCGGCACTCTCGGGAAGGCGCTCGGCGGGGCCGCCGGAGGCTACGTCGCCGCGAGCGCCGAGGTCTGCGACCTGCTCTCGCAGCGCTCGCGGCCGCAGCTCTTCTCGAACGCGCTGCCGCCGACGGTCGCCTGCAGCGCCCGCGCCGCGCTCGAGGTGCTGGAGCGAGAACCGGAGCTGATCGGGCGGCTGCACGCGAACACCGACTACTTCCGCGGCCGCCTCGTCGAGCTCGGGTACGCCCCGCTGTCCGGCGAGGGGGCGATCATCCCGATCATCGTCGGCGAGACCGCCGATGCGATCCGCCTCAGCGAGCGGCTGCTCGACCGGGGCGTGTTCGTGACGGGCTTCGGCTACCCGGTCGTGCCGAAGGGCACCGCGCGGCTGCGGATCCAGATGTCCGCCGCCTTCACGGAGGAGCTGCTCGACCGCGCGCTCGCGGCGTTCGAGCGGATCAGGTGAACGGGGGTCAGACCCCGGAACAATTCGCTGACGATTCCGTCACGAAACCGTCAACGCGCCGACGGCAATCCCGCTTTCTGTCCCACGACTGGCCATCACGGTCACGTCCGGGGTCTGACCCCGGGTTCCCGTCGTCAGTCGCGGTTACCGGCGCCAGAGGGCGGCGAGCGCTCCGTTAAGGGTCACGAAGTTGAGCCCGTCGCCATCTCCTAAACCAGCGAAGCAATCCGTATCGCGCATCCACGTCTCCAAGCCACTTGGCGGTGTGGATAGCGGCGTGTCGGACGTGATCCTCACGCCCTCGGGCTTGCCTGACGTCGGTTCATTGAGACGAGAACGACGAGCCCCGTGAGCCGCTCGGATGGAACTCGACGCAGTGCGGACGGAATGTCTAAGTCGGGTGTCCAGCCGATGTGCAGCGTGTCGGACACTAGGTGAGCCAGGGGATCAGGCGGCGCGGCACCTGGCTCATGTACTCCGGGTAGCCGGGGTAGTGCTCGACCAGCCACCGCTCCTCGCGTACCGCCTTGAAGTGGAAGAAGACGACGAGTAGCAGGCTCGCGCCGAGCGACCACCAGCTCGAGAACAGCACCGCGAAGCCCGCGGCCGCCGCGGCGACGCCCGAGTAGATCGGGTGGCGGACGATCGCGTAGGGGCCCGAGACGACAAGCGCCCCCCTCCCACTCGGCCGCGGCAACGGAGTCAGCGCCGGGCCAAGCCCACGCGCCGCGGCGACCGCGAACAGCGCCCCGAGGAAGAGCAGGACGCCCCCGAAGAGCCGCACCGGCCAGGGCCAGCTCCCGCCGAAGAACGCGCCCGCGACGACCGCCGCGAGCAGGACGAACTGCCCGGCGACCCAGCCCTCGCCTCGGTCAGCCGAGCGCAATGACGTGGACCTCGTCGAAGCCCTCCGTGCGCAGCTGCTCCTCGAGCTCGGGCGGCGCGGCGCTGTCGATCGAGAGCGCCATCAGCGCCTTTCCTCCCTGGCGGGAGCGCGAGACGGCCATGTTCGCGATGTTGATCCCGGCGCCGCCGAAGAGCGTGCCGACGCGCCCGATCACGCCCGGGATGTCGTCGTAGGCGAGGAAGACCATCAGCGGGGAGAGCTCCATGTCGACCTCGAAGCCGAGCGCGCTCACGAGCCAGAGCCGGTCGTCGGTGCCGATCGTCGTCCCCGCCACACGCAGCTCCTCGCCGTCGGTGACGACGCCGACGCGGATCAGGCTCGTGAAGTCGCGCGAGGCGGCGCGGCGCTCCTCGCGCACCTCGATCCCGCGCTCCGCGGCGACGAGGGGCGCGTTCACGAAGTTGACCGACTGGTCGCCGTGACCCTGGAACGCACCGTTCAGGGCTGCGACCGTGAGCAGGCGCGTGTCCCGCTCGGCCAGCGCCCCGAAGTACGTGAAGGCGAGCTCCTCCGCCCTGCCCGACGCGAGCTCCATCGCGAGGCGGCCGAGCTTCGAGGCGAGCGGGATGAACGGCCCGAGCGCCTCCAGGTCCTCCGCGCCGATCACCGGGATGTTGACCGCGTTCGTGACGAGCCCGCCCTCGAGCGCGGCCACGACCTGCTCGGCCACGATCACGCCCGCGCGATCCTGCGCCTCGTCGGTCGAGGCCGCGAGGTGCGGCGTGGCGACGACGTTCTCGAGCTCGAGCAGCGGCCCGTCGTAAGGCTCGGTCGAGTAGACGTCGAGCGCGGCGCCCGCGACCTTGCCCGAGACGAGCGCGTCGTAGAGCGCCTGCTCGTCGACGAGCTCGCCGCGCGCGGCGTTGACGATCCGGACGCCGTCCCGCATCTGTGCGATCGCGGCCGCGTCGATGCTCCCGCGCGTCTCGTCGTTGAGGGGCAGGTGGAGCGTGATGAAGTCGGCCGCGGCGAGCACCTCGGCGGGAGTCTCGACGCCGTCGACGCCGAGCTCGCGGAAGCGCTCGCGCGAGACGAACGGATCGTACGCGGTGACGCGCATCCCGAGCCCGAGCGCGCGGCGCGCGACCTGCTGGCCGATGCGGCCGAAGCCGAGCACGCCGAGCGTCTTGTCGGCCAGCTCGACCCCACCGAAGCGCGAGCGCTCCCAGCGGCCCTGCTTCAGCGCCGCGTGCGCCTGCGGGATGTTGCGGGAGAGCGCGACGAGCAGCCCGACGGTGTGCTCGGCCGCCGAGATCACCGTCGACTCGGGCGCATTCGCGACCACGATCCCACGACGCGTGGCCGCGTCGACGTCGACGTTGTCGATCCCCACCCCGGCGCGGCCGATCACCTTGAGCTTCGTCGCCTTCTCGATCAGGTCGGCGGTGAGCTTCGTCGCCGAGCGGATCACGATCGCGTCGTACTCGCCGATCAGCTCCGCCAGGTCGCCGTCGCTCGTGACGTCGACGTCGAACTTCGAGCGCAGCAACTCGACGCCCGCGTCGGCGATCGTCTCCCGGACGAGGACCTTCACACGCGCGCGCGGTCGGCGTACGTCTCGAGCGCGCGGGTGACCCCGACGCCGCGCTCGATCTCGGCCCCGAGCTCGACCAGCGCAAGCTCCACCGCCCCGAGCTGGGTGGCGATGTCGAACACGTCGAACCAGCCGATGTGGCCGAGGCGGAAGATCTTGCCCATCAGCGGGCCCTGGCCGTTCGCGATCGTGATCCCGAAGCGGTCGCGGAGCAGGCGGACGACGTCCTTACCGTCGATCCCTTCCGGCGCGCGGATCGCGGTCACGACCGCCGAACGGTCCTCGTCGGGCGAGAACAGCTCGAGCCCCATCGCCTTCGCACCCTCCCGGCAGGCGCGACCCAGGCGGACATGGCGGTCGAAGCACGCCTCGAGCCCCTCCTCGAGGAGCAGCCCGAGCGCGACGTCGAGCCCGGCGACGAGCGGCACCGACGGCGTGAACGGCGCGTCGAGCTTGTGCTGTGCGGCGCGCGTCCGCTCCCAGTCGAAGTAGAAGCGCGGCGTCGTCGCCTCGGCGGCGGCCGCGAGCGCGGCGGGCGAGACGGACGCGAGCGCGAGACCGGGCGGCGTCATCAGCGCCTTCTGCGAGCCGGAGACGACGACGTCGACCCCCCACGCGTCGGTCTCGAGCGGGACGGCGCCGAGGCTCGAGACGGCGTCGACGACGACGAGCGCACCGGCCTCCTTCGCCACGGCGGCGAGCCCCTGGATGTCGGAGACGACCCCGGTCGAGGTCTCGGAGTGGACGAGGTAGACGACCTTCGCGCCTCCCGCCTCCTCGAGCTTTGCGCGCAGCTCGGCAGGGTCCGGCGTCGCCCCCCACTCCAGCTTGAGGTGGACGAGATCGGCGCCGTAGCCGGCGACCATCGAGGCCCAGCGCTCGCCGAAGCTCCCCGAGGAGACGACGAGCGCGCGGTCGCCGGGCGAGGTAAGGTTCGCCACGGCCGACTCGAACCCGCCGGTGCCGGACGCGGTGAAGAGGAGCACGTCGTGCTCCGTGCGGACGACCTCCGTCAGGCGCGCGAGGCACTCCTCGTAAATAGGCTTGAAGTCGGGGCTTCTGTGATGGACGACCGGCGCCGCGAGCGCGGCGAGCACCTCGGGCGGGACCGGTGTGGGCCCGGGGGTCATCAGATAGCGCTTGCCGGCCACTGCGGCCTAGCCTAGCGAAGAGATCCGCGGACGCCCGGGAGGCGGCCCACGCCCCCTCTCCCGGGTCGATCCGACATCAGTCGTCCGAGCCGATCGGCTTGAAGTAGTGCTTCAGTGCCCAGTCGGCCACGTTCGTTCCGTGGTCGACGCCTTGCTCGTCGGAGTAGCGGTAGTGGAGACCCGCCCAGACCCGCGCGTCGATGATCTCGTTTCGCAGCTCGTGGACCGCCGCCTACAGTTGAACGCCGCCCGGCTTCCCTCAATCGGACACTCGTCGTATCCTGCGCCGATGCGCATAAGCGAGCTGGGTTCCCCGGCGCCTCCCAGGCCCGAGCGAGCGCGACGACCGAAGACCGCGTGAGCGTCGGCGTCGCGCGCCTCACCCCGCGCGAATCGGAGGTGCTCCGCTGGGTCGCGCGCGGCCTGACGAACAAGGAAGTCGCCGCGATCCTCGGCGTGTCGCCCCACACCGTACGCACGCAGCTCGAGCATGTCTTCGAGAAGCTGGACGTCCACACGCGCACGGCCGCCGTAGCGAAGACACAGGCCGTGCTCGGCGCGGCCCGAGCTGACTTCCCCTGCGCTGACATTCGTCGTATCGTTCTGCGATGGGTCTAGGCGAGCGCGATCTCGCCCGTCGTGATGGGGGATGGTGTTCGAGTTAGTCGGCCGTGAAGAAGAGCTCGACGCACTCCGCGCCTTCATCGGCGAGCCGTACGACGGGCCTGCCGCAGTCGTGCTCGAGGGCGAGGCGGGGATCGGGAAGTCGACGCTGTGGCTCGCGGGCGTCGAGCACGCCCGCGCGTCGGGGTTTCGCGTCCTCTCGTCGCGACCCGCCGAGGCAGAGCGTGGTCTCGCCCACGTGGGGCTCGGCGATCTGCTCGAGGACGTCCTCGACGACGTCCTGCCCGGCCTGGCGCCGCCGAGGCGACGCGCGCTCGAGGGGGCGCTTCTCCTCGCGGAGGAGGCCGGAGAGAGGGTGGATTCGCGGGCGCTCGGGCTGGCGGTTCGCAACTCGTTGCAGGCGCTCGCCGGGGACGGGCCGGTTCTCGTCGCGATCGACGACGTGCAGTGGCTCGACGACTCGTCCGCGCGGACGCTCGCGTTCGCATTGCGACGGATCGGTGGTCGCCTCCGCTTGCTTCTCGCGCGGCGCCTCGACGACAGGGCGCGCCCGTCGGAGCTCGAGCAGGCGCTCGACGCGGAGAGCGTCCGGCGGCTGGCGGTCGGCCCGCTCAGCGTCGGCGCGCTCCATCGATTCCTACACGACCGGCTCGGCAGGCCCTTCGCGCGCCAGACGCTGCTCCGCATCCACGAGAGATCGGGCGGAAACCCCTTCTTCGCACTGGAGCTGGCCCGTGTGCTCGACCCGGACATCGACCCGACGCAGCCGCTGCTGGTCCCGGAGACGCTCGATGGGCTCGTGGCCGCGAGGATCTCCGGGCTCCCCGCATCGGCCCGTGAAGCGCTAGCGCTCGCCTCGGCCGTGGGCACGCCTTCGGAGGCCCTCCTCGAGCGGGCAGGCATCGAGGCCGGCGCGCTCGACCCGGCGATCGCCGCACACGTGATCGAGCGCGAGAACGGGACGATCCGCTTCACCCACCCGCTGCTCTCGTCGGTCCTCTACAGGGACCTCGGCGAGAAGCGGCGGAGCGTGCACGCACGTATCGCGGGGGTCGTCGACGAACCGCTCCTCCGCGCCCGACACCTCGCGCTCTCGACCGACCCGCCGGACGAAGGCGTCGCGGCGGTCCTCGACGATGCGGCGAGACTCGCGGCAGATCGCGGCGCGTCGGCCGCCGCGGCCGAGCTCGCCGAGCAGGCGCTCCGGCTGACGCCGCCGGCGGAGCGCGGCGAACGCCGTCGTCGGGGGCTGGCCGCAGCCCGTGCGCATCTCGTCGCCGGAGAGTGGACGCGCGCCCGAACGATCGCAACCGACCTGCTTGCCGAGACGGGAATCGGCTCGATCCGCACGGAGGCGCTCCTCCTCCTCGCCGAGTTGGAGGGCGCCGACCGTGCCGTCGAGCTGCTCGAGGAAGCCCTGCGCGAGGCGGCTTCGCGCCCTGCGCTCCAGTCGGCGATCCACTGTCGCCTCGCCTGGGCGACCCGCTTCAGGAACGGATTCGATCACACCCGAGCGGCGCTCGAGCTCGCCGAGGAGCTAGACGACGGCGTGCTCCGGGCGCGCGCCCGCGCCGTGCAGGCCATCCTCGCCTGGTTCGCGGGCGACACGGAGACGCCGCGCGATCTCCTGGCGCGGTCGCGCGACTTCGCGCCCGCCGTCGGCGGCGAGCAACTCGTGCAGGAAGCGACGCTCGCCGTCGTGAACACCCTCGCGCGGTCCTCCAGGAGGGACGAGGCCCGCGCCTTCTTCGAGAGCGAGCACCGCGAGTGGCGCGAGCGCGACGAGCCCAGGAGCGCCCGCGCGCTCTGGGGCCTCGCCTGGGTCGAGTTCTATGCCGGGCGCTGGGCGCTCGGCGCAGCCCACGCCGGGCAGGCCCACGACGTCTCGATCCAGTACGGGCTCGAGGTGCCGCAGGATCACCTTCCCATCGCGCTCATCGCCGTCCATCGCGGCCTCCTCGAGCTCGCCAGACGGCACTCGGAACGGGCCCTCGAGCTGGCCGAAGAGCAGTTCGGCTTCCACCCGCCCCAGCACATCGCGATCCTGGGGCTCGTCGCGCTCTGGAGCGGAGACGCGTCCGCGGCCGCCGCATCGTTCCACGCGGCCGACCGGCAGGCCTCGACGCTCGGGTGGGGCGAGCCGAGCGTCCGCTGGTGGACCGGCGACCACGTCGAGGTGCTCCTCGAGCTCGGCCGGATCGACGACGCGGTCCAGATCCTCGAAGCCTGGGAGAGGGACGCGTCGCGCGTCGACCGCGAATGGGTGCTCGCCCACGTGACGCGCTGCCGCGGTCTCGTCGCCGGCGCCCGGGGCGCCGTCGAGCAGGCCGTCTTCCTCCTGCAGCTGGCGGTGACGCAGCACGGGGAGGTCGGCGATCCCTTCGGGGAGGCTCGAGCGCTGCTCGCGCTGGGCACCGTTCGGAGGCGCGCGAGGCAGAAGCGGGCCGCCCGCGATGCGATTCGAGCGGCGCTCGACGGCTTCGAGCAGCTGGGGGCCGCGACCTGGGCTCAGAGGGCGCGCGGCGAACTCGGCAGCATCGGCGGGCGCACTACGGAGGAGGGGCTCACGGCAGCCGAGCGCCGCGTGGCGGCCCTGGTCGCCGAGGGTCAGACGAACCGAGAGGTTGCCGCGGCGCTGTTCCTCGGCGAGCGGACGGTGGCGAGCCACCTCACGCGCATCTACGCCAAGCTCGGCGTGCGCTCCCGCACCGAGCTCGCGAGCAAAGTTCAGACGTTCTGACGTTTTCACGGCAGCGCCGTCGCCCTAGCGTCGAGGGCGTGCCGAGCTACCTCGTCGAGACCTACCTCGCTCGTAGCCAGGCGGGAGAACGCATGGCTCGAGACGAACGGGCACGCTCGGC
>Ga0335084_10007334_pt1 | contig 10984 bp, 7 predicted proteins | sample Lox_Sample_44_FD_206721 | JGI IMG/M metagenome (GOLD analysis project Ga0335084, IMG submission 206721) | Soil microbial communities from Loxahatchee National Wildlife Refuge, Florida, United States - Lox_Sample_4.4 | ecosystem: Environmental > Terrestrial > Soil > Wetlands | place: USA: Florida...
ATCGTGATCCGATCCGCAGTCCGTGGTGCGGGGCTTTCGTGCTATCCATTGGCGCGAATCAGTTGCGTGCTTCAACGCATTGTCCCCTGTAATTTTCTGAATCAAAACGTGTCCGGAACAGCGTCTCGGTATTCGCCACAGGTATGACGGCGTGCTAGGAGAGCGTATGGGGCGCGCGCTGGGGGTAATTCCGAAAATGGCTCTGCGATACGCCGCATGTGGGCGGAGGTCTTGTGTTCCGGAGCGTTTCGGCCGGACCCTCGCTTGTAGCATTGTGGGCGGCGTTCGGGGCGCTGCTGCGCTCTGCGAGCGTGTGCGCGTCGACGACGAGGGGATTTTGAGATGAGTTCAAAGGGGCATGGTTCGCAACTCACGCAGGCGCCGGCGCGCACGCTTCGCGTCGGGGTCATCGGCGCCGGCGTGATGGGAAGCAACCATGCGCGCGTGCTCTCCGGCCTGCCGGACATCAGCCTGGTCGGCGTTGTCGATCCCTTGCCGGCGCACCGGACGCGCGCCACCGAACTCACCAATTGCCGCACCTTCGCAGGCCTCGACGAACTGGTTGCGGAAGGCGTCGATGCCGTGACGGTCGCGGCGCCCACCCATCTGCACCACGAGATCGCGCTCGCCTGCATCGCGCGCAACATCCACGTCATGGTCGAGAAGCCGATCGCGTCCTCGGTCGAGGAGGGGCGCGAGATCGTCACCGCGGCGTCTCGCGCCGGCGTGACGCTGATGGTCGGCCATGTCGAGCGTTTCAATCCGGCGGTTGCCGCGATCAAGAAGGCGATCGCAAGCGAGGACATCTTGTCCATCGCCATCACCCGCGTCGGGCCGTTTCCGCCGCGCATGTCGAATGTCGGCGTGGTCATCGACCTCGCGGTCCACGATATCGACCTGATCCGCTGGTTCACCGAATCCGACATCGTCGAGGTGCAGCCGCAGCTCTCCAGCGCGGTCGCCGAGCGTGAGGATATCGCGCTGCTGCAGTTCCGCACCGCCTCCGGCGTGCTGGCCCACATCAACACCAACTGGCTGACGCCGTTCAAGGCGCGCAACGTCACGGTTGCGACCCGCGGCAAGTACATCATGGGCGATCTGTTGACGCGCCAGGTCACCGAGTGTTTTGGCTTCAAGCCGGATGGCAGCTATTCGATGCGCCATCTGCCGGTCGGCCACGACGAGCCGCTGCGCGCCGAGCTGATTGCCTTCACGCACGCGGTGCGCACCGGCGCGGCTCCGGCCGTGACCGGCGACGAAGGCGTCGCCAGCCTTGAAATCGCCACGCGGTGCCTGGAGACGTCGCCAAAGCCCGCAGCGTCCTCGGTCCACAAGGGGCCGCGGCGCGTCGTCGGCTGACCACGCGGATCGGTCCGCCGGCCGCACACACCAAGGCAATTGCGACCTTCAATCTCACTTTCGTAAGGCCCCATGAACCAGCATCTCTCTCCGCCGCCCGTGCCCTTCATCGACATCGCAGCCCAGCGCACAAGGCTCGGCGATGCGATCGACGCGGCGGTATCGCGCGTGCTCGCCCACTGCCAGTTCATCAACGGCCCGGAAGTCGCCGAACTCGAGGAGAAGCTCGCCGCCTTCTGCGGCGCAAGGCACGTGGTTGCCTGCGCCAGCGGCACGGATGCGCTGCTGATGGTGCTGATGGCCAAGGGCATTGGCCCCGGCGATGCGGTGCTGTGCCCGTCCTTCACGTTCTGCGCGACCGGCGAGGTGGTGGCGCTGCTCGGCGCGACGCCGGTTTTCGTCGATGTCGACGAGGCGACCTTCAACATGGATGCCGTCTCGCTGACGCGCGGCATCGCCACCGCAAAACGGCTGGGCCTGAGGCCGGTCGGGGTCATCCCGGTCGACCTGTTCGGCCAGAGCGCCGACCATGACGCCATCGCTGCCGTCGCGCGCGAGGAGGGGCTGTTCGTGCTCGACGACGCCTGCCAGGCCTTCGGCGCGAGCTACAACGGCCGACGTCTCGGCACCTTCGGGCTTGCCACCGCGACGAGCTTTTTCCCCGCCAAGCCGCTCGGCTGCTTTGGCGATGGCGGCGCGATCTTCACCGACGACGCAGAGCTTGCCGAGGTTCTGCGCAGCATCCGCGTGCACGGCCAGGGTTCTGAAAAATACGACAATGTCCGCCTCGGCCTGACCGGCCGGCTCGACACCATGCAGGCGGCCATCCTGATCGAGAAGCTGAAGATCTTCGAGGACGAGATCGCGGCGCGCAATCTCGCAGCCCTGCGCTACACCCAGGCGCTCGCCGACGTCGTCACCGTGCCGCGCCTCGCCGACGGCTGCTCCTCGATCTGGGCGCAATATACCATCCGCCTCCCCGGCGGCATCGACCGCGACAGCTTCGCAGCGGCGCTGAAGGCCAAGGGCATCCCGACCGCGATCTATTATCCGAAATCGATGCACCAGCAGACGGCGTACAGGCATTTTCCCGTCACCGACAACGGCCTGCCGGTGAGCGAGGCGCTGTCGCGCGACGTGATCAGCCTGCCGATGCACGCCTATCTCGACGAGCCGACGCAGGCGCGTGTCGTCGACGCCGTCCGCGCCGCGGTTTTGGGCTGATCTTGAGCCACGGTGACGCTTACCTCTCCCCGCTTGCGGGGAGAGGTCGCCGCGCTTTTGCGCGGCGGGTGAGGGGGACTCTCTACTTGCTGCGCTTTTAGAGAGAGCCCCTCACCCCGACCCTCTCCCCGTAAGAACGGGCAGAGGGAGCACAGTCGCATCTTCTCCGCAGAGGGCGTTCTTCGCTTCAAAGTCATCGCCTGATGCTTTAGAAGCGGCGCATGCTTTCGCGCATCTTCACCGTCGGCGGCTACACGCTGCTTTCACGGCTCACCGGCTTCGCACGCGACATCATGCTCGCGGCGATCCTCGGGGCCGGTCCCACGGCGGACGCGTTCTATGTCGCGTTCCGCCTGCCCAACCATTTCCGTGCGATCTTCGCCGAAGGTGCGTTCAACGCCGCCTTCGTGCCGGCCTATGCCCATGTCCATGGCGAGAAGGGCGAGGCCTCAGCAAAGCTGTTCGCCGATCGCATCTTCACGCTGCTCCTGGTCTCGCAGATCGTCCTCCTGGTGCTCGCGTGGCTGTTCATGTCGCAGGCCATGAGTATTCTTGCGCCCGGGTTTACCGACGATGCCGAGCAGCGCCAGCTTGCGATTCAGCTGACGCGCATCACTTTCCCCTATCTGTTGCTGATCACGCTGGTCACGCTTTATGGCGGCATGCTGAACGTGATGCAGCGCTTCGCCAGCGCCGCTGGCGCGTCGATCTTGCTCAACCTCGCCATGATGGTGACGCTGGCGTTCGCCGCCTTCTTCCCGACCGCCGGTCACGCCGCGGCCTGGGGCGTCTTGATCTCGGGGTTCCTGCAATACTTCTTGCTGGCCGGCGATCTCGCCACCCATGGCGGCCTGCCGCGTTTCGCGCCGCTGAAACTCGATGAGGATATCCGCGCCTTCTTCCGCGCGCTGGGACCCGCGACGCTGGGCTCGATGGGCACTCAGGTCGCGATGTTCGCGGACACCATCATCGGGACCTTTCTCCCGGCCGGCGCGCTTTCGGCGGTGTACTACGCCGACCGGCTCAATCAGCTGCCGATCGGCGTGATCGGTATTGCCATTGGGACGGTGTTGCTGCCGGAAATGTCGCGGCGGCTCAACGCCGGCGACCACGACGGCGCCATGGCGCAGCAGCGCCGCGCCTTCGAGTTCACGCTGCTGCTGTCCGTCCCCTTCGTCGCCGCATTCCTCGCCGTGCCCGACCTCATCACCCGCGCGGTATTCGCGCGCGGGGCCTTCACCAAGGCTGATGCGGCGGCGGCCGGCGCGACACTCGCGGCCTATGCGATCGGCCTCATTCCGTTCGTGCTGATCCGCAGCGCAGTATCGACCTTCTATGCCCGCAAGGATACCGCGACGCCGGTGAAGGCGTCCCTGACCGGCTTGACGGTCAACGTGCTGCTCAAGATCCTTCTGATGGGCTCGCTCGCGCAGGTCGGCCTGGCGCTCGCCACCGCCGTCGGCGCCTGGATCAATCTGTTGCTGGTGCTCGGCTTCGCGGTCCACGCCGGCTACCTCGAACTCAGCCGTCCGCTCGTGCAATCGCTGGCGAAATTTGCCGTCACCGGCGTTGCGCTGGCAGCCGCATTGTGGCTCACGGCGCGGTTTGCCGCGTCGCATCTCGGCGGCCTCGGTGCGCATCGCGACGAGGCGGTGCTCCTGGTCCTGATCGTCGTCGGGGCCTTGATCTATGCCGTGGCCATCCTCGGATTGTTCGGCCCGCGCTGGCTGAGGGGTCTTGTGCGGGGCTAAACCCTTTGCACGAGCCCGGAATCCGCTGCAATATGGGCAGGAACCGGGAAAAAAGACCAAGGAAGTGCCATGGCTGCTCCAATCAAGTTCGGCGTCGGACAGAGCGTGCTCCGCAAGGAGGACGATGCCCTCATCCGCGGCAAGGGCCGCTACACCGATGATCTCGCGCCGCAGGCCTCGCTGCACGCACTCGTCGTACGCTCGCCGCATGCCCATGCAACCTTCACCCTCGACGCCACGAAAGCGCGCGGGCTGCCAGGTGTGGCGCTGATCCTGACATCAGACGACATCGCCGATCTCGGCGGCCTGCCATGCCTGTTCAATTTCGAGGTCGATCCTTTCACCGGCCCGCCCTATCCGATCCTGGCCAAGGGTGAGGTGCGCCATGTCGGCGATGCCGTCGCCTTCGTGGTCGCGGACACCGCCGACAAGGCGCGTGATGCGGTCGAGGCGATCGAGATCAGTTGGACGCCGCTTCCCGCCGTGACCGGCGTCGTCAATGCCGTAAAACCCAATGCGCCGCAGGTCTGGCCGAGCCATCCGGGCAACGTGCTGTTCGATGTCGCGATCGGCGACAAGACGGCGACCGACGAGGTCTTTGCCAAGGCCCATGCGGTCGCCGAGATCTCGATCGTCAATCCGCGCGTGGTCGCAAGCTTCATGGAGACGCGCGCAGCGATCGCGGAATACGACGCCAAGCGCGACCATTTGACGCTCACCGTCGGCAGCCAGGGCAGCCATCGCCTGCGCGACATCCTGTGCCAGAACGTCCTGAACATTCCGGTCGAGAAGATGCGCGTGATCTGCCCCGATGTCGGCGGCGGTTTTGGCACAAAGCTGTTTCCGTATCGCGAATATGCGCTTCTTGCCGTTTCGTCGCGGAGGCTGAAGAAGACGGTGCGCTGGGCCGCCGACCGCTCCGAGCATTTCATGGGCGATGCGCAGGGCCGCGACAACGTCACCAGGGCCAGAATGGCGCTCGCCGAGGACGGCAAATTCCTCGCCATGGACGTCGACCTGATGGGCGACATGGGTGCCTATCTCTCGACCTTCGGGCCCTATATCCCGCATGGCGGTGCCGGCATGCTGCCGGGTCTCTACGACATCCAGGCCTTCCACTGCCGGGTCCGCACCGTGTTCACCCACACCGTGCCGGTCGATGCCTATCGCGGTGCGGGACGCCCCGAGGCCGCCTATGTGATCGAACGCCTGGTCGACGCCGCCGCGCGCAAGCTGAAGATGACGCCCGACGCCATCCGTCGCAAGAACTTCATCCCGCCGCGCGCGATGCCGTACAAGACCGTGACCGGCAAGGTCTACGATTCTGGCGACTTCACCGCGCATATGAAGCGGGCGATGGAGATCGCGAACTGGAAGGAATTTCCCAAGCGCGCAAAACTCGCCAAGAAGAGCGGCCTGGTGCGCGGCATCGGGCTGGCGAGCTATGTCGAGGTCTGCGGCGTGATGGGTGAGGAGACCGCAAACGTGCGGCTCGATCCCAATGGCGACGTCACCATCCTGATCGGCACCCAATCGACCGGGCAGGGCCACCAGACCGCCTATGCGCAGCTGGTAGCCGAGCAGTTCGGCCTGCCGCCGGAGCGGGTCCATATCCACCAGGGCGACACGGACGAGATCGCGACCGGCCTCGGGACCGGCGGTTCCGCTTCGATCCCGAGCGGTGGCGTCGCCGTCGAGCGGGCGACCGCAACGCTCGGCAAGCAGCTCCGCGACATCGCCGCCGAAGCGCTGGAGACCAGCGCCGGCGATCTCGAGATCAGCGAGGGCAAGGTGCGGATCGCCGGCACCGACCGCTCGATCAGTTTTGCCGATCTGGCGGCACGCGGCGGCGGCGATCCGGCAAAGCTCAACGCGAGTGCAACCTTTGCGAGCGCCGACGGTACCTATCCGAACGGCACCCACCTCGCCGAGGTCGAGATCGATCCGGCCACCGGCATCATCAAGATCGTGAACTATGTCATCGTCGACGATTTCGGCGTGACGCTCAATCCGCTGCTGCTGGCCGGCCAGGTGCATGGCGGCGTGATGCAGGGGATCGGGCAGGCCTTGATGGAGCAGGTGGTCTACAGCCCCGACGCGCAGCTCGTGACCGGCACCTACATGGACTACGCGCTGCCGCGCGCCGCCGACGGCCCGTCATTCACTTTCGAGACCCACAACATCCCCTGCAAGACCAATCCGCTGGGCGTGAAGGGCGCGGGCGAAGCCGGCGCCATCGGCTCATGCCCGGCCGTGGTGAATGCAATCGTCGAGGGACTGTGGCGCGAATACGGCATCGACCATATCGACATGCCGGCGACGCCCGAGCGGGTCTGGATTGCAATCCGCGAGCAGCATCGCCAGCACAGCCTCTGAGATCTGCCTCAATTCTCGGGAATAAGGCCCCGCGCCGGGGGTTGGAACCGCGTGGGATCAATTCGTCCGGGCGAAATAGGTTCGTTTGGCACAATCGGGAGAGCAAGTTGATGATGCGAGCTGTCGTAGCTGTGGGGGTTCTGATACTGGGCGCGACTGCTGTGATCGCGCAGCAGGACCAGCTGAAGGACACCCAGACCGTCATGAAGGGCAACGGCAAGAATGCTGGCGCGTTGTCGGCGATCGTCAAGGGCGAAAAGCCCTACGATCAGGCGACAGTCGACGCGGCCCTCGCGCAGTTCGATGATACCGCCAAGAAGCTGCCAAAGCTCTTCCCGGTAAGCCTCAAGGGTAAGGCGTTCGACGGCGACTATCAGCCCTCGGACAAGATCTGGAGCGACAAGGCGGGCTTTGACGAACACATCGCGAGCTTTGCCAAGGCAGTCGGCGATGCCAAGGGCAAGATCAAGGATACCGACACGTTGAAGGCCGAGCTCGGCCTGATCGGCAAGCAGTGCGGCGGCTGCCACGAGACCTATCGCGTCAAGAAGACCTGAGGCGGATTGTAGTGGGCTAAGCGAAGCGTGCCCACCATTGCAACGCGGATTGCGATCGGAATGGTGGGCACGGCGCGAGAGCGCCTTTGCCCACCCTTTTTCGGAAGGGCGGGCGCGTCGGGCGTCCGCCTTTTTCGTTTGTGGCGGACTTGGGGCGGCGCCATTGCTGGTGCCGCGCCTTATTCCCGCACCGCAATCAGATAATCGCGAATTCCGTGTGAGGGCTGATCTGGCATAGAGAGAATTGAGGCCGTAAGCTTTCGCGGCGAGAACGGGGTCGGTGATGCTGCGACGGATCGTGATCTTTGTTGCCGCGGTGGGGATCGTCGGCCTCGGGGTCTATTGGTGGCTGACCGAGCCGCCGGCAAGGCTTGCCGTCAGTGAACCGTTCACGCCGAATCCGGCGTATGGCGAGGTGATCTTCAACGCCGGCGGATGCGCCTCCTGCCATGCGGTGCCGAACCAACAGGATCGGCTGAAGCTTGGCGGTGGGCTGGCGATCCCGTCTCCGTTCGGCACGTTCTATGCGCCGAACATCTCACCGGATCGTGCCGACGGCATCGGCGCCTGGAGCGAGAACGATTTCGTCAACGCGGTGAAGCGCGGCATCTCGCCGGAGGGAGAACACTATTTCCCGGCCTTTCCCTACACCTCCTACGCCCATGCGACGGTCCAGGACGTCCGCGATCTCTTTGCCTATCTGAAGACGCTTGCGCCGGTATCGGGCCGCGCCCCCGACCATGACCTGCCGTTTCCCTTCAATATCCGCCGCAATGTCGGGATCTGGAAACTGCTGTTCATGGATGACGGCCTGTTCGTGCCCAACCAGTCGCGCCCGACCGAGTGGAATCGCGGCGCCTATCTGGTGAACACTTTTGGGCACTGCGCCGAATGCCACAGCCCGCGCAATCTTCTGGGCGGCATCATCACGGCGCAGCGCTTCGCCGGCGGTCCGGACCCCGACGGCAAGGGTTTTGTGCCGAACATCACCCAGAAGGGCGAGCTCTCCGAGTGGAGCGTGAAGGATATCGACTATTTCCTCGAGACCGGGCTGACTCCCGACGGCGACAATGCGGGCGGCTCAATGGCGCGCGTGATCCGCAACACGTCCCAGCTCAGCTCCGCCGACCGCGCGGCGATTGCGAACTATGTGAAGTCGCTGCCGCCGGTGGAGGGGCCGCCGCGTCCGAAGAAGAAGGAAGCGAGGGCGCTGTGAAGCGCACCGGCGCGCGCAGCGTCTCGACCGGCTTGAACGTGCCGTCGCCCTGAATGACGGTCAGGAACACGCGGGCCGGCGCATCCCGCATCCTCGCCCCGAGCATGATCACATAGCCGCTGAGATCGAAGCCGCGGGCCTCGTTGATGATCCGGAGCAGGTCGGCGCGGGTCGGGTTCGGACCGGCCATTTCCAGCGCCGCGGCGGCGAGGCGGCCGGAGAGATAGCCCTCCAGCGAGACGAAATCCGGCGTCAGGTCAGGGTCGAGCGCCTTCTCGGCGGCCTGGTAGTCCGCGACGATCTTGAGCGACGTGTCCCACGGAAACGGCACGACCTGCGAGACGATGACCCCGTTGCCATCGGCGCCGAGCTCGCGTGCAAGCGCGTTGGCGCCGACGAAGGAGATGTTGACGAAGGTGGGATCGAAGCCCTGCTTGTGGGCGAGCTTGATGAACTCGGCGCATGGCCCATAGGTGCCGACCATGACGACGGCTTCCGGCTCGCTGCGCTTGATGACCCGGAGCGCCGCGGCGACAGCTCTGGTATTGCGCTCAAAAGTGCCTTCGGCCGTCAGCTCGAGGCCGCGCCTGGCAAGCGCGCGCTTGACGCCGGCGAGGCCATCGCGGCCGAACGCGTCGTCCTGATAGAAGATCGCGACGTTCTTGAAGTTCAGGTCCTCGGTCAGGTGCTTGATCCAGGCCTCCGCTTCGGCGCTGTAGCTGGCGCGGATATTGACGACGTTGCGCAGCTCCGGCGCGCGCAAGAATTCTGCGCCGGTGAACGGCCCGATGAACGGAACGTTGAGCGCGCTCGCGATCGGCACCGTCGCGATCGAGGTCGGCGTGCCCACCGCGCCGATCAGCGCGAACACGCGGTCCTCGTCGAGCAGTTTTTTGGTCTGGGCCACCGAGCGGTCGGGGTCGTAGCCGTCGTCGCGGCTGATGAGATTCAGCTTGCGACCATAGATGCCACCGCGCGCATTGATCTCCGCAAACGCGGCCAGAATGCCCTGCCTCATGCCCTTGCCCAGCGCGGACGAGGGCCCCTCGAGCGCGGCTGCCTGGCCAAACAGGATCGTATCCGCGCTGACACCGACCTCGTCGGCCCGGGCGCAAAGCGGCAGCGCGAACAGGATCGAGAAGCCGGCGACCATCGCAATCCGCAACTGGCGCATGATCGGTTTCTGGCGTGATGAGGGTGGCACCGCGCGGCAGGATAGTTGAGCGTCATGAAGAGCTTGCTAATTTAGGCCCCGTAAAAATCCGGATATATGTGCGACATCTCGGACGGTCCCCGGGGCGGATCATTAACTAAGGTGCCTCGCCGGACCGCCGCTACGTCGCGGTTTTTGCGAGTTCTTAACCCAAATACCTATCCGATACTCCGGACGGAGGGGGCTGCATTGGGGCCCGTTTAGCGAGCAGCGGCGGAAGGCTGGGATGAGCGATCGCCGTGACGACATGGCTGAGCGCAGGCGGTCCTCCGCGTCGCGGGCGGGACTGTACCGGCCTGCGCTGTTTGCGCTCGGTATCGGGATGCTGATCTCGCTGGCTGCGGGATATGCGGTCGGACAGTGGGAGAACCGGGTCACCAAGGTCGAGTTCGAAAGCGTCGCCGAGACCCAGGTCATCGTGATGCAGAACGGCATCAACGAATATATCAGCCGGCTGGTCGCGCTGCGCACGCTGTTCGAATCCGCCAACGAGGAAATCACCCGCAGCGAGTTCGAGACCTTCAGCGGACGGCTGTTCGAGCGGCATCCCGGAATCCTGCGGGTGGCCTGGATGCCGAGGATCAACCGCAAGGAGCGCGCCGAATACGAAGCCGCCGCGATCGCCGACGGCGTTTCCGGCTACCGCATCAAGGCGCTCAATGCCGCCGACCGCAGCATCACGACGGCCCCGCAAAAGGACGAATACCTGCCGGTGTTCTTTTCCACCGAACCGAAGACGTCGATGTCCTACGGGCTCGACTATTCGACCGATCCCGAGCGCCGCGCGACACTGATGCGCGCGCGCGACGCCGACGTGATTGCCGCGATGCGCGGACAGCTCTATGAGCCGAGAGACGGCATGCGCCCCGCCGGGGTGCTGCTGTTCGTGCCGGTGTTCGCCAAGGGCACGTCGCGCGACACGACTGCTGACCGGCGGCGCAATCTGACCGGCTATATCGTCGGCATCTTCGATCTGCCGACGCTGCTGCAGTCGATCCGCAAGACCGCCGCGGTCAGCCCCGCCGTGGCCATGAATGTCTATCCGCCGGACGCCGGCGATGTGACCGGACCGGAGAACCACGCGCTGCCCGATTTCTCGTCCGAACGCCAGATATTGCCGTCGGACGCAATCTCGTCGGGGCTTGCGCATTGGTCGGCGATGCTGCGGATCGGCGATACCAGCTGGCCCGTGCTGGCGGCTCCTGCCGCTGGAGGACGTCTCATCGCCCGTCACGATCGGTCGCTCGCCGTGCTCGTGGCAGGCTTCGTCGGGACGATCTTCCTCGCC
>Ga0335084_10007335_pt1 | contig 10983 bp, 8 predicted proteins | sample Lox_Sample_44_FD_206721 | JGI IMG/M metagenome (GOLD analysis project Ga0335084, IMG submission 206721) | Soil microbial communities from Loxahatchee National Wildlife Refuge, Florida, United States - Lox_Sample_4.4 | ecosystem: Environmental > Terrestrial > Soil > Wetlands | place: USA: Florida...
CGCGACCACCAGGTCGGCGCGCTCCACTTCGGCGCGCAGGTCACGCGTGCCGGTGTGACAGACCGTAACCGTGGCACGCGCCAGCAGCAGCTCGAGCGCCATCGGGCGACCGACGATGTTCGAGGCGCCCACCACGGTCGCCCGCACTCCGGCGAGCTCGATGCCGTACTCCTGCGCCAGGCGGATGACGCCAAAGGGCGTGCACGGGCGCAGGCGCGGCCGCTTCTGCGCCAGCAGCCCGGTGTTGACCGGATGGAAACCATCGACGTCCTTGGCCGGGTCGACGGCGTCCATGATGCGGTTGGCGTCCACGCCCTTCGGCAGCGGCAGCTGCACGAGGATGCCGTCGACGCGCTCGTCGGCGTTCAGCCTGTGCACCAGCTCGAGGATCTGCGCGGCCTCGGTATGCGCCGGCAGATCGTGCGCGAAGGACTCGATGCCGGCCTCGAGCGAGGAGCGGCGCTTGTTGCGCACGTACACGCTCGAGGCCGGATCCTCGCCCACCTGCACCACGGCCAGCCCCGGGCGGCGTCCGGCGCGCGCGGCGAAGGCCGCCGCGCGCGCCGCCACCTGCGAGCGCACCCGCGCCGCCACGGCCTTGCCATCCAGGAGCTGGGCGCCGCCGCCGGCGGCGCGCTCCGAGGTTGCCCTGGCCATCAGTAGCGGTAGTGGTCGGGCTTGTACGGTCCGGCCCGGTCGACGCCGATGTAGCGCGCCTGCGCATCGGTGAGCTGTGTCAGCTCCACGTTCAGCTTCTTCAGCTGCAGCCGCGCCACCTTCTCGTCCAGGTGCTTGGGCAGCACGTGCACGCCCACCGGGTACTTGGCGGTGCGCGTGAACAGCTCCACCTGCGCGATGACCTGGTTGGCGAAGCTCGAGCTCATGACGTAGCTCGGATGTCCCGTGCCGCAGCCGAGGTTCACCAGGCGTCCCTCCGCCAGCAGGATCAGACGCCGCCCGTCGGGCAGCAGCACGTGATCGACCTGCGGCTTGATGTTCTCCCAGCGGTACTGCTTGAGGCTCGCCACGTCGATCTCGTTGTCGAAGTGCCCGATGTTGCACACGATGGCGTTGTGCTTCATGCGCGCCATGTGCTCGTGCGTGATGACGTGGTAGTTGCCGGTCGCGCTGACGAAGATGTCCGCCTTGTCGGCGGCGTAGTCCATGGTCACGACGCGGTAACCCTCCATGGCCGCCTGCAGCGCACAGATCGGGTCGATCTCGGTGATCCACACCTGCGCGGACAGCGCCCGCAACGCCTGTGCCGAGCCCTTGCCGACGTCGCCGTAGCCGCACACCACCGCGATCTTGCCGGCCACCATGACGTCGGTGGCGCGCTTGATGGCATCCACGAGCGACTCGCGGCAGCCGTAGAGGTTGTCGAACTTGCTCTTGGTGACCGAGTCGTTGACGTTGATGGCTGGAAAGCCGAGCCGGCCCTCCTTGGCCATCTGGTAGAGCCGCTTGACCCCGGTGGTGGTCTCCTCGGTCACGCCCTTGATCTTGGCGAGGCGCGTTGAATACCACTTGGGATCGCTCTTGAGGCGCGCGCGGATGGCGGCGAACAGCGCCGTCTCCTCCTCGCTCCCGGGGTGCGCGATGGTGCTCGCATCGGACTCGGCGCGCGCCCCCAGGTGCAGCAGCAGCGTGGCATCGCCGCCATCATCCAGGATCATGTTGCTGTGGGCGCCGTCGGGCCACTCGAAGATGCAGTGCGTGTAGTGCCAGTAATCCGTGAGCGACTCGCCCTTGAAGGCGAATACCGGCGTGCCGGTCGCCGCGATGGCCGCGGCCGCATGGTCCTGGGTGGAGAAGATGTTGCACGAGGCCCAGCGCACCTCGGCCCCGAGCGCCTGCAGCGTCTCGATGAGCACCGCGGTCTGGATGGTCATGTGCAGCGAGCCGGAGATGCGCGCCCCCTTGAGCGGGCGGGTGAGCGCGAATTCCTCGCGGATCGCCATGAGACCGGGCATCTCGGTCTCGGCAATCGCGATCTCCTTGCGGCCCCAGTCGGCGAGCTTCAGGTCGGCGACCTTGAAGTCGCTGTTGGCATTGGCGGGTTTCAGCGTGGCGTTCATGAATGACTCCGTGATCACAGAGTGAGCGCCGTATAGATGATCCGCGCTCGCTGAGCCTGGCAGGCCGGTGCCTGTCGCAACGCTCCTCAGCGGGGGCGGCTGCCGCTTGCTGCGGCGGAAAATCACATTGTACTACGCGGCGCGCGCCCCCTTGCCCTCCGCGGCCAGCGCCTCGGCGAGGTCGGTGCGCTCCCAGGTGAATTCCGGCTCGGTGCGGCCGAAGTGCCCGTAGCTGGCGGTCTTCTGGTAGATGGGCCGCACCAGGTCGAGCATCTCGCGCAGCCCATAGGGCGTCAGGTCGAAGTGCTTGCGCACCAGCTGTGTCAGGCGCTCGCGCGAGAGGTGGCTGGTGCCGAAGGTCTCCACCATGATCGAGGTCGGTTCGGCGACGCCGATGGCGTAGGACACCTGCACCTCGCAGCGCGCGGCAAGTCCGGCGGCCACGATGTTCTTGGCGACGTAGCGCGCCGCATAGGCGGCGGAACGGTCGACCTTCGAGGGATCCTTGCCGGAGAAGGCGCCGCCCCCGTGGCGCGCGTAGCCGCCGTAGGTGTCGACGATGATCTTGCGTCCGGTGAGCCCGCAGTCGCCCACCGGGCCGCCGATGACGAAGCGTCCGGTCGGGTTGATGTGATACTTGGTGCGCTTGTCGATCCACTTCGCCGGCAGCACCGGCTTCAGGATCTCCTCCAGCACCGCCTCGCGCAGGTTCTTGGTCGAGACTTCATCGCTGTGCTGCGTCGAGAGCACCACGGCCTCGAGGCCGACGGGCTTGTTGTCCTCGTAGCGCAGCGTCACCTGGCTCTTGGCATCCGGTCGCAGCCAGTCGAGCTTGCCGGACTTGCGTACCTGCGCCTGGCGCTTGACCAGCCGATGCGCCAGCGTGATGGGCGCCGGCATGAGCACGTCGGTCTCGTTGGTGGCGTAGCCGAACATCAGGCCCTGATCACCCGCGCCCTGCTTGCGCTCGTCCTTGCGGTCGACGCCTTGGGCGATGTCGGGGGACTGCTTGCCGATGATGTTGAGCACGCCGCAGCTGGCGCCGTCGAAGCCCATGTCCGAGGAGTTGTAGCCGATGTCGAGCACGGTCTTGCGCACCAACGCTTCGACGTCCACCCAGGCGCGCGTGGTGACCTCGCCGGCCACCACCACCACTCCGGTCTTCACCAGCGTCTCGCACGCCACGCGGCCGCGGTCATCCTCCTTGAGGATCGCATCGAGCACCGCATCGGAGATCTGATCGGCAATCTTGTCGGGGTGTCCCTCGGAGACTGATTCCGAGGTGAACAGGTAGTCGTTGGCCATGGGCTCGCTTATGGGCTTAGGTGGTCCGAAGACGGAACCCCTAGTTTAACCCAGCCCGCCGCCAAAGCGGGCCGTCATCGAGCGCCCGAACCGGCGGCCATCAGCTTATGTCCGCAGGCCATTGCGCCGGCGCCACGGCAGCGCTCAGCCGAAGGCCTTGCGCAGGCGCTGCTCGAACTCGGCCGTGGTGAAGCGGTGGTTCTGGGTACCGCGCGCCTCGATCTTGATGGCCCCGAGGAGGGAGGCGATCTGTCCGGTGCGTCGCCAGTCGAGCTTGTGCAACAGCCCGTGCAGGAGCCCCGCCCGGTAAGCATCGCCGCAACCGGTGGGATCCACGACCTGGCTCACCGGGGCCGCCGCGATCGTCAGTTCCTCGCCGCGGGTATAGATATTCGAGCCGGCCGCGCCGCGCGTGACGATGAGCGCCTCGACCCTGGAAGTCAGCTCGCGCACCCCCCAGCCGGTGCGCTGCTGCACGAGCTGCCATTCGTACTCGTTCAGCGCCACCCAGCGCGCCTGACCGATCAGGCCCTGCAGCGCCGCGCCGTCGAACAGCGGCAGCCCCTGGCCCGGGTCGAACATGAAGGGGATCCTGGCCTCGGCGAACTGGGCCGCGTGCGTGAGCATGCCCTCGCGCCCGTCCGGAGCGACGATGCCGAGGGCGATGCCGTGCGCATCCGCGACGCGGTTCAGGTGCGAGTGCTGCATCGCTCCCGGATGAAAGGCGGCGATCTGGTTGTCATCCAGGTCGGTCGTGATGAAGGCCTGCGCGGTGAGCTCGGAGTCGATCTCACGCAGGTAGTCGGTCGGCACGCCGCAGCTGCCGAGCCACTCGCGATAGGGCCCGAAGTCGCGTCCCACGGTGGCCATCGGGTAACCGGCATCGCCCAGCAGGCGCAGGTTGTAGGCGATGTTGCCGGCACAACCGCCGAACTCGCGCCGCAGCTGCGGCACGAGGAACGACACGCTGAGCATGTGGATCTTGTCGGGCAGGATGTGATTGGCGAAGCGGTCGCCGAACACCATGATGGTGTCGTACGCCACCGAGCCGCAGATCAACGCCCCGCCGCCCGGGGTCGCACTCATGGAGGCGGCGCCGGTGTGCCCGCCGCGGACTCGGCGCGCAGCTGCTCGACCGCGGCGCGCGCCACGTCCGAGAGTCCCGCACCGTGGCGCTCATCCAGGTAACCGATGATCTGGCGGCGCATGCGCGGGTCCCAGTAGCGCTTCAGGTGTGTCGCCACGTCACGCGCGGCGGCATCGGCGGTGGCGCCGTTGAAGAACATGCCGATCTCGTTGGCCATCTTGATGAGCAGGTCGATGTTCATGGGGCTTATGGTGGTAGTGATTTTCAGCGGAGGCGTTCGGGGTGCGCGTATACCACGTGGCGGTCGCTGCGCGCGAACGCGACCAGCGTGAGTCCGCTGGCGCGGGCCAGGCGCACCGCAAAGGCGGTCGGCGCCGAGAGTGCCACGAGCAGCGGGATGCCGACGGTGGCGCACTTCTGCACCATCTCGTAGCTGGCGCGGCTCGTGATCAGCATGTAACCGGAGGCGAAATCCGTGCCGGCGCGCGCCAGCGCGCCGATCGCCTTATCGAGCGCATTGTGGCGTCCGACGTCCTCGCGCACCAGCTGGATGCCCCCCTCCGGCAGCACCCAGGCGGCGGCGTGCACGCTGCCGGTGCGGGCGTTGATGGGCTGGCGCGTCTTGAGCGCATCGATCGCGGCGTGCAGCTGCGCGGCACTCACGGGCACGCCCGCCGGCACCGGCGCCACCTCGCGGATGGCATCGGCCGCGGTCTCGGCCCCGCACAGCCCGCAGCCGGTGCGGCCGGCGAGGTTGCGGCGGCGCTGCAGCAGCTGCGTGAAGCGCTCCCAGGCCACCGTGATCTTGACGTCCGCGACCCCTGGGCCAAGCACCACCTCGACGCCGCGGATCTCCTGCGGGCGCGCGACCAGGCCCTCGCTGAGCGTGAAGCCGACCGCGTAATCCTCGAGGTCGGCAGGGGTGGCGAGCATGACCACGTGCGGCACGTCGTGGTAGACGAGCGCGACCGGCACCTCCTCGGCGACCAGGTCACTGGCCTGCGCGAGCGCGCCCTGCGACCAGCGCTCGACCTCCACCGAGGCGCTCACCGCGAGCGAGGCTGCCGGCGGCGCAGAGGCGAGCGGCCCGGTGCTCACGGTTGCCTGCCGGGGTGCGCCCTCACGCGGGGGCGGGATCGCGCCGGCGCTTGCGCGGGTGCGGCAACGAGCGCTCGGCCTCGGCGCGCTTCTGCCAGGCATCCTTCTGGTTGACGAGCACCACCTCGACCGCGGTGACCTTGTACTCGGGGCAGTTGGTGGCCCAGTCGGAGTTCTCGGTGGTGACGACGTTGGCGTTGGTCTCCGGGAAGTGGAAGGTCGTGTACACCACCCCGGGGGCGATCTTCTCCGTGACGCGCGCGCGCAGCACGGTGTCGCCGGCGCGGCTGGTGAGCCCGACCCAGTCGCCGTCGCTGATGCCGCGTACCTCGGCATCGTGCGGATGGATCTCGAGCACATCCTCGGCATGCCAGACGACGTTGTTGGTGCGGCGGGTCTGCGCGCCGACGTTGTACTGGGTCAGCACGCGCCCGGTGGTGAGGATCAGCGGGAAGCGGCTGGTGGAGCGCTCGCTGGTCGGCACGTACTCGGTGGCCCAGAACTTGCCCTTGCCGCGCACGAACTGGTGCACGTGCATGGTGGGCGTACCCTCGGGCGCATCGGCGGTGCACGGCCACTGGATGCTGCCGAGCCGGTCGAGCTTCTCGTAGGTGAGCGCCGCGAAGGTCGGCGTCAGCCGTGCGATCTCCTCCATGATCTGGCGCGGGTGCGTGTAGTTCATCGGGTAGCCGAGCGCGTTGGAGAGCAGGCAGGTGATCTGCCAGTCCTCGTAGCCGGCGAGCGGCTCCATCACCTTGCGCACCATCGACACGCGCCGCTCGGCGTTGGTAAAGGTCCCGGTCTTCTCGAGGAAGGAGGAGCCGGGCAGGAACACGTGCGCGAACTTCGCCGTCTCGTTCAGGAACAGGTCCTGCACGATGACGCACTCCATGGCCTCCATCGCGGCGTTGACGTGGTGCGTGTTGGGATCGGACTGCACGAAGTCCTCGCCCTGCACGTACATGGCCTTGAAGGTGCCATCGAGGGAGGCCTCGAACATGTTGGGGATGCGCAGCCCCGGCTCCGCCTGCAGCGTGACGCCCCAGGCTGCCTCAAACAGTGCGCGCGTCGCCGGATCGGAGACGTGCCGATAGGCGGAGAACTCGTGCGGGAAGGAGCCCATGTCGCACGAGCCCTGCACGTTGTTCTGGCCGCGCAGCGGGTTGACGCCCACCCCCTCGCGCCCGAGGTTGCCGGTGGCCATGGCGAGGTTGGCGATCGCCATGACGGTCGTGGTGCCCTGGCTGTGCTCGGTGACGCCGAGGCCGTAATAGATGGCGCCGTTGCCGGCGCGCCCGTAGAGGCGTGCCGCCTCGCGCAGCTTGTGCGCCGGCACGCCGGTGATGGCCTCGGCCGCCTCGGGGGAGTTGCGCTCCTCGGCGACGAAGGCCTTCCACTGCGCGAACGAGGGTCCCTCGCACCGCGCCGCCACGTAATCCTCCTTCACCATGCCCTCGGTCACGATCACGTGCGCGAGCGCGTTCATGAGCGCCACGTTGGTGCCCGGGGTGAGCTGCAGGTGCACGTCGGCCTGGATGTGCGGCGCCCTCACCAGTGCGGTCTCACGCGGGTCGGCGATGATCAGCTTCGCGCCCTGACGCAGGCGGCGCTTCAGCTGCGAGCCGAACACCGGGTGTCCCTCGCTCGGGTTGGCGCCGATGATCATGACGACGTCCGCCTGCATCACCGAGTCGAACGCCTGGGTGCCGGCGGACTCGCCCAGCGTGTTCTTCAGGCCGTAGCCGGTGGGCGAGTGGCACACGCGGGCGCAGGTGTCGACGTTGTTGGTGCCGAAGACGGCGCGCACCAGCTTCTGCACCAGGAAGGTCTCCTCGTTGGTGCAGCGCGAGGAGGTGATGCCGCCGATCGAGTTCTTGCCGTACTTGGCCTGCACGCGCTTGAGCTCGCTGGCGGCGTAGCCGATGGCCTCCTCCCAGGAGACCTCGCGCCACTCGTCGCGGATGCTCTTGCGGATCATCGGCTTCTTCACGCGGTCGCTGTGGGTGGCGTAGCCCCAGGCGAAGCGCCCCTTGACGCAGGCGTGGCCATGGTTCGCCTTGCCGTCGCGGTCCGGCACCATGCGCACCACTTCCACGTCGGCGCCCTCGCCGCGCACCTCGGCCTTGAAGCCGCAGCCGACGCCGCAGTAGGCGCAGGTCGTGCCGACGGCGCGCTCGGCGACGCCGAGCCCGATCACCGACTTCTCGGTGAGCGCGGCCGTCGGGCAGGCCTCGACGCACGCGCCGCAGGAGACGCACTCCGAATCGAGGAACGGCTCATTCTGGCTCGCCGCCACCTTGGAGCTGAAGCCGCGGCTCTGGATCGTGAGCGCCAGCGTGCCCTGCGTCTCATCGCACGCCCGCACGCAGCGCGAGCACACGATGCACAGCTCCGGGTCGAAGGTGAAATAAGGATTGCTCTCATCCTGGGCCTGCGGACGGTGCACCTGGCCACCGGGCGCGTAGGAGGTCTCGGTGACGCCCACCGCGGCGGCCATGTCCTGCAGCTCGCAGTGCCCCTCGGCCGGGCAGCCCTGGCACTCGAGCGGATGGTCCGAGACGTACAGGTCGATGACGCCGCGACGCAGCTGCATGAGCTTCGGCGACTGGGTGCGCACCTTCATGCCGGCGGCGACCGTGGTGGTGCAGGAGGCCGGATACCCCTTGCGGCCCTCGATCTCCACCAGGCACAGCCGGCAGGAGCCGAAGGCCTTGAGGGTGTCGGTCGCGCACAGCTTCGGCACCTGCACGCCGGCGAGCGCCGCGGCACGCATGAGGCTCGTGCCCTCGGGCACCGTGACGCTGGTGCCGTCGATCTGCAGCGTCACCTGGCCGCTGGCCGCGGCGGGAGCCGGGGTGCCGAAGTCTTCGTAGTCGATCGCGAACATTGCCGTTGCCTCGCTCGCGCGCTCACTTGTGCGCGCGGAAGTCTTCCCTGAAGTGTTTCAGCGCACTCTGCACCGGGAAGGGCGCCATGCCGCCCAGCCCGCACAGCGAGCCCTGCACCATCGTCTCGCACAGCTCCTCGAGGAGCCTGAGGTTACGCTCGCCGTCCTCGCCTGCGAGGATGCGGTCGATGACCTCGACGCCGCGCGTCGAGCCGATGCGACAGGGCGTGCACTTGCCGCAGGACTCGATGGCGCAGAATTCCATTGCATAGCGCGCCATGTGCGCCATGTCTACCGTGTCGTCGAAGACCACGATGCCGCCGTGCCCGAGCAGCGCGCCGACGCCGGCGAGCGCCTCGTAGTCGAGGGCCGTGTCAAAGTGCGCCGGCGGGATGTAGGCCCCGAGCGGACCGCCCACCTGGATGGTGCGGATAGGGCGGCCGGTCGCGGTGCCGCCGCCGTAGTCGTAGAGCAGCTCGCGCAGGCTGAGGCCGAAGGCGCGCTCCACCAGGCCGCCGCGCCGGATGTTGCCGGCCAGCTGCACCGGCAGCGTACCGCGCGACTTGCCCATGCCGTAGTTCGCGTAGGCCTCGGCGCCGTGGGCGAGGATCCACGGCACGCTGGCGTGGGTGATGACGTTGTTGACGATCGTCGGCTGGCCGAAGAGCCCCTTGATCGCCGGCAGCGGCGGGCGCACGCGCACCTCGCCACGCTTGCCCTCGAGGCTCTCCAGCATCGAGGTCTCCTCGCCGCAGATGTAGGCGCCGGCGCCGAGCCGCACCTCCAGGTCGAAGCGCCGGCCGCTGCCGGCCACGTCCTCGCCCAGGTAGCGCGCCTGATAGGCCGCCGCGATCGCCGTGTTGAGCGCGCGGTGGGCGTGCGGATATTCGGCGCGCAGGTAGATGTAGCCCTGTGTTGCCCCGACCGCGAGCCCGGCGATCGTCATGCCCTCGATCAAGGTGAGCGGATCGCCCTCCATCAGCATGCGGTCGGCGAAGGTGCCCGAGTCGCCCTCGTCCGCGTTGCAGGTGACGTACTTCTGCGGCGCGGACTGCTCGAGCACCGTCTTCCACTTGATGCCGGTCGGGAAGGCCGCGCCGCCGCGCCCGCGCAGGCCGGAGGCGGTGATGAGCTGCACGATGGCCGCCGGCTCCATGGCGAGCGCGCGCGTGAGCCCGGCGTAGCCGCCGTTGCGCACGTAGTCGGCGACGCTGGCCGGGTCGACGATGCCGACGCGCGCGAAGGTGAGCCGCTGCTGGTTCTTGAACCAGGCTATCTGTTCGGTCGGCCCGAGCGCGCGCGCATGCGCACCGCCCTTGAGGAAGCCGGCCGCGAACAGCCCCGGCACATCCTCCGCGCTCACCGGCCCGTAGCCCACGCGCCCGCCCGCGGTGGCGACCTCCACCAGCGGCTCCAGCCAGAAGGCGCCGCGCGAACCGGTGCGCACCAGTTGCAGCGGCTCCCTGCGCCGCCTCGCCTCGGCCTGGATCGCCTGGGCCACCGCATCCGCACCGAGCGAGAGTGCGCTGGCATCCTTGGGGACGAAAACCGTGTTGGTCATGACTTGCGGGTGTGCTGGGCAATCAGCGCGTCGAAGCGCTCCGGGCTCACGCGCCCGTGCAGCGCCCCATCTATGAGGACGGCCGGCGAGCAGGCGCAGTTCCCCAGGCAGTAGATCGGCTCGAGGGTGAAGCGCCCGTCCGGGGTCGTCTGGTGGAAATCGATGCCGAGGGTGCGCTTGGCGTGGGCCGTCAGCGCGACCGCCCCCATCGACCGGCAGGCCTCCGCCTGGCAAACGCTCACCGTGTGCGTCCCGGGCCGGTGGTGGCGGAAGAAGTGGTAGAAGCTGACCACGCCGTGCACCTCGGCCCGTGAGAGGTTCAGTCCGTCGGCCACGGGCGCGATGGCCCCCTCCGGGATGAACCCCAGCTCCCCCTGGATGGCGTGCAGCACCTCCAAAAGAGGGCCGGGGCGGTCGCGGAGCTGCGCGACGATGCGTCGCACGGCGTCATGCTCAGCCGGCGCTAAGGTCTTCATACTCAAACAGTATACGTTTCTTCATTTACCCGGGGCTTGTCTGTGAGCGGCACGGCTGCGGTAGGCTGCGACCGGCCCTGCGAGCGCGTGCTGCGGACGCCCGCGCCTACTACACTCGCGCACGCCAACCCGGCAATCCGGACCAGCGTAGTGCCCGCAGCGCTTTTCCATAAGACGCCCGCAGCCGTGGGATTTCTGCTCCTCGGCCTGCTGAGGATCGAGGCCGCCCGCTCCGATGTCCCTACCCCTTTCGATGGAGTCAGCTTCGGCGCGGGCCTGGCCCTCACCACGGACTACATCTACCGCGGCGTCTCCCAAAGCGACAGCCCCGGTGCCGTACAGGCGGATGCCCACCTCGGCACGGCCGGCGGCTCCTTCCTCGGGATATGGACTTCCACCCGCAACAAGGACCTCGAGCCCGGCGCCAACGCGCTGGTGGACCTGTATCTGGGGCATCACTTTGCGCTCGACACGGCCTGGAGCCTGACGGC
>Ga0335084_10007336_pt1 | contig 10983 bp, 7 predicted proteins | sample Lox_Sample_44_FD_206721 | JGI IMG/M metagenome (GOLD analysis project Ga0335084, IMG submission 206721) | Soil microbial communities from Loxahatchee National Wildlife Refuge, Florida, United States - Lox_Sample_4.4 | ecosystem: Environmental > Terrestrial > Soil > Wetlands | place: USA: Florida...
CATCCTCAACGGCGAGAAGCTGTGGATCACCAACGGCACCATCGCCGAGCTGATGGTGGTGATGGCGCGGACGCCGTCGGTCGTGGTGAACGGCAAGGAGCGCCGGCAGATCACGGCGTTCATCGTGGAGGCGAACTGGCCCGGCGTCGAGGTGGTGCGGCGCTGCGACTTCATGGGCCTCAAGGCGATCGAGAACGCGGTGCTGCGCTTCACCAACGTGCGGGTGCCGCGGGAGAACGTGCTGTGGGGCGAGGGCAAGGGCCTGAAGCTCGCCCTGATCACGCTCAACACCGGGCGACTCACGCTCCCGGCCTCGTCGGTGGCGGCGGCGAAGAAGTGCCTCGAGATCTCCCGCCAGTGGGCGAACCAGCGGGTGCAGTGGGGCCAGCCGGTCGGCAAGCACGACGCGGTGGCGCAGAAGGTCGGCCGGATGGCCGCCGACGCGTTCGCGCTCGAGGCGATCTCGGAGCTGTGCTCCGCGCTGGCCGACAAGGGCGGCTACGACATCCGCCTCGAGGCCGCGATCGCCAAGCTCTACAACTCGGAGCACGCCTGGCGGATCGTGGACGACACGGTCCAGATCCGCGGCGGGCGCGGGTACGAGACCGCGCAGTCGCTCAAGGCGCGGGGCGAGATCCCCTGGCCGGTCGAGCGGATCATGCGCGACTTCCGCATCAACCTGATCTTCGAGGGGAGCTCGGAGATCATGCACCTGTTCATCGCCCGCGAAGCGGTGGACCGGCACCTCAAGGTGGCGGGGCCGCTGCTCGATCCGCGCACCGCGCCCGGTGCCAGGCTGGGCGCGCTGGCCCGCACCGCGGCGTTCTACGCCGGCTGGTACCCGAGCCGCTATTTCGGCTGGGGCCGCTGGCCGCGCTACGGGGATTTCGGCCGTCTCGCCCGGCACGTGCGGTTCGCCGAGCGGATGAGCCGCAAGCTGGCGCGCACGACCTTCCACGCCATGGTGCGGTTCGGTCCGAAGCTGGAGAAGCGCCAGGCGGTGCTGTTCCGGCTGGTGGACGTCGGCGCGGACCTGTTCGCCATCGCGGCCACCTGCTCGCGGGCCGCGATGCTGGCGAAGCGGGGGCAGCCGGAGGCGGAGGAGCTGGCGGACCTGTTCTGCCGCTACGCGCGGCGGAGGGTGAAGGCGACCTTCCGGAACGTGTTCGACAACGAAGATGTGCGGACGTACGCGCTGGCCCGCAGCGTACTGGAGGGCAAGCACCAGTGGGTTGAACAGGGATTGGTGTGAGGGCGGCTGTGAGCGGTGAGACGTGAGGGGTGAGACGTTCACGTGAGAGGTGAGAAGCGAACGGCGTGAGAGGCGTGCGCGGCGGCTAGGCCGGCCGGTCCTCCCGGCGCTCGCCCAGCTCCAGCCGGATCGCCGTCAACGAGTGGTTCACGTCCTGCAGGAACGACACCAGCGACGCAATCAGAGAGAGCATACAGCAGGCGAACAGCACCACCACGAGCACCACCGCCTCCCAGCGCAGGACGGCGGCGAGGAACAGCGTGATCACCAGCACGGCGGCGAACAGGAGGCTCACCACCGCCAGGACGATCGCCCGGCGCATGTCGACGGAGCGCGCCGAGAGCACGGCGATCTGGGCCTCCACTTTCTCGACCTCCGGCCCCGTGGCCCGGTGCCGCTCCTCCGAGAGGAGTCGCGCGCGGTCGATCAGGCGTCCGAGGCGGTTGGTCATCGACAGGAGCAGCAGCCCGATCCCCGAGATGAGGATCACGGGACCCAAAGCGATCTGCAGTACCGGCGCAATCTCGCGAAGTGACATGGCTCAGCCTGCCGTCCGGCCCGACCGGCTCGTCAGAACTCGCGCTTCTTCATCTCCTCGAAAAAGCGCTTGGGATCCTCCGCATCGTCCGATTCCACGGGCAGCGTGTCGTCGTACTTGCGGCGCTTCACGGCCTTCTGCGCCACCTGCTTCGCCGCGTTCTTCTTGGCCAGCGCTTCGAGCTGCTTCTTGTCGAGCACGGTCGGTCCCCCCTTCGGACACCGTAAGATACCGCGAACTCCGTGCCGGCGGGATGGACCGCCGTAAGGCCAGCGTGAGGCGTGAGATGTGAAAGGTGAGAGGTGCACGCGAGGGGTGAGAGGCTGAAAGGCGTGAGAGGGCCGTGAGAGGTGAGAGGCTCACCTCTCACGGCTTCTGCTTCTCACCTCTCACGTGAACGTCTCACCGCTCACCCCTCACCTCTCACGATCGCCTAGAACCCGAACCCCTGCCTCGCCGTCGCCGCCACCCTCGGCATCATCTCGTCCCGGTTCGCCAGGCAGTACACCGTCCACGCCACCACCGTCGCGGCCTGCTTGAGGTCGTCGATCTCCAGCCGCTCGTAGGTGTCCACGTTCGAGTGGTGGGTGCGGAAGCCGTACTCGATCGGGTCCTGGATGTAGTTGAAGCCCGGCACGCCCGCCCCCACGAAGGACAGGTGGTCGGTCCCGCCGGTGTTGCCGTGCCGCACGACCACCACGCCCAGATCCTGCAGCGGCGCGAACAGCTCCTGGAAGATCGGGATCGCCAGGCTGTCCATCTGGTCCCAGATGCCCCGCAGCCGCCCGGTGCCGTTGTCCACGTTGAGATAGGCCGAGATCCGGCCCAGGTCGGCCGCGTGCTTCCGCACGTACGCCCGGGAGCCCAGCAGCCCTTCCTCCTCTCCGCTCCACAGCCCGATCCGCACCGTGCGCCGGAGCGGCAGGCCCAGGGTCTTCAGGATCCGCACTGCCTCCATCATCACCACCGAGCCGGCGCCGTTGTCGGTCGCGCCCGTGCCGCCGTGCCAGCTGTCGAGGTGGCCCCCGACCATCACGACCTCGTCCGCCTTGTCGGTGCCCGGGATCTCGCCGAAGGCGTTGTAGGACTTGAGGTCGTCGTTCAGGAACCGGTTCTGCACGCTCACCTCGAGCCGTACCGGCCGGCCCGCCTTCACGTTCCGGTACATCGTGCCGTATTCCTCGTGCTGCACCAGCAGCGCCGGCAGCGGCTCGTAGTTCGCGCTGTCGCGCGCCGGCCCGGCCTCCGGGCCGCCCTGCACCAGCAGCATCCCGTAGGTCCAGTTGGAGGGCTGCAGGATCACGGCCGGCTGCTGGGCCCGAAGCCAGGTGTTGATCCGTGCGGCCACCGCGCGCAGCTGCGCGAACCGCTCGCGCCGCTGTTCGGGCGTGAGGTTGGCGAACGGCCCCTGCGGAGGCCGCGGCGGCGCCGGCGGCGCCAGCAGCGAGTCGGCGCTGAACCGGCGCACGATCGCCTCGAACTCCGGCGGAACGTCGCGCGGCGCACCGCGCAACACGCAGGCGCCCTTCAGCCTGCCCGCGTACTGCGCCAGCTGGGTGGTGTCCTGCACGTCGAGCAGCACCACCGGGCAGGTGACCGTGCCGCGCGTGCTGCCGCTCCACGCCAGCGGCTGCGCGCTCAACGGCTCGATGAACGGCTCGAGGATCCGCCCCGCGTAGCTCACCCGCTCCCAGCCGCGGCCGAACGTCGAATCCCACGGCTCCACGGCGACGTTCACGAGGCCCCACTGCCGGAAGGTCTGGGTCACCCACTCGTCGGCGCGGCGCATCCCGGTCGAGCCCGTGAGCCGCGGACCGATCACGTCCGTCAGGTACTCGGCGAGCGAATCGACGTGCGAGCGGTTGAGGCCCTCGTCACGGATCCTCTGCAGCACGGAGAGGTCGAGGCGCTCGGCGACCGGGGCTGGCCGGGCGGCGGGCGCCGGGGCCGCGGGCTGCTGGGCGGACGCCGGCAGCGCGGCCGCGACCGAGAGCAGCAGGGCGGCGCCGCCGGAGCGGAACGATGGCGACATGAGACGACTCCTCGAGAGAAGGAAGTGCCGGACCGAACGACGACCAACCCGTCTACGTCCCGGGGGGCCGGGACGTTGCGATGCCCCTGATCGCCTTCCCCGCCCGGACGCCGTACCGCGGCCCCTTCGGGTCCAGCGCCACCTGTCCCCCCACGACCACCCACGCCACGCCCGCGCTCATCAGCTCCGGGTGCTCGACCGTCGCGCGGTCGCTCACCCGGGCGGGGTCGAACACCACGAGGTCCGCGTCCGCCCCCACCGCCAGGCGTCCCTTGCGGCGCAGCGCCGGCGCGCGGGCCTCGAGGGCCTGCGCCGGCAGCAGGGTCATCTTCCGGATCGCGTCCATGAGGCCGAGCGTGCCGCGCTCCCGCACGTACACGGCGAGCGTCCGCGAGAAGGCGCCCGAGGCCCGCGGATGGTTGTTGTTGCCGGGATTGAGGATCGCGTCGCTGCCGATCATGACGAACGGCGCGCGCAGCGCCAGCGCCACCGCCGTGTCGGGGATCGCGTAGGCGACCGCCAGCTTCCCCTGGGCCCGGTAGCGGCGGAAGCTCCCGGCGGTGAGGCGCTCGGTCGTCCCGGCGATCTGCAGGTCGCCGTAGCCGATGCCGAACCGCTGCTGCCATCCGGCGTCGAACCGCGCCTGGCTCAGCTTGGTCGCCCAGTAGTCGTAGGGATAGACGCAGGCCGTCACCACGACGCCCTCGCGCCGCGCCCGCTCGAGCGAGTCGAGCGCGGCCGCCATGTCGAACGTGGCGGCGCTGGCGATGTGGTCCACGTGCACCGCCGCGCCGGTCCGCCGCGCCGCCTCCAGGATCTCGTGGATGCCCTCGGCGTCGGTGCCGGGCGGGATGGTGTCCGAGTAGCGGGCGTGCACGAACACCGGCGCGTCGTGCGCCGCCGCGACGCGCGCCATCGCCACCACCTCGTCCGTGGTCATGCCCGGCGTGTACTCCGGGCTCATCGCCACGCCGAGCGCGCCGTCCCGCATCGCGCGCTCCGCCAGCTCCACCAGCCGCGCCAGCTCCGCCGCCGTCGCCGCGCGGTAGCGGCTGATCCCCAGCCGCTGGCGCGCGTTGGGGTTCGAGAACGCGCCGCCGAAGCTGACCGGCCAGCGGGAGCGCCCGAACACGCGGTACCACGTGCCCATGTCGGCCGAGGCGCCGTGCATCGCCAGGTTGGTGGTGACGCCGTCGGCGAGCTTGCGCCAGATGCCGTAGGGGTTCGGATCGTACGACAGGACGTCGATGAAGCCCGGCGCCACGACGTCCCCCGCGGCATCGATCACCGTGCGGCCGGCGAGCGCGGTGTCCGAGATCGCGGCGATCGAATCGCCGCGGATCCCGACCCACAGCCCCGTCCGGTCGAGGCCGCTGGCGGGGTCCATCACCCGCCCGCCGGCGACGACGAGGTCGAACGCGGGCGCCGGGCGCGCGCCGGCCGGCGCCTGGCCGGGCGCCGCGACCGGACAGGCCGCGAGCAGGAGGACGAGCGGGAAGCGGCGCGCCGTCAGGCTACATCGTCCGCTTGATCTCGACGACGATCGCGCCGCCGGCGGCGCGGAGGCCGTACAGCGGCTCCGCGGCCTCGGCGTCGAGCACGCGGATGGCGTGCACCTCGGAGGCGGGGATCTGTTTCAGGTACTCGAGGTCGGCCATCTGCATCCGGTCCACCACCAGCAGCGGCGTCTCGTCGGCGAACGCGCTCCGCTGCTCCTGGATCCTCACGCCGTTGGTCCGGCCGTGCGCGTCCTGGCCGGCGATGAACCGCGGCGCCCGCATGCGCACCACGTCCCAGGCGGTGAGCACCGACATCCGCGCGATGTCTTCCTCGGTGATGACGGTCTCGCGGCCGGCCGAGGGCGCCACGGAGGTGGACGACGGCGGCACGGGCCGGCAGCCGGCGATCAGGGTCGCGACCGCGCCAGCGAGGGCCAGGCCCGCGAGCGCGGAGACGGGAACGGCAGGACGGGGCTTCATGAGAGGCAACGTGGCACGCGGCCGGCAGAAGTCAAGCACCGGCGCCGCCATCGGAGATGGCGCCGCCCCCGGCCGCGCGCTACGATAGGCGGGCCACCTCCACGGATACGGAGCGACAGCCATGAGCCGCCTGCCCGCGCTGATCACGTTCGGCCTGGTCCTGGCCGTGCCACGCCTCGACGCCCAGGTCGCCGACACGTCCCCGTTCCGGGCCGTGAGCCTGCCCGCCCCGAACGCCTACCGTTCGGCCGGCGGCGGTCCGGGCCACGGCTACTGGCAGAACCGCGCGGACTACGCCCTCGAGGCGGTGCTCGACACGGCGACGCAGGAGATCCGGGGCACCGGCAGGGTCACGTACCGGAACAACTCCCCCGACACCCTGCCGTTCCTGTGGCTGCAGCTGGACCAGAACATCTTCGCCCGGAACAGCATCAACGCGGTGACCGCGCCGCCGCCGCTGATCTTCGGCGGCACGCCGTTCGACATGGCGAACCACGGGTTCGTGGGCGGGCTCACGCTGTCGCGCCTCGAGGCCGACGGGAAGCCGCTGCCGCACTACGTCTGGGACACGATGATGCGGGTGGACCTGCCCCAGCCGCTCGCGCCGGGCGGGTCGATCACCCTCGAGATGGCGTGGTCGTTCCCCGTCCCGATCAACGGCGCCGCCCGGATGGGCCGCGACGGCCAGCTCTACGAGATCGCGCAGTGGTACCCGCGGATGGCCGTGTACGACGACGTCCACGGCTGGAACACCCTGCCCTACATCGGCGCCGGCGAGTTCTACCTGGAGTATGGCGACTTCGACGTGCGCCTCACGGTGCCGGCCGGGTTCCTCGTGGCCTGCACCGGCACGCTGGTGAACCCGGAAGAGGTGCTCACGGCCACCGAGCGCGATCGCCTCGCGCGGGCGGGGGCCGACACCCAGCCGGTGCAGATCGTGACGGAGCCGGAAGCGGGCCAGGCGAACCTCACCCGCCCGGCCGGCGCGACCGGCGCGCTCAGCTGGCACTTCCGCGCGGGCGAGGTGCGCGACGTGGCCTGGGCGGCGGCGCCCAACTTCCGCTGGGACGCCGTGACCTGGAACGGGATCCTCATCCAGACGTTGTACCGCCCGACCGCGGCCCTGTGGGCGGCCGAGGGCATCGCGATGGCGAAGCACGCCATCGCCTACAACTCCGGGCTGTGGGCGCCGTACCCCTACCCGCAGGCCACCACGGTGGAGGGCCCGATCGACGGGATGGAGTACCCGATGATCACCTTCGTGCCCGCCGAGAAGACGCGGGAGGGCCTCTACTGGGTGCTGATGCACGAGTTCGGGCACGAGTGGTTCCCGATGCTGGTCGGGAGCGACGAGCGCCGCTACCCGTGGATGGACGAGGGGTTCAACACCTTCATCGACCTGTACAACGCCGAGGACTACTTCAAGGGCACCGCGTACGGCGACAGCGTGGCCGACATCCCGCTCCACGCCTACGCCGCCAACGCGAAACCGGGCGACGAGCAGCCGCTGATCGAGACGCCCGTCGAGGTCCGGGACCTCTACTGGACCGCCTACCAGAAGCCGGCGCTGATGTTGCGCCTGCTCCGCGAGGAGGTGCTCGGCCGCGACGCCTTCGACCCGGCGTTCCGCGCGTACATCCGGCGCTGGGCGTTCAAGCACCCGCAGCCCGCCGACTTCTTCCGGACGATGGAGAACCTGAGCGGGCGCAACCTCGACTGGTTCTGGCGCGACTGGGTGTTCACGACCGCGCGCCTCGACCAGGCCGTGGACTCGGCGGTGGGGCCGGCGACCCGCGCGGCGCCGGCCGGCCGCCGCGGCGCGAACATGCGGGGGCAGCAGGCCGTGACGCCGCCGCCGGGCCCCGGCTGGCGCGTCTTCCTCAGCAGCCGCCGCGAGATGGTGATGCCGGCCGAGCTGACGCTGACCTACGACGACGGCACCAGCGAGACCGTGCGCCTGCCGGTCGAGATCTGGAACCTGGGATCGCGCTTTGCGTACACCGTGACCGGCTCGACCAGGCGCGTCGTGAAGGTCGAGATCGATCCGAGGCACGTGCTGCCGGACGTGGATCGAGCCAACAACGTCTGGCCGAGAGCCAGATGAAGCGTCGGTAGGTGGTGGGTTGTAGGTGGTGGGGACTACAACCTACAACCCACCACCCACCAACTGGCTTCAGTCCGGCACCACGGGCAGCACGATGTACGACGCGTGCTCGCGATCGTGGAAGACCGCGTTCCTCGCCACCCGCGACGTCGTCGTCTGCCCCAGCGCCTCACCCGTGTTCGGGTTGGCGTCGTACTTCGGGAACGCGGTCGAGGCCACCTCGACCCGGATCCGGTGCCCCGGCCGGAACGTCTGGCAGGTGTTCCACAGGTCCACGTCGTAGCCGTAGATGCGGCCGGGCTCGATCGGCGAGGGCCGGTCCATCCCGTCCCGGAACCTGGCGCGCACCATCCCGTCGATCAGGCGCTCCACGTAACCGTCGGGCCACACGTCCAGCAGCTTCACCATGAAGTCGGTGTCGTGCCCGTCCGACGAGGCGAACAGCCGCGCCTTGATGGGGCCGCACACCTCGAGGTCGCGGGTCAGCGAGTCCGAGGTGAACACCAGGACGTCGTTGCGCTGCTCGACCTGGCGGTAGTCGTCCGGGCCGCCGATCTGCGCGAACGACGGCTCGGTGACGAACGGCACCGGGTTCGCGGGGTCGTCGGTGTAGGTGTCGGGCGGCTCGCGCGCGGGCGCGGCGGTGGACAGCGCGCCGTCGCCGGCGCCGGTGGCCGCGTGGCCGCCGCTGTGGAGGTACCAGCGCGTCCACTGGGTGCGGGCCATCGGCCACTCGTTCTCGCTCACCCAGGCGTTGGTCCCCATCACGAAGATCCGCACCGGCGGCTCGCGCATCACGCCGTTGTCGATGCCCTTGAGCCAGTAGTCGAACCAGCGCAGCTGCACGGCGGCGAGGTCGATCTGGGCCGTGGGGCCGAAATCCACCGCGCCGAGCTTCGAGGTGGAGTTGATGGCGTGCGGCCACGGGCCCATCAGCAGGTGCTGGCCGGCGCGCACCGCCGGCGCCCCGCGGGTCGTCATCCCGACGTAGTTGAGCGGCGTCCCGACCTGCTCGTCGTCGTACCAGCCGGAGATGTGGAGCACCGGCACCTGCACCCGGTCGTACTTGTTCTGGTAGCGCAGCGGCTCCCACCAGTCGCTCAGCTGCGCGTGGCGGACCTCGTCGCGCCAGATCGGGTTCGGCCGTCCCGCCGCCGAATCCATGGTGAGCATCGGCAGGTGCCGCTGCACCGCGGACCAGTCCACCGCGTCCATGTTCTGCAGCAGGTGGCCGGCGGTGAAGTGGTACCAGCTGATGTCCATCGGCAGCGGCAGGCCGGTCGGCCACTCGACGAACGGGTCGGACGGCGTGACCATCGCGATCATCGTCACCAGGTGCGGCGGCTGCAGCACCGCGGTGAGCCACTGGATGCGCCCGTTGTACGAGCCGCCGACGGTGCCGACCTTGCCGGTGGACCACGGCTGCGCCGCGCACCACTCCACCGCGTCGTAGCCGTCCTGCCCGTCGTTGCGGTACGGCACCCACTGGCCGTCCGAATCGCCCCGGCCCCGCACGTCCATGGCCACGAAGACGTAGCCGCGCGAGGCGGCTTCCCGCCCGGTCCTGAGCGAGCCGGTCTTGGTGTACGGCGTGCGCGAGAGGATCACCGGGAACCGGCCGGCCGTGTCGGGCCGGTACACGTCGGCCGACAGCTCGACGCCGTCGCGCATCTTCACGCGCTGGTTGAAGTCGATCCACACCCGGTACGTGGGCTGCGACGCCGGCGCCGCCGCCGGCGCTGCCGGGGCGGCGGGCTGCTGGCCCGCCGCTCCCGCCGGGACCGCGAGCACCGCCGCGGCCACCGCCAACCATGCCCCTGCCCTCATGGTTTCTCCTTTGGGCTGTCCCCGGCGCGGGATCCAGCCCGCGCCGCGCCCATGACTTACGCCTCCCGCGGCCCGGCGGCAACCTCCCGGGAGTGTGACCTGCGTCATTTGCGAACTGCGCGCTCCCGCCGCACATTTCGGGGAATCTTCACCCTACACCACAAGCCAGCTGATCGCTTCGCGCGATAGGAACGCCACGGCGCCCGCCAGGTTGGGCGCTGCACGCCTCGCTGCGCTCGCCGCGGCGCTGGCCGTGGCCGGCTGCCTGGGCGAAACCTCGGCCCCCCGGGGCCCGCGCCCGGCCGCCTTCGCGGTGCTGCCGAGCTTCCCGGGCCACGCCGCGGCCTCGGTGCCGTTCGACCGGGTCCGCATCACGCTGAGCCGCGGCGCCTCCATCGCCCTCGACACGACGATCACCTTCCCCGCCGGCGCCGACAGCCTGGCGATCCGGCTGACGACCGAGATCTTCGGCGCGTCGGAAACGATGACGCTGAACCTCGCCATGATCGACGCGGCGAACGACACCGTGTTCCGCGGGGGGCCGGTGGCGGTCACGCTCACGGCGATCTCGCAGCCCGCCGCGCTGCCGATCGCGCTGCGCTACGTGGGCGTCGGCGCGAACGCGACGAGCGTGCGGATCACGCCGCAGACGACGTCGGTCGCGCTCCGCGACTCGGTGACGCTCACCGCGACCGCGTACGACGCCGGGGACCAGCCGATTCCCGGGACGCCGGTCTCCTGGCGCTCGCTCGACTCCGCCATCGCCCGGGTCCCGGCCGACACGGCCGGCAAGGTCGTGACGGGCCTGGTGCGCGGCGTGGCGCGGGTCGAGGCGATCCTGCCCACCGGCATCGCGGACACCGCCCTGGTCACGGCGCAGGCGGTGGCCGCCGCCGTGGGCCTGCTGTCGGGCGGCGGGCAGACCGGCGGGGTGGGCGCGCCGCTCGGCCAGCCGATGGTGGTGCGGGTGAAGGCCGCCGACAGCCTGGGTGTGGCCGGCGTGCCGGTCAACTTCGTCGTCGTCAGCGGCGGCGGCGTGGTGTCCAGGGCCACCGACACCACCGACGCCAACGGCGACGCGGCGACGGTGTGGACGCTGGGCGGCACGCTGGGCGTGCAGTCGCTGAAGGCGAGCGTCGCGGCGGCCCCGGCCATCACGACGACGATGGTGGCGACCGGGATCGTGGGGGCGGCCAGGAAGCTGGCCTTCCTGGTGCAACCGCCCACGGTCTCGTCTGGCGCCGCGATGGT
>Ga0335084_10007337_pt1 | contig 10982 bp, 10 predicted proteins | sample Lox_Sample_44_FD_206721 | JGI IMG/M metagenome (GOLD analysis project Ga0335084, IMG submission 206721) | Soil microbial communities from Loxahatchee National Wildlife Refuge, Florida, United States - Lox_Sample_4.4 | ecosystem: Environmental > Terrestrial > Soil > Wetlands | place: USA...
GAATCGCAGCGTGGCTGCGAAACGGCCGTGCATCGGTTGGAGACCCCACGCTGCGGGGAAGGTTCTCAGACGCCCGAACGAAGTCGTCGAGCGATCGTGACGAATGCGTCGGGGGAGCCGAACCCGCCGGCCTTGGTCACGAACCAAAGCGGGCTTTCGCCGCACTGGATCCGGCTCACAGGAATGCCAGGCAGCAGGCTGCCGGCGACTCGCAGTATAGCTACGCCCAACCGCTGTAGGATCGCGAGCGCCGTGTCTCCGCCGGTGGCTACGACCGCCGACACGCGGCGCCGTTGCAAGAGTGCTGCGACGCCCTCGGCCAATTCCTCGGCGACTTCCTCTGCACGGCCGTCCCGGCCATCGCAACCCGGCGCCGCGACAATCACGGCAGCCGGCGCGCCGGCGCCGGCGGCAGATTCGACGTTCACCCGCCCGTTCGGAGCGCGCGACAGGTACGCGTGCCCCTCCTCGACCAGCGCCGCGACCTGTTGTGCGCTGCGCTCCGCTCGAGAACCGACGACGAACAGCAGCATCCCGTCGGCAGCCCGCGGGCCCACGGTCGTCGCCGCAGACTCGAAACAGACATCGGCGACCGCGTCCGCGATGCCAGCCGACCCGACGAGAAGCGCCCCTGAAAGCTGTCCGTGCACGGCACGGATGGCGCCGCGCAGGTCCTCGTCGGTGGCGCTGTCCACGACCAGGATCTGCTGGCGGTGGAAGCTCAGTGCAGGGAAAGGCTCGCCTCGCCGCAGCAGTTGCACCGACGCGCTCGGGACCGCAGCCTGGAACAGCCGGTGCAGCGGCTCAAGCGGCGGTGGCGACAGCGCGTCCTTGGCAAAACTGGTCTCCGGAAGCGGCACGCCCTGCACATGGACCACCCCGTCAACCAGGCTTCGGCCCTGCGCCGGAAACGCGGGCGCCACGAGGGCCACGCTCCGGCCGGTTGCCTCCAGCATGGCCAGGGTCTCCGCCACGACATTGCCGCGCAGCGTCGAGTCGACCTTCTTCACCAGGATCTCCGTGCGCGGATCGATCAGCCATCGCGACATCTGTGCGACCCGCTCGGCCGCTGCAGCCGAGGGCAGGTGGCGCGAGTCGGTGTTGATCGAAACCACTTCGGCACCGGCGAGCGCTGACCGATCGCAGGCGCTCGCGACGGCGAGCGTATCCAAGCGGCGGTCCGCCAGCGGCGCCGCCACATCCACCGTTCCAGTCAGATCATCAGCGACGATGGTGACGCGCGGAGGATTCCGACTGGACTCGTTCGTGCCCAACCAGGTCAGGCCGCCGCTTTCGCGGGCGTCCGCTCGGACATCCTGCGGGCATAGGCCACGGCGGCGCGCATGTTGGCGTGGCTCGCCTTGCCCTGCCAGGCGATGTCGAACGCCGTACCGTGATCGACCGAGGTGCGCCGGATAGGAAGCCCAAGGCTGACGTTGACGGTCTCGTCGAAGGCGATGAGCTTGGTGGGGATATGACCCTGATCGTGATACTGCGCCACCACCAGATCGAACTCTCCCTTGAGCGCACGGAAGAACACGGTGTCGCCGGAGATCGGGCCTTTGACGTCGATGCCCTCGCGCTGCGCCTGCGCTACGGCCGGATTAATGCTGTCGATCTCTTCCGTCCCGAAGATCCCGCCTTCCCCGCAATGGGGGTTCAGCCCCGAGACCGCGATGCGCGGGGCGGCGTAGCCGAGCGCTTTGAAATGCTCGTTTCCGGCGCGGATGGTCCCCAGTACCCGCTCGGTGGTGACGCGTTGCGTAGCGCCCCGCAGTGAGACATGAGTCGACACGTGCACCACCGAAAGCTTCTCGGAAGCGAGCAGCATGAACGACGACTTCGCTCCGGTGAGATGCGCGAGCAGCTCGGTATGGCCGTCGAAGCGGTGTCCGGCCGCGTGCATCGCGCCCTTGTTGAGCGGCGCGGTCACGATCACGGCGATGCGGCCTGCCAGCGCCAGCTCCACGGCTTTGACCACGTATCGGTAGGCCGCCTCGCCTCCCGCGGCGGTCAGCACGCCGTCGCGGATCTGGCTCTCGTCTTTGGTCGGCACGTGCACCACGGGTACCACGCCGCCGCTGGCTCCTTCCAGCACATCGACATAGGTCAGGCCGGCGCCAACCAGCCTGTCGGCCCGCTCGAGCAGGCCGAGGTTGCCGATCACGGTGGAGGCCGAGCGCTGGTCTGCCGACATCTCGCGCAGCGCCTTGACAATGATCTCCGGGCCGACCCCCGAGGGGTCGCCCATGGTGATGCCGATCTTCGGATACGCGCTCATGAACGTCTCGCTCGCTGCTGCAGGCTCGGATTATAGCCGTGTCGGGTACTCCGCTCTCCCGGATGTCGGGCCGCTTGCCGCCGATGCGGGCATCAAGGCTCTTTGGGCTGCGCGCGAGCTGTCATCCAGCGCCCATCTCGACGGCCTGCAGCTGCGCGCGCACGTCGGCGGCAGTAGCGAGCTGCCCGCCGCAGTTGTCGATGACCCTGGCCGCTTCCTCGACCAGCTCGAGGTTGCTCTTCGGGCTCCCGAGCGAGACGTCCTCCAGTCCGACGCGCACATGCCCACCTTCGGCGAGAGTGCGAGGGATCAGCGGCAGGACGTCCACTCCGAGCCCGGCCACCATCCACTTGGCGCCGGGGGCTACCGAGTCCAACAGATTGAGATAGGCGGTGAGGCCGAAGTCGCTGGGCGGGAAGCCGAATGTGTAGTCGGTCGAGAACATGAAACGGTAGATCGGGGCCGGGCAGCTGCAGCGCCAATGCAGGGTCGCGCCCAGCCGCACGAAGCCGGGCTCGTAGATGGCATAGCTCGGATGGAACCGGTAGCGCGCCGCCAGCCCGAGGGCGTAGCGCACGTGCTGTTCCGGGTTCAGATAGACGAAGCCGGGCTTGTCGGCACGCAAATCGTCGTAGTACGCGAAGTTGACCGACCCCGGATCGACGGCGGCCCACTCGAGCATGCCACGGCGCGCCAGGTGCTCATGCACCGCGAAGCGCGACTGCGGGGGTTCGTCAGGGGAGAACGGCGCCATGCCCGCGATCGGAATGGTCGGATACACGATCGCGTCGACGCGGCCGCGGATGCCTTCGATGATGGCGGCATAGACCTCGGCGTCCTCCTCCGGCTTACCCGTATGCTCGTCGTAGGCGTGGACGTGTACGACCGCGGCACCGGCCTTCACGCAAGCCACCGCCTGATCCACGATCTCTCGCACCGTCACCGGGATGTGCGGCTGCTGCGCCTTGCCCCAGGGACCGTTCAGCGCAACTTCCAGCCAGGTCTTCGCCGTGTCCATGCGACCTTTGGGATCGATGCTGCGAGGGCGCACGACGCGCGCCGCTGTGCCCTGCTCGACGTCCCGCGCTGGCGCTATACGATCGTCACCTTCAGCTGCGACAGCCCTTCGATGCGGCCCACCAGCTTGTCTCCGCGCACCACTGGGCCGACGCCGGCGGGCGTGCCGGTAAAGATCAGGTCGCCGGGCTGCAGGTGATAGTAATTCGACAGGAAGGCGATCGTATCGGACACCGACCAGATCATGTCCTCCAGATCGGCGTGCTGCCGCAGCTCCCCGTTCACCTCGAGGGTGATCGAGCCTGAGGAATGATGCCCGTGACTCGCCACGGGGTAGATCGCGCTGATCGGCGCAGCCTCGTCGAAGGCTTTGCCGAAGTCCCACGGCCGCCCCATGTCGCGGGCCTGCAGTTGCAGGTCCCGTCTCGTCATGTCGAGCCCCACGGCATATCCGTAGACGTGATCGAGCGCGCGTGCCGCCGGGATCTGGAACCCGTCCCGGTGCAAGGCCACCACGAGCTCGATCTCATGGTGGAGGTTGACCGTGCCCGGCGGGTAATGCACGTCTCCGCCCTCCGGAACGATGGCATCGGCCGGCTTGAGGAAAAAGAACGGGGCCTCTTTCTCCGGGTCCTTGCCCATCTCGCGCGCATGGGCGGCGTAGTTGCGCCCGACGCAATAGATGCGGTGCACGGGGAAGCGGCCCTTCTGGCCCGCCACCGGGATGGACGGCGTCTCGCCCGCGTCGACGACGAAGTTGCTCGGCATGATGATGGTCCGATCAGAACAAGTGAAAAACACCGCGCAGCACGCCAAGCGGCCAGCGGCCCGATTCGACGATGCGATATTTTCGCATGAACAAGTGATCGGGACCGCTCCGCGCGAGGAGCGCAAGTGCAGCTTGGTGCAGGCTCAGGGCGACCGCGCCCGCGGCGGCGCGGATCAGCGCTTCGTCGGCATTGTCGCCGCGCGCCGTGGCCGCCGCCGCGGCGTGGAGCGGGTCGTCCATCAGCTCTGTTGCGGCGCTCAGCCGCTCGAGCAACGCGCCCTCGCCGGCCAATGCGGTGGCCTCTTCCATCAAGCGCTCGCGCTCCTGCTGCTCGCGTTGCCACCACGCGCGATCCCAGCACGGGTCGCGGATGACATGCCCCGCCTCACGCCAGCCGGCGACCGGCTCGGTCCGGGTGTCCGAGCCGTATCCGAGGGCATCCAAATACGCCTGAGCGTGGCGCAGATCAGCCGCCGAAAGGGGCAAACCAAGATTGGCGAACCAGCGTGGGGCGGCCCGCGTCATGCCGGGCAGGATCAAGCCACTTCCTCGCGCCACACACCCAGCGCGCGCTGCAGCGGCCGGTCGGAGAAGCTGAACAGGACCGTGTCGGCGGCGGCCTCGATCCGGTGCGCACGCCACGACGGCACCACGAACGTATCTTTGGCCGTGAACGCGATGCGCTCCGCATCGACCACCATCGTGCCGCCGCCTTCGATGCAATGGAATACGGCGCTGTCGCTGCAGCGGTAATCGATACCCTGGAATCCTGCCGGAGCAAGCTGCACGAAGGCTGCGATCGACGGCATGGCGTATCCGCCGTTCGTGGGGTTGACAAACTGCATCTTGTAACCGTGGGCCGCGTGCGGCTCACCGTTACGGCGCAACTGCTCCAGCGTATCGCGGGTACGCGAGTACGGATACGCGAACACCGGTGAGGCAAGCCCCTGCGGCTCGAAGTCGATCGGCAGCAGGTTGTTGCCGTAGCGCGCGAGGGCGTCGCCCTCGGGCCGCATCACGCGCTGCGAGTCCTCGTGAGCGTTCTCCGCGAAACCGCAGTCGAGGAAGCGTACGACCGGGATATCGAGTCCGTCCAGCCACACCACCGGTCGGGACCCCGGATTGCCATGATCATGCCAGGTCCAGGATGGAGTGATGATGAAATCGCCCGGGTGCATCGTGACACGCTCGCCCTCCACCGCGGTGTATGCCCCGCTGCCGTCGACGATGAGCCGCAACGCCGACTGCGTGTGGCGGTGGCTGGGCGCCACCTCGCCGGGAAGGATCAGTTGCAGCCCGGCAAATAGCGTCTGCGTGATGGCGGAGCTGCCTGGCAGCCCAGGATTCTCCAGAATCAAGACGCGCCGCACGGCCTCCTTGGCCGAGATCATGCTGCCGGACTCCATCAGCCAGGGCCGGATCTGCTCGTAGCGCCAGATCGCCGGCACGCAGGGCGATTGCGGGCGCTCGGGCACCAGCGAGCCGAGCACCTCCCATAACGGCGTCATATGCGCTTGCGCGATGCGCCGATAATAGGCGTCCCGCTCGGCGCGCGGATCGATGGCAGCTTGGGTCATGTTTCCCTCCATTGAGGAAATCCCGGATCGTGTGTTCGCGCCGCCCCCTTGGAGCTATCGCCCTTCGCCTAGTGCGGCGTAGGCATCTTCAAGCCGAAGTCCTTCTCCACCAGCTCGGTCACGCGCGCGAGAAAATCCTTGCGCATTTCGTCGTTGGTGCGCTGTTTCAGTCCCCATCTGCGATACAGCTCGTTGTTCTTCGACTGGCTGGCGCCGAAGAACGCAGGCGTGATCGGAACGTAGCGGTCGAGCGCGTCTTGCACTTGGGCCTTGCGGCCCTGCTGGATCAGCTCCAGGCAGGAGTCCTTGCCGAACTTGGCGTGGAACTTCTCCTCGGGCATGGTGATGCGCGCCAGGTTGCGCAGCGGGTGGAAACTGCAATGGAGCAGGTCCTCCACCTGCAGGATCTCGGCGTAGTCGGCCACCGCCTTGATCACGCAGAACTCGGGCCAAGTCTTCAGCTCGAACTGAAAGATCGTGAGCGGCGCCTTTTTCCTCGGGTCCATGCGTTCGGCGGGAATGCCGATCTCGTCGGCCAGAGCCTTGAAGCGCACGTGATGGTGGTACTCCTCCATCGCCACCCGGCAGGCGAGCCATTTGGCATAGGGCGTGGGCGCCAGCTTGATGGCCGGCTCGTCGAACACCTGCGCACCGTACAGTTCATTGACGGCATGGCTGATGACGATCTTGTGCACCGCCGTCTGATACTCGTCGGGTTGCTGCGCCAGCTCGGCGGCGGTCTTCACTTCGGGGATCTTCGCTGCAGTGGTGACGGTCACATCGGCTCCTTCGCATCTCTGAGCGGCAGGGAGTTTCAAACCAGCGGCTCGCTGCTGAAGCATTCCAGGTCGGTGGTGAGATCCACGAAAGCGTCGCGCATGCGCAGGCTGACGGCCGCATCCAACGCTTCCGGAGTCAGCTCGGCGAGCGGCGCGGTCACCACGCGCTCCAGCGGGCGGGGCTGAGAGAACAGGAACAGCTCGCGCCCGCGAACGCCGAACAGCTGTCCGGTGACGTCGCAGCCGGGGGCGCTCAGCCAAGCGACCAGCCGTGCCACGTACTCGGCGGGGACCGTCAACGCTCGCGTCTTGTACGCGGCCTGGGCCTCGTTCGCCGGCTGGATCGATTCGGTCACGCGGGTCGCAGCGAAAGGCGCGACCGCGTTGCAGTTGACATTGGAGCGCGCCATGTCCATCGCCACCACGCGCGTCAACCCGAGCAGCCCGGCCTTGGCTGCCGCGTACGCGGACTGCCCGAAGTTCCCGTACAAGCCGGCGGTAGACACGATATTCACGATCCGCGCGGGTGGCCGTCCTCGCTTCGCCGCTTCCCGCATGACCGGAGTCGCTGCAGCCAGCACGGCATAGGCACCGACCAGGTTGGTCTGAATCACGCGCTCGAAGCTCGCGCGGTCGGACTTGAAGATGAAGGCATCGCGCAGGATGGCGGCGTTGTTGACCACGATGTCGATGGCGCCGAAGCGCGCCAGCGCCAGCTCGATCGCGGCCTCCGCCTGGCCGGGCGCAGCGATGTCCTCGGCGAACGCACTCGCGTTTGCGCCGAGCTCGCTCGCCGCCTGCTGTGCCACGCGGGGGTCAGGGGCATCGCCGCCGATCGAGACGCCGGAGTCGGCGATCAGCACCCGGGCACCGCGTTGGACGAAGTCCTGGGCGATCGCGCGCCCGACTCCCCGCGCTCCGCCCGTGACCAGCGCAACCCGGCCTTGGAGGGAGAACGGTCCGCTCACGCCTTCGCCCCTCCTGCCGAATCTGGAGCGCTGTAGAACGCATCTGCGTGAATGTCACGGGCGGGCACGCCAGCAGCCGCCAGCATTTCCGTGGCCGCATCCACCATCGCCGGCGGCCCGGCCAAGTACGCCTGTACCACACCCAGACCGGGGAGGTCGGAGCGTACCGCGTCGGTCACCAGGCCATATCGGCGCGAGCCATTCAGCGCGGTTTGGTCGGAGAGCACGATGTGCACCTTCAGGTTCGGATGGCGTCTCTCCCACTCGCGCAGCTCCGCCTCGCCGTACACGTCGCGCTCGGCGCGCACGCCGAAGTAGAGGTGGATGGGACGCGCTAGCCGCTTGTTGAGCGCCGCGGCCACGATCGAGCGGATTGGCGCGAGGCCGGTCCCGCCGGCCACGGCCAGGATCGCGCCATCGCGTTGTTCGCGCAGGTACGATGTGCCGAACGGCCCGCAAACACGCACCCGGTCTCCGATGGAAAGCAGCGACGGGATCTGGCCGCTCACGCCCCCGGCGATGCAGCGGATGTGGAACTCTAGCCCTTCCTCATCCGGGCAATTGGCCATCGAGTAGTCGCGTGGTATGTCGGCGGCGAACGGAAACTGCAGCTTGGCGAACTGCCCGGCGGAGAAGGTGTAGGGCCCCCCCTCCTCGATCTGCATGCGCAGGCGCAGCACGTCGTGCGTGACGAATTCCAGCTCCTGCACCCGGCACTGCATCACCCGCGACGGGTGCATGACGAACTCCTCCGGCGACAGCCGCCGAATCTCCACGTCGCTCCACACCTGCGAGCGGCAGGCGAGGATTATGCCGCGTGCGCGCTCCCCAGGTGGAAGAGCGTGCTCGGAGTACTCCAGTTCGAAGATCTCCCCGGAGACGTGCTCGCACCTGCACGTGCCGCAGTTGCCCGATTGGCAGCTGTAGGCGAATCCCACTCCGTGGCGCAGCAACGCCTCGAGAATGGTCTCGCCCTCGTCGGCGGGGACCGGCTGAGGATCGCCGGCAACGGTGATGGTCCAGCTCATGGTGCCGCGGCGCAGCGTGACATCGTCCGATAGCGGGACGGCCTGCGCTGCAGCCCGAAGTCTGCGCAGTGTGCCGAACTGCGCGGCTCTGCCGTTTCAGAGCCGGCGACTGGAGCGGTCTTGCGTCGGCTGATGCAGCTTCCACGGCCCATCGTCGATCATCACACCGGTCCACACGACGTTTGGCTCTTCGGGTGGAATAGGTCTAAAGTATGGCCTCCCAATTGTTGGGTGTCAAACAAAATGCCCGGCCCAGCCCGTAGTGCACCGGTACGCGGCGAAGGCGGCGCGAGAGGGCGTCGGCGGAGCTCGTCCGGCGCAGCCACGCGCACCCCGGTCCGCCCCCAGCGCAACGGCCCGGTGGCGCTCGGCGTGCTGCCGAAACTGATCGGATATCACCTGCGCTTGACGCAGCGCGCCGTGTTCGACGACTTTGCCGACGCCGTGGCCGAGCTCGACGTAAGCCCAGGACTGTTCGGAATGCTGGTGGTGATCGAAGCCAACCCGGGGCTGAAGCAGACGGAGCTGGCGCGGGCCGCACGGCTGGATCGCTCCACCCTAGTGCCTGCGCTGGACAAGCTCGAGGCACGCGGCCTGGTGTCCCGACGCGCGGCCACTCACGACCGCCGGGTCAACCGGCTCTGGCTCACGCCGCAGGGCGCCACACTGCTGCGAAAAGCGAAGCAGCGAGTCGCCCGTCACGAGGCGCGGCTCGTCCGTCGCATGACCGCCGCAGAGCGGGACCACCTGCTCGAGCTACTCGGCCGTATCCTCCCGGAGCGCCGCTGACACGCGATTGGCATACGCTCGCCCGGAGGTAGGATGCGGCAGCGAGGCTCCGCCGACCCTGGTCGCCACACGACAAGCGGGCCGCCGGCTCACCGCGAACTGCGATGCCCGGCTTGAGTCGTTCGTCCGGCGGAGGGCAGCCTGTGGCGGGCGGCGATGGTCTCACGGTGGCGCAGCGCGAAGGTATGCTGCGTCCCCACTCTGCCTGCTACTCCGCATCGTCTCGCAATGAGCGAACTCGCTTGATCTGTCCGCGAGCGCGTTTTGCCTTCAGTCTGCGCTCCTGGGCCGCGCGCGTAGGGTGCGTCGGCCTCCTCGGCTTTGGAGGCTGTGCAGCTTTGCGAATCAGCTCGAGCAGGCGCGCGCGGGCGTCTTCGCGATTGCGCGCCTGGGTGCGGTAGCGGTGTGCGACGATCACCAACCATCCGTCAGAGGTCACGCGCCGGCCAGCGAGATGGCGCAGGCGTGCGCGTACGTCGTCGGGCAGCGCGCGGCTTCTTTCCAGTGCAAAGCGCAGTTGCACTGCAGTAGCGACCTTGTTGACGTTTTGCCCGCCCGGCCCCGGGGCGCGGACGAAGGCTTCCTCGATGTCCGCTTCGTCGATAACGACGGCGGGCGTGATGCGAATGCTGCGATCTCGATCAGACATAGGTGGTGGATCAAATGCGAGCGGTCTTTGGTGCTGCGCACAATGGAAATGCACCAACGCAGTGCCATCGTGGAGACGCAATTGGCTGCAGTGCCGCAAGCTTGCGGCATTCTCGCCTCTTGCAAACGGTGCCGACTGAGGCTAGAGTCTTGGTCCGGATTTTCCGCGGCGCTTTTTCGCAGTGAACAACCAAGGCTCGCGCGCGGCGAAATCTCGAGTTGAATGAAGAAATGGTCCGCAAGGACAGGTTCAACCAACACAACCCTGTATTGGGAGAGACTTATGAAACGATGGGAAACTCCACTTGCGGGGGTCGCCAAGCTGGCGTCGGCTGTTGCCGTGCTTGGATTTGCGTCGCAGGTCGGGGCCGCGGATATCACGTGGGACCGCCTGCTCAACGCCGACAAAGACCCCAACAACTGGCTGACATATCACGGCTCGTTCAAAGGCTGGCACTACAGCGCGCTGGATCAAATCAACAAGAGCAACGTCAAGAACCTGAAAGTCGCCTGGATCCACACCCCTTCCACCGGCAAGCGCGGCATCCAGTCGTTCCCGCTTGTTGCTGACGGGATCCTGTACTACACCAGCACGACCGGTCAGGTCTGGGCTCTCGACGCCGCAACCGGCGCATTCATCTGGAGCTATAAGGCGAAGATCGACGAAGAGCGCGCCAACTCCACGTTCTTCAACCCGTACAACCGCGGCGTCGCGCTGGGCTACGGTAAAGTCTACATCGGCACCGTCGATGGGCGTCTGATCGCGCTCGATCAGAAGACCGGCAAACCCGTGTTCGACAACATGATCGTGACGGTCGAGAAGGGCGCGAAGGGCTTCACCGGCGCTCCGCTGATTGTCAAGGACAAGGTGGTGATCGGCTCCTGGGGCGGCGAGTTGTCCGGCTGCTGCGGCCCAATCTTCGGAGTCAACGCTCAGACCGGCGAAGTCGAGTGGCAGTTCGACACCAACGCCAGCGACCAGCGGTCCAAGGCCTCTTGGGGCAACGACTCCTGGAAGGTCGGCGGCGACGGCGCGTGGATGACCGGTACCTACGATCCGGAGACCAACACCGTCTGGGAAGCCACCGCCAATCCGGCGCCCGACTTCGACTGGTCCGGCGACAAC
>Ga0335084_10007339_pt1 | contig 10979 bp, 10 predicted proteins | sample Lox_Sample_44_FD_206721 | JGI IMG/M metagenome (GOLD analysis project Ga0335084, IMG submission 206721) | Soil microbial communities from Loxahatchee National Wildlife Refuge, Florida, United States - Lox_Sample_4.4 | ecosystem: Environmental > Terrestrial > Soil > Wetlands | place: USA...
GATCGCGATTTATGGAGTATGTCTGGTCGGTGGCGGACGATCTAAAAGACGTGTTGCAAGCCATCTTCGGAGTGCTCCTCGGATATGTCGCCATGATTACCATTCTGGTGGCAGCGTTGCGTCGAAGACAGCCATGAGCAATGAACGGTATTTGATCGGCTCGTATTTTGCCTTCGCGCTTGTGTGCCTTGGCTTGGGACTGGTCGTGTACCTCATACTGCGGAGGCCCTTCGCGCGGATAGCCGACTTGGTGCTGGGAGACCGCTCGACTATTCTGAAACGGGCGCTAATCATGTCATTTACGGCGGCTGCTTTGCTGGGATTCCTCGGATTCAGTTACAACCAAAAGGGCTGCGTGAAGTATGAGCAAGTGATCAGTGATCGTAACTTTCTTGTAAACGCCAATCTAGAACAGGTGCAAGGAGCGGCAGACTGGATTGTGGCCACAGTCTTTGTCTGGGGAGTCGTGGTGGTCATCGGGTTGGCGTCGGTTAAGAATCGGAGGGTTGGGAGTAGCTGAATCCGCTTCGTGATGGTCAGTGAATTCAAAAGCCCCGTTTCTCGCGACAACTAACGCCCGAGAAACGGGGCACCCGCCGGCTTCGTCTTTCCATGCGAACTGCAATCATGCGGTTACAAGTGCCGGTGTCTTTCTTTTTAGGATGCCGGCGGAAACAAGCGTAATCAACACGAAGACCGGAAAAGGTTCCAGGAACGTCATCCCAATTCTGTAGAACGGGTTGTGGTAATTCTGCACAAACTCATTGGCGTGGCGCTCGGTTTCGTCGATCTTCTGTTGGCCGGCGCCGGACGCTTTAGCGTGTTCCACCATCTGGGAGGCGTACTTTTCGGCGAAGTCTGGCATGACCTTCTTGAAGACGACTTCCCAGGTCGCAACGTAGAAGCAGTTGGAGAGAAGAGAGATCAGAATTCCCACGGTGACCCCACGGGCGAACGTCAACTTTCCACCAGAGACATTGTCGCGATACGAGCGAATACCGAAGGGCACCAGCAAGCCGGCGAGGACGATGGTGGTATAGCCGATAATCATTCCCTTCTCGCCGCTGATTTTGTGCATGAAGGGAACTGTGGCCAGCATGGTCACGGTGGAGATGAGCCCGGAAATAATTCCGAAGGTCAGCACGGTCTTTTTCATTGGAAGTCCTCAATCTTGGAATTTTGTTGTTGCATGGGCTGGATTCTGCCGGGACACACGGAAAGTTGTCGTCATACCTTCGGGTGATATTTCGAAAAACGCCAAGAAACTCACTTTCGGGGGACGAATCAAGGGATCAGCCGGGCTTCCTTTCCAAGCTGAACGGCCTGGGTGCGGCGTCGGGCGCCCAGTTTGTCAAATAGCCGGCTGGAGTGAGTCTTGACGGTGTTCTCACTGACGAACAGTCGGTCGGCGATCTCGCGGTTGCTGAGTCCGGCAGCGATCAGGCCAAGGATCTCCAGTTCTCGCGGGGTTATGGCAAGTTCGTTGAGGCGAGCCTGGTCAGGCGTAAACGGATCTGTCGAGGGTGGCGTTGGGGATCTCTTGCGGGTGATAGAGAGTCCGAGCCAAATGCCGAGTCCTGCGAAGAGAGCGGCAATGAGTCCCGCGTAGATTTCCACAGAGTGCTCGACGACGAGAAATCGGTATTCGGTAAGTTTGAGGACCGTGATGAGAGCTCCGCCGCAGAGACTGTAGACCAGGATGTCGCGCAGAGCCCGGCGCAATCCCGGGCGCAACTTGGCGATGGAGTTCATCGCGGGTCATGATACCGGAAATTACTTTGGACGGAAGTGTGAAGGAAGACGAGAAACCTCAGATCGCCACTATACGAGTAATTCCGGAGTACTTGGTTTTCCGGCAATAAAAATGGCCCCTTTCGGGGCCACGTTCAAGAGGCTTCAGATGGTGGGCAATGTCAGGAAAGGCGATTCGAGATGCCGTTCCGCCAGCCAGAACGGCCTAGTGGGAAGTGACGCTCAGTGTCATTGAGAGTGAAGGTCATGTTGCTAGAGCTTGCGGCCTCTTAGTACACGTGAGAGATGCACTTGCCGCGCCAAAGCCCGGAAAGCACGTGATTGCAATCACTGCATTCGTTAAGTGGTTAAAGATGAGCAGCTTATTGTCGGATGGGATCGAAGAAGGGCGTAGAGCTGAAAAGCCGCGCGCAGAGCGAAGTGCAGAACAATGCATATTCGTTGCACGGGCATGCCAAGGCAAAAAGATCAGAGCCCATGACGGCGTCATGGGCTCGAAGGGAATCAGAAGTAACTAGCTGTTGCCAGCGACTGTCCGCAGCTTGCCGGGCAGGAAGTGATACGGTGGCCAAGGCCCGCTGACCGAAACTTCACAGTTCTTCAACTGCTTGGCGGCGGTCGAGTAGCGGTTCTGATATTTCTCAACGCTCTTGTTGTCGATCAGGTGGGCGATGTCGATCAACATGCCCTCGGGAGCGACCTTCTTGCAGCTGACTTCTTCTTCGAGCGGATTAAAGAGCTTATGGACCTGGACGGACAGCGCGCGGGCTTTGGTCTGGCGCTCGCGCTCACGGGAGGCCTTCACCCGCAGCTTGGAGAGGTAGTCCCCGCCGACGGTGTCGGGTAACTCGACATCGATCATAGCTTCGCGCAGCGAGCCATCGCGGACGACCAGTTTGATGTGCATTTCGGACTTGCCCCGTAGCCTGGCCACGCTCTGGCCGAAGGCCCGGCGGTTGACACGGACGGCTTGCCGGAGGGCGTCATCGCTGTCGAAAATTGTGCCAAATCTGAAGGGAAGAACGGTGGAATTGCGGAAACAGTTGCTGACTACCCGGGCGTGCTCAATTGCGGCTTTCTGGTCCAACTCACCTGTTGTGTGGTCGAATTCGCTGACGATGACCGCGAATTCACCACTTGGATAGCTTAGAACCGCGGCGCCGTTAACTCCTTGTACACCTTCGAGCAGGAAAGGGCGGCGAGTGCGGGTTCCATTTGGGAGGGTTTGGTGCTCGGTCAGACAATAAGCGTACCACGCCATGTTGAACTCTCCGAACCGGGATGAGGCGGACTAAGCCGTCTCTTGCGTCGAGTTTTGTCGCCAAAGCTTGTACTGCGAGTTTTGGAAGTTAAGGAAACGGGCGGTACTGGGCTACAACCCCGGAAGCGTTTACAGTCGCACTTCCTGATTGCATATTACTTTGGGCATCCCACAAATTGCAACTTTTTCTTTGCGAAAGGCATCGGAAGCTTTCATTTTCCACCGTTCGCGCGCGCAGAACGAACTTTCTCACGATCCTGCAGCGTGAGAAGAACGACCCGAAGCATTTCATCCCAGGGAGCGGGCTTGCCAGTCCAGATTTCGAACTGACGGGCCGCCTGATGGACAAACATTTCGATACCCGGGATGACTTGGGCGCCGCGCTCCTTAGCCAATTTCAAGAGCCGCGTTTCGGCCGGATCGTACACCATATCAAAGACATAGCGGGCATTGATCTCTTTGTCCTGAAGCGGTGTCTCGCGCGGGTTCCCCATGCCCACGGGGGTGGCGTTGATGATTACGTCGAAAGCGAGCTTCTTGAGATCCGGTCGCTTGATGAGGCGTGCGCGGGCCTGATGCGCCAGCTTCTTCGCTGGTGCCAGGCTGCGATTTAGGATATACACCTCACATCCGCGCTCCTTTAGCCCGAAAACGGCGGCGCGGGCGGCTCCACCCGCTCCGAGAACCAGGATGCGAGCCCCCTCGAGAGTATTGAGACGACGCTCTAGGGGTCGGACGATTCCGGCAGTATCGGTGTTGAAGCCGTAGAGCTTGCCATCCTGCGCGCGAACCACGGTATTGCAGGCACCGATCTTGGTGGTATGGGAATCGGTGTTATCCAGATGCGTAAGAATCGATTCCTTATACGGCATCGTTACGCTGAGGCCGTGAATGGGAATCTCCTTGGCGCAAGTGAGCAGATCCTTGAGGGTCTTGGCGTGTAGCGCCAGATAGACGGCATTCACGTTCTCCCGGCGGAATGCGGCATTCATGATGACCGGTGAGAGCGAATGGGCGATGGGATCGCCAACAACTCCATACACACGGGTGGCGACGTCTACCTGTTCGATGCGATAAACATTGCGTAATTCCTGTGCGGTCACCTGCCCGGGAGCAGTCTCCTGCCCAGCCCCGGCCGAGGCGAAAGTGAAGACGCTGCCAGCCCGTACGCCGAGTACTCGGCTGATAATGCCTTGCTCGCCCATGCACATGCCCACCATGGAATGGCGGTCTCCTTCGCGGGCGAGGAACTTGATCATAGTGACGTTGTCAGCGAGCGTGGTTGCGGTGCTGACCACTTTGTAGAAGTCCGCGGGGTAGGCCAGCATCTTTTCCAACGTCTCATCGAGTCTCTTGGTGGCCCGAAAATCATGGGCAGAGAGGATGAGCCCGGCGCGAGACCGGAGCTTTTGCAACTGCTCTGGCTTGCACTTGCTGGCGGTCTGTATCTCCACATCGACCAGTTGACAGCCGGCAGCGGCGGCCTTCCCCAGAATGTCGAGCTGCGATGCGATGGAGCCACGGAACTTGCCTCCGCTAGAAGCGCGGCGGCAAGTGGCAACCACGATGGCCCCGTGATGAAACTCGAAGAAGCGTTTGATCCGCGGCATCGCCAACCCTGGCTTGGAGAGATAGTCCAACCTGAACTCAAGAAAGGAGTTATCGCGCGCCAAGGATTCGGCTCTTTCGACGATCTCGTTGGGATCGGACCCGATAACCGCGACGCACAGGCGGGGCAGTCTGTGAGGCAGGAGTCGGGGCATAGGGGAAGCCGAAATCATTCTTTGCAAGGTTCAGGGCTCGGTCACTTACCGGGGCACGACCGATGTGCAATGAACGGCGAATTATTACAGGCACTTAATTATTTATGCAACAAGCGATTAACAATCCCGCGAAAAACTTACACCCGGGGTCCCCATCACCCTCGTAACCTTGACCCACCCTTACCTGCTTGTTACCTTCCGGCTGAAGCCTTTCTTTTCTGGCATTTAACTGGGGAAGAGGTCGTCAAGGGCGGTCTTTTCCGGAGGTAACATGAAGAAAACAGTACTGTTGGTGTTATTGCTGGCCACGGCGGCATGGGCTCAGACCACGACCGACCCGAATACGTTTCAGGCTCCGGAAGCGACAGCGCCAACCACAAACAGCTTTCCAATAGAGCGGATTCCCACGCCGACGTACGCCGATGTGTACTGCGCCGGGTTCATCAGCAAGGCGATCCTGCCCGACGCCAACTACATTCTTGGCGGACTGCATACGCCGACTACGACCCATTTCTCCCGCGGTGACATTGTGTATCTCCGGGGTAGCGGATACAGTGCGGGCGCCGAGTATGAGATTGTGCGCGCGCTGCGCGATGTGAACGAATACGAGATGTTTCCCGGGCAAAAGAAACTGCTGAAAGAAACGGGCCAGCCGTATGAGGAAGTGGGCCGCGTGAAAGTGATCGACACACGAAGCAAGGAAGCCGTAGGGCAGATCGAGTACGCGTGTGACGGCATCGCTCCCGGGGATACGGCGATTCCTTTTGCCGAGAAGCAGATGCTGAACTTCCACGGTCCGGTGCGCTTTGACCGCTACCTTCCGGCTAGCAGCAAGGTCTCGGGCCGCATTGTGATGGGAAAGGATTTTGATTCCCAACTCGGCACCGGCCACAAGGTTTACCTCAACGTTGGCTCGAACCAGGGAGTAAAGATCGGAGACTTCTTCCGTGCAGTGCGCTCGTACGAAGCCGATCTGAAAGATCCGGTCGATTCTCTGTCATTCCGGGCGGCAATCGCGGAGGATACGCAGAAGAAAAGACCCTCCTTTGATCCGCAATTGTTCGAGAAAGAAAACGGTCCTGTGATTCACGTGCGCGATCTGCCCCGGCGAGCCGTGGGCGAGATCCTGATTATCGGGGTGACCGATACAACCGCGACCGGCATGGTCGTCTTCTCCATGGAAGACGTGCACGCAGGCGACGGCGTCGAACTGGATCAGGTGAATTAAGCTCTCCGCTCAACTGTTCGTTAGTCCCATACCGGGGACGGGAAACAGTCCCCGGCTTTACTTTCTAGACTTCTTTTGACTGCTTTTCTCCGAACACTTCTGCCGTGAAGCCCTCGATGGTGGCGCCTTGCTTCCAGGCGTCAAGGGGTAATCCCGCCTTGCGGCAAGTTTGTTCGAGAAAAGTCGTGCGATCCCAATTGTGTTCGAAAGGGACTTGGGGCAAGAGAAGGCCTCTGTGTCCCCCCATACTGACGAGGAGGCCGTGTCGCCCGATTTCGATTGCATCGGCGGCGATAGGCTGCGGCGGAGTCAGAATGCTGAGTTCGATTTCCAGCTCCCGAGCTTCATCAATCGTGACAGGATGAAAACGCGTGTCTTCGAAAGCGGCGGCGCGGGCCGTGTCGATGACGGCGCGATAGACGGAGCTGACGGGAAGAACGTAGCCGACGCATCCGCGAAGGCCTCCACGAAAGTACAAAGACGTAAACGCGCCGCGCGGTTCGGCCAGATGAGGACTTGGCGGATCGAGGGAGATGTCGCGGTTTTCCAGCGCAGAGAGAATTGATTCGTGCGCCGTTTGGAGCAACAGAGCCCTTTCTTCCGGCGAGAACTCGGTTTGCTCGACGTCGATCGGACTAGGTCGATGCGGCGACATCACGGTCGGCTTGCGGCGGCGTCACTGGCTTGCGACGACTGAGGATGAATGCGCGACGGCGCCGCTTCACCACGCGGCGGTCGATCTTCGACCAGAACGCCACGAAGTAATCGATGCCTGACACCAGCGAGACGCACACCATGAACCAGATCGCGACAGAGGCGATCCAGTGAACGGGGAAGATATATTGGCCGTAAACAGGCCATTCCTTCCAATGGTGGTCGAGAATAACCGCGACCACCGAAACGATCTGTACCACCATTTTGAACTTGCCAAGTTCACTCGCCTCGATCGTGAAGCCTTCAGAGGCTGCGATTGAGCGCAGTCCACTTACCAGAAATTCACGCCCGATCACGACAATTGCTACCCAGGCAGGAACCAGGCTGGGATTGATCTGCACCAGAACAATGAAGGCAGCGGCGATAAGCAATTTATCGGCGATTGGATCGAGCAGGATGCCCATCGTAGTGATCTGATCGCGCTTGCGGGCAAGATATCCATCGATGCCGTCCGTCATCGCAGCGGCAATGAAGAGAGCAGATGCCAACAGTTCCTTGGTTCCGTGCACGCTGCTGAAGTGAGAGCTGGAAAGGATCCAGACCAGCAGAGGAATACAAAAGATGCGGGTCAGCGTGATGGAATTCGGCAGATTCACACTAGGGAGGCTCCGGAGGCCAGTCGGTCACCACGTAGATTATCCTCCACGCGCAAGGGGAACGCAATGCAGGGATCACCGGATGGAAAACCAGGGTCAGGCGTTGAAATCAGACCAACTGGCAGGTAAGAGAATTTTTGTAGAGACGTAGGTTTGGCTACGTCTCTACAGGGCTGCTGAGATCGAGTCTGGTTACTTCTTTGGCTGCTTTGCAATGATCATATTTTTGATCTTGTCATAGGTGGCTTGTGGAATGATTTTCTTCTGCACGAGGTCCGTCTTGGCGCGGTATGGGCGCCCGTCCACAATTTTCTGAGAATACGCATCACCAATTCCAGGCAGTGCTTTGAGTTGGTCGAGCGTAGCGCTGTTTATGTCGAGCAGGTCAGCCGTAGCGGGCTTCGCTGCCGTAGCTTGCGGAGCCGGGTTCGCCAATGCTGGTTGACCCTGCAGGACAGCGGTAAACAAAGTGAATGCGAGGACGGTCAGAAGAATGTGGGTGATTCGTGTACGAGTCATGCTCCCTCCTTGAGGACTGGCTCAGTCCGACTGAGACGCTTGGGCGCTGTCTATGTTGCCAGTGGAAGTCCGATATTAACGCACCTAGGATCAGCTCAACGTCGATCTACGAACAGGTTCCGCAACTGAATCGAAGTAGTTCTTCCTCTGATTTCGGCCGCGCACGCCCCCCGAATGCGGCCGGGTTGCTCCATCCCCACATCCTGGTAGTGGGGATGGGGCATTTTTGATTCGTTTCAAGGGACAACCCATTATGCGTAGATTCCGCGCTGGCGAATTGTGTATGCCACGCGGTCAATGGCCAGCATGTAAGCCGCAATACGATTGTTCACGCGATGCGTTTCGGCGTAGCGCACGACGTCGTCGAACGACGATTTCATGATGGCGTCGAGCTGTTCATTGACCACGGATTCTTTCCAGAAATATCCCTGACGATCCTGCACCCACTCGAAATATGAGGTTGTGACGCCGCCAGCATTGGCCAGGATGTCGGGGATCACGAAGACGCCCTTATCAGCGAGGATATCGTCGGCGGCGGACGTGGTCGGTCCGTTTGCGCCTTCGGCAAGGATCCGGCACTTCATGCGGTCGGCGTTGCGGCTGGTGATGACGTTCTCTGTCGCCGCAGGAATAAGAATTTCGCAGTCTTCGATCAGCAAGTCGGCGGTCTCGCACCGTTCGGCACCGGGGAATCCGTGGACGGTACCGTTTTTCTGGCGGAAATCCACCAGGGCTTTCAGGTCGATACCTTTCTTGTTGTGCAGGCCTCCGCCCACTTCGCCAATGCCGATCACTTTGTAGCCGGCCTGATGCATAAGCAGGGCGGCATTAGAGCCTACGTTGCCGAAGCCCTGCACGATGACGCGCGTACTTTCAGGTTTGAGCCCCAGTTTGTGGCAGGCCTCGTCGCACACGATCATCACGCCGCGTCCCGTGGCTTCACGACGTCCCCGCGATCCCCCGATGTTGATCGGTTTCCCGGTGACGACGGCAGTTACGGTCTGGCGCATGTGCATGGAATAGGTATCCATCATCCAGGCCATGACTTGTTCGTTGGTGTTGACGTCAGGGGCGGGCACGTCTTTCTCGGGGCCGATAAATTCGATCAGCTCAGAGGTGTAACGGCGAGTCATACGCTCGACCTCGCCCATCGACATTTTGTGCGGATCGCAAATCACGCCGCCCTTGGCCCCGCCGAAGGGAATGTTGACCACGGCGCACTTCCAGGTCATCCAACTGGCGAGGGCGCGGACTTCGTCGAGTGTGACGTCAGGGGCGTAACGGATGCCGCCCTTGGCCGGGCCGCGCGCGATGGAGTGCTGCACGCGGAATCCGGTGAACACTTCGAGGTGGCCGTCATCCATCTGCACCGGGATGTAGACCGTGACCTCGCGGTTAGGATAGCGCAGCACGCGCCACAGGCCTTCATCGAGATTCAACTTTTGGGCAGCGAGGTCGAAGCGGGCGCGTTGCGACTCCCACGGGTTGGTTTCCTTATCCACTTGCGGGGTGGTCGTTACTGTAGTCATGAAAATAGTCTCCGGAATGATGGCAGGTGAGATGCGGGCCTGCGCTGCCCGGTTCGCTGCTAGTCAAAAGTGGGCAAACGTTCAGAGTATATGAGGGGGAAAGGTGGGGAAGCAAGCTGCCGGACAGCAACAGTTGCCTGAGTTACAAACGTCGGATTGTGGGAACGAGATCGGGTTTACGCAGGAAAGTCGTCCCCAACATCCGTCGCGATCAGACCAATAAGGGGAATTTGTTGACGTCTATTCGTCGTCCGGTTCCGGAGCCGCGTGCGTTTCGCCCGCTGATGTTGACTTCGCCTGTAGAATCGCCTCCCAGTTCAGGATTGCGTTCCAGAGCATGCGCTGATCACCGCGGTTCATGTCGCGGTGCATGGGGTTGAAGTTGAAGCTGACGACGTGCCCTTTGCCGACGGGCATGTCGAGAATGGCGGGGCGGCCAATCAGATTTTCTTCTCCCCATGCCTGTCCGCTGACGACGAAATTCTTGTTCTCACTGTCGCCCCATTCCATGACGATTCCGCTGCGATCCTCAGGGCCGTCAAGGCACGTGGTGCAGTAGGCCATACGCAGCCAGCGTCGCGGTGTGTTGTAGAGCGGAAAGTTCTGACGGAAGACCCAGGTGTGTGTCGGATATCCGTAAGCAATCGGATGATCAGGCCGATCGAAAGTGACGCGCACGTGCGCACCGGGAGTCCGGGTTCCCCCGCCCACTGCTGCGGCCGCGGATGCACTTCCTCCGCCGGCGACGCTGCGCGGTACGCCTCCGGACGATCGCCGAACGAAGCGCACCAACCCCCCTTCAAGCGCAAGCATAGTGCCGCTGCCCAGCGTGACCATCAGTCCGCCTTCGTCAATGAAGTGCTGAATCTGCGCAAGGCCCTCGTAGCCGATACCTCCTGTGATGTCGTCGGTTTCTGCGGGAGTGCCAAAGCTGGGCGTCTGCGGCGTCTTTTTAAATGGCATCGGAGACCAATATTTAGGTAGGCCTTCGATCTGCTCGGCGAGCTCGAGATCAACGTGGCCATAGAGGAGAATGTCAATCTTCGATTTGAGATTGCCCGCCCGGATGTCTTCATCGCGAATATAGGTGTATGGAACTTTTCGCTGATCGAGCGAGTAGCGGATCCACCCGATGGAATCGGTGTCGGCCCATGGGACCCAGACGCCAAGCCGCGGAGCCTTCGCTTCATGACGGGCGACTTCAGGTGCACCGGAGGCTTGCACGAAGTCAAGGCCGAATTCCGACGCCGCTGATTGCAGAGCGTCATGCAGTCCCGGTTGATCGGCGAGGATCCACGAGCCGGCGGGAAACTTTGTGCCGCCCTGATCGAATTCTTTCTCGGCGATATGAATCTGAAAGTTTGCGAGACGGTATCGTGCTGCCAGCAGCGATTCCTGGCCAGTGTCCTTCAGGAGATAGACTGGAGCGCTTGCGGCTACACGTCCGGTGATGTGCGGAGGCTCCCTCAGCGTAGTGAGTGCGGCACTGCGAATGGAATCGTCTTTCGTAGCGATGGCCTCAAGGTGAAAATTCGCAGGCAATTCCCAGGAAACATCGTCATACGGCGGTTCGCCTTCATGCGGATAGTGCTGGGGCGTCAGCAGGTCATACGCGTA
>Ga0335084_10007342_pt1 | contig 10977 bp, 8 predicted proteins | sample Lox_Sample_44_FD_206721 | JGI IMG/M metagenome (GOLD analysis project Ga0335084, IMG submission 206721) | Soil microbial communities from Loxahatchee National Wildlife Refuge, Florida, United States - Lox_Sample_4.4 | ecosystem: Environmental > Terrestrial > Soil > Wetlands | place: USA: Florida...
CGGGCTGGATCGCCCCGGCGTCGAGCTTCGAGATGTCGAGCAGGGCGTCGAGCAGATCCTCGAGGGCGTCGACCGAGCGGTCGATCCGCCGCGCGAGCGCGGCAAGCTCCGGCGCCTGCGCGGCCTCGCGCAGTTCGCCGACGGTGAGCGCGAGCGCATGCATCGGCTGGCGCAGATCGTGGCTCGCCGCGGCGAGAAACCGTGTCTTCGCCTGGTTCGCCTGTGCGAGCTGCTCGGTCCGCTCTTCGATGCGGGCCTCCAGCGTCGCGTAGGACTCCTCGAGCCGCTCGGCCATCCGGTTGAACTGCGCGCCGAGCGCCTCGAGCTCGTCGCCGGTGCCGACCTGGATGCGTTCGCCCAGCTGGCCGGCGCCGATCCGCTCCGCGCCTGCGCCGAGCGCCTCGATCGGCCGCGCCATGCGCCGCGCGAGGAAATAGCTCGCGGCGAGCGCGCCGAGCAGGCCGAGCGCGCCGAGGAGCGCGGTGCGCGCCACGACCGCGTATACCGGTGCGAGCGCCGCGTCCGTCGGCAGCTCGACGAACGTGGTCCAGCCGAAGCGCGCGATCGGCATGCCCGCGGCGAGGACCGTTTCCCCGGCGAGGTTGCGGGTCTGAAGCCGCGCCGGCGCCCGCAGGATCGCATCGCGCACGTGCGGGAGCCGCGAGAAGTCGGTCTGGGCGAGCACCAGGCCGAGATCGGGATGCGACACCAGCTGGCCGCGCGAGTCGACCACGTAGGCGACGCCGCCCTCGCCGATCCGCGCGTGCGACACGACCTGCCACATGAACCTGAGGCTCACTTCCGCGATGAGGACGCCGGCCGCCGGCGCAGCGCTGCCGACCGCCAGCGACAGGAACGCCTCGCTCCGGTTGCGGAAGTAGACCGGGCTCGCGTAGGTGCCGCCGCCGCGCGCGGCGGCGAAGCGGGGATCGGCCGAGAAATCGGCACCGCTCTCCGCCGCGGCAGGCGCGATGCGCGAAACCACGACCCGCTCGCGGCCCACCGGATCGATCCAGCGCAGCTCGGCGACTTGCGGCAGGCGCCGCAGGAGCGCGGTCATCTCGACCCGGCGGTCCGAGCGCTCGGGGCCGGGATGCGCCGCTGCGGCGAGCTCCCACGCGAGCGGCTCTTCGATCCCCCAGAGGAAGGTCCCGATGTGGATCGCGATCGCGCCGGCCTTCTCGCGCAGGAGCACGCCCTGCGCCGCCTCGGCGTCGCGATAGGCGAAGTAGCCGGTGACGGCGCCGACGGCGAGCAGCACGGCGGTCACCAGGCCCGCCGAGTACGCGGCGTATTTCCAGAGGAGCGTCCGCCGTCGCGGCATTCTGAGCTCGATGGTACGCCTACGCGACGAGCTCGATCGTCACGCCCAGCGTCTGCTCCAGGTCGATCTCCTGCGTGAGCGCGGCCGGCTTCTTCGCCGCGTAGGCCACGGTCAGATCGTCCTGCGTCTCGTGGTCGGTGATCATCACGAAGCGCGTGTCGGGCGGGCGCAGGGGAAAGCGGTCGAGGCTGTGCCACGTGCCGCGATGGAGCACGTAGCCCTTCGAGCCGTCGAGCAGGAATGCGCGGATGGTCTCGAGCCGCGGCGCGCCCGGATCGTCGCCGGGCGGCGCAACCGCAACCGCGGCGTGCTCGCCGCCGAGCGGGATGAACGCCTGGCTCACGTGGAAGTGCCGCTCCATCGTCCGGAAGCGGAGGCCCTGAAACGGTGTACGCAACAGGGACACGAGCGGGCGTCCCGATTCGAACGCTACGTGCCAGCCCTGGGTTCCGCTCGCCGCGACGGAGTCGGGCGCGCGGGCGGCGACGTCGATGAGCCTGCCGAACGGCGCGAATGCCTCGGCGGTCAGCGGTTCGATCCGGATTCGATGCGGTCGGGCCACGGGGCCCGATGCTACCTGCAGGCGCGCGTGACCGGCGGGCCGCGCGGTCGGGGGCGAAGAGCGGGGCGGGGCCTAGTGCTGCTTGGTCAGGGCGTAGTCACCGGGGGCGATCGCGCCCGCGCGGCAGAGCCGGTTCAGCAGCTGGTACGGGGTGACGAAGGTCGGGGAACCCTCGAGCCAGGCGTCGAACTGGCTGTCGAGGAACGGATCCGGCCCGCCGTGGACGAACGCCACGACCGGCGGACGGCCCGGGCGGAGCCCGAGGTCCGAAATCGCCGAGAACAGGCCCTTGCCCGGAAAGGTCTTCCGGACCAGCTGTTCCAGCTCCAGCGCTTCGAGGACTTTCATCCCACACCTCCTTCGACTTCCTTCCCTTCGCCCGTCAGTCGAGCAATTCGCGTTCCCGATTACTGCGGCTGCTACGTATGCGTGACGGGCTTCGCGCACCGCGGGTCAACCTTGTCACGCTGCGAAGAATGACCCGCTGCCGGGGGTGACGTCTTCCACCCCTCGGCTGCGTCCGAACGCCTGACGCCGAGGAAGTAGACGGGCGTCCGGACTAGTACCTGTACGCAGGGCGTCACTTTGCTGACGCGTTTGCGTCGTGAGTTTTCACACGCGTCAAGTCGAGGCGCTCGTTGCCTGAGACTTATTCACGTGCCCGGCGCGGGCGTGGTTCCTACGATGCGCGCCGATGCGGCGCGTTTTATGCCTTCGTCATGGAATCGCCGCCGCGGCGCTCGCCGCGGCCGCGGTGGCGCACGCCCATGACGTCGGCGGGCGGGTGGTCGCGATACAGGACGGCGATACGGTGACGATCCTCGACGCCGACCGGGTGCAGCACCGCGTCCGCATCGCCGGGATCGACGCGCCCGAGAAGTCCCAGGCGTTCGGCGAGGCCGCCAAGCAGAGCCTCGCCCACCTGGTCCACGGGCAGCGCGTCGATGCGCACTGCCCGAAGCGCGACCGCTACGGCCGGGAGGTGTGCAGCGTGTACCTCGGGACCCGTGACGTCGGCCTCGAGCAGGTCCGGGCCGGCTACGCCTGGTGGTACCGCGAGTACGCCCGGGAGCAGACGCCGGACGACCGAGCGTCGTACGAGGCGGCCGAGGCCGAGGCAAGGGAGGCCCGGCGGGGGCTCTGGACGGATCCGGCGCCCCAGCCGCCCTCGGCCTTCCGGCGCCAGCACAAGCCGCGGGGCGCCTAGCCCCGAGGCGCGCTCATTTCGAGCGCGTCAGCGGCACGAAGCGCACCGGGATTGTGCGCCGCGTCACCATCGACCCGTCGGGTTTCTTCTCGATCACTTGTAAATCCTGCACTTGCCACTGCCCGCCGACCGGGATGACGAGCCGGCCGCCGGGCTTGAGCTGGTCCGCCAGGGGTTTCGGGACGTAGGGGGCCGCCGCGGTGACCAGGATCCCGTCGAAGGGGGCCGCCTCCAGCCAGCCGTTGTAGCCGTCCCCGATCCGCGTCTCGATGTTCCGGTAGCCGAGCGCGGCCAGGGCTTCCGCCGCCCGCTTTCCGACCGGCTCGACGATTTCGATCGTGTACACCTTCGCCACCAGCTCGGCGAGCACCGCCGCCTGGTAGCCCGACCCGGTCCCGATCTCGAGCACGCTGTCCCCCGGCCTGGGATCGAGCAGGTCGGTCATCAGCGCGACGATGTACGGCTGGGAAATCGTCTGGCCGTGACCGATCGGCAGCGGCCGGTTCTCGTAGGCGTACGGGACCTGGTCCGGCGGGACGAGCCGATGGCGGGGCACCTTGCCGATCGCCGCCATCACCTGCGGCGAGAAGGTCGGGCGCGAGGTTTCGACCCCGGTCGCCCGCGCCATGCCGGCGATCTCGGCCAGCAGCTCCGCACGCTGCGCAGCGAACGCGTCCTGGGATGCGGCGGACTCGGGCAGGACGCCGGCAAGTACGCCCGCCAGCAGACCGGCGGCGCGAAGGCCTTTCATGTGCGAATCGTAGACCGATACGGACGGCGGGTCCCGGCGCCGCAAACTGGCACAATTTGCCGCGATGGCCCGCGCCAAAACCCCCGCTGCCGCGATCCGCTACCTGCTGGACGGCGAAGTGCGGACCGTGTCCGGCGTCGAGCCTACCCGGACCGTCCTGCAGCACCTCCGGGAGGACCTCGGCCGGACCGGCACGAAGGAGGGCTGCGCCGAAGGGGACTGCGGTGCCTGCACGGTGGTCCTGGTGGAGCTCGCGGGTCGCAAGGTCCGCTACCGGGCGATCAACTCCTGCATCCAGTTCGTCCCCACCCTCGACGGCCGCGCGCTCGTCACCGTCGAGAGCCTGAAGGACCGGGGCACCGGCGCGCTTCACCCTGTGCAAGGTGCGATGGCCGATGGCCACGGCTCGCAGTGCGGGTTCTGCACGCCGGGGTTCGTGATGTCGCTCTTTGCGCTCTACAAGTCGAGCGCATCGCCCGACCGGCGCGAGGTCAACGACGCGCTCGCCGGGAATCTCTGCCGTTGTACCGGCTACCGCCCGATCGTCGACGCCGCGCAGGCGATGTATCCGCTCGGCGAGTCGATCGCGCCTGTGGCCCAGACCTGGCTCACCGCGTCCGCGCGCTCGCGCTCGCGGGCGGCGGCGAAATCGGAAGCCGGGCTCGCCGCGAAGCTCAAAGGCCTGAAGCGGCGCCGCGGCCTGGTCCTGCCCCATGCGAAGGGCACGTTCTACTCGCCGCGCAGCGCCGACGAGCTCGCCTCGCTGCGTGAACGCCTGCCCGACGCGCGGATCCTCGCTGGCGGGACCGACGTCGGCCTGTGGGTGACCAAGCAGCACCGCGATCTCGGCGACGTCATCTACGTCGGCAACGTCGCGGACCTCCGGGACGTCACGGTCGGCGACGACCACATCGACATCGGCGCCGCGGTGTCGCTCACCGATGCGTTCGCGCCGCTCGAGGAGCACTACCCCGAGCTGCGCGAAGTGCTGCGCCGCTTCGCGTCGCCGCCGATCCGCAACGCCGGCACGCTCGGGGGCAACGTCGTCAACGGCTCGCCGATCGGCGACTCGATGCCGCCGTTGATCGCCCTCGGCGCGCGCGTCGTGCTGCGCAAGGGCGGCCGGCGCCGGGAGCTCCCGCTCGAGGACCTGTACCTCGCCTACCAGAAGACGGCCATGGAGCCGGGGGAATTCGTCGAGCGCGTGCGCGTTCGGCTCCGGTCGCCGGCGCTCAAGTTCGCGACCTACAAGATCGCCAAGCGCTTCGACCAGGACATCTCGGCGGTCTGCGCGGCGTTCGCGATCGCCGTCGAAGGCGGGGCGATCCGCTCGGCACGGGTCGCATTCGGCGGCATGGCCGCCACGCCGAAGCGTGCCGCCCAATGCGAGGCGGCGCTCGCGGGTCAGGCCTGGAACGAAGCCACCTGCGAGCGCGCCGCCGCGGCGCTGGCGCGCGATTTCACGCCGCTCACCGATATGCGCGCGTCCGCCGCCTACCGCGCGACGGTCGCGCAGAACCTGCTGCGGAAGTTCCGGCTCGAGACCTCGGGTGCGCTCGCCGCGAGCCCGAGCCGGCTGTACGATCTCGTCCAGGTGCCAGCATGAACGATCCGCGTCCGCCGCGCGAGGAGGCCGCGCTCCGCGGCGGCGTCGGCGAGCCGGTGCGCCACGACAGCGCGCACCTGCACGTCTCCGGCGAAGCGGCCTATACTGACGACGTCCTCGAAGCGCGGGGGACCCTGCACGCTGCGTTCGGCCTGTCGCAGCGCGCGCACGCGCGGATCAAGTCGATGAATCTCGCCCCCGTGCGGGCGGCACCGGGTGTCGTCGCGGTGCTCGTCGCGGCGGACATCCCGGGCGAAAACAACGTCGGACCGATTCTCCACGACGATCCGATCCTCGCGGCGGCCGAGGTGCAGTTCGTCGGCCAGCCGATCTTCCTGGTCGTCGCCGAGTCGGTCGGCGCGGCCCGCCGCGCGGCGCGGCTCGGGGTGGTCGAGTACGAGGACCTGCCCGCCGTCCTCACGATCGAGGACGCCCTGGCGAAGCAGTCGTTCGTGATCCCTTCGGTCACGCTCCAGCGCGGTGGCTGGCAGGCGGCGCTCGCCGCCGCGCCGCATCGGCTGAAAGGCGGGCTCCGGATCGGCGGCCAGGAGCAGTTCTACCTCGAAGGGCAGGTCGCGTATGCCGTGCCGGGCGAGGATGGCGACGTGCTCGTCTACAGCTCGACCCAGCACCCCGGGGAGGTCCAACTGCAGGTCGCCCACGCGCTCGGCGTGGAAGCGCACCGGGTCGCGGTCGAATGCCGGCGCATGGGGGGCGGGTTCGGCGGCAAGGAAACGCAAGCCTCGCACCCGGCATGCGCGACGGCGCTGGCGGCGCGGGCGACGGGCCGGCCAGTCAAGCTGCGCTACGACCGCGACGACGACATCACGATCACCGGCAAGCGCCACGACTACCTCGTGGAGTACGACGTCGGCTTCGACGGTGCCGGTCGGATCGCCGGGATCGACCTCATGTTCGCGTCGCGCTGCGGCTTCTCCGCCGACCTGAGCGGCCCGGTCAACGACCGGACGGTGATGCACGCGGACAACACCTACTACCTGCCGGCGGTGCGGATCGTGTCGCACCGGTGCAAGACGAACACGCAGTCGAACACCGCCTTCCGCGGCTTCGGCGGCCCGCAGGGGATGCTGGCGATCGAGTACGTGCTGGACGAGATCGCGCGCGCGCTCGACTGCGACCCGCTGGCGGTGCGTCGCGCGAACTTCTACGGGCCGGGGCGCGACGTCACGCCCTACGACATGCGGGTCGAGGACTTCGTCGCGGATCGCCTCTTCGACGAGCTCGCGGCGTCCTCGGATTACGCTACCCGCCGCGCCGCGATCCGCAAGTGGAACGCGGCGAGCCCGATCGTCAAACGCGGCATCGCGATGACGCCGGTGAAGTTCGGCATCTCGTTCACCGCGACGTTCTACAACCAGGCGGCCGCCCTGGTGCACGTCTACACCGATGGCAGCGTGCTGCTCAACCACGGCGGCACCGAGATGGGGCAGGGACTGTTCACCAAGGTCGCCCAGGTGGTCGCGCACGAGTTCGGCGTCGATCTCGACCACGTACGGGTATCGGCTTCGGATACCGCGCGGATCCCGAATGCGTCGGCGACCGCCGCTTCGAGCGGCAGCGACCTGAACGGCAAGGCGGCGCAGGCCGCGGCGGCGGCGATCAAGGCGCGGCTGGTCGCGTTCGCCGCCGAGCGTTTCCAGGTTGCACCGGAAGCCATCCGGTTCGCCGCGAATCGCGTCGAAATCGGCGACGTGAAGTGGCTGAAGTTCGGCGAGCTCGTCCGGCTCGCTTACCTGGCGCGGGTGCAGCTGTGGGCGAGCGGGTTCTACAAGACGCCGAAGATCCACTACGACCCGAAGACGCTCAAGGGCCGGCCGTTCTACTACTTCTCGTACGGCGCGGCGGTGTCCGAGGTCGCGATCGATACGCTTACCGGCGAAACGCGCCTCCTGCGTGCCGACATCCTGCACGACGCCGGTCGCAGCCTGAACCCGGCGATCGACCTGGGCCAGGTCGAAGGCGGGTTCATCCAGGGCATGGGCTGGCTCACCACCGAGGAGCTGTGGTGGAACGAGAGCGGGCGGCTGATGACGCACGCCCCGTCGACCTACAAGATCCCGGTGGCCTCTGACGTGCCCGTTGATTTCCGGGTGAAGCTCTGGGAGCGGGGCGAAAACGTCGAGGACAGCATTCACCGCTCGAAGGCGGTCGGCGAACCGCCACTGATGCTCGCGATCTCGGTGTTCCAGGCGATCAAGGATGCGGTCGCCTCGGTGTCGGGATACGAGGGCACGGCGCAGCTCAACGCACCCGCGACGCCCGAGGAGGTGCTCCGCGCGGTCACTGCGGCGACGAAGCGGTCGACCGCTCCGGTATGAGCTGGATCCACACCCTCCAGCTCGTTGCCGAGCGCTGCCAGGACGCGGTGATGGTCACCGTGACCGCGGGCAAGGGGTCGATCCCGCGCGAGCCGGGGGCGAAGATGATCGTCACGATCGATGCGCTCCACGGCACGATCGGCGGCGGCGAGCTCGAGTACCAGGCGATCGACGCCGCGCGGGCGATGCTGCGCGGGTCCGGAAATCGGCAGGCGAAGCGGTTCGGCCTGGGCGCGAATCTCGGTCAGTACTGCGGCGGTGCGGCCAACCTGCTCCTCGAGCGCGTGCCGCGCGGCGCGGCGTGGGTGAACCTCGCTGGCGGCTGGTTGGACGCTGGCGTGTCGTGCGTCGTGGTGACACCGTTCGACGGACAGGCGCGGCTGCTCGTCCGCGACGGCGAGACCTGGGGCACGCTCGGCGACCCAGCCGTCGATGCGTGCGCCGCCGAGACCGCACGGACGATGCTCGCGAATCGCGACCGGGACGCGGCGGTGCTCGGCCTCGGCGCAAACGTCGCCGCGCTGTTCGAGCCGCTGCAGCCGTCCGATTTCAACGTGGTCCTGTTCGGCGCCGGGCACGTTGGCAGGGCGCTGGTACGCGTGCTCGGGCCGGTGCCGTGCCGGGTTACGTGGGTTGACAGCCGCGCGGATGAGTTTCCCCCGGACGTGCCCGACAACGTCCGGGTCGTGCGGACCGACGCGCCGGCGGCGGAGGTCGCCGCCGCGCGCCCCGGCAGCTACTTCCTCGTGATGACGCACAGCCACGCGCTCGATTTCGAGGTCGTCGAATCGGTTTTGCGCCGCGGCGATTTCGCCTACTGCGGGATGATCGGCTCGCAGACGAAGCGCCGCACGTTCGAGAACGGGCTGGCGAAGCGCGGCGCGGGCGCGGGGCTCCTCGCGCGCTTTACGTGCCCGATCGGCATCCCCGGGATCAAGGGGAAGGAGCCGGGCACGATCGCAGTGGCGGTGGCTGCGCAGCTCCTCGAACAGCGCGAACGCGATTCGTCGGACAGCAAGAGCGAACAGGCTGCGCGCGCGTGACGCGCGGCCGCAAGGGGGAAGGATGACTACCGCCGCACCGGCTGCGGTACCGCGTCTGCGTCTGACCGGGATCAGGAAGACCTACCCGTCGGTGGTGGCGAACGACGGTGTTGACCTGACGGTGATGCCGGGCGAGATCCACGCGGTGCTGGGCGAGAACGGCGCCGGCAAGTCGACGCTGATGAAGATCATCTACGGTGTCGTGAAGCCCGACGAGGGCGAGATCCGGTGGGAGGGCCGGCCGGTCGAGATCGCCAATCCGCACGCGGCGCGCGCGCTCGGGATCGCGATGGTCTTCCAGCACTTCTCGCTCTTCGACACGCTGACCGCGGCGGAGAACGTCTGGCTCGGCCTCGACCGCGCGCAGTCGCTCGCCGAGGTGACCGCCGGGATCCGCGCCAAGGCCGCGGAGTACGGCCTCGAGGTCGATCCGGAGCGGCCGGTCCATACGCTCTCGGTCGGCGAGCGGCAACGGGTGGAGATCGTGCGCGCGCTCCTCGCCGAGCCGCGCCTCCTGATCCTGGACGAGCCGACGTCGGTGCTCACGCCGCAGGCGGTCGAGAAGCTGTTCGTGACCCTGCGGCTCCTCGCCGAGCGCGGGTGCAGCATCCTCTACATCAGCCACAAGCTCGACGAGATCCGGGCGCTGTGCCACACCTGTACCGTCCTTCGCGGCGGCCGGTTGACCGGTGTCGCAGACCCGCGCAAGGAGACCTCCGCCGGACTGTCGCGGCTGATGATCGGGGCCGAGCCGCCGAAGCTGCAGCACCGGCAGGTCGAGCGCGGCCCGGTCGCGCTCGAGACGCGCGCGCTGTCGCTCGAACGGCAGGACCAGTTCGGCGTGACGCTCGACGCGATCGACCTCCAGGTGCACGCGGGCGAAGTCGTCGGCATCGCCGGCGTTTCGGGCAACGGTCAGCAGGAGTTGCTCGCCGCACTGTCCGGCGAGGACCGGCGCGCGCCCCCGGGCAGCATCACGCTTCTCGGCGCCGACGTTGGACGCACTTCCGCGGGACGCCGCCGCAGGCTGGGATTGCACTTCGTCCCCGAGGAACGCCTCGGACGCGGCGCGGTGCCGACGATGGGGCTCGCGCACAACCTGCTCCTCACGCGCCGCGAGCCGGTTCGCGCCGGCGGCTGGCTCGACCTCGGCCGCATGACGGCGATGACGCAGGACATCATCGACCGCTTCAACGTGAAAGCGGGCGGGCCGGCGTCGGCGGCGCGCAGCCTGTCGGGCGGCAACCTGCAGAAGTACATCGTCGGCCGCGAGATCGACGCCAAACCGAAGGTGCTCATCGTCGCGCAACCCACGTGGGGAGTGGACGTCGGCGCCTCGGCGCAGATCCGCACGGCGCTGCTCGCGCTGCGGGACGCCGGCTGCGCGGTGCTGGTGGTGAGCGAGGAGCTTGACGAGCTGTTCGAGATCACCGACCGGCTGTACGTGATCGCGCGCGGCCGCCTCTCGCCGCCGATCGGCACTGCCGCCGCCACGCCGGAGCGGATCGGGCAGTGGATGAGCGGACTGTGGGCGGAGGCACCGGGCGCGGCGCCGATGGCGGGGGAGGCGGCGCATGCTCCGGCTTGAAGCGCGGCCTCAAGCCTCGCGGGCGATGTCCGTCGCCTCGCCGCTGATCGCGCTCGCCCTCACCGTCGTCATCGCGGGGGTGCTCTTCGTCGTCCTCGGCAAGGACCCGATCCGCGGACTGGGGATGTTCTTCGTCGAGCCGCTGCGGAACGTCCGCGGCGTCGCCGAAGTGGCCCTGAAGGCAACGCCGCTCGTCCTCTGTGCGCTCGGGCTCGCGGTCTGCTATCGGGCGAACGTCTGGAACATCGGCGCCGAAGGCCAGTTCCTGCTGGGCGCGATCGCCTCCGGCGGCGTTGCCCTGTATGTCACCACGCAGGGCATCGCCGCGCCGCAATGGGCGATGACGCCGGTCGTCCTGGTCGCGGGTATTCTCGGCGGGATGGCGTGGGCCTCGATCACCGCGCTCGCCCGCGACCGCTTCAACGCCAACGAGATCCTGGTGAGCCTGATGCTCGTCTACGTGGCGCAGCAGCTCCTCAACTATCTCGTGTTCGGGCCGTGGAAGGACCCGCAGGGCTTCAACTTCCCGCAGACGAAGACGTTCGTGGCCGCGACCC
>Ga0335084_10007346_pt1 | contig 10974 bp, 11 predicted proteins | sample Lox_Sample_44_FD_206721 | JGI IMG/M metagenome (GOLD analysis project Ga0335084, IMG submission 206721) | Soil microbial communities from Loxahatchee National Wildlife Refuge, Florida, United States - Lox_Sample_4.4 | ecosystem: Environmental > Terrestrial > Soil > Wetlands | place: USA...
TCCCCACAGATCCACTTTCCGGTTTTCTGATTGAAGAAAAATGGGACTCCGCCACAATAGCCCTTGTCATATTCTTTCATCCGTTTCGCATTGGCTTCGTTATGCCATACTTCCAGTTTTGCGACGTTGACGTGCTCTTCTTCCTCTAACCTCTCCACGAGAGGAGCCATCCCGTGGCAGTGCGGTCACTCCGCTCCCGTGAATTCAAACAAATAGAATGCCTTTTCCACTCTCTTTCCTCCTTTCAATTCTAGCTGGTTGCCGTCTTGACCTCACCGCCCTCCCGCGAGAACACCGCTCTCGTAATCAACCTGGCGACGGGAATGTAAAGAACGATCAAAACAATCAGGGGAAGGAAGGAAGGAATCAATGCATCCGACCTCACCCCTTCAATAAAGTAAGCGACGGCGAGTAAAATGGCCGTAAAATTATGGGCGCAGATCATCCCCAGATTCGCAGGAGCCATCTTCATGGGTTCGTGATAATACGCCCTTAATATGGAAATCGTCTTGAACGCAATCGGAAGCGTCAGTAAAGAAATCAATCCCAGAATGGGAATTCTCCCCAAGACCACTCCGACTATAATCACAGCATAAGCGGATAGAACGCTTGCGATAAACAACCAGACTCCTGTCTCTCTGCCGAAACGAGCGACTAAATTGAGTTTCCCTCCCCTTCGGTCTTCAAAATAATCCGGGATCTCATTGATGGTAATCATCGAGAAGAGCATGATTCCAAAGGGAAGGGTTCCCCAGAAGGCCTCCCAAGAAATTCTTTGGGTCTGGACAAAATAGGCTCCGATGCCAATGCCCGGACCAAAACAGAGAAGCTGCGCTAGTTCGCCAAACCCTCGATAACCGAATCGAATGGGGGGGGCCGTGTAGAAATAGGCACAGAAAAAACCAATGGCAAGCAGGAGAAGAATGAACGGTCCTCTCATCACCCCGAGAAAGACGCCAATGCCGATGGCGATGAGGTAGAAGGTGGTAAACACCTGCCGCATCCTTTGAGGTTGGATCAACCCTGAAGAAAGGAGACCACTTCCGCCCGTATAAGGATTCTTTCCGTCCGTGGCAAAAACATCCACCAGATGGCGGAAGTCATAGTAGTCATCCGTCATGTTGAGAGCCATGTGATTTAAGATCAGGCCGAGCATCACCAGAAGGAAATATTCTGAATGGAATTTCCCATCGGCCGTCCAGGCAATCATCCCGCCGAGAATTCCCGGCATGAAACTGGCTGAGGTATAATGGAACCGAAAAGCCTTCCACCAGACTTCCAAACGACTCCCGCTCATCTTATTTCTTTTTGCTCCTTAAAAGACTATCCAAACTGAAACGGCCCGCTCCTGCGGCAAGAAGAATGAGACATCCTCCAAACATGCTCACGTTCTTCATAAACATTATCGTCTGGATTTGATCGGCAAAATTATTATGAAAGATGAGCGTCGTGGGAATTAAGAAAATGAGAAGTAAGAGAGCCCCGAATCGGGTAAAATATCCCAGAATCACCGTTATGCTGCCGACGAGTTCAAAAAAGATGGCACCCACGAGAAAGAAATTGGCATAAGGCATGCCGTGGCCGGCCATGTATTGTGCTGTTTTGTCGAAGTTATCAATCTTTCCTATCCCGGACTGGACGAAAATGAGAACGAGAAGAATTCTTCCAATCAACATAGGAAAAGCCTTTAACCATTCCATGGGATACCTCCTGGTGTGGATTCCCCCGGCCTCTCAGCCGGAGGTGCTCCCTGAAAAGAGCGAATCATTACTCTTATACCATAAATCCCCTTCCCGTTCATCTTGATTTTTGAGAAGCGCATCATTAGATTCGAGAAAAGGAAGGAGGTGTTCCTATGGACGAAAAAATAAAGGTGATGCCCTGCGCCTGTCTTTCTCATGACAAACAAGGGGGTCGCCTCAGGATCGATATGGAAATGCCCGGTGTCGATAAGAAAGATATCTCTCTCGAGATGAGAAAAGATAGTTTCTGCGTGTCAGCCTCCAGGGACGAGGATACGGAGTATTCGGGTTGTTTTAAGTTGGCCCATGAGATCATTCCTGAAAAAACAGAAGCCCAGTACGAAAGTGGCCTTCTCAAAATTTTCGCACCGATCAAAGATTGGGACCACAGGGTGAATGTGACGGTTCGATAATGGGTGTTTCATTCTCAGAATGAAATAACCTTTCCTTAATTCGAAAGCGGGTGTCTCCATGCCAGGTCCCAGCAAACCTTTTTTTCTTCAGTTCTGATGACCGGCTAAGAAAGAAGTTCTTCCCTCCAAAGACTTGACGGACGTCTCTAGCGCCTCGCAGTTCCCTTCCTTTGTTATCCCATGATAAGGGAACCCAGTGTAAAGTGTATAGGGTTCGTCTGGTATTTTGCGATAAGAAACACTGTATTTTCCGGCTCCGAGGAGGAAGCGGCGTTATCGAATACAGTCTTTTTTCTCAAAAAATACAGGCCTCCCCTATTTACTTTTCCGGCCATTTTGGTATTCTGGAAGACATATGCCGCAGCCCATTTTTAACCAGGTCAATTCATGCCGAAAGGAGGTGGGAAGATTGAAGACCAAAAAGAAGGTCTCTTTGAACGAGCTTGCCAGACGGCAAGAAGCAAAGTTCTGGGCGATGATGCGGGCTGCTGACCCTGGCAAGCGATGTCTCAAGTGAAAAAGTTGAAAGAGCACATGATTGCCGGTCCGGCAATAAAAGATTTCCAATTTTTCATTCAATGGCATCTCACGGAACGATGCAACCTCCAATGTCGCCATTGTTATCAAGGACGGCGGAGCGTTCGTGAGATGACAGCAAGTGAAGTCAAGCGTGAGATCGACGGGGCAACCCAGATGTTTCAGGCCTGGGAGGAAGAGCACGGCATAAGGGTTTCCCCGTCGATTCACTTCACGGGCGGCGAACCTTTCCTCTATCAAGAGCTTCCGGACGTCATCGCCTATTCAAAGGCAAGGGGGTACGGGGTAGCCGTGATGACAAACGGCTGCCTCGTCACAAAAGAAAAAGCCCAGAAAGTATCCGATCTTGGAATATCCGACATTCAGGTCAGCCTCGAAGGCCCCCCGGCGCTCCATGCTTCGATTCGGGGAAGAGGAAGCTTCCGTTCTGCAGCCAAAGGAGTGGAATATCTCGTTGCGGCAGGCAGCAAGGTGAGCGCGAACGTCACTCTCTCACGCCTCAACTTTGATAAAATAAAAGAAACAATCGAGGTCGCAAAAGCGACCGGTTTTCACCGTATTGGTTTCTCGCGGATGGTCCCCTGCGGAAGGGGAAAAAGCATGCTCACTCAGTTTCTCACCCCCCAAGAACTCAAGTCTGCCTATCAGGAAATCCTCTCGGCGAACACGCCCGCTTTTGATGTGGTTTCAGGAGATCCTTTGGCTGGAACGCTCTCCGAGACGCCCCCTCCCTCCGGCTGCAACCTAACCCTCTCCGGGTGCAGCGCAGGCTTTTCGGGCGTGACCATCACCAGCGACGGCTCGGTGATGCCCTGCAGGAGAATCGGCCTGGTTGCAGGAAATCTGAAGAAGAAACCCCTCCGCGCCATCTGGGCTTCTTCGAGACTCCTTTGGCAGTTGAGGAGAAGGGAGAGTTACACGGGAAAATGTGGCCAATGCTCTCTCTGGCCCTCCTGCCGGGGCTGCCGGGCGGTGGCCTATGCCTACGCGTCCACCCAAGGGAAACCCGATCTTTTTGCCGATGACCCGCAATGCTGGGTATCCGAATAACCACCACTTCTTTCTTCGTCCGTTACTCCCATTTTTTGAAAACGCGCCTTTTTACATTTATAATTTTCAAAGGAGATACAAATGGCTCGTTACATTGGCTCTACCTGTAAAATTTGCCGAAAATTGACTTTTTCCGTTTGTGGATCGGATCGCTGTGCCCTCTCACGAAGGAATGCCCCTCCAGGAATGCATCCGGAGCTTCGGAGGAAGATGAGCGACTATAAGAAGCGCCTGCTGGAGAAGCAGAAGCTGAGGTTCTCTTATTGGGTTTCTGAAAAGCAGTTCAGAAACTATGTGAAAGAGGCGTTTAAGAAACCGGGGATCCCGGGAGAAACACTGATCAGTCTTCTTGAGCGTCGATTGGACAATGTTGTTTATCGCCTTGGGTTTGCTCCAACCCTTTTGTCTGCAAGACAGTTGGTGGTTCACGGACACGTCTTGGTCAATGGGCGAAAGGTCGATCGTCCCTCTTATACCCTGAGGCCCGGAGAAACACTCTCACTGAAGCAGAAGACCCGGAAAATGCTCCTCGTGGAGGAGGGATTGGCAAGGAGTCCTGCCAGACCCGTGCTTCCCTATATCCAGGCGGACAAGGAGAATTTCAAGGGTATGCTGACCGCCATTCCTGAAAGGAATCAGGTTCCTTTGGAGATCAACGAAGCCCTGATCATGGAACACTATACGAGATATCTCTGAGGGAAGCCTTTGAATAACCCCTGCTCTCAAAGGGCAAAGGTGAACCTTCTTCGAACGAGGAGCGGGCCTCAATAATCGATCCCGGGCTGGGGCTCAATCCCTTTTCTGTAGGCATGCTTAATTTCGTTAATTTCGCTCACCGTATCGGCCAGCTCAATCACCCGAGGATGAGCGTCTCTCCCCGTTAATACGAGATGCATCAGAAGAGGTTTTCGCCGAATGATTTCTAGGATCTGATCGAGGTCGACCAGATGAAGGAAAAGGGCATTGTTGATTTCGTCGAGGATAAGAATATCAAACTGTCCTGATTCCATCTTCTGCCGGGCTAATCGGATTGCCTCCTGCGCATTTTCCCGATGCTCTTTATAAGGGTAGGGATTCCCCTGAATTCCGCAGAACCCTTTCCCCGTTGAAATCAGTTCAACCTGACAGTTCATCTTCTTGATGCCGTCCCATTCACCCGCATAGATGTCACCCTTCATGAATTGAATCATGGAAATCCTTAAATTGTGGCCACAAGCTCGAACGACAATCCCAAGAGCGGTCGTCGTCTTCCCCTTGCCATTGCCGGTGATGACCACAACCAAGCCTTTGGGTTCTTTAGGGGTCAATCTTGTTATCTCCACGGCCCTACCCTCCTCTCATTTAACGATAGCTCAGTTTGATCATCTTTTCACCCGATTTTTTTTGAGCAATCCATTTCCCATCTCAGTTCTCCCCTCCTGAGATGAACCTGCATGAATAACGCTTTTCATCCCTTGGACAAAAGGCTCTCTGGGATTACAAGGCCCCACTCCGGAGGGGATGAAACCAAGAGACTTCAGTGGGCATTGAAAAAAATTCTGAATTTGCATTTTTTCGTAACTACTGTAAAATCGATCTAAAGAATCAAACGATGGAGGAATTTTGAAAGCCGACAAGAAAAAGTGGAACGAGAGATTCGCGAGGAAAGAATTCGCGCTTGGGAAAGAACCCAATCCTTTTCTAAAAAAACATATCCGTCTCCTTCCCAAAGGAAGAGCCCTCGATCTTGCTACGGGGGAGGGAAGAAACGCAGTCTTTCTCGGTGAAAACGGGTTTGAAGTGGACGCGGTCGATATCTCTGAGAAGGGTTTGAAGAAAACCCGGGGACTCGCCCGAGAAAGAGGGGTGAAGGTGAAAGCTCTTCTGGTTGACCTCGATCATTATCAGATCGAAAAGGAGCGATATGACCTCATCGCTAGCTTCTATTTTCTTAACCGCCGTCTCATCCCAACGATCAGAGAGGGAGTTAAAAAAGGAGGGATGGTCATTTTTGAGACTTACATCCTTGAACACAGAACGCTCGCCACAGGAGGGCCTAAGCAAGCCAAATATTTCCTAAAACCGAATGAGCTTCTCAGGCTCTTTAAAAACTTCCGAATCCTATTCTATCGCGAAGGAATCTTCAGGGAGGGTGGAAGAAGAAAAGCAGTGGCAAGCCTGATCGCTAAAAAACGCTAAATAAGGGTTCAAGGATTCGAGGGTTCTCGGGTCCAGGCCTGTATTGCTCTGTATTCCCTCAGTCTCGGGCGCAGTTAGGTCGGGGTGGTCTCACCTCTGAAACCTTGAAACTGCGGATCATTAAAGAGAGGGGAATTGGAAGTCGTGGTGAAGAGGTCTTTTTGAGGATACCTACACCTTGGTCCATCGATAAAATGTGCCGCTTCAAGCTTTCTACGGAGAGACCACTCCGACCCGGCGGACAGGATCTCCGCTCTTAACGGAGGGAATACATTGCTCTTATTTCTTCAATTTCCGCCTCAACTCTAGCCGGAATCCAGTATTTTTCGAGGATCTCTGGATGCCGCATCAAGTCCGGCATGACGGGCTAACAGCCTTCATGGGCAGACTTAATTTATTGGGATAGAAATTCTCTTTGGTGCGGTTGAAATAGCCAAATTGGAGAGAAGGAAACTCCTTACGAAGAACGTCAATCATCTTCGTCATACCCATTCCTTCGCCGCTTCCCATGGTCTTGAGATAGAGGTCTGGATCAATATTGAGGTTTCGCATTTGGATGAGGTCAAGGGTTGTTTCCCTGATCAGCGCTATCAATCCTTCCACTTCTTCCTCCCTATCCGTGAATCCTGGGAAGACGAGGAGATTGATCGAGGTGTAAATCCCTTTTCCCTTTGCCCGGATCAAGGATTCCACCACGTCCCCAAAGGAATACCCCTTCGGCCTGTGGTAGCGTTTGTAAAACTTCATATGAGGACTGTTGAGGCTGATACGAACGCTGTCCAGCCCCGCTTCACAAAGCTTTACCAGCCGTTTGGGAAAACTCCCGTTGGTGTTGAGGTTGATCGTTCCCCGATCCGTTTTTTCCCGAAGGAGATGGATGGTATCCTCCAAAAGCCTCCATTGGGTCAATGGTTCTCCTTCGCAACCCTGGCCGAAACTGAGGAGGGCATCCTCTGCCTTCCCCAAATGGGGTAAGGCCACACCCAAGACCTCATCGACTGTAGGAACAAAACGAATTCTTTCTTGCGAGGCCGGGCAACATTCAGAAGGCTGCAAGGAAATACATCCCAGACAATCTGCATTGCAAGAAGGGGAGGTCGGCAATGGACATTCCCACCTTCGAAAAAAAACATTTTTTGCCGCAAAACAGTGGTACTCCAAGGCACATCGGGAAAGTTGTCGAAGGAGGCGATTTCCCGGATTCTCCCCCAGAAAAATATGAACCTTTCTTTTTAAAAGGGCATCATCCTGAAAATATTTCGGATCCCAATGCGGATTACGGTCAAGGAATAATCCTGTTGCCCAAAATTTTCCGTCTTTCCAACCCACGGCACTGTAAGCCCAGAGCGGAAGTGTCGGCGCTTTAGATTTTAGTCGGGTGGCGGGGAGGAGGGTCCGGATATATCCGGGCGGGAGGAAAGCAGCCACCGCGGTACATGCGACTTCTTTTTCCCTCAATCTGGCTTTTCCCGAAGAGACGAAAGATTTTTTCTTTTCATCCCATCCGATTGGAATCCTTCCGGGCAAGGTAAAGAGCTGGCTCCCTTGAGGCAGAGGCACTAACTCAGATCGAGGAGGCAAGAGTAACCGATTTCCAGACCGGCCTGAAAGCTTGAGAGACGAGTGATCAAAGACATTCCCTTCAGGGTCTGATAAAATAAGCCTGGGGTATTCAAAGTCGGCCATCGTGGGTTTGCTGCAAACGAAGTTTGAAAATCCCTGGGTGATGGGCACAAATCACGCTTGCGCGCCCTGCTTTCGTCCCGCAAGGCGGGGCTTCGCGCAGGCATGGATACGAGTCACGTTCCTATTATGATCAGGTTGGATATTTTCTCTCTCCTTTGGACTTTCTCAAGGAATGCTTAACATTTTTCCTTTTGAGGGCTGCCTTCAAGCGATTGGTTTTCTTCCGTTTCTTCATGTTCTCCTCCGTCCGCACCCTCACCCCATCCCTCTCCCCTGAAAGGAGAAGAGAAGGGTTGAGGGTTATTTGACCAGCCAGATTCCCGAGACAATCAGTGCCGTGCCGACGACCCTATAAAAGGTGACCCCTTCCTTGAGAACCAAGACACTCAGAAGGGCGGTGACCAAAGGGTAGCAGGCTGCGATAGGAACAATTTTGGAGGTGGCCTCCATTTTCAACGCACCGTAATAAGTCCACATGCCAAGAAGACCGGCCATCATGCCGCTCGCGCCGAAAAGAAAAATAGTCTTCCCCTCTAATTCTATCAACGCCCTTCCTTTTCCCAAAAGAAAGGTAAGCAATAAAAGGCCTGCCGTGACGATGGCGCTCCGAATGGTAACGCCGATCAGGGGGTCCACTTTTGCCAAACCTGTTTTTTCAAAGATAGGGGTCGCCCCCCATAACAGCGTCGTAACGATCAGCAAAAAAACGACCAGTTATTTACCTCCCGAATTAAGGCCGATTTCGAAGGGCCTTAATATTTTCTACGATGGAGTATGGAAGCTTCATTTCTCCCCTCCCTACCCCGATATCCAATTCGTTTTTTTCGATTCCATGATAATCCGTCCCCCCTGTCGACAGGAGGTTAAATCGGTCGGCAAGGCTTTTATACTGCGCCACTTCCGCCGAAGAATGTTCGGGATAGTAAACCTCAATCCCCTGAAGTCCCTCGTCGACGAGTTGAACGATCACTTTCTCTAATTCCGAGGACCTACTTGCCCCGAGCGTATTGGGATGGGCCAGGACCGCCACCCCTCGAGCTTCATGGATGAAATGCAGAGCCTCTTTCGAGGTAAATCTGAATTTGTCCACATAGGCTTGGGCTCCCTTCTTTAGAAACCGGTCAAAAGCTTCTTGGAAGCTCTTGACAACCCTCTTTTCCATAAGCACATTGGCAAAATGAGGCCGCCCAACCTGCCCCCCCCCGGAGGCTCTCAGCACTTCTTCGTAAGTAATATTGATTCCCAACTGATTTAGTTTTGCAACCATCTTCGGATTTCTTTCTGCCCTTGCCTTTTGAAGATATTCCAATCTTTCATTGAGGAGGGGGTGATGGATATCAAGAAAAAAACCAAGGATATGCATGGAACCGGGTGAATATTCAGCGCTAATTTCAATTCCCGGGATCACTTCAAAACCAATTTTCTCTCCTTCTGATAACCCCTCCTCACACCCTTCGATCGTATCATGATCCGTGATAGCAATAGCTTGAAGCCCTTTCGATTTTGCATATCTCACGATCTCCGCAGGGCTTAGCACTCCGTCGGAGGCTGTGGTATGGAGGTGCAAATCCACATGTCCCATAACCTTCCTTTCAAACCTTTGTAGAGAAAGAGGAATAGAGGAATAATCCAGATTAATTTTTATAAGAGATGCTCCACCCAATGTCAACCCTTTATCTTACTGGGCTGGAGAGCGAAACTTGATCAGGGTGCCACTGAGCGGCACCTGCTTGCTTCCCCTTCGTAGCGGAGCCTGATGCCGCCGAAAGGTGCCAAATTTAAGATTCCTAAAATTTTTCCCTCGCGGTAGGGAAAGGATTTAATTATCTTTTCTTATAATCCGGGCTCCATGGCATAGCCCATAAAATTTTCATTTTTTTCAAATAATAGGGTTAGAATTAATCCTATATGAATACCGGTATATTTGGATCTTTATTTATAAGTACTCGAAATTATTTATTAATTTGTATAAAAATAATGCTTGACAAAGCTCACTCATTTTAATATATTAGTATTGAGGACATTAAATAAATCAGTTTGGAGGTCCATTCGGCCGGTTAGGGTTTTTGGCAAAGCAAAACGAATAAATTCACCCTTTCCACGGACTAAGAATGGAGAGGGTTTTTTGTTAAGAAGAGAAAGGGGCAAACGTCTGTGAAAAATAACAAGCCACTGAACAAAACCAGGGAGGACTTAGTTCTCGAGCCTATTCAAGCTTCACCCCTTTTTGCAGAAACCACAACCTCTATGCCACCCATTCAACCCACACCCTACATAGAGGCTGAAGCAGAAGGGGCTGGAGAGGATTTTGATCTTCAGGCGGAGGAAGCGGAATTAGTGGTCGAGGAAGGGGAAGAAATCTCGCCTGAGCCTGTTCCACAGGAAGAGACCATTTTTCAACCTCAGGATATTACGTGGGAATATCTAAAAGGCCTCGAAAAGATATCTCTTCTTACGCCGGAGAAGGAAGTCGAGTTGGCAAAAAGGATTAAGGAGGGCGAGCGTCAAGTCAAGATTCTCGAAACAAAAGCCAATCGCCTCAAAGCCAACCTATACCCTCCTCCGATCCCAAAAAATGGAGGGAAGCGGACTCAAACCCATGCGCGACAGGGATATAGGCTGAAGGGAAAGAACGGTAAGAACGGGAAAAAACTGAAACCTAATCCGTCAGAGATGAGAGAGAAGCAACTCGTTTATAAGAAGATGTTGATTCAATATCAACGGGCAGTCCTCGATCTTCAGCAGGCAAAGAATGAATTGATCCAGGCCAATCTCCGGCTGGTGGTCAGTATTGCTAAGCGATATGCCAATCGGGGCCTCTCTTTTCTGGATCTAATCCAGGAAGGAAACCTTGGCCTGATCCAGGCCATGGTTAAGTTTGATTATACGAAGGGCTTTAAATTTAGTACTTACGCTTCCTGGTGGATCAGGGCAGCTATTTTAAGGGCTTTTGCAGAGAAATCGAGAACGATTCGAATTCCCAACTATCTTTTTGAGATCAAAGGGAAGTTGATGAAGTCTTTTAAGGACCTCGTGAAGAAATTGGGCCGGGAACCCACTTCACAGGAGTTATCAAAGGACAGTGGAATCCCCTTACACGATGTGGAAAAGATCCTGAACCTCATCGAAGAGCCGATTTCCCTCGACATGTCTATTGGAGAAGAGGACAGTACCCTGGAAGACCTGATCCCCGATGAAAAGAGTCTTTCGCCCAGTGATTCTCTGTTGGAAAAGGACTTGACCCATCAAATCCAAAAGCTCCTGTCCGGCCTTTCTCCGAGAGAAGAGAAGATTCTCCGACTCCGGTTTGGCATCGGAGAAGACGGGGAATGTACCCTTGAAGAAATCGGCAGACAGTTTGGCCTCAG
>Ga0335084_10007347_pt1 | contig 10974 bp, 12 predicted proteins | sample Lox_Sample_44_FD_206721 | JGI IMG/M metagenome (GOLD analysis project Ga0335084, IMG submission 206721) | Soil microbial communities from Loxahatchee National Wildlife Refuge, Florida, United States - Lox_Sample_4.4 | ecosystem: Environmental > Terrestrial > Soil > Wetlands | place: USA...
GTGATAACCCCGACGCTCCCTTCGTACTCCGAAAGCGGAGCCTCGGCGTTGACGCGCATCAACGTCACAGCGACGAGCGCCGCGCCGCACATTTCAATGATGCCGGGCAAGTCGATTCTGACCGATGGCTGTCGTTGCTGTCCCAGGGCTATCCGACCACAAACCGCCTCGGGTCGTGTGCCAAGCGAAGACGTAGCGTGTACCGGGGCTCAACTCCGCCACGCTCCTCGATCAAGGAGGACAATGCACAGGATGAGCAACCCGGATTTCGCGCCGCTGCGCCAGCTCATGCTGGTCGAGATCGCCGCGACGACGATCTTCACGAGCGCGCACCTTGGCAAGGCGGCGCTCGATCGCAAGGTGCTGGATGTGATCGCGAAGGTGCCGCGCCACGAGTTCGTGCCGCTCGAGGTGCAACCGCACGCCTATGCCAACAGCCCGCTGCCGATCGGCTTCGGCAAGACGATCTCGCAGCCGTTCATCGTCGCCGTGATGACCGATCTACTGCAGATCGCCCCCACCGACAAGGTCCTCGAGATCGGCACCGGCGCCGGCTACCAGGCGGCGATACTGGCGGAGCTCGCACAGCGCGTCTACACGATCGAGATCATCGAGGAACTCGCGCTGGGCGCGCGCCGCAGGCTGGCGCGTCTCGGGTACAGCAACATCGAAATCAAGGTCGGTGACGGCGGCCGTGGCTGGCCAGAACACGCGCCCTTCGACAAAGTGATCGTGACCGCGGCTCCCGACCTGATTCCGCCCGCGCTGCTCTACCAGCTCAAGCCCGGCGGCAAGATGATTATTCCCGCGGGGCTCGCCGACGATCAGAAACTGATCCTGGTCGACAAGGACGCCAGCGGCCGCATCTCGACGCGCGACATCATGGGCGTGCGTTTCTCGCAGCTCGAGACCACCGACTAGCGCGGATCATTCCCCCTCCCCCGCACGCAGGGGAGGGAGTCGTGTCACACCCGCTCGAAGTTTCCCGTCTGCGTCGACTTGAACAGCGCGTCGATCGTGCGCATGTTGCCGATCGCGTCTTCAAGTGCTGCCACGGTCGGCGGCTCGCTCCGCACCGCGCGTGAAAACGCCTCGGCCTGCAGCTGGTACTGGTCTGCGACCGGGAGCGTGGTCACCTTCGTGCTGGCGCCGTCGAGCGTGCTGCCGTCGTCGATCCGGTAGCGACAAGGCGCATCCTGCGGCGCGTTGAACGGAATCTCGATCTCGATGCGGCCGCGAGTCCCGGCCAGCACCACGCGTTGATACGGCGCAGCCTGCGTCGACACCGAGAACGACAGCTGGCGTCCGCCGCCGAAGTCGAGCACCGCGCTGGTGTTGCGATCGGTCCTGAAGTTCGGATCGAGGTCCATCGTCGCCAGCGCGCGTTGCGGATCGGCCTCGAAGAACCAGCGGCCCGCGACGATCGCATAGCAGCCGATGTCGTACAGCGCACCGCCGCCGATGTCGGCCTGGTTGCGAATGTTCGCCGGGTCATCGTTGAAGTAGCTGAAACCGACCTGGACGAACCGCAGTGTGCCGATGCTGCCGCGCCGAATGTGTTCGCGCGCCTCGATCCACTGCGGATGGAACCGCACCATGAACGCTTCGCGGATGTGCACTTTGCCCGCGTAGGGCCGCAGCACCTCCAGGTCGGCTGCGCGCAGCGCCATCGGCTTTTCGCAGAGCACGTGCTTGCCGGCCTTCGCGGCGGCGAGCGTCATCGGAACGTGCAGGTGGTTCGGCAGCGGGTTGTAGATCGCCTCGATGTCCGGATCGGCCAGCATCGCCTCGTACGAGCCATAGGGCGTCTTGATGCCAAGGTCGGCAGCGGCGCGTTGCGCGCGCTGCAGATCCCGCGATGCGATTCCGGCGAGCACGAGCGCGCTGCTCTTGCGCATGGCGGGGATGACCTTCTTCGTGCCGATCAGCGCAGTGGACAGAATGCCCCAACGAACCGGTTCCAATATGTTCTCCCGTGGAAGGCGTGCGAGCGGCGCAGCTTACGCTCGCGCCGCGACCGCCATCGGCGGGTTCGCTGCAACTTCGCGCGGAGTGCATCGGCGTATCTCGGCCACCTCGACGGCGCCGACGGTTCGGCGACGCATTGGCCGAAGACGCACGCTCCCGTCGCGCATGGCGGACCTAGACTGGGCACCTGCTGTTCGCATCATGAGAGGCTCGCATGCACGTCGGTGGCTGGTTGATGCTTGCCGGCGGAATCATCGGCCTCGCCGTCGAGGCCTGGCGCCGAAGCAGGCTGGGCGCGGCCGCGTGGTTGTGCGTGCTCGCCGGCGGCGCGCTGCGCATCGCACCAACATCGATACCGATCTCGGTTTCCGACCGGATCGGCATCGCGCTTGCCATCCTGTTCGGCGTGCTCACGATCGCGCGTTTCGCGCTTCGATCTAAGGCCCCAGGCCAATGATCACGAGCGCGCCGACGTAGAGCGCCGCGGCCAGAAGAATTCCGCGAAACGGAACGCTGAACCAGTAGCGCTTGCCCAGGAACGCGTAGCCCGCAAGGAGCAGCAATCCAAGGCTCAGCAGGAAGCGCGACTGCAGGAGGAAGGGGCCGTGCACGAGCGCCAGATACCCGTAAACCGCGCCGAAGAGAAGCGCACCGTAGCTGTGGCTCGCGTTGAACCCGACCCACGCCTTCCACATCGACGTCTCGCGCGAGATGACGGGCGAGACCTGCTCCAGCCTCCTCCGAAGCTCGGCGTCCCTTGGATGCAGCTTGGTGCCGCGGAACGTATAAAGAAGATGCAACGCGCCGAGCACGAAGATCACTGCTGCGCTGGCCGCCACGAGCACGGATGCAAGTGCATTCACGTTCACGCTTTGCGGACCTCAATGATTGCGCGCTGCTAGTTCCGGGCGAACCGTCGATGCCACGACCGCGGGCCAGCCGTCGCGCACGCTCGAATACGTCGGCCTCCATCCGGTCGCACGTTTGAACTTCCGATTCGAGATCCGGACCGAGCGCGCAAGCAACTCACCGAGTGACCCGAACAGCCGCGCCGACCACGCGGGAAGCAAGCGCGGCGACCCGACGTCGAGCACCGCTGCCAGCGTGTCGACAAGGTCGCGATGCGTCAGCGGCTCGTCGTCGACGATGTTGTAGATGCCGCCGGGCGCATCGAGTGCAGCCACGACGGCGAGGGCGGCGTCGTCATGCGCGAGCGACGAGAAGAACGCGCTCGCCGCGCCGGGCAAAGGCGCCCACCCGCGCTGCACGGATCTGATCAGGTCCAGCGTCTGTGTCGCATCGGCACCGTAGAACGCGCCGAAGCGCAGCACCACGCCGACATGTCCGGCGGAGTCGAAGCGAAGCGCCGACCGCTCCGCATCCTCGATCGAACGGTTGAAACGCGCGGGTTGGAGCGGCGTGTCTTCCTCGATCCAGGCGTCGCCCCGATCGGGATAGACGGGAGCGAAGGACTCCTGCACGAATCGCCGTACGCCGCCCGCGATCGCCGCATCGACCAGGTTCGCCGAGGCGATCCGCCGGATGCGATCGTTCTCGCGCCATGCGCTGCGAAAAAACATGCTCAGGCTCGACGACGGAATGTGCGTCGCGAGATTGACGACGGCGTCGTGGCCCGCAATCGCGCGCCGCAGTCCGTACGTGTCGAAGAGACTGGCCGGACACGCGCGTGCACCGAGGGCAAGCACTTTGTGCGCGCCCTCGGTGGATCGCACGCATGCGGTCACATCGTGGCGGCGCGCGAGCAGAAGAGGCACGACGCGACGACCCACCACGCCGGTCGCGCCGGTGACGAAGATCTTCATTCGGCCGCTCACGCTGCTTCAGGAAGCTTGAACATCCACGGACGATAGCTGCCCGCCTCGCTCCTGAAGGCAATATTCAGGCGGTTCCATCCGTTGATCGCGATCACCGCAAGCGTCAGATTGACCAGCTCCTGCTCCGCGAAATGCGCGCGTGCCGAAGCGTAGACGTCATCGGACACATGGCCCTCGGTGACGCGCGTAACGGCTTCGGTCCACGCGAGTGCCGCGCGCTCGCGTTCGCTGTAGAACGGCGCCTCGCGCCAGGCATCGAGCAGGTAGAGCCGCTGCTCGGTCTCGCCGGCCGCTCGTGCGTCCTTGCTGTGCATGTCGAGGCAGCTTGCGCAGCCGTTGATCTGCGAGGCGCGCATCTTGACCAGCTCGAGCAGGCTGCGCTCGAGGCCGGCGCCGTTGACGTGCGCCTGCAGCGCCAGCATCGCCTGTGCCGCACCGGGAACCACTCGGAAGAAGTCGAGACGAGATTTCATTTGCTTTCCCTGCCGTTCAAGGACTATGCAATGCAAGACGAGCGGGGAAGCGGTGCTGTGACAAGCTAGTGTTCTTGATGCACGAAGCGCACGGCGCGTAGCTTCTCAGGATTCAGGATGGCGTAGACGTCGAGGATCCGTACGCCATCGGTGCACACGGAGAGGACAGAGACGACGTTTCCTTCGAAAAGCAAGGCGAGTCCCGGTTCGCCGTTAATGACGATCGACTGGAAGTCGATGCGGTCGAGATGCCGGCGCAATACGCCGAGCACGAACTGCGCGATCCGCCCTGCCCCATGCACGACCTTCAACGCGGCCTTGGCTTTACCACCGCCGTCGGCCGTCCACGTTGCGTCCCCGGCGAAGATCTCGATCAAGGCGTCCTTGTCGCGCGCGCGCACCGCCTGCACGAACTTATCGAGCAGCCGCGTGCGCGCGGCGGCGCTCACCTGCACGCGCGGGCGATCGGCGCGGACGCGCCCGCGCGCGCGGCTCACGATCTGCCGGCATGCCGCTTCACTCTTGCCCAGCATCTGCGCGATCTCCGAGTAGTCGGAATCGAAAACATCGCGCAGGAGGAACGCCGCGCGTTCCTCGGGTGCAAGCCGCTCGAGCAACGCGAGGAATGCAACCGATAGGTCCGAGGCAAGTTCCGCTGCCTGATCGGCAGGCGGCGCGCTGTCCGACACGAGGGGTTCGGGCAGCCAGGGCCCGACATAAGCCTCGCGCTCCACGCGCAACTGCCGCAGCCGGTCGATGCACAACCGCGTAATCGCAGTGACGAGCCATGCCTGCGGCGCGCGGATTTCGTCGCGCGTGACGCGATGCCAGCGCAGGTAGGTTTCCTGCACCATGTCTTCGGCCTCGGCACGCGATCCCAGCATCCTGTATGCGATGCCCCATAGGCGTCGTCGATGCTGCTGGAACGCGACGCCCCGGTCGTGCGCGATTGTCGGTTGCGCTTCCATATCCGTACTAGACGAGCCGCAGGCCAAAGTTGTGACCATCACAGGCCGCAAACGATCGATCCGGCCCGCATTCGCGCGATGGGCTCAGCCCGTCTCCTGGCAGCGCCTTGCAAAAGGCGCGCCCGCCCTTCCCCGCTCGCGCGGGTGGGCGGCAGCGCGCGCCCTGTGGCACGCGCTTCGGAACAGCGGCGTCAGCCGATCGCCTGGCTGAAGTCGTTCACCAACGGCAGAGGGGGCGGGGGCGGGAACGGCCACTTGCGCGGCTCGTTGCCACAGCGCGGTCCGTCTTCGCTGAACGCAACCGACATCGAAGCGCCCGCGAATTGCGCGAGGCCGAAGGGCGGTGGGGGCGGCGGGTTCGTGCCCGGGATCTTGTGAGGAACGACGGTGCCGCAGTCGTCGATCGACACGGTACCGAGGTTGCGGTGGCTTTGTGCGGAGGCCTCCGCGAAGAGAGCCGCGTGCGCTGTCGACGCGACCGAAACTGCTGCGAGGTTCATGATCTTCTCCAAGGGTTTGTTTACGGTCGCAAGGGAGCGATCCGCGTGGGATGCATTGAATGCCACGCCTGATGACGCGCCAAGACAGGTCGTCTCCCATTCGGAGTGCTCCCAGCTAGGAGCGGTCCTGTGGCGGTAGCGCTCGTTCAAATGAAGGAGGGCGGGCCGCAGGAAAGCGACTAGCTTCCTGGCACTTTGAGAAACCGAGGGAGTTTCGCTGTGTATGAATCGACGCAATGGGCCTTCGGAGCCATCCTAGTGGTGCTTTATGCCGCCGATCGCTTCAACGCCGGCCGCTTCTGGATTCCGCGACCGATGCGAGCCACGACGACGTTCTGGCGCTACTGGTCGGCATGGTGCGGCTATATCGTCGCGATGACTGGCCTCTTCATGTTTCTCGGAGGAGCCTTCACGGCGATCGAGCCAAAGACCATCCTGGCATTCCTCGGTATCGAAAACATCTCAATCGATGAAGGCACGCTGCCGGGACCTCTGTTGTCGGCGTTGATGCTTACGTCGTTGTTGCCGCATGCACCGGTGCTCGGCAAGATCGATAACAGCGTCAAGGAATGGTTCCGGCGCGTTGGCAATATTCCTTTCGAGGTGCGCGAGTTGAGCGCGCGCTTGATTGCCGCGACATACGATCCGCCGACCCCGGTGCTCGATGCGCTGCGACCGACGCTCGCAACCTTTGGCGTCGATGCGGCGTGGCTAAGGGATTCCCCCTCAACGATCAGGCAACCGTGGGCACAAGTGGTCACGCTGTTTGCACAGGTGCAGAGATGGGAAGGTGCGCGTGGATATACCCACTATTTCGATGACAACAAGACGGTGCTAATCGAGCTTCGAGCGAAGCTCGAGTCGATGGCCGAGATGCTCCAGCCGGTGGTACTAGCCGAACTCGACGCCGGTCACGACTCGCCCTTCGTCGCGCGGATCCGCAGGCGGATCGCCAGCGAACTTGGCGACCTCCGCAAGACGCTTTGTGACCTGGTGAGCGGCGGCGTGCTGAGCGAAGGGCGCAACTATTCGCAACGCCTCGCAGCATTGACGCGGCTCGGTTTCACCGGGTTGCCTGCGCTGCGCGCTCCACTAAGTGCGAATGACATCGTGCTGGTGATGGGCTTGGTCTTTCTGGCTGTCGTATTCATTCCGCTGATGGCCCGCCGGTTCTTCGAACCGACACCGCTGGAGGCCCAAATCCGGCTCTTCATCCTGATTCCCGTCATCTATGCAATCGCGGTTGTCGCAGCGATCTATCCCAAGTCTGCATGGCGGTTCGCTCGCAGGGACGTGGGCGGTGGCCGCCCGGTGGCCGCTTATGCGGCGTCTGCGGTGCTGGCGGTCGCCGCCGCGTTCGTTGTTTCCCTGCTACTTCGCTTTGCCTTCGACGCAAATGGCAATGTGTTCCAGGCACTTGCAACGCCCGATGCTTTCGCCCGTGCATGGACGAAGTCCTTGGAGCGCTGGCCCTGGCACTTCATGACGTTCTTCATGACGGTGGCAATCGCCTGGATGGCTGACGATTGGCTCAGGCAGAGTGCTGAGCCCGGCTGGCTGCGATGGGTTGAAGCAGTCGTCATGTGCGCGATTTGCGCTGCCCTCCAGTGGACGGTCGTGCAATTGTTCTTGGCGGCAGGAAGCGAGACGACCGCCACGCTCGAGATGCTCGCTGCACTTCAGGAACGGCTGCCGGTCACACTCGCAACCGCCGCCGCGATCGGCGCTGCAATCGGCTGCTTCGTTCCGCACACCTACCGCTCGCGTGGGCGTCAAACTTCAGCGGTCGCCGTCAGCGCAGCGGTGCCAGTGTCAGGCTAAAGCTGGACTGGCCTCAGCCTCGCCCGGCCCAGTGATATCGCGCCGCGAATTCCTGCGTCGTCCGCCTGAAGGCTGCGAGCGCCGGCGAAGCATCTTCCCGGCGCCACGCAAGCGCCGTCTCCACAGGCGGCGTCTTTTCCTGTAGCGGGCGGTATTCGACGCCGCGCATGCGCGTGCGCTGCACCGACTCTGGCACCAGCGCGACGCCGATGCCGGCGGACACCAGGCCGACCACCGCGTGCGACTGCGTCGCTTCCTGCGCGACGCGTGGCGTGAAGCCATTTTCGATGCAGAAGCGCAGGACGAGGTGGTGCAGGACGAGCCCGGGCTGGCGCTGGAACAGCACGAACGATTCGGCTGCGAGCCGGCGCGCCGGCACGCGCCGCAGCTTCGCGAGGCGATGTCCGCGTGGCAACGCGACGACGAGCGGCTCGCGCAGCACGGTCTCGGCGTCGAGTTCCGCATCCTCGACGGGCGGCCGCACGAACCCCAGGTCGATCTCGCCATTGCGCAGTTGCACGAACTGCTGCGGCATCGCGAGCTCGCGCAGCTCGAGCTTCACCGCGGGAAACCGTGCCGCGAAATCGCGCAGCAGCGGCGGCAGCAGCGTGTAGATCGTCGCGGACATGAAGCCGATGCGCAGGCGCCCCACTTCGCCGCGATCGGCGGCCCGCGCCACTTCGATCGCATCCTCGGCGCGCCCGAGCAGCGTGCGTGCATGCTCCAGGAAGGTGGCGCCCGCATGCGTCAGCGCCACGCGCCGCGGCGTGCGCGTGAACAGCTTCACGCGCAGCTCTTCCACTAGCGACTGGATCGCCATCGACAGCGGCGGGTGCGTGTTGTGGAGCCGGCGCGCCGCACGGCCGAAATGCAGTTCCTCGGCGAGCACCGTGAAGTACCGTAGCTTGCGCAGTTCCATCGATTCGATCCTCGTATCGATACGCCATGAATTATGAATTGGACCGGATCGATCGTCAGGCCTAAGGTTGCGCCATACACGACGCGCACCGGTTGCCGCCCCATCCGAACCCGCAGCGCGCCCTTCAAGGAGATCGCCCGATGAAGCCCTCGACCGCACCCGTGGTCACCGCGATGCAGGTCATTCCCGTCGCCGGCCGCGACAGCATGCTGCTCAATCTGAGCGGCGCCCACGGGCCGTTTTTCACGCGCAACATCGTCATCCTGCAGGACAACTCCGGACATACCGGCGTCGGCGAGGTGCCTGGCGGCGAGAAGATCCGCACGACGCTCGAGGATGCGCGCAGCGGCATCGTCGGGCGGCCGATCGGCGACTACCAGAAGATCCTGCGGCGGGTGCGCGAGCAGTTCGCCGACCGCGACGCCGGCGGCCGCGGCCTGCAGACCTTCGACCTGCGCACGACGATCCACGTCGTGACTGCGATCGAGTCCGCCCTGCTCGATCTTCTCGGGCAGCATCTCGGTGTTCCCGTGGCCGCGCTCCTCGGCGAAGGCCAGCAGCGCGATGCGGTCGAGATGCTGGGCTATCTGTTCTACGTCGGCCCGCGCAAGAAGACCGACCTTCCGTATGCGAGCGCACCCGACGCCACTGACGACTGGCTAAGGCTGCGCCACGAAGAGGCGCTGACGCCGCAGGCCGTCGTGCGCCTGGCCGAAGCGGCACACGCGCGCTACGGGTTCAACGACTTCAAGCTGAAGGGCGGTGTCCTGCGCGGCGAAGACGAGGTCGAGGCGATCCGCGCTCTGCACGAGCGCTTCCCGCAGGCGCGCGTGACGCTCGATCCGAACGGCGGCTGGCTGCTGAAGGACGCGATCCGCCTGATGCGCGACATGCACGGCGTGCTCGCCTACGCCGAGGACCCGTGCGGTGCCGAAGAGGGATTCTCGGGTCGCGAGGTCATGGCCGAGTTCCGGCGCGCGACCGGGCTGCCCACTGCGACCAACATGGTGGCAACCGACTGGCGCCAGATGGTGCATTCGCTGTCGCTGCAATCGGTCGACATCCCGCTCGCCGATCCGCACTTCTGGACGCTGCAGGGTGCGGTGCGCGTCGCGCAGACGTGCCGCGATTTCGGCCTGACCTGGGGCTCGCACTCCAACAATCACTTCGACGTTTCGCTCGCGATGTTCACGCAAGCCGCGGCGGCTGCACCCGGCCGCGTCACCGCCATCGATACGCACTGGATCTGGCAGGACGGACAGCGCCTCACGAAGGAACCCCTGCAGATCAAGGCAGGCCTGGTGCAGGTGCCGAAGAAGCCCGGCCTCGGCGTCGAGCTCGACATGGCCGAGGTCGAAAAGGCGCATGCGCTCTACAAGCAGCACGGCCTCGGGGCGCGTGACGACGCGGTCGCCATGCAATACCTGATTCCGAACTGGACGTTCGACAACAAGCGCCCTGCGATGGTCCGCTAGAGGACCATCGCAGGCCGTCCCGGCGCAGGCCGGGACCCAATTCTTCTTGGATGCCTCTCGGACCCGCCCTTTGCCGGGTGAACAAAGGACCCACAAATGCGTGAAAACAATCTTCGCAAGATCTGGAAGTCCGGCGCTGCAGCCGTGAACGGCTGGCTCGCGATACCGAGTGTGTTCTCGGCCGAAACGATGGCCCATCAGGGCTGGGATTCGTTGACCATCGATCTGCAGCACGGCGTGGTCGACTACCAGGCGATGGTCGCGATGCTCACGGCCATCTCGACGACGCCCACGGTGCCGATCGTGCGCGTGCCCTGGCTCGAACCCGGCATCCTCATGAAGACGCTGGACGCCGGCGCCTTCGCCGTGATCTGCCCGATGATCAACACGCGCGAGGACGCGCAGAAGCTGGTGTCCTGGACGCACTATGCGCCGCGCGGCACGCGCAGCTTTGGTCCGATCCGCGCCCTCCTCTATGGCGGCGCCGACTATCCGCAGCACGCGAACGACACCATCGTCACGTTCGCGATGATCGAGACGCGGCAGGCGCTCGACAACCTCGACAGCATCCTGTCGGTCGAAGGCCTCGATGCCGTCTACATCGGACCCTCGGATCTCTCGCTCTCGCTCGGCTGCAACCCGAACTTCGACGAGGTCGATCCGCCGGTAACGCAGGCGATCGATCACATCCTCGCTCGCGCCAAGGCGCACGACCTGGTCGCGGCCATCCACAACGGCACGCCGGAAGCGGCGCTGAAGCGGATCGCAAAGGGCTTCCAGTTCGTCACGGTGAGCTCGGATGCGCGCCTGATGGCAGCGGGTGCCAAGCAGGTGCTCGGCACGATGCGCGCCGGATCGCGCAACGACGCACCGCGCGGCGGCTATTGAGACCACGGAAGAAAGGATGCAATCGTGAACATCGGATTCGTCGGATTGGGAATCATGGGTGCGCCGATGGCGCGCCATCTGATCGACGCGGGGCACGCGCTTCATCTCTACAGCATTCCGAGCGTGC
>Ga0335084_10007348_pt1 | contig 10974 bp, 9 predicted proteins | sample Lox_Sample_44_FD_206721 | JGI IMG/M metagenome (GOLD analysis project Ga0335084, IMG submission 206721) | Soil microbial communities from Loxahatchee National Wildlife Refuge, Florida, United States - Lox_Sample_4.4 | ecosystem: Environmental > Terrestrial > Soil > Wetlands | place: USA: Florida...
TGGCAAAAAAACCGGACATCAAATGGAAGCGGGACGTTTCAGACATACTGAAACTCACGAAGATACAGACATCACTTATCGAGAATGCGGCCCGTCTCGTGAAACCGGGCGGTGTCCTTGTGTACAGCACGTGCACGGTCGAACCCGAGGAGAACGAGGAGATCGTCCGGGCATTTCTCGCCCGCCACGGCGAATTCGCCCTGGAGGACGCGGCGCAGTTCGTGAGCCGGGACCTGGTCAACGCGGACGGGTTCGTGGAAACATTCCCCCACCGGCACGGCATGGACGGCTCGTTTGCCGCGCGGCTTGTAAAATCGTCCCCCCACTAATTCCGGAACGGAGATCAACTGCATGGCGAATGTCCTGGAACTCGTCACGAGAGAACTCAAAGGGCTCGAGGAGTCGAACACCTACAAACACGAAGTGCCGATCCAGAGCGCCCAGGACGGCGTCGTCCGGGTCGGGGGCCGTGATGCGGTCATGCTCGCATCGAACAACTACCTGGGGCTGTCGAACCATCCGGCGGTCCGGCGCGCGGCCGTCCGCGGGATCAAGGAGTACGGGTACGGAGTGGCGTCCGTCCGATTCATCTGCGGTACGCAGGACATTCACCTGGCTCTGGAAAGGAAGATCTCCAGGTTCCTGGGGACCGAAGACACGATACTTTTTTCCTCGTGCTGGGCCGCCAACGAGGCGTTCTTCGCATCCCTGACAAACGAGAAGATGGGAATGGAATCCTACCGGGATGTGATCTACTCCGACCGGCTGAACCATGCGAGCATCATCGACGGACAGCGGCTCTGCAGGTCGGAGACCGCGGAAAGGAAGATCTACGCTCATGCGGACATGGACGACCTGGTGCGGCAGCTCGAGGAAGACAGGGGGAAGGACTACCGTCTCAGGATCATCGCGTCCGACGGCGTGTTCAGCATGGAGGGGGACCTCGCCCCCCTGGATTCCCTCGTGGCGATTGCCGCGAAGTACGGCGCGCTCCTCTTCGTGGACGATTCGCACGGCGTCGGCGTATGCGGCCGTTCGGGAAGGGGCACACCCGAGGCGCGCGGAGTGCACGGGAAGGTGGACGTGCTGACCGGAACACTCGGCAAGGCGATCGGCGGCGCGGCGGGAGGATATATCAGCGGCAGAAGGGAGCTGATCGCGTTCATGCGTCAGAAGGCGAGGACGTACATTTTTTCCAACTCGCTTCCACCGGCGATCGTGTTCGGCGCTGATGCCGCATTCACGCTGCTGATGAAAGACCGGTCGATCGTCCGGAGGCTCGGGGAGAACACCGCCTGCTTCAGGAAGGAGATCACGGCCCTCGGGTTCAGGATCCTGGACGGCGAGCACCCGATCGTCCCCGTGATGCTCGGGGAGGCGTCCGTCGCGCAGGCCATGAGTCAGGCGCTGCTGAAGGCGGGAGTCTATATCAGGGGACTCTGGTATCCCGTGGTCCCGAAGGGGGAAGCGCGCCTCCGGGCCCAGGTGTCCGCGGCGCTCGCGAAGAAGGACATCGACAGGGCGCTCCGGGCGTTTGAAAAGGTGGGAAAAAAGATGAACCTGATATGAGCATGCGGTGTTTACACTGTGAACGAGCGAAGGGAAGCCGGAACGGATGAAGCCATTGAGCAAAGAAAATATCCTGGAGGCGCTCCGCAGCGTGAAGGATCCCGATCTGCACCGGGACATCGTGACGCTGAATTTCGTCAGGGACGTTGTCATCGCGGGGAGCGATGTGAGCTTCACGATCGAGCTGACGACCCCCGCCTGCCCGGTGCGGGAGGAACTCAAAACTTCCTCCATCCGGGCCGTGAAGGAGGCGATCGGCGGGGTGGGTGAGGTGAACGTCACGATGACCTCCCATGTCATGCGGCACGAGCATGCGCAGCGGGAGACGATCCTCCAGGGAGTGAAGAACACGATCGCCGTCGCCTCCGGAAAAGGGGGCGTGGGCAAGTCGACGATCGCCGCAAACCTCGCGGTGGCCCTCGCCATGGACGGGGCCCGTGTCGGCCTTGTGGATCTGGACATCTACGGCCCGAGCATGCCCCTGATGATGGGGATCACCAGGCGTCCCGGGATGAAAGGGCAAAAACTGCTGCCGATCGAGAACTGGGGCGTCAGCGTGATGTCGATCGGTTTCCTCGTCGACCCGATGCAGGCGGTGGTCTGGAGGGGCCCGATGGTGAGCGGGGCGGTAAGGCAATTCATGTCGGATGTGGAATGGGGGGATCTGGACTACCTCGTGATGGACCTTCCCCCCGGGACGGGAGACATTCAGCTGACGCTCGTACAGACGATTCCCCTGACGGGGGCAGTCGTCGTAACGACGCCGCAGGACATCTCACTCGCCGACGCCCTGAAAGCGTGGAAAATGTTCGACAAGGTCAATGTCCCGGTCCTGGGCGTCGTCGAGAACATGAGCTACTATATCTGTTCTCACTGCGGGAGCCGGGAAGATATCTTCGACAACGGGGGCGGAAAGAAGGCGGCTGATCAGCTGGGGGTTCCCTTCCTGGGCGAGGTCCCGCTGGTCACGAACATTCGGGTGAGCGGGGACAGGGGAACGCCCATCGTCGCGGATCCCGCGGCCCCCGTGCAGTCGGCAATCCTCCGCTCCATCGCCAGGAACGTCGCCGCCCAGGTCAGCATACGCAACGCCGCACGGGAAGGGGCTCCGGCGGTCGATATCCAGCTCATGTAAGGAGACTCTCTTCGGGTGAACGCGCAGGACACTTTCGCCGGCCGGATCGAACAGTCTCTCGACACGGTCCGCCCTTACCTCCGCGCCGACGGGGGAGATGTGAAGTTTCTCAGGTTCCGCGACAACGGGACCGTCGAACTGCAGTGGATCGGAACCTGCCTCACCTGTCCGATGTCCGCCATGACGCTGCGCGCGGGCCTTGAACGGGCGTTGATGCGCGACATCCCCGAGATCCATCGCGTGGAAGCGGTCGCGTTCTGAGTGCCTTTCAGGTGGGCGCTTCCACCTCGCGTATGCTCCCGTCCTCGATCTTCAGAATCCTCTCCTTTGCCTTCCTGACAATCTCGTAGTTGTGCGTCGCCATCACCACCGCCGTCCCGCGCATGTTGATCTCCTTCAGGAGCATCAGGATCTCCAGCGACGTGGCGGGGTCCAGGTTTCCCGTCGGCTCATCGGCGAGGAGGAACTTCGGGTTATTGGCCAGCGCGCGCGCGATCGCGACGCGCTGCTGCTCCCCCCCGGAAAGCTCGTGCGCCATTTTATTCCGCGCGTGGCTGAGCCCGACGTCGCCGAGGGTGTGCATCACCTTCTTCTTGATCGCGACAGCGGGAGTGCCCGTGACGTGGAGCGTGAACGCGACGTTGTCATAGACGCTCCTGTCTTCGAGGAGCTTGAAATCCTGAAACACGACGCCCAGTTCCCGCCTCAGAAAGGGAATGTCGCGGAGCTCTATGGACGAGGAGCAGTGCTTGCCGACGAACACCGCCCCCCGGGACGGGAGTATGTCCATGTATATCAGCCGGAGCACCGTGCTCTTCCCGGATCCCGTCTGGCCGACAAGGAAAACGAATTCGCCCGGCTTGATCTGCAACGTGACGTTGTTCAGGAGCGTATGCGATCCGAAATCCACGGAGACCCCTTTGAACGATATCATTGCATCACCTCCCGGGCCGCTCCCCGCCGCCGCGCCGCAAGCGTCACCGCGGCGCGTATCGCCTCGATCATGCTCCCCGGATCGGCGATCGACCGTCCCGCGATATCGAACGCGGTTCCGTGATCGGGCGACGTCCTGACGAGCGGGAGGCCGACCGAAACATTGACGGCACGCCCGCGGGCCGACATCTTCAGCGGAATCAGTCCCTGGTCATGGTACATGGCAATGACGGCGTCGTATGTTCCGGGAGAGTACCGCGCGAAGAAGGCGTCTGCCGGGAAGGGTCCTTCCAGACGCATGCCGTCCTCCCTCAGGGAGGCAATGACCGGTATGATCACCCGCTGCTCTTCGTTGCCGATGTCCCCTCCCTCGCCGGCATGCGGGTTGAGTGCAAGGACGGCGAGCCTGGGGGATCGGACGCGCCAGTCGCTGCGCAGGGCACGGTGGATAACCGTGATGCGCTCCCGGAGAAGGGCACCGGTCAGTTCCCGCGGGACATTCCTGAGCGGCGTGTGGATTGTGACGAGACCGACGCGGAGCGAGCCGCTGGTGAGCATCATCGCCACGTGGGGCGAGTGTGTGAGCCGCTGCAGGAATTCCGTCTGACCGGGCACGTTGATCCCTGCAAGATGCAGGGCGTGCTTTGATACCGGGGCGGTCACGAGGGCGCGCGCGCCGCCGGCGAGCACGAGACTGACCGATGCGCGGATGGCATCCGCTGCCGAGGCCCCCGCGCTGGCGGAGAGCCTCCCGGGGGAATACCGCACGGGGGTACGCTCCCCGGGCTCGAGGACCTGCACGTTCCGTCCCCGGGCGCCGGCTCCCGACGGGTAGGGGATAAAGCGCATCCGGAGGGCGCAACGGGAAGCGACACGGTCGAATACGGCCGGGGGACCCACGAGAACGGGCGTGCAGATCCGGCGTACCAGGGGCGTTGCGATCGCCTTCAGCGAGACTTCCGGTCCGATCCCGTTGTAGTCACCGACGGTGATGGCGATGACAGGTTTCATAGTGCCGTCGTCGAAACCAGAACGTAGTTCCCTGACTTGTTATGGTCGATGAATATGAATTTCTTTCTGAGCCGGCCGTATGTCCAGACCTCCTGGAACCCTGAAACAGGATCGAGAAGTCTTTCGGTGGTCGTCGGCGGGCCGTACAGGACGTAGATCCTTCCCCTGTCGGAGCGGAATCCGTCCGGCTGGCGGACGGTTCCGTAATTGCGCATGGCCTGGTCGACGCGCCTGTAGTACTCGGTCATCACGTCATTGTATGCAGTCTCCGGCTTCCCTCCCCTTGACCGCCAGAACCCCTCAAGATGCGAGCGACGCGTCTCCATGTTCCCGCTCCGGAGCGAATCCAGCTCGGACTCCGTCGTGATGTACCGGAGCGCGTCGAGGGCGTTGTCGATATCTTTCAGAGAAAAGGGCATATCCGGCCACACGGCGCGCCCCTTTCTGATGATGTCGTGCCTGCCGGAAGCCGAGGAAAGTGAGAATGTCATCCGGTAAGACCTGAGGAGCAGCCGGGCGAACGGAACAGGGACGATTGCGGCGGACGTGGTTCCCGGGGTATCCGCCGAGAGCCGGTACCCCGCACCCGAGCTGTCGATCGACGGGACGAGTGTCACTCCGCGGTATACCGGGACAGTTACCTCCGCCTCCGGGGGGAGAAAGGGCCGGTCCCCGGGAGAGGGAGGTTCCTCCGCAAATGAATATTTCACGGTGAGGACCGTGTCGCTCATCCCGGACGGCGTCCATGCCACGAGCAGGGCGGAAGGACGGCCGAAGAGAAAGTCTTCTCCGTAATTCATCAGCTTCAATTCGCCCGGCATACCCTGTGACTCCCGGGGCGGAGCGACAGGGACGGCACAGGCCGTCGGCAGACCCGGTGAAGTGCGGGCCGGCATGAGCACGAACCTGTTGCTGTCCGTCATGCTCCTGCGCGACTCTTCGTCCTCGGCGGTCATCTGAATCCGGTATCTCCCCGGGGGAACCAGGAGCGAGAATAACCCCTGCTCCCATTCCGTACCGGAAGGCTTTCTGTCCGCGTCCGCTTCCGGGATCTCCAGCGAGCGCATTGATCGTGCGGCGATCCCGCCGACCGAATCGACGAGTTCGGCGACGATCTCTCCGCTCCTGTGAAACTCGGAATGCCCCTCCGGGTCCCGTACCGGGACAAAAAATTCCCTGTCGATTCTGTAGTGGATATCAACCCGCTGGCGGAGCGAGTCACCTGATGCCGGAAGGGGAAACGCCTCGTAGAAAAGAACGTGCGATCCGCCCTCGGCGCGGGGCGGGCGGAACTGCGCCCCCGCGCCCTGCCCGAGCATGGAAATCGAAAGCGCGGTCATCAGCAGATGTGCCTGTGCCCTTCTCACGTCGTGATCTCCTTTCTTCTTCTGTCCGTCCCGGCCGCTTTCCTGTGCCGGAGAAAATCGATAAGGAGCCGCACCCCCACTCCCGATCCTCCCCGTCCCGCGTAGTCGGCGGGATCTTCCAGGATAGAGGTCCCCGCGATGTCCAGGTGCACCCAGTTGTACGACCCGGTGAACTTCCTCAGAAACATCGCCGCGGTAATGGCGCCCCCCCAGCGGCCGCCGGTGTTCTTCACATCGGCGACGTCGCTCTTTATCAGCCCTTCATATTCCTCGAACATCGGAAGTTCCCAGACCCGTTCATAGGTCCGCTCGCCCGACTCTCTCAGCTTCCGCATCGCTTCCGGGTCGTTTCCCATCATTCCGGTGGCGATGTGGCCGAGGGCGACGACAACCGCCCCGGTGAGCGTCGCGAGGTCGATCACGAGCGCGGGATCGAAGCGGGCGGCATAGGAGAGCGCGTCGGCAAGAATCAGCCTCCCCTCTGCATCGGTGTTGTCCACCTCTGATGTCATCCCGTTGTGGTGGCGGAGTATGTCCCCGGGTCTGAGCGCGGAGGGCCCGGGGAGGTTCTCCACCGCCGGGACTATACCGACGAGCCGCCCCGGGAGCTTCAGGGCGGCGGCCGCCTGCAGTGTGGCAATGACGACCGCCCCTCCGGACATGTCCATCTTCATCTCCGCCATACCCGACGATGGTTTGATGGAGATGCCTCCTGAATCAAACGTCACTCCTTTTCCGACGAGCACGACGGGTGCTCTCCTTGGCGAGGCACCCCGGCTTTTCCCTCCCCGGTATTCCATGACCAGGAGCCTGGGAGGGCGGGCGCTCCCGCCGGCGACGGCGAGGAGTCCCCCCATCCCGAGCGTACGGAGACTCCTTTCGTTCAGAACCTTCACACGGAACCCGCTGCGGCGGCCGGCCGAGCGTGCCTCTCTGGCGAGTGTCTCCGGGTAGATCTCGTTTCCCGGGGCATTTTCGAGGTCGCGTGCAAGGCAGGTTGCCTCCGAGACCACACGGGCCAGGGCGATGCCCCGCCGGATCGCTTTTTCCCGGGAGGGGGAATCCGTAATGAATGTGATACTGTTGAGGAGGAGCGGTTCCTTTTTGCTCTGGTACCTGTCATATCTGTAGAGGCCCAGGAGGATTCCTTCCGCCAGAGCGCATCCGTAGACTTCCAGGGGGTCCTCGAGCGGTGATTCGGTCAGCGAGGCGGTCAGACGTGTTTCGGGCTGTATGAAAGAGGCAGAACGAAGCCCCATGGCGCGTACCGCCTTTGCTGCGGCGGCACCCGCCCTGCGCAGGCGCTCCCTGTTCCACCTGGCGCGGTCGCCGGCGCCGACGAGAAGGAGCCGCGCACTGGCGAGGTTCTTCGGAAAAAGAAGGAGCGTCTCCCGTTCCTTCCCGGCAAACCCGGTTCCTCCTTCGGTGAACAGGCCGGCTCCCGTCAGGGCCCTGAGCGTACCGGTAGCTCCGGCCGATTTTTCCCACCCTTCCATCACGAAATGGACAAGGACGTCCGATTTCGCGCGCCGGAGGGCGCCGCTCCGGACTGCGATCCTGATCATTCACCCTCCGTCAGGTACTTGCCCGCCGCGGAGAGGACGCGGGCGCTCACGTCGACGGAACTGGCGCCGGCAATGCGGGCCCCGGCGGCGTTCCTGTGTCCGTTCCCTCCGAATTCCATGGCAAGCGCATTTATGGGGATCATTCCTTTGGAGCGGAAACTGATTTTCACCCCTCCTTCGATCTCAAGGAAGAGTATCCCCACGCGGACGCCCCCGACCGACATCGGATATGTCGTGAAATTGTCAGTGTCTTCCTCGGTCGTCCCGGTCCGCGCAAGCATTTCGCGCGTCACGGTGATATGCGCCAGGCGCCCGCCGAATTCAGTCGTGAGGCCCCGGAGAACCTCCCCGAGCAGGTGCATGCGGCCGGGAGACCAGTTCTCATACACCTCCGCATAGATCCTCACCGGGTCCGCTCCGGAGGCGATAAGCCTCGAAACGATCGTGTGTATCTCCGGCCCGGTGCGGGGGTAGCGGAACGATCCGGTGTCCGTCATGATGGCGCAGTAGAGCCCGGAGGCGACCTCCTCACCGGGGTGATCCTCCTCCCGGGCGAAAAGGAGACGGTAGAGGATCTCGCCGGTGGACGTGGCGTTCTCGTCGATAAGCGCCGGGGAGGCAAACGGGTCGGGATCGAGGTGGTGGTCGATGCAGACCCTGAGCGCGGGGCTCTCCATGACGGCGTTCTTCATGGAGCCGAGGCGGTCGGGGTGGTTTGAGTCGAGGACGACGATCACGTCTGCTCCGGCGATTGCCGGGCCGTCACGGAGCGGATCGAACCGGGAAATGCTCCCCCGGGGATCGAGGAAACGGTAGACGGCGGGGAGGGGACTCGCATTGATCACCCGCACATCCTTACCGCGCTGCCGGAGCCAGGAGGCAAGGGCGATCTCCGACCCGATCCCGTCGCCGTCCGGATTGATGTGCGTCGTCAGCACGAACCGCTGACGGGTACGGAAGAGGAGGAGAATTGATTCGATCGCCTCTTTCATAGGCGCTGGGGTCCGCGTTACCTGATGACCCAGGTCTCGTCACCGTCAAGAAGTTTCTGGAGATCCCCTTCTCCCTTCCTGCTTTTCGCGCGGGCGATCTGGTCCGCCATCTGTTCTTCGTACGTCGGGTGGTCCAGTGCCAGAAATACCCCCATCGGGCGGGGGAGAGCGGGATTATGAATCATGTTTGCCAGTATGAAGGCAAGCGTGGAATCCTGTTCATCATGAACAAGGAGGTCGGCGGCCGAGTATTTTCCGTCCTTCAGGGAGACCGCTTCCGGCCTGAACCCGTCCAGGCGGATTCCCATCTGGCGATCCTTTCCGAAGACCAGGGGTTTGCCGTGTTCCAGGTACACGATGTGGTCGTCCTTCGTTTCTTTTTCGGTAAACTGAAAAAAGGCACCGTCGTTGAAGACGTTACAGTTCTGGTATATCTCGACGAACGCCGCCCCGTGGTGCGATTCAGCGCGGCGGACGATCTCCTGGAGATGTTTCGGATCCCGGTCCATTGCGCGGGCGACAAACGTGGCCTGCGCACCGAGCGCGAGGGATACCGGTATGAACGGGAAATCGATCACGCCGGCGGGGGTGGATTTTGTCACCTGCCCGAGCACCGATGTGGGGGAGTACTGGCCCTTTGTCAGCCCGTAAATCTGATTGTTGAACAGGAGCACCTTGATGTTCAGGTTGCGGCGGAGCATATGGATCATGTGATTGCCGCCGATGCTGAGCCCGTCACCGTCCCCCGTCGCCACCCAGACGTCGAGCGATGGGTTGACCATCTTGACGCCCGAGGCAATCGCCGGAGCCCTCCCGTGTATCCCGTGTATGCCGTAGAGGTTCAGGTAGTACGGGAACCGGCTCGAGCAGCCGATGCCTGACACCGCGACGTACCGTTCCCGGGGATGCTGGAATTCCGGGAACACCCTCTGCACCTGCGCCAGAATGGAGTAGTCGCCGCATCCCGGGCACCAGCGGACGTCCTGGTCCGACTGGAAATCCTTGATCGTCAGTTTTGCCGCTGTCTGCTCTGCAGTCTCAGGCATGATTCCCTCCGGTGTGTTTCTCCACAAAATTCTCGATCTCCTCCGAACGGAGCGGCAGTCCCCTGACGACATTGAACCCGACGGCGTTCACAAGGTACTTTGCCCGGAGGAGCTTGATGAGCTGTCCGCTGTTGATCTCCGGGACGATAATCGTCCTGAACCCGGCAAGGAGCGCGCCGAGGTTGCGGGGGAAGGGGTTGATATGGCGCAGATGAATATGCGACACCTGGTGTCCTGATTCCCTGAGTCCGGTGACCGCGCTCCGGATGGAGCCGTACGTGCTTCCCCATCCCACAAGCACCACGCCGCCCGAAGAGGGGCCGTCCACGGTCTGCTCCGGTATATCGTCCGCGATCCGTTCTATCTTCTCCGCGCGCAGCCGGATCATGCGGTCATGGTTATCCGGTTCGTAATTGATGTTGCCCGTGATGTCCTGCTTTTCGAGTCCGCCTATCCTGTGCTCAAGACCGGGAGTCCCGGGAATCGCCCAGGGCCTGGCCAGCGTCACGGGGTCGCGCGAATACGGCTGGAATCCGTCCGGGTTTTTCGCGAAGGAGACCGGAATGGGCGGGAGCTCTCCGACATCGGGGATTCGCCAGGGTTCGGCGCCGTTTCCCAGGTAGCCGTCGGTCAGGCAGATCACGGGCGTCATGAACTTGATTGCCAGGCGCGCCGCTTCGTACACCGTCAGGAAGCAATCGGCGGGGGATGATGCCGACAGGACGCACAGCGGCGCCTCGCCGTTTCTTCCCATGACCGCCTGGAGCAGGTCGGCCTGTTCGGTTTTTGTCGGCAGTCCGGTGCTCGGCCCACCGCGCTGAACGTCCACCACAACCAGGGGGAGCTCGAGCATGATCGCCAGCCCGAGAGCCTCGGTCTTCAGTGCGAGCCCCGGGCCGCTTGTGGTCGTGGCCGCCAGCGCCCCGGCGTACGATGCGCCGATCGCGGCGCAGATTGCCGCGATCTCGTCTTCGGCCTGGAATGTCTTCACGCCGAAATCCTTCAGGCGCGAAAGTTCGTGGAGTATGTCGCTCGCAGGGGTGATCGGGTAGCTTCCCAGGAAAAGCTGGAGCCCCGATTTCCTTGACGCGGCCACAAGGCCGAGCGCGGTGGCCACGTTCCCCATCACGTTCCGGTATTTTCCCGGGGGAAGCTTTGCGGGCCTGACGTCGAAACGCGTTGTGAAGACTTCGGTGGTATCCCCGTAGTTGTACCCCGCGCGGAGCACCCTCAGGTTCGCTTCCGCCACCTGTTTGTCCTTCGCCCCGAATTTCTCCTCGATGAACCGGATGGACTGGTCCAGCGGACGGTTGTACATCCAGTACATGAGCCCGAGGGCGAAAAAGTTCTTTGTCT
>Ga0335084_10007350_pt1 | contig 10971 bp, 9 predicted proteins | sample Lox_Sample_44_FD_206721 | JGI IMG/M metagenome (GOLD analysis project Ga0335084, IMG submission 206721) | Soil microbial communities from Loxahatchee National Wildlife Refuge, Florida, United States - Lox_Sample_4.4 | ecosystem: Environmental > Terrestrial > Soil > Wetlands | place: USA: Florida...
CCTCGGGAAATGTGGTCTGGCGCAGCGTGATCGAATCGAGTGTCCCGCGCGTCAGCGTGACGCTCGCATCGGCGTCTTGCGCCTGCTTGTCGACGGTGTAGGTGAGCGCCGCGTTTTCGAGATTCAGAACATAGCGTTGCTTCGTGTCGGTGAAATTCCAGTTGATCACCATGCGCTTGCCGTCTGCGCGCGGGCCATTCAGTCGCACGCCGAGAAAGTCGAAGAACATGTCGAGCGGCAGCGCCTTGAGTGCATCGGTCGACAGCGTGTTGATCGCCGGAAGCTTCGTCATGCCGTTGCGCAACTCCTGCGCACCGTACAGATAAGCGTTGCGCGAGGTGCCGGCTTCCGTCTGGTATCCGAGCTGCTCGAGCGCATCGGCGGCGAGCATGCGTGCCGCGCGGTTGGCTGGATCGGCGAACACCACCTGGCTCATCACCGTTGCGACCCAGCGGTAGTTGCCGCGCTTGAAATCCTCGCGTGCACGCTCGAGCACCGACTGCGCTCCGCCCATGTATTCGACGTACTTGCGCGCCGATTCGACAGGCGGCAACTCGTTGAGGTGCGCCGGATTGGCGTCGTACCAGCCGAGATATCTCTGGTAAACCGCCTTGCTGTTGTGGCTCAGCGTGCCGTAGTAGTCGCGGGCGAACCACTCGTTGGCGAGCGTCGATGGCAGCTTCAAGACTTCGGCGATCTCGTTGCCCGTGTAGCCCTGGTTGAGCATGCGCACCGCCTGGTCGTGCAAGAACTTGTAAAGGTCGCGCTGCTTCTTCAGGTACGCCTGCACGCGCGCGGTGCCGCGTGTCGGCCAGTGGTGCTGGGCGATCAGCACGTCGGTGCGGCCGCCGAACGCCTCGAGCGCATCGCTGATGTAGCGCGACCAGACGCGGCCGTCGCGCACTTCGGCGCCGCGGATCGTGTAGAGGTTGTGCAGGTTGTGGGTGGTGTTCTCCGCCATGTCCAGCACGCGTTGGCGCGGGAAGTACATGTTCATCTCGGCCGGCGCTTCCGTCCCCGGCGTCAGCTGGAACACGATCCCGACACCGTCGATCGTGCGCGAGTCCATCGTGCGTTCGATCGAGTCGGTCGGTGCGATCAGGGAGAACGTGCCACGCGCGAGAGCCTTGCCGAGGCCCGTATCGACCTGGCCCTTCACGCCTGGCGGAAGAAGCGGGCCGAACTGGAACTGCGCGCGCCGGCTCATCGCGTTACCGGCGATGATGTTCTCAGCCACCGCATGCTCCATGAAGCCTTGTGGCGCGTAGACGTGCGTTCGTCCGGCAGCCACGTCCGCGTCGCTGGTCACGCCTTTGACGCCGCCGAAGTGATCCGCGTGACTGTGGCTGTAGATGACGGCAGTGACGGGCTTGCGCGGACGATGCTGGAAGTAGAGTTCGAGGGCGGCATGCGCTGCTTCGACCGTAAGCAGTGGATCGATGATGATGACGCCGGTCGTGCCCTCGACGATCGTCATGTTGGAGATGTCGAATCCGCGTACCTGGTAGACGCCAGGTGCAGTTAGTCGAGTCGAGCGAATACTCATCTGCTCTCGATCGAAAGACAACATCCAGGGCGCCGTCGCCTCGATTTTGCGCAACGACCGCTAGAATCCCGCGTCGATTCTCAGGACGCGCCGGGCCGGCGCGCTCAAATGTCCGCTCGCGCCGTACAGTCCGCGCCCCGGATCGGGGTGGTGATGGGTTCCGACTCCGACTGGGCAACCATGCAGCACGCGTGCGATGTCTTGCGCGAGTTCGGGGTGCCATTCGAGGCAAAGGTCCTGTCCGCGCACCGCATGCCCGACGAAATGTTCGCCTACGCGGACGCCGCGCGTGCGCGCGGCTTGCGCGCCATCATTGCCGGCGCCGGCGGCGCGGCGCACCTGCCCGGCATGCTCGCCTCGAAGACGGTGATACCGGTCCTCGGCGTCCCGATTCCGTCGAAGTACCTGCGCGGCGAGGACTCGCTGCTGTCGATCGTGCAGATGCCCAAGGGCGTACCGGTCGCAACGTTTGCCATCGGCGAAGCCGGTGCCGCGAACGCCGGCCTGTTCGTCGTGGCAATGCTGGCGAGCGAAGATGCCAACCTCGCGATGAAGCTCGCGCAGTTCCGCGCCACGCAAAGCGAAAAAGCGCGCAACATGTCGTTGCCGCTCTGAGCAACTGCGGCATCCCGGCATGCTGAACAGGATCGATCCTGGCGAGTGGCTTGGCCTGATGGGCGGTGGCCAGCTCGGCAGGATGTTCACGCATGCAGCGCAGGCGCTCGGCTTTCGCGTTTGCGTGCTCGACCCGACGGCCGATTCACCAGCCGGCCAGGCGGCCGACGAGCAGATCGTCGCGGCGTACGACGACCCCGCGGCGCTCGACCGCCTTGCGACGCGCTGCCGCGCAGTGACCACCGAGTTCGAGAACGTGCCGGCAAGCGCGCTGTCGCGGCTTGCGCAACGCGTGCGTGTCGCCCCTGCACCCGAAGCGGTGGCAGTCGCGCAGGATCGCGCGCTGGAGAAGCGGTTCATCGCCTCGCAGCACGTCCCGGTTGCGCCGCATGCGGTGATCACGCGCATCGACGACTTTCGCAGCATCGATCCGAAGTTGTTTCCGGGCATTCTGAAGACGGCGCGCCTCGGCTACGACGGCAAGGGCCAGGAAAAGGTCGCCAGCGCGGACGCGGCGCGCGAAGCGTGGAGCCGCAGGAACGGCGTCACGTGCGTGCTCGAGAAGGCGCTGCCGCTGCGCAAGGAGGTCTCGTGCATCGTGGCGCGCGGTGCCGATGGCGACAGCGCAACGTTCCCGCTCTCAGAAAACGAACATCGCAACGGCATTCTCGCGGTCAGCATCGCACCGGCACGGATCACACCCGAGCTCGAGCGCCAGGCGCGCCAGCATGCGACTCGCATCGCGGATGCGCTGGCGTATGTCGGCGTGCTGTGCGTCGAGTTCTTCGTGCTCGATGAGGGCGACAACGGCCGCCTGCTGGTGAACGAAATCGCGCCACGTCCGCACAACAGCGGGCACTACACCATCGATGCGTGCGTGACGAGCCAGTTCGAACAGCAGGCGCGCATCCTCGCCGGACTTCCGCTCGGGTCGACGGCGCAGATGGCGGCCTCGGTGATGCTCAACGTCCTCGGCGATGTGTGGTTCGACCACGGCAAGCTGCGCACGCCCGATTGGGCTGGTGTCCTGCGTGTGCCGGGCGCGAAGCTTCACCTCTACGGCAAGGCCGAGCCACGCCTCGGCCGCAAGATGGGCCACGTCACGGCGGTCAATGGAACCATCGAAGCCGCGCTCGGACGCGCGAACGAGGTGGCACGCGTGCTCGGGATCGCTCCGGCGGACTGAATGGTGATCACCGAAGGCGCGCTGCCAGTCGACCGTGCAGCGATCGCGCGCGCGATCGATGTGCTGGGGTCGGGAGGGCTGGTCGCCGTGCCCACTGAAACCGTGTACGGCCTCGCGGCCGATGCCGATTCTCCGAGCGCGGTGCAGGCGATCTTCGCGGCGAAGGGTCGTCCGCAGGATCATCCTGTCATCGTCCACGTTGCCGACGGGCACGCACTCGACGCGTGGGCCGCGCGCGTTCCCGCTGCCGCCCGCATGCTCGTACAAGCGTTCTGGCCTGGGCCGCTGACGCTCGTGCTGGCGCGCTCGCAGCGTGCGCACGATGGATTGACCGGAGGCCAGGACACGGTGGGACTGCGCTGCCCCGCGCATCCGTGGGCGCGCGCGCTGCTCTCGGCATGGTGCGAGCGGCGCGGCGATCCGGCAGCGGCGCTGGCTGCGCCGAGCGCGAACTCATTCGGACGAATCAGCCCGACGACGGCCGCCCACGTGCGTGCGGACCTCGGAGAAAAGCCCGCGGGCAAGGTCGATCTGATACTGGATGGCGGCGCTTGTCCGGTCGGGATCGAGTCGACGATCGTCGATCTGTCGCACGCCGCCGTGCGACTGCTGCGACCCGGAAACATCACACGCGCGCAAGTCGAAGCGGTGCTTGGTGAGCCCGTCGCCGACGCCGATGCGGACGCACCGCGTGCGCCGGGTCGCCTGACGCAACACTACGCGCCGCGCACGCCGCTCGAACTCGTCGAGCAGGGCGCGCTCTCGGCGCGCGTGAACGCGCTGCGCGGCACGCGCATCGCCGTGCTCGCACCTGCCATGGCATTGCTCGACTGGACCGGCGACGTGGTCCTGCGCCTGATCGCGCCGACAAACGCGGACGAGTACGCACGGCGCTTGTACGCGCTGCTGCATCAGCTCGACGCCGCGGGCGCGCAACGCATTCTCGTCGCAAGGCCGCCGCGCGGGCCGCAATGGGATGCGATCCACGATCGCCTCGAGCGCGCCAACATTAATGGGGTCTGACCCCATTTAAACCATCTAAACGCCGAGGTAGCGGGCGAGCGACTCGGGCTGTTGCGCGGCTTCCGTGGAGGTGTCGTCGAAGACGAGGCGGCCTTTTTCCATCACGACGCAGCGATCGGTATGGGCGAGCACCAGGCGGTAGTTGCGGTCGACGATGAGCGACGCGATGCCGGTCGTGCGGATGGCGCCGACGATGCGCCAGATCTCGGCGACGACGAGCGGCGCGAGTCCTTCGGTCGCTTCATCGAGCACGAGCAGGTCGGGATTGGTCATCAGCGCGCGGCCGATCGAGAGCATCTGCTGCTCGCCGCCGGAAAGCTGGGCACCGCTGTTTTGCAGGCGCTCGGCGAGGCGCGGGAACGTGGCGAGCGTGCGTTCGAGCGTCCACGTTCGCTTGCCATCGATACCGGGTCGCGCGGCCATGACGAGGTTCTCGCGCACCGACAGATTCGGAAAGATGCCGCGCCCCTCGGGCACATACCCGATGCCCGCGCGTGCGATCTCGTAGGCGCGCGCATGCGTGCGGTCGATACCGCGCACGACCAGGCGTCCGCGCGCCGTGCGTGCGAGCCCGAGCATCGAGCGAATCAGCGTCGTCTTGCCCATGCCATTGCGTCCGAGCAGACCCACCGTTTCACCCGGCCGGATGGCAAGGCTCACGCCCTGCAGGACGTGGCTTTCGCCGTAGTACGTGTGGACCGCGTCGGCTTCGAGCAGCGGGTGCATGGCGCGTCGCCTAATGGCCGTCGCCGAGATAGGCGCGCTGCACTTCCGGATTCGCACGCACGCTCTGTGGCGTGTCGCTGGCGATCGCAATGCCGTTGACCATCACCGTGATGCGATCGGCGATGCGAAACACGGCATCCATGTCGTGTTCGACGAGCAGTATTGCGTGATCGGCCTTCAGTTGCGAGAGAAGCGCGAGCATGCGTTCGGTCTCTTCCGGTCCCATTCCGGCAAGGGGCTCGTCGAGCAGCAACACCCGCGGCGTCGTGGCGAGGCACAACGCGATCTCGAGCTGGCGCTTGCGACCATGCGGCAGACTGCCCGCGAGTCGCTCCGCATCCTGCGCGAGGCCCGCACGGTCGATCGCCGAGCGTGCGCGCCCGGTCGTTTGCGGGCAGGCGCCCGCAAATTCCCAGATTGCCCACGGTCGCTGCCGCGTCGCCTGGGCGGCCAGGCGGCAGTTCTCGGCGACGGTGAAGTGCGGAAAGATCGTGCTGCGCTGATAGCTGCGTCCCAACCCGCGGAGTGCGCGCTGCGGCTGCGAGAGCGTGGTGACATCCTCGCCGAGCAGTTCGACCTTGCCGGCGCTGGCGCCGATCTCGCCCGACAGGATGTTGATCAGCGTCGACTTGCCGGCGCCGTTGGTGCCGATGACCGCATGAACGGAGCCGCGCTCGAGTCGAAGCGACACGGCGTTCACGGCGACCAGACCGCCGAAGCGCCGGGTGATGCCGTCGGCGGCGAGTAGCACGTCAACCATGGCGATGCTCTCGCTGGCGAAGCCGTGCGGGCAGGCCGATCAATCCGTGCGGCAGGAACAGCACGCAGGCGATGATCGTGAAGCCGAGCAGCAGCTGCCAGCGCTTCGCGAACTCGCCGAAAACGGCATCGTTCTTGAAGAACTCCTGCAGCAGAACGAATGCGAACGCGCCGAGCACCGCGCCGCGCCACTTGCCGAGGCCGCCCAGGATGATCATCAGGAGCACCGCGCCGGATTCATGCCACGCGAGCATCTCGGGATTCACGTAGCCGTCCTTCGTCGCCTTGAGGAATCCCGCCAGTCCGGCGAGCATGGCGGCGACCACGAACGCGGCAATCTTGTACGGATACGTCGCGAAGCCGGCTGCGCGCATGCGCTGCTCGTTGACGCGAATGCCCGCAAGCGCGCGCCCGAAACGCGAGCGGCCCAGAGCGACCAGCAGCGCGTAGACGAGACAAAGCGCGCCAAGCGCGACGTAATAGAAGGGCAGCGACCTGGTCACGTTGAACGGAACCCAGCCCGCGAGCGAGAACTCCGGCACGCCCGTGAGATAGATGCCGTCGCTGCCCTTGGCGATCTTCGTGTCGTGAAAAACGTAGTAGACGAGTTGCGCGAACGCAAGCGTCACCATGATGAAGTACACGCCGCGCGTGCGCAGCGAGAGCGCCGCCACCGGCAAGGCATATGCGCCGGCGACCAGCATCGACGCCGCGAGGATGAGCCAGAACGATCGAGGATCGGGGTCCTGCAACAGCAGCGCCGTCGTGTACGCGCCAAGACCGAAGAACGCCGCGTGCCCAAAACTCACGAGCCCTGTCTGCCCGACCAGCAGTTCGAGGCTGAGCGCGAAGATCGCAAGCACCAGGATCCTGGCGATCAGATCGATCTCGTATTTGCCGCCGATCAGTGGAAACGCTGCAAGCAGCGCGACGACGATCACCGCAGCCACGGCTTGGCGGGCAGGGAGCGGCACCTTCATCCCTGGCGGAACAGCCCTTCGGGCTTCCACAGCAGGATCGCCGCCATCATCAGGTAGACGAGCACGCCTGCGGCCTCCTGGAAGAACACCTTGCCGAAGGTGTCGACGAACCCGACCAGCAGCGCAGCGATGAACGCGCCGCGCACCGATCCGATGCCGCCGATCACGACCACGACGAAGCAGATGATCAGCACCTGTCCGCCCATGCCGGGATAGACCGACGAGATCGGTGCGGCAATCATCCCCGCCAGCACGGCGAGCGCGACGCCGGCTGCAAAGACCAGGCGATACAGGAAGTCGATGTTCACGCCAAGCGACTGCGCCATCTCGCGGTTGACGCTGCCCGCGCGTATCGCCATGCCGAGGCGCGTGCGCGAGAGAACCAGGTACATCCCGAGCGCGACCAGGAGGCACACCGCCGAGATGAACAGGCGATACACGGGATAGGTCATGAGGCTGCCGAGCGGGATCGTGCCGGCGAGCCACGCGGGCGCAGCCACCCCGTGCACGTCGTCGCCCACGATGATGCTGCGCAGTTCCTCGAAGATCAGGATCAGGCCATAGGTCATCAGCACCTGTTGCAGGTGCTCGCGCTCGTAGAGAAAGCTGAAGAAACCCCATTCGAGCACGTAGCCGAGCGCAATCGAGAGCAGAAGCCCGACCAGGAGCGTCGTGAAGAAGCCGCCGCCGAGGTAGTCACCGACGAAAGGAGCGAGCGCGTACGCCATGTACGCGCCCACCATGTAGAAGCTGCCATGCGCGAGGTTGATGATGTTCATCGCGCCGAAGATCAGCGTGAGTCCGCTCGCGACGAGAAACAGCAGCAGCCCGTATTGGACCGCGTTCAGGCATTGCACCAGGAACGTGGTGGCGTTCATCTACGGGATGCAAGTCGCCCCGGCGAAGGCCGGGGCCCAATTTTCTCGAGGTGCCGCAAAGCAATTGGATCCCGGCCTGCGCCGGGATGACGATGCGCGCCGCAGGCGCGCATCGTCACATCCGGCAGCCGCGGCCCGGATCGGCGAGTCCTTTCACGGCCACGCCGACCAACCGGTTTTCCTTGCCCTCCACCTTGCGCAGGTAGATGTCCTGCACCGGGTTGTGCGATTTGCCAAGGCTGAACGGGCCGCGGGGGCTGTCGATCCTCGCCTTTTCCATCGCCGCGATCATGTCGTCGCGCTTGGTGAAATCACCCTTGACCGCGGTCATACCCACGCCGAGCAGTTGCGCGGCGTCGTATCCCTGTACCGCGTAGACGTCGGGCTGCAGCTTGTATGCCTTCACGTAGCTGAGGCGGAATGCCTTGTCGCGTGGCGTGTTCAGGTTGTCGGCGTAATGCAGCGTGGTGAGCATGCCTTGCGCGGCGTCGCCTTGCGCGTCAAGCGTGCCGTCGGTAAGGAAGCCAGGCCCGTAAAGCGGAATCGATTTGTTCAGGCCGGCGTCCGCGTAGTCCTTGACAAACTTCACCGCTCCTCCGCCCGCGAAGAACGAGTACACGATGTCGGGCTTGGTCGCGGCGATCTCGGTGAGAAGCGCCTGGAACTCGACGTTTGGAAATGGCACGGTGAGTTCCTTGAGCACCTTGCCGCCGCCCTTTTCGAACGCCTCCTTGAAGCCCGCGACCGATTCATCGCCCGCTGCGTACTTCCATGTGATCGTCACCGCCGTCTTGTGCTTTCGCTCCGCGGCCACCTGTCCCATCGCATACGCGGGTTGCCAGTTGGAGAACGATGTACGGAAGATGTTGGGCGCGCACATCGAACCGGTCACCGCGTCGGCTCCGGCGTTCGGCACGATGAGCAGCGTGTTGCTCTCGCGCACGGCCTTTGCCATCGCCATTGCAACGCCCGAATGCACCGTGCCGACGAGCACGTCGACCTGATCGCGCTTGATCAGGCGGTTCACGTTGTCGGTGGCCTTTGAGGGATCCGACTCGTCGTCCACCTTGAAATACTCGATCTGGCGGCCGCCGAGCTTGCCGCCGGACTCCTGCACGTACAGGCGGAACCCGTTTTCGATCGCAGTGCCGAGCGCTGCGTAGGTTCCCGTGTACGGCAGCATGAAACCGACCTTCAGCTTGTCCTGCGCCGGCGCGCCGCAGACGGCCAGGGCAAGGCTTGCACCGATCACGGCAGTCAGTATGGGTCGTTGCATCGAATGTCTCCTCCTCCGAACCTGCACCGAACAGGATGGTCGCACACGGGTCGGCAGTGTAAGCAGTCATGAGTGCGATCCGTGCCTCGGTGCAGCGCGTGCAGGCCAGGCATGCGCGTTTTACCCGTGCCGGACGCATGTCGGCATATCATGATGCGTCCCGGCGCGAGCGCGTTCATGTCCAGCGATTCCCAATTCGAGCAAGCCGTTCGCGCCGGAGGCCATGCCGCGGTCGTCGGCTGCGGGGCAATGGGGCGCGGCATCGCACAATTGCTGGCGCAAGCCGAACTGCATGTGCTCCTGTTCGATGCGCAACCAGGTGCCGCGGCGGCGGCGAAATCCACGATCGCCGCCGACCTCGACAAGCTGATCGCGCGTGGCAAGCTCGAGGCCGCCGCGGGTACGGCGCTGAAGGACCGCCTTCATCCCATTTTGGCGCTCGCCGATCTCGCACGGACGATGCTGATCGTCGAGGCGGTGATCGAAGATCTCGAGGTCAAGTGCAAGCTGTTCGCAGAACTCGAGCGCATCGTCGCTGCCGATGCGATCCTCGCGACCAACACGAGTTCACTCTCCGTCACTGCGATCGCCGCAGCCTGCATGCGCCCCGAGCGCGTCGCCGGCTACCACTTCTTCAATCCTGCGCCGGTCATGAAGGTGGTCGAAGTGATCGCCGCGTTGCGCACCGATCCGCGCGTCTGCGAAGCCCTGACCGCGCTCGCGCAACGCTTCGGCCACACGGCGGTCCGTGCGCTCGACACGCCCGGATTCATCGTCAACCACGCCGGCCGCGGCTACGGCACGGAGGGACTGCGCATCCTTGCCGAAGGCGTGTGCGAACCGGCCACGCTCGATGCCGTGCTGCGCGATGCATGCGGGTTCAAGCTCGGTCCGTGCGAACTGCTCGATCTCACCGGACTCGACGTGTCGCATCCGGTGATGGAATCGATCTATCACCAGTACTACGAGGAAGCGCGCTTCCGTCCGCAAGTGCTGACGCGCCGGATGCTCGAAGGTGGCTTGCTCGGGCGCAAGCGCGGCGCGGGCTTCTATCGTTACGCCGACGGCCAGCAGCAGCGGCCGCCGGACCCTGCGCGCCCGGCGGTGCTGCCACCGCGGGTTTGGGTCGATGCAACGTCAGGCAACGCCGCCACCACGATGCGTGCGGCGCTCGCGCCCGACGTTCAGCTCGACACCGGCGGCAAGCCGGCTGCCGAAAGCCTCATCGTGGTGACGCCGGTCGGCACCGATACGACCTCCGTCATCGCCGCGGGCGGCCATGATGCGCGGCGCACCGTGGGGTACGACGCGGTGTTTCCCGGGCGCAAGGTGCAATGCGTGTTCGCCAATCCGGCGCTTGCGCCCGAATGGCGCGAGCGTGCGCGGGCGGCGTTCGCGGCGCCCGGCGCCGTCGTTCACCTCGTGCGCGATTCGACCGGCCTGATCGGCCAGCGCGTGGTGGCGCACATCGTGAACATCGCATGCGCGATGGCCGAGCAGCGAATCGCTGTGCCCGACGATATCGATCGCGCGGTGCAGTTGGGTCTCGGTTATCTGCACGGTCCGCTCGCTTGGGGCGACGTGGTAGGTCTTGCGACAGTGCGCCGCATCCTCGACGGGTTGCTGCAGATGACCGGCGATCCGCGTTACCGCGCCAGCGCGTGGCTCACGCGGCGTGCGGCGCTCGGGTTATCGCTCACGCATGCAGATTGAGTTTTTCGGGAGTCGCTGATGGACTTGAACTTCACTCCGGAGGAAGAAGCGTTCCGGCACGAGGTGCGTGACTTCATGCGCACCGCGATGCCGGCCGACATCCGCGAGACGATCGAGGCGGGCGAACGTGCCAATCGCGATCACATGGTGCGCTGGCAGAAGATCCTCTACGCGAAGGGCTGGGGTGCCGCGAGCTGGCCGAAGGAATGGGGTGGGCCCGGCTGGGACCCGATCCGCCAACATATCTTCGAGGAAGAAGCAGCGCTCGC
>Ga0335084_10007352_pt1 | contig 10970 bp, 10 predicted proteins | sample Lox_Sample_44_FD_206721 | JGI IMG/M metagenome (GOLD analysis project Ga0335084, IMG submission 206721) | Soil microbial communities from Loxahatchee National Wildlife Refuge, Florida, United States - Lox_Sample_4.4 | ecosystem: Environmental > Terrestrial > Soil > Wetlands | place: USA...
GCTGAACACCGCCTTCGGCGAGCCGACCATCGCCGTAGACACGCACGTGTTTCGAGTCGCCAATCGCACCCGCATCGCACCGGGCAAGACGGTCCGCGAAGTCGAAGACCGTTTGGTGCGCCTCGTACCCGCCGAATTCAAAGACGGTGCGCACCATTGGCTGATCCTGCACGGCCGCTACGTCTGCACGGCGCGCAAACCGCACTGTGCGACGTGCGTGATCGAGGATCTGTGCGAATACCGCGCGAAGGAACGCTGAGCCGCCATCGCTACAAATCGACGAGTTCGATCGCGTCCACGGTCAGCGCTTCGCCGAGAAAATGCCGACCGACCCGCGCGAATCGCTCGCGGCCGTCGGTCGCGAGGAGCCGGCGTCGCGGGCCGCCCGGACGGGTTTGCACCGCAAGCCCGTTCGTCGCGAGCGCACTCGAAACGGCCGCCGCGGTCGTCGCCGCCGAATCGACGAGCGTAAGCTCTGCGCCGCCGGCGCGTTCGATCAGCGGTGCGAGAATCGGAAAGTGGGTGCAGCCGAGCAGCAGACAGTCGGGATCGGCGTCCTCGTGCAACCAGGCGCCGAGATAGGCGCCGACGACGCGTTCCGGTACGTCGCCCGACGTCCAACCTTCCTCCGCCAGACTGACGAGCAGCGGACACGGTCGCGCCAGCACGCGCGCGTCGGGACGACGCTTCAGGATCGCGCGCTGGTACGCACCGCCGGTCACCGTGCTCTCGGTCGCGATGACCGCGATGCGACCGCGCTTCGACGCGCGCACCGCCGCGTCTGCGCCGGGCTCGACGACGCCGAACACCGGCAACGGCGCGTACGCGTCGCGCAACGCGTCGAGCGCGACGGCGGACGCCGTGTTGCACGCGATCACCAGCGCCTTCACGCCGCGCTCGACCAACGCGCGCGCCGCCTGCACGGCATACCGCTGCACCGTGACGGCGCTCTTCGTGCCATACGGCAAACGCGCGGTGTCGCCGAGGTAGACGAAGCGCTCGTTCGGCAGCGCCGCTTCGAGCGCCTTCAACACGGTGAGCCCGCCGACGCCGGAATCGAACACGCCGATCGGCGCGTCGGTCGGTGCGGAAATTCGGGAAACATCCAACGAGGTCATTGCGGCGCAGCCGTCCGAACGAAGCTGCGTATTCTAGTGGCGCGGAACCGCGGAGACACCGCGCCGGCACTCGCTTCGCTACCGCGTGTGTTCGTCCTTCCGGCCGAGCTTCAGCACGTTGCGCCAAAAGCCCCCGCCGCCGAACGGATTGGCGGGGCTGCCCTGCGGGGTCTGCGCCGGCTGCTGCGGACGCATCTGCGGACCGCGCGGAGGCGGCGTCGGCCGCTGCGTCCGGCGTTTGATCGGTTCGATCCGCTCGGAGATGTCGACGGCGTCGGCGGCAGCCGGCTCGCGCATCGATGGCCCCGATTTTTGTGTCTTCAGGTCACGGATGCGCTTTTCGATCAAGAGGTCTTCCTTGCGCTTCTGCTTCATCGCCATCGCGATGTCGACACCGCAGCGCGCGCAGAATTCCGATTCGAGCTGAAGGTGGCCGCAGCGCGGACATTCGATGTGCGCTGCGGTGATGTCCTTCAGCGTCTGATCGGACTGTCGGTCGATCTTGAACTTCGCCTTGTCGTCCGGCGTGGTGTCCTTGATCCGCGCGATCGCACCCAATCCGGCGAGTTCGGCTTGCAACTCGTCGGCTGCTTCGCGCGTGAGATCGCTGCGGATGACGACGGTTCGCCCGCTGAACAGCTGCGCGACTTTCCGCTCGTCGAGACCGAGTCGACGCATTAGATTTTGTCGGACAGTCGCTTCGGTGGTGTCTTCCGACACCTCGCCACTGAACAACACTTGAAAGCGGCTCATCTCACACTCCGAAGTGCAAGGCACCTCCGTCGCCTTGCGTCGCTACTTGGAACTCGGACATCCGTCCGAGCGCATTCAGCCGGATGACTCCAGCCGCGTCTTCGCCATGATAAATGTCGCAATTCGGACCGAACGTGACGACGTTCGCACCGCACCGGCAGCCGGTCGGCGTTTGCCTACCGGCCGCCCATTTCGATGACGCGGCGCGCCAATCCCCATACTATTGCGCGCTGCATTCGTTCGGAGGTCCGCATGGGGGCCAACATCCTCGAGCGGTTGCCGGTCAACGAGCGCGTCGGGATCGCGTTCTCCGGCGGCCTCGACACGAGCGCAGCCGTCATTTGGATGCGCACGAACGGCGCCATTCCGTACACGTACACCGCGAACCTCGGCCAACCCGACGAGAGCGACTACGACGAGATTCCGCGCCGCGCGCTCGCCTACGGCGCCGAGAGGGCGCGCCTGATCGAGTGTCGCCCGCAACTCGTCGCCGAAGGCATTGCGGCGATCCAGTGCGGCGCGTTCCACATCTCGACCGGGGGTACCACGTACTTCAACACCACGCCGCTCGGCCGCGCCGTCAGCGGCACGATGCTCGTGCTCGCGATGCGCGAAGACGACGTCCACATTTGGGGCGACGGCAGTACCTACAAAGGCAACGACATCGAGCGCTTCTATCGCTACGGACTGCTCGCGAATCCGCAGCTGCGCATCTACAAGCCGTGGCTCGATCAACGCTTCATCGACGAGTTCGGCGGTCGCGCCGAAATGTCGCAGTACCTGTCCTCGCGCGGATTCACGTACAAGATGAGCGCCGAAAAGGCGTATTCGACCGACTCGAACATCCTCGGCGCGACGCACGAAGCGAAGGATCTCGAGTTCCTGAACAAGGGTATCGAGATCGTGCAGCCGATCATGGGCGCGGCCTTCTGGCGCAACGACGTCGCGATCGAGCCGGAGACGGTATCCGTGCGCTTCGAGGAAGGTCGACCCACGGCGCTGAACGGCGAAGCGTTCCCGTCGTTGCTGGCGCTATTCGAACGCGCCAACGAGATCGGTGGGCGGCACGGGCTCGGCATGTCCGACCAAATCGAGAATCGCATCATCGAAGCGAAGAGTCGCGGTATCTACGAAGCACCCGGCATGGCGCTGCTGCACATCGCCTACGAGCGGCTCGTGACCGGCATCCACAACGAGGACACGATCGAACAGTATCGAAGCAACGGGCGACGGCTCGGCCGCTTGCTGTATCAAGGGCGTTGGTTCGATCCGCAAACGATGATGTTGCGCGAATCGGCGCAGCGGTGGGTCGCCCGCGTCGTGACCGGCGAAGTCGTGCTGCAGCTGCGGCGCGGCAACGACTACTCGTTGGTCGACACGGTGAGCCCGAACCTGACGTATCACCCCGAACGGCTGACGATGGAGAAAGGCGAAGGCGCGTTCACGCCGCAGGATCGAATCGGTCAGCTCACGATGCGCAACATGGACATCGGCGACACCCGCGAAAAGCTGGCCGTCTATTCGCGAACCGGTCTGCTCGGCACGAATGCCGACGGCGAGTTGCCGTTGCTGCCGTCGAACAGCGACGACACGTAGCCCGGTGGGCCGCTCAACGTTGCGCGATCTTCGCTGCGCCGCGCACCAAGCGGACCGTCACGCGCCGGTTCTTCGCGCGTCCCTCGTCGGTGTCGTTCGACGCGGTCGGAAACCGCGCCGAGTGGAAGCGCGTCTCGATCGCTTCCTGATCGCATCCGGATGCAACCAGGTAGTCGGTTACGGCTCGCGCGCGCGCCTCCGACAACTGGCGATTCTTCGGTTCGCGTCCCGAGCTGTCGGTGTAGCCGTCGACCTGGACGTGCGCGACGCGCGGATCTGCCTTGACGTATTGCGCGAGTAGGTCGAGGCGCACCTTGGCCGCGGCGTCGAGCTCGGCCTTGCCGGTCGCGAAACCGAGCGAACTGCGCTCCAGCTGCGCGAACGACGCCGGCAACAATGCCGCGACGCAGCGCGAATACGCCTCGTACGGCGCGCGGAAACCGACCGCCGAGATCGACACGCTGACGTCGTCCGATGCGACCTTCGAATAGCGGCCGCGGTAGAGCTCGCGCAGCATCGATTCGGCGAGCGGCGCCGCGACAACGATTGCACGAGGGGGCGCTGCGTTCGCTTGGCCCAACGCTTCGTCCGCCGCTCGTTCGGCGCTCCAGTCCGGCGATGCGGCGCTGACGGCGAATGCGCCGTTCAGTTCGACGCGCCACGACGTCATCGCGAACGCGAGAGTCCCGCCCGCTTCCTGCGCGAATTGCGCGCTGCCGAAGTTCGGAATTTCGTGCGTGAGCCGGCACGCCATGCGGTTGCCGTCGAATTGCCATTGCGCGGCTGCCGGAGCGGCACCGAAACGCATCGGTGCCGGTGTGACCGCGGCCGCCGGCACGCAACAGACCAACAGAGCCGCGAGTCTCGTCGCCGCCGTCGGGAATCGATCGCCGATACGAAGCGCCACGGGATTTCCTGTGTTCTCGAAGGGGTATCGGCGTCACGGAGCGTTTCTTTACCCGTCGCGACGGCGACGTTGCGGCCCGTGGTAAGGTACCGACTCAGGTGGAGAGTTCAGTGTCCGAGGTCACCCCGATTGCGGGCCGCTTTCGCGGTTACCTGCCCGTCGTCGTCGATCTGGAAACCGGTGGTTTCAATCCGAACGGCGACGCAATCCTGGAATTGGCCGCGGTGCTGTTGCGCTACGACGGACAGCGTCTGATCGAGGAACGGTCGTTGCACTATCAGGTTGCACCGTTACCGGGCACGAACATGGACCCCGCATCGCTGCGCTTCACCGGGATCGATCCCTATCACCCGAGCCGCAAGGCGCGCGCGGAGCCAGAGGTCTTCCAGGAATTCTTCCGCGAAGTGCGCAAAGCCGTCAAAGTCGGCGGGTGTACGCGCGCGATCGTCGTGGCGCACAACGCCGCGTTCGATCATCAATTCATCATGTCGGGCGCGAATCGGAACTCGATCAAACGCAATCCGTTCCACCCGTTCTCGTTCATCGACACGGCGTCGCTCGCGGCCGTCGCGTACGGACAGACGGTGTTGAGCCACGCCTGCGCGCGCGCCGGCATTCCGTTCGACAGCAGCGAGGCGCATTCCGCGCGCTACGACGCGCAGGTCGCGGCCGCGCTTTTCTGCTCGATCGTCAATCGTTGGCAGGACATGGGCGGCTGGCCGCCGCCCGAGTGACGCGCTACTTCGCGGCCGCCGCTTCCTTGGCCCGCGCCGCTGCGCCGCTGATCAGCGACTTCAGTTCGCCCGATTGGTACATCTCGGTGACGATGTCGCAGCCGCCGACGAGTTCGCCTTCGACCCACAGTTGCGGGAACGTCGGCCAGTTGCCGATCGCCGGCAAGTTCGCGCGCACGTCGGGATTGCTCAACACATCGACGTAGGCGAACCGTTCGCCGCACGCCATGAGGCACTGCACCGTCTGCGCGGAAAACCCGCATTGTGGCGCCTGCGGGGAGCCCTTCATGTATAGGATGATCGGGTTGCTTCGAATCTGCTCCCGGATCGTTTCGATGACGTCCACGTACGCTTTACCTCATGAACCCAAACGCCGAGCATTGTAGTCATCTGGTCCGTGTCGCTCCAATAACCATTGCCCACACTGCTCATGAACGAATTCGATAAGGTCATCGAACGCCGCGGCACGGGCAGTACGAAGTGGTCGAAGTATCCGGCGGACGTGTTGCCGTTCTGGGTTGCCGACATGGATTTCGCCGCGCCGCCGTTCATCCGCAAAGCCCTGCAGGCCCGCCTCGATCACGGCATCTTCGGTTATTCCGAGACGCCGCCCGAGTTGGTCGACGCCGCGGTCGCGTGGCTCGCGTTCGAGTTCGGCTGGACCGTCGCGCCCGAATGGCTCGTGTGGTTGCCGGGGGTGGTCACCGGACTCAATCTCGCGTGTCGCGCCATCGGTGCGCCGGGCGACAGCGTGATGATCAACACGCCGATCTACTATCCGTTTCTCGCCGTGCCGAGCAACGGCGGGCGCACCGCGATCGAAGTGCCGCTGGTCCTGAACTCGAGTCGGTGGACCATCGACATCGACGCGATGACGGCGGCGCTCGGCGCGCGCACGCGTTCGTTCATGTTCTGCAATCCGCAGAACCCGACCGGCCGCATCTACGAGCGCGACGAACTCGTGGCGCTCGCGAAATTCTGCGAACGGCACGACCTCTTGATCTGCTCCGACGAAATCCACTGCGATCTGCGCCTCGACGCCGAACGCCGACACACTCCGATTGCCACGCTGTCGGACGAGGTCGCTTCGCGCACGATCACGTTGATGGCACCGACGAAGACGTACAACACACCCGGGCTGTGCTGCGCATTCGCGGTGATCCCCGACGCGGCGCTACGACGTCGGTTCTGCGATGCGCGCGCCGGACTGGTGCCTAGCATCGGCCAGCTCGCATACGCGGCGGCGCTCGCTGCATACGAAGATCCGTCTGATTGGTTGCCGCGCCTGATCGAATATCTCGTGCGCAATCGCGATGCGCTCGAGGCGTGCGTCGCTTCGCTGCCCGGCGTATCGATGACGCACGTCGAAGCCACCTACCTCGGATGGATCGACATCCGCGGACTCGCGCTCGAGCATCCGATGCGCCACTTCGAATCGCACGGTCTCGGGCTGTCCGACGGTGCGCAGTTCCACGGCCCCGGATACGTACGATTCAACTTCGGCTGCCCGCGCTCGACGCTGGAGGAAGGCCTGCACCGCTTCTCGAGAGCGGTGCACGCGGCTCAGTCGAACCGTTAGCTCGATCTACCCCATCCGCCGCCGCCCGGCGTTTCGATCGACAGTACGTCACCCGGGGCTGCGTCGAACGCGGCTTTGCCGCCGAGCGCGCGCCCGTTCAGCGCATTGACGCCCGCTTGCCCGTCTGCGCCGCCGGCCAGGCCCCACGGCCGATGCGTCCGTCGCTCGGTGAGCACCGTTACGCGGGCCGGTTGCAAGAACTCGAATTCGCGAACGATACCGTCGCCGCCGCCGAACTGGCCGGCACCGCCCGAACCGCGGCGAACCGCGTAGCGCCGCACGCGCAGCGGGAAGTGCGTTTCGAGGCTCTCGACCGGCGTGTTCAACGTATTCGTCATGTGCGAATGGATCGCCGCGGCGCCCGCACCATGCGACGACGCGCCCGCACCGCCGCCGATGGTCTCGTAATAATCCCAGTGCGAAGCGTCATCGTGTCGCCCCATCGCGACGTTGTTCATGGTGCCTTGGCTCGCCGCCGGAATCCGCGTCGGCAACGCTTGCGCCAAGGCGCCGAGGATCGTGTCGACGATGCGCATCGACGTTTCGACGTTCCCGGCGGCGACCGCGCCCGGGTAACGCGCGTCGACGAACGTGCCCGGCGCGGTAACGATGTCGATCGGGCGAAACGCGCCTGCCACGCCGGGGGTCTGGTCCGGCATCAGGCAGCGAAACACGTACAGCACCGCGGCCGCCGTCACCGAGCGCGGACAATTGATGTTGCCGGCGACCTGCGCGTCAGAGCTGCTGAGATCCACCACGGCGCGATCTCCGGCGATCCGCACCGTCGCTCGAATCGTTACATCCACGGTGCCGACGCCGTCGCCGTCGAGCACATCGTCGAACTCGTACGCACCGTCCGGAATCTCGGCGATCGCCGACCCGGCGAGTCGTTCGGCGTAGTCGTTCAGCGCCGCAATCGCTGCGTCGAACTCGTCGAGACCCATCTGCATCGCGAGCGCGGCGACGCGCGCGCTACCCAAACGGCACGCGCTCGTCTGCGCAAAGAAGTCGCCGAGGCGTTCATCGGCGTGCAGCGCGGCGTCGTCGGCGTGTTCGCGGCCGGCCAACGCGTCGAACAGACGGCGCGCACCGTCGGTCAATCCGCCGCCGCGCTCGGCGAGCATCGGCGAGATGACCACGCCCTCTTGCTCGAGCACGGTCGAAATGGGCATCGAGCCGGGCTCGTCGGAACCGATATTCGCGTGGTGCGCACGGCACGCGGCGAAAGCGATCAGGCGCCGATCGACGACGACCGGCGCAATGGCCGTCACGTCGGGGAGATGCGTGCCGCCGAGATACGGATCGTTGAACAGGACGAGATCGGCCGCTCGCCACTCGAAGCGGCTGACGACATCGGCCATCGCGTACGCCATGGAGCCGAGGTGCACGGGAATGTGCGCCGCCTGTCCGAACAATGCGCCGCGCGCGTCGAACAACGCGCAACTGAAGTCCAAACGATCTTTGATGTTCGGTGAGAACGCCGAGCGCCGCAGCGCCACGCCCATCTCGTCGCACACCGCCTGTACGCGGCCGACGAACAGCGACAACGCGACGCCGTCGAAGGTTGAACTGCCCATATCACTCGACTACCATCGCCGCCTTTGGAGGGCAGCGGTTGCTGCCTTTTGTCGTTTAGAGCCCGCCGAAAACCGCAACGTACGGGCATCGAGGTGTCGCACATGACCGCACTGATGGATACCTACGCGAGGCTGCCGGTCGCATTCAGCCGCGGCGAAGGCCCGTACCTCTACGACGAGCAGGGTAACAAATATCTCGACGCGCTCGCCGGACTCGCCGTCACCGGCCTCGGTCACGCGCACCCGCGCGTGACAGCCGCGATCGCGAGCCAAGCGGCGACGCTGATGCACACGTCCAACCTCTACCGCGTTACGTTGCAGGAAACGCTGGCGAAGCGCCTCACCGAACTCGCCGGGATGGATCGGGTGTTCTTCGGAAACTCCGGCGCCGAGGCGAACGAATGTGCGATCAAGATCGCGCGTTTGTACGGCCATGGTCGCGACGTCAACAAGCCTCACGTCATCGTCATGGAAGGATCGTTCCACGGTCGCACGATGGCAACGCTCACCGCGACCGGCAATCGCAAGGTGCAGGCGGGCTTCGAACCGCTGCTCAGCGGCTTCGTGCGCGCGCCGTACGACGACGTGCGCGCCGTCGAGACGATCGCCGAGAACAACGACGAGGTCGTGGCGATTCTCGTCGAGCCGGTCATCGGCGAAGGCGGCGTGGTCGTGCCGGCCGACAACTACCTGCCGGCGCTGCGGCGCATCTGCGATCAGAAGGGCTGGCTGCTGATGCTCGACGAAGTGCAAACGGGCAATGGCCGCACCGGCCGTTTCTTCGCCTATCAGAATCTCGGCATCAAACCCGACGTCGTCACCACCGCGAAGGCGCTCGCGAACGGCTTGCCGATGGGCGCGTGTCTCGCGCGCGGCGTCGCGGCCGAGACGTTGAAGCCAGGCAACCACGGCTCGACGTTCGGCGGCAATCCGCTCGCGTGCGCCGCCGCGCACGCGGTCATCGACGCGCTCGTCGACGACGGCCTGATGGATCGCGCGCGCGTGCTCGGCGACCGCATGCTGAACGGTTTCAAGAAGGCGCTCGCCGGAGACAACCACGTCGTCGACGTACGCGGCAAAGGGCTGATGTTGGGAATCGAGCTCGACGCGCCGCAGCCGCACCTGGTGAAGGCGGCGCTCGCCACGGGCTTGCTGATCAACGTCACGCATGAGCGCGTCGTGCGCCTGTTGCCGCCGTTGATCCTCACCGACGAACAGGCCGACGAGATCGTCAAACGCGTCGTGGCGCTGATCAAGGAACCGCCGCCGGTGGCGTCGTGATTCGACACTTCCTGACGCTACTCGATTTCAGCCCCGAGGAACTCGCCGGCCTGATCGAACGCGGGATCGAACACAAACGAATGCACGAGGCGGGGACGATCTACGAACCGCTGCGCGGCAAGACGCTCGCGATGGTCTTCGACCTGTCGTCGACCCGCACGCGCGTCGCGTTCGAGTCCGGGATGCAACAACTCGGCGGCCACGCGATCTTCCTGAGTCCCAGCGACACGCAGCTCGGGCGCGGCGAGCCGATCGAAGACACCGCGCGTGTGCTGTCCGAGATGGTCGATCTGATCATGCTGCGCACGCGCGACCATGCATCGCTCGAAGCATTCGCTCGCGCGGCGTCGGTGCCGGTGATCAACGCAATGAGCTCTCGCGCGCATCCGTGCCAACTGCTCGCCGACGTGCAGACCTTCGTCGAGCGCTGCGGTCCGATCCAAGACAAGACCGTCGCGTTCGTCGGCGACGGTTACAACATGTGCAACTCGTACATCGACGCGTCGCGCCAGTTCGGTTTCGACCTGAGGATTGCGTCGCCGCGCGGCTACGAACCGCCGGGCGAACTCCTCGCGACGTCGAATCGAGCGACGCTGGTCGCAACGCCGAAGGCCGCGGTTGCCGGCGCCGACCTGGTGGTGACCGACGTTTGGTCGTCGATGGGACACGAAGAGGAGCGCACCCAACGTCGCGACCGCTTCGCCGGTTACCAGGTCACCGAGGCGCTGCTCGACCTCGCCGCGCCGCACGCGATCTTCATGCACTGTTTGCCGGCGCACCGCGGCGAGGAAATCAACGACACCGTGATGGACGATCCGCGATCCGCGGTGTGGACCGAAGCAGGCAATCGCCTGCATTCACAAAAGGCCCTGCTGGAGTTTCTCGGCGCGAAGCGCGCCTAACGATTTTGTCGGGGCGCTAGTTCAGCCGCAGGTTCGCGAGCAGTTGCGGTTTCTCGATGCCGTAGCCCTGCGCATAGTCGACGCCGATCTCGCGCAGTTGGGCGAGGATCGCGTCGTTCTCCACGTATTCCGCGATCGTCTTCTTGCCGAGGTAGTGGCCGATCTCGTTGATCGAACGCACCACCGCATAGTCGCCGGGGCTGTTGTTCAGATCCTTGACGAACACGCCGTCGATCTTCACGTAGTCGACCGGCAAATTGCGCAGGTACGAATAGGACGACAGCCCCGTACCGAAATCGTCGAGCGAGAAGCGGCAACCGATGATCTTCATCCGGTTCATGAAGTCGCGCGCGTTGTCGAGGTTCGCGATTGCGGCCGTCTCGGTGACCTCGAAGCACACTTTGCTGGTCGGCGCCTGCATCCGCGAGAATTGTTCGAGCACGAAATCGGCGAACGACTCGTCGTTCACCGAGTGGCCCGACACGTTGATCGCGAAGCCGTTGAAGTTGTCGAGCGAGTTGCG